>Ga0302314_10019124_pt1 | contig 11392 bp, 7 predicted proteins | sample III_Palsa_N2_3_FD_200533 | JGI IMG/M metagenome (GOLD analysis project Ga0302314, IMG submission 200533) | Peat permafrost microbial communities from Stordalen Mire near Abisko, Sweden - III_Palsa_N2_3 | ecosystem: Environmental > Terrestrial > Soil > Palsa > Peat permafrost | place: Sweden... | reverse complement strand
GCGTCGTCTCGAGCAGCCGCCGCACGATCGGCAGGAAGCCGAGGTCGGCCATCTGGTCGGCCTCGTCAATGACCGTGACCTCGACGTCGGACAGGTCGCACTCGCCCTGCCCGATCAGGTCGGCGAGCCGGCCGGGGGTGGCGACCACGATGTCGGTCTTGCGGTGCAGCGCGGTGATCTGCGGGCCATAGGAGACGCCGCCGTAGATGGTGGTGACCCACAGGCCCATCGCCCTGGCCAGCGGCCTGAGCACGGTGTGCACCTGCGTCACGAGCTCACGGGTCGGCACGAGGATGAGCCCGCGTGGCCGGCGGCTCGCGGTCTGCCCGCCGGCGAGACGGGTGACGAGCGGAAGGGAGAATCCAAGCGTCTTGCCTGAACCGGTCTGGGCGCGGCCGAGTATGTCCCGTCCGGACAGCGCGTCGGGCAGCGTGGCGGCCTGGACGGGGAACGGCGCGATGATCCCCTGGCCCTCGAGGACCGCGACGAGCGGTGCGGGAACGCCGAGCGAGGCGAAGGTTACGTCAGGTTCTGCGATAGCGTCGATCTCGAGTTCTAGCTCGGCGGTATCGAGCGCGTCGGTCTGCTCTTCGGGCATGGCGGTGTTCTCTGCGAACAAGGCAGTCAAGAAAAATCGTCTCCAGAATCGGGGTGGCCGCGCAGCCGCAGGCGTCATTACGATCTAGCCGGTCACGTGGGCTGTGGTGCCACGCCAGTATCTAACCGGTGCCTGGGCTAACCGATTCCCGTGGATCCCGATTCGGTTCACCAAGCGAGCTACGCTTCGGTAAGTCTACGTTACCGGCCGACCGGGCGCACCCGATGGCTGGAAGCCTGCCGCTGCGCGCGGATCGGCGCCAGTCGCACGAGCGCGTTGTAGGTGACAAGCGCGATCGCCAGGTGCATGAGGAAAAGGAAGGCCACCGCCTTGGCCGGCTGGCCCTTGACCAGGATGTACACGTCGGGCAGCCAGAGCACGAGCGTGACCGCGATGGCCATGAGGAAGAACATCAGCCGGGGCTGCGAGGTGATCCTTGTGGTGATCGGCCAGGCGACGCAGGCGATAATCACCCCCACGACCGTGAGCTTGGCGTAGTCGCCGAACTGAAAGTGCACGTATCCCTTTGTGCTCGCCGCGACGGCCTGGGCGATGACGACGATGAGCGCGTCGGCCAGGAGAGAGCCCGCGATCGACACGATGGTGGCGAGCACAAGGCGGCCGCCGGACGGCTGCCGGTGCGGCGGTGCGAAATCCAAACGGACAAGGTCAAGGACCCTCTGCGGCATGGGGAAAGGTTAGTGACCTCGGGAAGCACCAGCAGCGTCTCTAGGCTCTGTATTTCGTCTGACTTCCTTAAGATCTCCACTAGTCGGCCCACCGAACACGTTGCTGGAAGTTGCTGGAAATTATAGCCGGTCCCGGCTATCATCGGCCCGTGGCTGAGACCATCGAGGCGCTCGAACGCCGGATCGACGGGCTGCGGGTCGCCGTCCGCGAGGCGGTGCTCGCCGGCGACCGGGCGCTCGCCTCCGCGCATCGCGCCAGCCTCAAGCGGGCCGAGCAGGCGTGGGAAGACGCGCTCGTGACGGCCACCGCGCCGGACGCGCAGACGGCACCGCACGCGCAGGCCGCATCGCAGCCAGGACAGGCCACGCACCCGCAGGCCCGGGAGCCCGCGGAGCCAACCGGGTCGCTGCTGCCGCTGCGCGAGCAGGTCTACGAGGCGCTCAGCCTGCTCCAGGTGCCGGCCGCACCCAAGCTCATCGCCACCGTGCACGAGGCGTTCTTCGGCGCGACGTTTCCCACGTCGCGGGTCACCAGTCTCAAGCGGGATGAGGAACGCTCGTTCCGCGCCGCGCCGTTCTCCCGGCCTTATTACATCTGCGCGGCGCTGTCGGCCGACTATCTCGCCCCGTCACGCGGGCTGCTCGCCGTCTCGACCTGGCCGCTTGAGCGGCGGGCCATCGGCTCGCTGTCGCCGCGGGTCGACTTCCTCACGGCGGCCATCCGGGTGGCCGAGGCGATCGAGCGGATACCCGAGCCGCCACCCGCCGCACGCCGGCTGCTACAGCGGTTCGCCGCCAGCATCCCCGGCGCAAGCTCACCTGGCCCTGCCACGGTCAAGGAGGCGGCCGCCGCCGAGCTGACCGTGCACAAGGACGCCGACGACCGGGCCCGCGGCGCGGCGGCCGCGCGCGCCAGGCCGCTGGCCGGCGCCGAGCAGCTCTTCGGCACCATGTCCTTTCGCGAGCTCGCCATCCAGACGTCGGGCCGGACGGCGGGAAGGGCGGCCGCCGAGTGAGCGCGAGCCCGCGCCCGTCCCCGGCGCAAGCACAGACGCAGGCGCGCCTCGACCGGCTCCGCGGCCGTGCGCTTCCCGTCAATCACAACGCCCGCACGATCGCGGCGCTCGCGGCCAACCCCGGATGCTCGCGGCGCGCCCTGATGGATGCCGCCGGCGTCGACAAGCAGCAGGTCGCGACGCACGTCGGCTTTCCCGCGCCGTTCGGCCAGTCGCAATTCGCGATCGCCCGGGGAAACGCGTTCGAGGCCCAGGTCAAGGAGGGGGGCGCCGCGCAGCTGCTCACTCTGCTCCGCGAGCACCTCGGGCTTGACGTCGGGCAGGCGCATTACCACGACCTGAACGATGTCGGCGGCAACGAGGCCGCCCTGGTCAGGCATGGCCGCACGCGGCAGCTGCTGACCGGTGCCGCGCTGTCCGCCCCCGGCGAGGCGACCGGCACCATGTTCGACCACCCGATGCTGCGCCTCGCGGTCGGCGGCCGACATGCTTACCTGGAGCCCGACCTGATCGCGCTGCAGTATCAGGGCAGGTTCCACGTCGTCGAGATCAAGTCGTTCGCCATCATCGACGGCCAGGCCGATCCGGCCAAGGTCGCCGCGGCCGCGATCCAGTCCGCCGTGTACGTGCACGCGCTGCGCGACCTGCTCGGCGGCGACCAAGGACGGGTCCACTACGAGACGATTCTCGTCGCGCCGCGGGACTTCTCGAGCCAGCCCACGGTGTCCACCGTCGACGTCCGCAGGCAGCTCACGGTCCTGCGCCGCCAGCTTGACCGGATCGCGAGCGTCGAGGGCCTGCTCGACCTCTACCCGGCGGAGCTGACCTTCGACCTTGACCCTGACCCCGGCGGCAGGCCCCAACGCCCGCCGGGCGAGCTGGCCGGCGCGATCGGCCAGGTGACCGCGAACTACACCCCAGACTGCCTGGCCACCTGTGATCTCTGCTTCCTCTGCCGCGACGAGGCGGCGGGCACCACGGGCGCGCTGGGCAGGTCGGTCCGCACCGACCTCGGCGGCGTCGAGCACGCCGGGCAGGTGCTCGGCCTGGCTGCTGGCACCCTCCCGCCGTCGCAGGAGCGGGCCGAGATCGCCGCGCAGCTCACCCGGGCCGCCCGGCTGCGCACTGAGCTCCTCGGTACGCAGCTACTCGGCACCCAGCTTCTCAACACGGATCTAGCCACGTGACGCTGCTGACCTCACTCGCCCGCGTCATCGCCGCACAGGCGGGCCGCGCCCAGCCGACGAAGACCAGGCGGCACGTCCACCTGTCAAGCCGCCCGCTCGTGCTCATACCGCTCCAGCTGGCCGGTGAGGCGTGCGCACCGCTCGCCGCCATGGTCGGTGACGACCGCGATAAGCCGCTGCAGCTCGCCGTCTACGAGCCCCGCGACCGCAACCGGCGGTTCGAGTTCGCCGCCGACCTCGCCGAGACGGTGCTCGCCTACGTCGACGGCTACGCCGCCGCGGAACCGGAGGAAGGCCAGCCCTACCCCGACGCGCCGCAGCTGCTCGTGCCCAACCTGGGCGGCGTCGCGTTCGCCCGCATGCTCGGTCGCTCCACGCGGTTCAGGCGGACCGAGGGCGAGTACGCGGTCCCCGCAGCCGTTCCCCTGCTCGGCCGCTGGCTCTCCTATTATGCGGAACGGTCCGAGGCGACTGGATCAGCTCTCCTTATTCCCCTTACGGCTGCGCTCGCCGACCACTGGGCGACCGGGCAGTCGGCCATGGAGGACGCCAACCTCGCCGCGCTCGTGTCCTGGATCGACCCGCCTGACGGCATGACCGGGCCCGCGGCGGCCCGCGCGGCGGAGGACCCGGTGCGCTGCCCGCCCGCCGGGCCCGTCACCGATCCGACCTTCGACAACGAGGTGCTCGATCATCTGGTCAAGGCGGTGCGTGACGCGGCGGCGGGCGGCGGTACGCCGCTGGCCCGGGCGCAGGCCGCCACGGACGCCGCGCTGCGCTCGCAGCTCGAGCCGACCTGGGAGCTGATGTGGCGGTCCGTCGACCTGCTGCGCACGCTGCCCGAGGCGGCGAGCGTGCCGGACAGGTGGAAGTCCGATCGGTGGTCGTTCACCGGCCAGGTGGGCTGGCTGCGCGAAGACGGCGCACCGCAGCCGCGGCGGGACGGCGCGGTCGCGGCGGCCAGGCGGCTCGCCCGGCTTGAGCGGGAGCAGCAGCGGCTTGCGGTACAGCGCGCCTACGACGACCCGCTGGTGATGGCCGAGTACCGGCTGACAGGAGAGGCGTTCGCCGGCACCGTCAGCGCCGCGGACCCGGCCAGGCTCGACACAGCGGGCAAGCGGGCCAAGCTCCGCCCGTGGATCACGGTGGCGACCGCGGACGAGGTGGTGCTGGAAAACGGCACGGTGCTGCGATCCCCCGACCGGCCTGGCCAGGACGCGACGATCGTCGACATCGCGCTCTCTGGGCAGTTGGCCCTGGTCACCCTCGAACTCAAGGGCGGCATGGGCCAGGCGAAGGTCGCGCCGCCCGGCGCGATGCCCGCGGTCGGCGATGAGGTCACCTACACCACGCTCAGGGACGAGTTCCAGCGCGCCCCCGAGTTCCCCGAGCGGGAGAACACGCCGTGGACGCACGGCGGCCCGCCAGCGGACTATGTACCGACAGAAGACGACGCCCGCGAGGACTGGTCATGAGCGAGCGAGCGGGGAGCACCGTGGCCGCTGCCGCCAGGGCCAACACGGCGATCGAGGCCATACTCGCTAACCTCGCGGTCGCCGGGCTTGGCGTCGTGGTGGACTCACCGCCCGGCGCTGGCAAGTCCACGCTCGTCGTCCGCGCCGCGGCGGAACTTGCCGACGCGGGGGAGCGGGTGATGGTCGTCGGGCAGACCAACGAGCAGGTCGATGACCTGATCGACCGGCTCGCCAGCGCGCACCCCGACATCGGCGTGGGCCGGCTGTCCGCCGCCGGCTACACCCCCTCGCCCCGGGTGGCCAGGCACGCGAGCGTCACCGTGCGCAGCTCCGTCGCGGACCTCATGGAGCACCCCCTCGTGGTCGGCACCGCCGCCAAGTGGGCCACCATCACAGGTCCTGCTGCCGGCTGGCCCTGGGCCATCGTCGATGAGGCATATCAGATGCGCTCGGACTCGCTGCTGCGAGTGGCGCGGCTGTTCGAACGAGCGCTGTTCGTCGGCGACCCGGGACAGCTTGACCCCTTCTCCACCGTGGAGACGGAACGCTGGCTCGGCCTGTCCTGGGATCCCATGTCGAGCGCGGTCGCGGTGCTGCTCACCAACAACCCGGACATTCCCGTGCACACGCTGCCGGTCTCCTGGCGGCTCCCCGCCTCGGCGGCACCGGTGATCTCCGAGGCGTTCTACCCGTTCACCGGGTTCACCTCCGCCACGGCGGAAGGGGACAGGCGGATGGGGTGGAACACGCGTCCGTTCGGTATGACTGGTGTTGATCGCGCTCTTGAGACGGCCGCGGAGACGGGCTGGGCGCTGTACGAGCTCGGCCACCGGCATACGCTGCCCACGGACGCCCAGGCGGTGCGGGCCTGCGCGGAGCTCGCCGCCAGGCTGCTCGCGCGGGGCGCGGTCACGGAGTCGGAACGGTCGGCCGAGCCGCTCCCGGTGACGCCGGAGCGGATCGCGGTCGGGGTGGCACACCGGGCGCAGGCCGCGGCCGTGCATCGAGCGTTGCGCGAGTTTGGCGTGACTGGTGTTGTGGCCGATACCGCGAACCGCCTCCAGGGGCGGGAGTTCGACGTGATGATCATGCTGCACCCGCTCTCGGGCCGCCGCGACGCGACGGCGTTCCACCTGGAGGCCGGGCGGCTGTGCGTGCTCGCCTCGCGGCACAGGCACGCGTGCGTCGTGGTCGCCCGCGCGGGCATACCCGAACTGCTCGACGCCCATCCCTGCGCCGAGCCCGTCCACCTCGGCGTGCCGGTGAAGTTCCCCGACGGCTGGGCGGCGCACCACGCGTTCCTCGCCCACCTGTCCGGGTACCGCATCCCCGCCGCCTAGCCCCGTCGAGGCCGCTGACGCACAACCGTTGACCACGCGCCTCCCCCGCTGACGCGCCTCCCCCGCTGACGCGCCTCCCCCGCTGACGCGCGACCCCGACCGCGGTCGCCTTCCCGCCCGATTTATCCGCATAAAAGCACCAAGATCGAAATAGTGCTGAAGATTTAACCGGCCATAGGCGGCCAGATCTTCAGCACTATCGATTTCTATGGTTTAACCAGGTCTTATATGGCGGAATTTCAAGGATAACAGCAAGTTCGGCTTTCACTCAGGACGCGCGCTAGGGCAGGCGGACGCGGAGCCTGCGCGAGCTGCCCGGGGTGATGGCGTTGAGCTGGCTGACCATGTGGGCGCTTCCCGTCTCGTGCACGGCGTCGTAGCGCTCCGCGCCGAGCACTTGGCGCGCGTTCCGCTTGGCGACCTGATGGAACTCCTCCATGATGGCGGTACCGCTGAACCTGACGCCGCCGCGATCCCAGAGAGGCTGCGCGGCGCCGAGCAGCCAGGCGGTCCGTTCCGGCAGTCCGATCTTGAGCGAGAGCCAGCCGAGCACCTCGAGCGAGCAAGCCATGCCGATGATGTCGCCGAGCTCCTGCTTGCTGAGCAGCGCCTTGCGGGCCACAGCCTCGCACTCGGCCTCGCGGCCACGCATCTGGAAGAGCGCGCAACTTGACACAAAGTGCAGGTAGCTCTGTATCCACTGCTCGCTGCTGCCGGTACCGAGCATCGCGAGGCCCTCGTCGCAGGTCGCAACGGCCTCGGCAGCCCGCCCGTCGAGATGGTACAGGTGCGCGAGCTGAGTCATCAGCATGAGCTCGCCGGCCCGGTCCCCGCACGCGCGTAGCCGCTTCCGTGCCTCCGCCCCGACGATCGCCGCCTCGTCGTGCCGGCCGAGGAAGACGAGCGTCAGGTGCAGGTGCTGATAGCCGCGGGCGGTGATGGCGTCCTCGCCGAGCGTGAGCGCCATCGCGGTGCCGACCTCGCAGTCGGCGAGGGCGTCTTCGAGCTCGCCGTGGAAGGACCGCACGAACCCGCGGTTGACCAGTGCTCGCGCCCGTTCTGGACCGTCGGCCGTGAATCGGTCGAGCGCCTTGGTCAGCCAGTAACTGCCCTCGCTGAGCAGCCCGGAGATCTGCCAGTAGCCGTAGAGCGCGCATGCCATCTCCGCGCCGGTGCGCCAGCGGGCCTCGGCGTCGGGACCCGATGGCCCGGCTGCCGGGTCGTCAAGCGCGTATTCCAGGGCTGCCCGGAGGTTGGAGTGCGTCCCGAGCAGCTCGTAGTAGCGGTCCATCTGGTCATCGTCGGCGAAGTGATCGCCGAAGTACCGCGCCTTCGACAGGTACCTGCCGATGTGCCTGGCCCGGCAGGCGGCTTCCTCGCCGCTTGCCGCAAGCCGCTCGGCGCCGAACTCGCGGAGCGTGTCGAGCATCCGGTACTGCTCGCCCTCCCTGAGCACCACGGACTTATCGACGAGTCCGATCAGCGCGCTGACCACCTCGGACCGCTCAAGCTCCACCTCGGCGCACACCTCCTCGGCGGCCGCCAGGCCGAAGCTGCCCGCGAAGACCGACAGCCGCGCCCAGAGTCGCCGTTCGTCGGCCGAGCAGAGCTCATGCGACCATTCGATCGCGGTGCGCAGTGTCTCGTGCCGGGGAACCGCCCCCGGCCGGCCGCTGGTGAGCACCGCGAACCTGTGCTCAAGGCGCTTGGTCAGCTCGTCGAGCCGCAGCGCGCGGAGCTGTACCGCCGCGAGCTCGATGGCGAGCGGGATGCCGTCGAGGCGCCGGCACAGCCGGATCACGTCGCCCGTGTTCGCCGCGGTCACCGCGAATCCCGGCAGGGCGGAGAGGGCGCTCCGCGCGAACAGCTCGACCGCGTCTCCGCCGAGGAGCGCGGCATCGTCTGAGTCGGGCACCGGCAGCGGCTGGATCGGAAAGATGTGCTCGCCAGGCATGTCGAGCGGCTGCCTGCTTGTCGCGAGGAACCGCACGCCTGGCGCCTCGTCCACGATGGCCTGAATCAGCGGGGCGCAGGCGTCGAGTACGTGCTCGCAGGTGTCGAGGATCAGCAGCAGCCGCCGGTCCCGTAGGTATTCGAGCACCGCGTCGAGCTTGGGCCGCGCGTCCTGCTCAGGCAGGCCAAGAACGCTCCCGACCGTGTTGACAAGCAGTTTGGGATCGCGCAGGCTGGACAGCTCGACGATCCATACGCCATCCGGGTAACCATCGACCGCCTGAGCCGCGGCCACGAGCGTGACCCGGGTCTTGCCGACTCCGCCGGGACCGACCACGGTCACCAGGCGGGACCGCTCGAGCAGCGCGGCGATCCGCGTGAGTTCGTCCTGCCTGCCCACGAAGTCAGTAAACCCGTCCTGGGGGAAGCATCCAGCCACTGAACTATCACCGCCAGTCGCCATACCAGATGCGAGCCTGCGCTGGCCCCCCCAGGCCCGCTCGCCTAGGCATATCACTGAGAGCTACGCCGCGTCACGCGGATCCTATAAGCCCGCGTGCGGTTTAGGTATAACCACCCATGGCCGAGCTTGCCGTATGCGCGATCCGAGAATTTCGCTAGGTATAGACGGCGCGGACTCCGCGGTGGCCCAAGCGCCAAGCCTCACTCCGGCTGGGCGGCGGCCTCGGCCAGTTCGGCGTCGGCGTGTTTGGGAAGGCTGGAGCGCAGCCGGGTGAATTCCGGCAGCGACCAGGCGACAAGGAACGCGCCGGCCACGCACGCGAGCCCGCCGGACACGATGGACACCGTGTCACCGAAGGCCGTCGCGACCGCGCCCGCCTCGAGATCGCCAAGGCGCGGCCCGCCCGCCACCACGGCCATCTGCACGCCCATCAGCCGCCCGCGCATCCCGTCGGGCCCGGCGAACTGGATGATCGTGTTCCTGAACACCGCAGAAAGCACGTCCGCCCAGCCGGCGATCGCGAGCAAAAGCAGCGCGAGCGGCAGCCAGTGCGCCACCCCGAACCCCGCGATGGACAGGCCCCAGACCAGGACCGCGCAGACGACCGCGAGCCCCTGACGGCGGACCCGCGAAACCCAGCCGCTTGTCAGCGCGCCGAGCAGCGCGCCGGCCCCGGGCGCCGCGTAGAGCAGCCCCACGGTGGTCGCGCCGCCGCCGAACACGGTCGCGGCCAGCGCCGGGAACAGTGCCCGCGGCATCCCGAACACCATGGCGTTCACGTCGATGAGGTAGGTGCCCTGCACGAGCCTTGACTTGCGCACGAACCGCAGCCCCTCGAGCGTCGAGCGCAGGCCGGGCCGGGTGGCCACCGCCCCCGGCGTCACGGCCGAGGGCGCGGCCTGCGGAGACATCGTCAGGACGGCTCCCATCGCGACGAGGAAGCTCGCGACGTCGATCCAGTAGATAGCGTGCACGCCGGCCCCGGCGAGCAGCAGCCCGGCGACGGCGGGCCCGACGATCGAGCCAACCTGGAAGAGCGACTGGAAGATCGCGTTGGACGCGGGAAGCAGCTCCATGCCGACAAGACCCGGCATCATCGAGTTCCGCGCCGAGCTGTCGATGCCGCTCATCGAGGCGGTGATCGCGGGGAAGAGGAACAGCGGCCAGATCGTCGGCCCGAGGTCCGCGTTGAGCGCGAGCCCGGCGCTGCAGGCCGCCCCGATCGCCTCGACGACGAGCAGCAGCTTCCGCCGGTCAACGGCATCCACCAGCGACCCGCCGAGCAGCGAGCCGAAGATCAGCGGGACCAGCTGGGTCAGCGAGACGAGCCCGACGACCAGCGACGAGTGGGTGATCGCGTACACCTGGAACGGCACCGCGACGGTGGTCAGCTGGTTCCCGAGCACCGACACCCCGAGCCCGGAGACGAGCGCACGGTAATCGCGGGACCGTCGCAGCGGAGTGATGTCAAGAAGGATGTGCCTGGCGAGCCACTGTGGTGCCCGTGAACTCATGGGTGACCCAAGTAAGCTGCCATCTTCATCAATATAACCCGAGGCAATTATCCCGAACGGACCCGGCCGACTCCCCACCGTCAGCCGAACCTCCGGATCGTTGCCATGGGTGGTCCCTGCCGGAGCTGTCGCAGGATCGATTTGCTATCTCACGATGCGAGACCCCGCAGGTGCGCATGATGCCCGGGTGGACTCAGTGACCCCCGGCCACCTGCGATGGGGCAGTTCATGACCATGATCACGAAAACTTTGGCGACCGCGTAAACATTCGTCCCTTGGAGTGGCCCATAATTTTCGTGATCATGTCAGCGAGCAGGATTTTGCTTAGACCGCCGCCGCGTTGACGTAGCTGGCGTGGCTGTCCGGTGCGAGCACCACCCAGACCTGGCCGGGGGCGAACAGCATCCGCTTGCCGTCGGGGAGCGTGTAGGTCGTCCCGCCATCCAGTGTCGGGCGCGACCAGTGCACGGTGTATGCTCGCCCGTCACGCAGGATGACCGCCCGGCCGGAGCCGACCGACTTCGCGTACGGCGGTCGGCCGCCGTACTCCTCGAACCGCGATGTCGAGATCTGGGTGTACTGGATGATCACGGTGCTGCCGCCGAGCTGCCCGCCCTCGGTGGCCGCCGCGGGCGCGCCGTCGATCCAGGTCAGCCAGCGCTTGTCCGTCGCCGACCAGCGGAAGGTGTACGACGCCGCCGGGTACTTCACCGAGTACGACTTGACCGCCAGACCGCCGGCCGGGAGCGCCCCGAACCTGAACCCGATGTCGCTGGCCTTGCTGGCGTGCGGTGCCTGGCTCAGCAGCTGCTTCGTGCTTGCGTAGAGGTTGTACGGTGCGATCCGGTTCTGGTCGCGGTAGTAGCCGCCGACCAGGAGCGCGTAGAGGTCGACGATCGGTGCCCGTTCGATGAACGGCACCAGGTGCGGTGTCGCTCCCGACCAGGCGAACGCGGGCCGGCCGAACTGGGCCAGGATGTCGAGGTCGCTCTGCCGTGCGCTGCGCACCGGGCCGACGACCGGCGGGATATGCGAGGAGAAGACGGCGAGGAACCGGGTGAGGCCGCCCTCCACCGGGATCACGTACACGATGTCGGCCGACCGCAGCCCGGTCTGCGGCCGGGCGTACACGATGTTGTCGATCTTGACCGCGAGCA
>Ga0302314_10019121_pt1 | contig 11393 bp, 16 predicted proteins | sample III_Palsa_N2_3_FD_200533 | JGI IMG/M metagenome (GOLD analysis project Ga0302314, IMG submission 200533) | Peat permafrost microbial communities from Stordalen Mire near Abisko, Sweden - III_Palsa_N2_3 | ecosystem: Environmental > Terrestrial > Soil > Palsa > Peat permafrost | place: Sweden... | reverse complement strand
TCGCCTGTCAACGAAGTTCATCAGCTTATATGGGAAGCCATTCTCTCGGGCGGCATCCTGACGCTGAACGGCTATAAGGACGGCGAATTTTCGAATACCGCCAGCGGCGCATTGGCAACATTGCCCTTGCCGAGCGCCGCACCCGTTCTTGGTAACATCGGCATTTACGGCAGTGCCTCTCCTATCGGGGAACTAGGGCGCTTCACTTTTGCGGACCTTACGCTGCCGGGCGCGCAGCCGATCGAAGACATCATAGCGAATGAGTTTGCGCAGATCGCTGGGCCACGGTTCTCGTAACGTCGCGGCACGCATCCCAGAGACATCGTCGCCGCTCTGGCAGCGCGAGCTACGTCATGCGTTCTTTCCATCTGCCCCATAGGCGACGTCGCCAAAAGTCGGCGCGCAACGAGCTAAAATATGAAACCAGCAGAGTTGAACTGTTGCGATGAAGCGATCCGCTGGCATTTTATAATTATTTTTTCTGATCGGAACATAGGTCAAAACGTTGTTATTTTGATCGCCAAGAATGTGGTGATCAACGCCGCTGATCCATTTTCCGTCCTCCCTAAAGCCCGATCTGTCTGATGGCTCGATGACATCGCTTAGACGGGGTTGGAGAGAGCGATCTAGCGCCGCCTCTTCATCATGCTGAACCCTTGGCGTCAGCTCTAGTTTCGATGTGATGGGGGTTGCATCGAAATCGATGTCGGCGAGACTATGCGCGAACAGGTTACGGAGTGAGATGAGCGTGCTCAAATCCTTCCTCATATTCTCCGATATGAGTCCCATCGCGAACGCCGTGTTTGTTTTGGCGCCAAATGTCGAAAGCGGGCTGCCGCTCTCGATAGAAAAAAGCGCCTTGTGGCGGTCTCCGTCGAGCGGCTGAAATTTCGACACCAAAAGATGTTCCAAAGCATTTTCTAGCAGCGCCCCCGCCATGATCACCGCCTCGCGCGGGCTTCGTTGATCCAAGGTATTTATCGTCCGGGTGGCGTCAGAGAAGCCGGGCTGGTGCTTTCGAAGATCATTAAAATTCACAGCATGCTGCTCCGACTACGGAAAATCCGGCTGGATACCGCATAGCAGGAACCAGCGGCAACGCCTCTCTCAGCGATAATCGCACTACCAATAACGGGGGAGCGCCATGCTCTATCGAGGACTACACGGCCGGGTCGGCGAAATGGAGAAGCGCCAGACTGCCGTCGAGACTAGCGTCAACGAGCTGCGCGGCGAAGTCAGTGGCCTTGGGAACGCGATCGCCAACCAGGGAGGCAAAATCGACAAGCTGGTCGATGGCTTATCGAGCACTGGTCAGCAGGCCGATCGCTCCGCCAAGGAAGTGGGCGAGCAACTTCGGACTGAAGGCGACCGCAAAGCCCGGGAGCGGTTCAACCTGATCGGCGCGGGATGCGGTCTGGTCACGGTCACCGCCATCATCGTTGCCGCGATGTGCGGCCCATATCTCAACAAGATCAACGCAACTGCCGACGCATCAGCGGATAGTGTCGTCAAGCTCGGCGCCATCCGCGAGGTGCTTGCACAGCAGGGCGCAGACGTCGGCCGTAATCATGACGCGATCGAGATCATACGCGAGAAGAACCGCGCGCAGGACTCGGAGCTGCGCGAGCACGACCAGGATCTCGCGTTCATGAAGGGCGTCTTGGCGACAAAGGGCTGGCCCACCCAGTGATACGGCTTTCCGCGAGCCGCAGGCGCCGCGCGATTCATCTTCCCGATCGGAGATCCAGATGACGATCCAGCAGCAGATCGCCGCGGTCATCGCGCGCGAGGGTAACTATTCGAATAACCCGGCGGACACCGGCGGTCCGACCCGTTGGGGGATCACCGAGGCGATCGCACGTGCCGAGGGGTACACCGGCGACATGCGCCAGCTTCCGCAGAGCATCGCGGCCGGCATCTACCTCAAGCGCTTCTGGACCGCCGTCCATTTCGACCTAGTCGCGGCGATCGCGCCGACGATCGCGGCCGAGCTCTTCGACACCGGTGTGAATTGCGGGCCTGCCACGGCCGTGCAGCTGCTGCAGCGGGCGCTAAACGGCTTCATGGGAAGCGGTCTCAATCTAGACGGGACGATCCTGCCGAAAGGCGCGACGTTGACCATTCTCGGTCAGTACCTCGCGGCGCGACGATCCCAGGACGGGGAGGCGGTGCTACTCGAGCTGATGAGCGACCTGCAGGGCGAGCGATATCTCGAGCTCGTAGAGCGGACCGCCAAGGATCGCGAGTTCCTGTTCGGCTGGATCCGCAACCGGGTCATGGCCCCTGCTACGGCTTAGCGTTCCGCGCGTTCGTCGTCGGGTGCTGGTCGTCGATCTGCTTGCTGACCATGTCTATCTTAGCGCCCAACGTGCCAATCTGACCTTTCATGTCTTCTTGGCTGAGGGCGACCGTTGTAACACGATCATCCAGCTTACTGTATAGAGCCCAGCCGCCGCCGAGAATAATTAAGAAGCCGGCGCAGATGCCCAGTTCAACACGACCAATACGGTGCCCGTGGTCAGCTATCACGTAGTCGTCCTTTGTCCCCATCTTGCGAGTGATCGCGCCCCTGCCACCCCCGTTTTTTGAGGGCGCAGTCGGCGATGCGCCGCTGCCGCCCCTATTCGACGGCACGGATGTTATAGTTGTTCGCGAGGATATTGACGAGCCCTTGCAACAAGCCGCGATCAACCAGGATTGATGAAGTTACGAGAGCGGACATCGTCGATGAGCCATCGTCCTTTGTTAGCGGAGCGGCTCCTCCAAATACAAAAGCGACGAGATCGAGCCCCACCGGAAAACTTTGAAAGCGGGAGCAATAAGTCGGGGCCTGCGCGGCAGGAAAAGCAACCTCCATAAACGCCGCTTCAGCCGTCCACTCCTTTTCAACTTCCGGGTCGGCGAAATTGGCCACGCTTATCTCCGTATGATCCAGACCTCTAGCGACGCTGCCGCGCTGCTCAGCCTTCCTATCATCGAGAACATCCCATGGATACCGAACAGCATAGCCTCATCGCGTTCGTTGCGGTGCTGATCTCGATCGTCGTGATGACGGCGATCGGCGCCGTCCTCGTCGCTCTTGGGAAAGATGTGGGAGCCCTTGGCGTCGCCGCGGCCGTCACTGGCCTCGTCGGCGTCTTGGGCACTTTTCGCCCAAGCAAGCCCGCAACCTCTGTCGGCTCAGCCGGCACGGTCAACACCGGTGGCGCACCGCCCGCCGGATCACAGTCCACCACCCAAGGAGAATGACATGAATGTAGCATCGACCCTAAAGAAGGTGCTCGGCTTCGTTGCCGGCATCCTGATCCCCGGCGCCAGCGCCGACACGACCGACCTGACGGCCGCGATCCAGCAGGAGCTGGCGGATGCATTCGGCAAGGCGGCTACCGACATGGCCGCCAAGCTCGCGCTCGACACGACCGGCATGACCGGCGCGCAGAAGGTGTTCGCGATCACCAACGCGCTCGTCGCGACGGCCGAATCGCAGGGCATCAAGGCCGACGTATCGATCGTGACCGCGGTCGCGCTCGACGTCGCCCAAGCGGCGTATCGCGCCACGATCACCAATCTCGAGAGCGGCCTGGTCGCGCTCGCGGCGGCGATCACCAGCGCCGGCGGTCTCAAGACGGTCGCAACCCTCGTGGTTGATGTCGCCGAGATCGCCGCGGCGGCCTGATCCGATGCGCAGCACGACAGTCGCTGCCGTCGATTGGCTCGGCGAGATGCCGGACCAGGACGTCGGCGCCGAGCCGGTGCTGCGCATCGAAACCAACCTACCGGCGGGCGAGGAAAACACGTTCTACATGGACGTCGCGGATCCTCGCCCGCAACCGGGCGATCCGATCACATTCGGGATTGAGGCCGGCTTCCTAGGCTCGCACCACGAGGTTGAATGGAACGGCCGGCGCTTCCGCCAGCGCGGCTATGCGTTCGACTGGGTACCGCGTCACGAATAGCGGGTGTCAGGCTCGCCCGCGTCGGAGGGATTGTCCGCCGCGATGCTAAACCAGCAGATCCGATGCCTCGATCCCGAAGAGGGCCGCCAGTATCTGCCCCTCGGTTTCGGTCGGTCTGGCGTCGCCTCGATCGAGGTCGAGCAGACGCTCGCGCGGAACGCCGGAGCGCTTTTCTAACGCCATGAGCGTGATGTGTGACTGCATGAACCAATATCGGAACGGCGTTTCGCCGGCCGCGATCGCGCGCTCGGCATTGAGTTTGCGCCACTCCGGCAGCGTCCGCTCACCAGCGAGCGTCGCGTTGAAGTTCGGCGACAGGGGGGCGTTGATCCTTCGACGCACTATTCACTCCGATATGGGCCCCGGCAGAGGCATTGTCTGCGGTGCCTCCACATGGCATGAGCACCTCGCTGCTCCGAGCTTAGCCGTTAGGAACAGCCCGCGCGCGGTTTGATCGCAGGCACCGGTTCGCCGGGTGGCCTGCAGAATACAAGACCCTTTGGGGAATATGCAGGGCGTAGTCTCCCTGCGGTCCTACGCGGCTAACCACCCGGTCCGGACCGGGTCGTTGGCCGTGTAGAGATCCATCCCAGCTTTCGGCCCAGTGCCGCTCCCAGATCCTGTTGCCGTGATCGCGGCCAGGTCTCGCCGATCATCGGCATCCACCAAGCGCGGCTTAGCCGGCGTGCTTCCTCCGCAAGGACCAAGCCACCTATGCACGCGTCTATCGCTGTTCGTCCCGCCGCGCCCTACCTCGGCGGCAAGCGCAACCTCGCCAAGCGCATCTGCGCTTTGGTCGAGACGATTCCCCATACGGGCTATTACGAGCCGTTCGTCGGTATGGGCGGCATCTTTCTTCGCCGGGCCTCGAAGCCCCGCGCCGAGGCGATCAACGACATCAGCGGGGATGTCGCCACGTTCTTCCGCGTGCTCCAGGAGCATTACCCCTACCTGATCGACATGCTGCGCTGGCGCGTCGCCAGCCGTGCGGAGTTCAACCGGCTGTTGGCACTCCCCGCGGACAGGCTGACCGATCTGCAGCGGGCAGTACGCTTCCTCTATCTGCAACGCCTTGCGTTTGGCGGCAAGGTCGAGGGACGCACCTTCGGCGTCTCGGCCCAAGCGCCGAGCCGCTTCGATGTCGGCCGCCTCGAGCCGATGCTCGCCGATATCCACGAGCGCCTCGCCGGCGTCGTGATCGAGCAGCTGCCCTACGCGGACTTCATCCGACGCTATGATCACGACGGCGCGCTGTTCTACCTCGACCCGCCCTACTGGGACTGTGAAACAGACTATGGCGCCGGTGTGTTCGCGCGCGCCGACTTCGAGCGCCTGGCCGAGCAACTCGCCGGCATCCGAGGTCGCTTCGTGCTGTCAATTAATGACACACCGGGTGCGCGCGAGGTGTTCGCCAGGTTCGCGATCGATGCCATCGAGACGACCTATACGATCTCAACCGCTGCGCAGTGCGCCGGCGAGCTGGTGATCACTTCGGCCGGTTTCGGGTCGGGGTAAAGGTCGGGGTACGAATATCGGTCGCGGGGCCGAAAGCGTCGGGTTTCTGGGGTATTCGGCGTCGATCATCGCGGAGGGGTTGTCCGCCGCGATCGCTGATTATCACCCGGAAAACGTCGGTAGTTAAGCCGCCGCCAGCGCCGCTTCGATCATGCCGATCGAGACCTTACCAAGCATCGCCATCTCTGTGGTGCCGTGGAAGACCTCCCAGCTCAGCTTTACGATCGATCCCGAACGGTCAGCCTGATCATCCGTGGCGTGCGCCTTCCTCATCGCCGCCGATCGTAGCTCCAGATTTTCCACCCCTCCAGAGCGGAGAGCCCAATGTTGACCGTCGCCCAGGTAAAGGCGGCGGGCGCCGCCGCGCGCCCGTACAAGATCGCCGACGCCGGCGGCCTCTATCTCCACGTCACCCCGTCCGGCCGCCGGACCTGGCGCATGAAGTTCCGCTTCGCTGGCAAGGAGAAGCTGCTGACCTTCGGCGCCTTCCCTGACGTAACGCTGACCGAGGCGCGCGATCGGCGCGACGCCGCGCGGCGCCAGCTGCGCGACCAGGTCGATCCGTCGGGCGGTCGACGGCGCGCGGACGCCCTGCGGCGCGCAGCCGAGCTTGCGGCCACATTCGAAGTAACCGCCCGCGCGTGGCACGCGCACCAGCTCCCACGCTGGACGGCGATCCATGCGAACGACGTGCTGACCAGCCTCGAGCGCGACGCCTTCCCGGCGATCGGCGGCATGCCGCTCGCCGCGATCGACCCGCCCGTTGTCCTGCAGATGCTCCGGGCCGTCGAGCGCCGCGGCTGCATCGAGACGGCGCGCCGCCTGCGCCAGCGCATCTCGGCTGTCTTCGCCTTCGCTATGTCCGAGGGTGCGGCGACAAGCGATCCGGCGGCGATCGTCCGCAAGGCGCTGGCGCCGGCGACGGGCAAGGGGAGGCAGCCCGCGTTGCTCGAACTGGACGACGCCCGCGCGCTGATCGCGGAAACCGACTCGCTCGATGCGCATGTCGTCACCAAGCTCGCGTCGCGGCTGCTCGCGCTGACAGCGGTCCGATTGGCGGCGGTCCGGGGGGCTGAGTGGGCGGAATTCGAGGACGTCGACTGGGACGGGACGTTCATCGGCCCACTGCGCCCGACGTGGAGGGTCCCGGCCGCGCGCATGAAGCTCTCGAAGGCGAAGAAGGGAGATGCCGTCAACGCGCACCTGGTCCCGCTGTCGCCGGCGGCCGTCGACGTGCTCCGCGCGATGCGGGCGCTCGGCGCTGCGGGTTGTTTCGTCTTTCCTGGGCGCGGCGCTGGTCGGCCGTTAAGCGAGACAGCGATCGGCCACCTGTACGGCCGCACGCGCTTCCGCGGACAACATGTCCCGCACGGATGGCGCGCGACCTTCTCGACGCTGCTGAACGAGCGCTTCCCCGCCGATCGGGCGTCGATCGACCGCGCGCTCGCTCATGTTCCGAAGGACAAGGTCGAGGCGGCGTATAACCGCGCCGAGCATTTGGCGCGCCGACGGTGGCTCTATGTGCAGTGGAGCGCGATGCTGGGGTACGACCGCGTCGAAGGTGGGGTATCGTACCCGTTCTGAGGCGCGGCATCACGTCGCCGCGGCGGAGGGCGCCTCCGCCGCGGTCGACGCTATGTTATTCGCAAGCATGCCTTGCCAAGTGCTTCGCCCTTAGGTCAGGCGGTCGCCCGCCGTAGGCAGCGCGGTTGCAGCACCAGTCACGAACATCTTATCGAAATGGTTGAGCATCGTTTCGATAATGTGCCCATGGTAGTACCCATAGGTCTCTATAGAAACGGACGCATTGGTCGGCTTAACGATATTAAACACCAGTCTGTTCGTCGTTACAGACGCCTGAAAGTAAGCCTGGCCGCCCCACTGGGCAGACGTATGTGTGTAATATCCCTGCACCTTTGTCCAAGTGGCTATTCCGCCAGCTTGATTGCCGAGACTGATTGCCGCATCGAAAGCGCTAAGAAGCGCGCTTGGATTGGTCGTTTCAAAATATACTGACATGATCGTTGTTCGCTTTCGGTATTAGTGGCTATCAAACGCGCCACGTATGGAGCTTGCGGGCCGCGCCTTTGTCGACGCGGCCCGCGTAACTAAGGCCAGGAGTGAGCGTCGTTAGGCGGCGTCAACCAAGATGCGGAACGCCTTTTTGCCATACCAACTGGCATAGACGCGCTTCCCATCTCGGGTGACCCACTTCACGAACACCCACTTCTTACCGTCGGGGGCAGGAGTGGACGCCATGGAGCGTCTCCCAAAAAATGCGGCCCGGTGTTATTGCTTCCTTTACCGAATGCGATTATCTCGCACCTTGTCACAGGGCTTCGGCAAGGATCGCTCACCCGTTTCAGGGGCCGCGTTCTGAGCAGGGCTTATCTAAGGGGTGCAGCGCAAGCTGCGCCCCTTATTTTTTGCGCTTCTGACTTGAAGCGAAAGTGGTGACGGAGGTGATTTCCTCGTCGTTTGACTGCTAGGTATCCGACCCCAAAGCGCCCCTGCGCCTCTTCGACGGTCCGAGTCGCGCGAAATTCCTTCTCTGGCATGAGGAACTCGGCGGCGAATGTGTCAGCCTGCCATTCGGGGTCTTGGCAACGGTCCTGATGATCAGCGCGTGCATAATGAACGCGGGAGTTGCTATGCATCAGCAGGTGACCCAGCTCATGAGCTGCTGTCCATCGGGCCCTCGTGTCTCCCGCTTCAAGAGCCCGATAAACCTTCTCCGGAAGACGAATGATCGGCTCCCTGAGGTCTGTCAGCCCCTCCGCTCCGATCATATATTCATCGGGTACGACCTCAAAACGGTAACCCGGCAGGACGTCTGGTAGCGCCAGCTCGAGCAGGGCCAGCATATTGACCCTGCCTCGAAGCTCGAAGACTGAACGGACCGCCGTGGCCATCCCTTTAATCGCTGTACGGTCCCGCCGTTCTACAAATCGGTTTGTCTCAGGCATCCTCGTTCTCCTGAAGGATGGCGAGGATGCGCTCTTTCTTCAGCGGCGACATGCGAGCGAAGCCAACAGATAGCATCCGTGCCATCTCGCGATCCTGTTCGCGAGCATCTTTCGGGATAGAGATCCGATACTCCTTCGCCGAAAGCGCGGCCGCGTTTTGCAGCGCATCGGCTTCGCGGCTCGAAAGGCCAAAGGCCTTGCTGAGCTTACCAACAAGGCCATCCGGTATCGGCTTATTTCCCGATTCCACTTGGCTAAGGAAGGACGGCGAATACTCCACCAGGTCGGCGACTTGGCCGAGCAGCAGATTGCGGTCTTTCCGATACTGTCGAGTGAGGGTGGCGAACGGGTTCATAGCGACTTCCTTGGGCTGCGGTGAGCCCCCCATGCTTTTCCCTGATGCCTCTGCATACTTCATATCCCCTTGGACACCGTTTTACCGGCGCAGGTGAAATGAACCTTTTGAGGTTAATATGCAAGAGCTAAATTCGCTGGCGCGATTCTATGTGCATTCGACGCGATGCTAGATCTCGGCCCCGCGTCCTGAGGCCTTAGCTGTCCCAACCCATAATCCGATTGATCTCGGCTTCGTCGATATGGCCCTCGGTGGCTTGGCGCCGCGCCCGGTCGACGAGAGCGCACCAAAACCGACGAAAGCGCCAATCGAGGCGGGCGCTCCGTCCGCGTTTGCCCTTATACCCCCAGCCGTGCTGCTTCTCCTGTCGGAAGAACGCCTGGTAGAGGCGACGCACCCGAGAGCGCGGCGGCACGAAGCGACGCCAATGCTCGGCGCAGAAATAGCTGCTACTCGACCAACGGCCATCTTCCGGCACTGCGGTGGTGCGCTTGCAGCCCTCGATCGCGCACGGGTTGCGGTCGCGATGTTTGGCGCAGCGGAAGGACTCGCCGTTGTGATAGAGCGAATAGGCATCGTCGCCGCAGCACGCACATAGCGGTCCGGGCACGATCTCGAACTGGTCGGCAACGACGGCCCATTCGTCGCGCGCGAACCACCGACCCCAATACTCACGCTTGTAGGCTAGGGCGCCTTTCCGCGGCTCACTGGTGAGCTGATAGACCGTGATGTAAGGCGGGATATCTTCCGAACGCGTGCCGGCGGGGAAGCCCTCGGAATATCCGTCGATCATCAGATAGCGCCCGCTATGGTGGCGCGGCGTCCAAGGACGGCCCTCCGAGATCATAACAGCCGACCCTTCTCCTCGGACTTGGCGGCTTTCCATGCTTCGAATGCCTTGGCATGCGTGGGGCATAGATCCTTATCCGGCCCGACGCTGGTCGCGCAGCGCTCGCAGATCGCGGCGTCGCACGTCCCGCTCTTCCGCGTCGGTATCTTCCAGTCGCACTCGAGCTTCGCCGGCCGGCCACAGCTTTTGCACTTCGGCCGGCGGACGCCGCAGACGATAGCGGTCACGCCGCCGGGAAAGGTGACCCGCTCGCACGTCATCTGCGCACCGGATGCACCGCACGCTTGGGATCGCACTGGGATCGCAGATTGCCGGTTGTTGCCCCGAAGTTCCGCGTTTTAGGCTTGCCCGCGCCGCCGTTTCGGGGCCAAAGATACGGCAGGCATCGCAATGGCATTGCGAAGGTCTGGGGTTCGATCCCCCACGGCTCCACCATTCCCAACCTGCCGGAGATAGCAGGTCCGGCCGCGCTCACTTCGATAGCGCGGGAATCAGTGACAGATAATAGGTGATCGCAGGTTGCAGGTTGAACAGCGGCGTGCGCTCGTTGAGCCCGTGGCTGAAATCCTCCGATGCCTTGATGAAGACCGGGCTCGCGCCGTAGCTTGGCACATTGTGATAGCGGAACCACATGCTGTCGCTCGCGCCAGAGGATTGGGTGGGGAAGACCGGCACGCCCGGATAGACCTGGTGGATCGAGGTCTCCACCGCCGAGATGAAGTCGGGACGGAGCGGCGAGGCGTCGTTCGCCACCGAGCCGACGGTGACGTCGGAGAACGTGATCGCCGGGTCGGCCGCGACCTTCTGCAATTCGGCCATGATCGCGGCGGGCTTGTGCCCCGGAAAGATGCGGCAATTGATGTTCGCGGTCGCGCGCTGCGGTAGAGCGTTCTGCGCGTGGCCGCCGCTGATCATCGTCACCACGCAGGTCGTGCCGATCTTGCCCACCGTCGCCGGATTGCCGGTGAGCGTCGCGATCGCGTTGGCGTCGGTGGGATCGGCGACGAAGGCGCGCATCGCGGCACCGATCTGCGGATCCTCGAACTTCGCTTCCTGCGCGAGCGAGATCCGCGTCAGTGGGCTGAGTTCGGGCTTGAACTGATAGGCGTCGATACGCAGCAGCGCAGCCGCCAGTTCGTCGATCGCGTTGATCTTGCGCGGTTCCGAGGAATGGCCGCCGGGATTGGTCACGCCGAGCTCGAAATCCGAATAGCTCTTCTCGGCGCCCGACCAGGTGAAGAAGGCGGCTTTGCCCGTCGCCTCGTCGAGCGTTCCACCGCCGCCGTCGATGTTGAGCACGAGGTCGGCATTGGTGAGCTTGGCGGCGATGATCGCGCTGGTCTTCATCGTCGTCTCCTCGTCGCCCGAGAATTCGATGATGATGTCGCGGCGCGGTGTGTAGCCCTCGCGTTTGAGTTCGATCAGCGCGGCAATGGCGAGCGTGCCGTCAAGTTTCATGTCGGTGGCGCCGCGGCCGAACAGGTAGCCGTTCTCGACCACCGGGGTGAACGGATCGCGCTGCCAGTCTGCGGGCTTGGCCTCGACCACGTCCATATGGCCGGAAATGACCAGCGGCTTGAGCGCGGGATCGCTGCCGTGCCAGCGCGCGATCAGATAAGCGGTGTCGTCGACGGGGGTGATAGTCACGTCGGCATCGGCGAAGCCGCCGGCGACCAGCGCGGATTTGTAGAGGGCTGCGACTTGCGGCGTCTGGTTGCCGGGGCCGCGCACCGATCTGAGCGCGATCGCCT
>Ga0302314_10019120_pt1 | contig 11393 bp, 9 predicted proteins | sample III_Palsa_N2_3_FD_200533 | JGI IMG/M metagenome (GOLD analysis project Ga0302314, IMG submission 200533) | Peat permafrost microbial communities from Stordalen Mire near Abisko, Sweden - III_Palsa_N2_3 | ecosystem: Environmental > Terrestrial > Soil > Palsa > Peat permafrost | place: Sweden... | reverse complement strand
CGGGCGGTGACCTCGACCGTCACCGCGGAGTGGTTGTCGATGAACTGCGTCATGGCGGGCATGATCCCGGTGATGGTCATTTTGCGTACCGATTTCGCCGGTACCACCCACATCGGCTCCGTGCGTTTCTGGATCGTGCTGTCGTTGGCCGTCCTCGTCGGGCTCGTCGTGGCCTACCCGGTGAACGTGTGGCTCGTGTCGAACCACCTGAAGCACGGCGTGGGCACCGTGCGGGCCCTGGGTGAAGGCGGCACGCCGCTCCCGGCTCCGGCGGCCGGGGACATGGACACGGCGGACCGACAGGTCACCCGGGCGCAGATCGCCGCAATCGCCGTTGTCACGCTGACGGCCCCCGGAGCAGGCATCCTGCTCGCCGCGGGATTGGGCGACTTCTCGATGTGAGAGCGGCCCGGGCCAGACGGGTCAGACGCCTCAGACGCCTCAGACGCCTCAGACCATGAGGACGACGGGCACGATCATCGGGCGGCGCTTCGTGCGGTCGCCGACGAACTTGCCCAGGGCCTTCCGGGTATGGCGGCTGAGCACCTCGATGTCGTGCGCCCCATCGCGCAGTGCCTGCGTCACCGCGGCGGAGACGACCTCGCTCGCTTCCTCGAGCAGCTCCTCGGCCTCGGGTGCGTAGACCCAGCCTCTCGTCTCGATGACCGGTGGGCAACTGAGCTTGTTCTGCTGGCGATCGACGGTCACCACCGCCATGATGACGCCCTCCTCGGACAGCTTCTTCCTGTCCCGCAGCACCCCGTGCTCGATGTCGCCCACGGTCCCGTCCACGTAGACGTAGCCACCGGGGACCTTGCCGTCGCGGGAGATCCCCTTGGCATCGAGCTGGATCACGTCGCCGTCCTCGCAGAGGATCACCTTGGCCGGGTCGATGCCCATGGAGAGGGCCAGGCGGGCGTGGTGCACCATGTGCCGGAACTCGCCGTGCACCGGCACGAAGCATTCCGGTTCGGTCACCGAGATCAGCGTGCGCAGCTCCCCCTGGCGGGCGTGCCCGCTGACGTGGACGGCCTCGGCGCCCGAATGCACCACCTCGGCGCCCCGGCGATACAGGTCGTCGATGACCTGCCCTACCGACCACTCGTTGCCCGGGATCGGGTGCGCGCTGATGATGACGACGTCGTCGTCGGTGATGCGCAGCCACTTGTTCTGCCCGGTGGCCATGAGCGAGAGCGCCGACATCGGCTCTCCCTGGGAGCCCGTGGAGATCACACACACCTCACCGGGCGGCACGCTGTCCACCGCCTCGATGTCGATCAGCACGCCGTCGGGGATGCTGATGATGCCCAGGCGCGTGCCGAGCTCGACGTTCTTGCCCATGGAGCGGCCGAGCGTGGCGACCTTGCGGCCGTTTGCCACCGCAGCATCGATGATCTGCTGCACCCGGTGCATGTGGCTGGCGAAGCAGGCCACGACGATGCGCTTGCCGGACTGGGCCGCGAAGACCCGGCGCAACACCACGCCCACTGAGGATTCCGACTCGGTAAATCCGGGCTCCTCCGCGTTGGTGGAGTCCGACAAGAGGAGGCGGATACCCTCCGTCTTGGCGAGCTCCCCCATGCGGGACATGTCCGTGCGGCGGCCGTCCACCGGCTGCAGATCGATCTTGAAGTCGCCCGAGTGCAGGATCACGCCCTGGGGCGTATGAAACGCGACGGCCATGGCTTCGGGCACCGAGTGCGTCACCGGGATGAACTCGACGTCGCAGGGGCCGATACGCAGGCGCTCGCCGTCGGCGACGGAGACGAACGTGGTCTTGCCCGCCAGGCCCGCCTCGTCGACCCGGTGGCGGGCCAGGCCGACGGTCAGCTCGGAGCCGTAGATCGGCGCTTGGATCTCGCGCAGCAGGTAGGCCAGACCGCCCGTGTGGTCCTCGTGGCCGTGGGTGAGGACGATCCCGTCCACGCGGTCCTTGCGGTCGTAGAGGTACGTGAACTCGGGCAGCACCAGGTCGATGCCGGGCATGTCCGGATCGGGGAACATGATGCCGCAGTCGAGGATGAGGATGCGGCCATCGATCTCTATGCAGGCGCAGTTGCGTCCGATCTCGCCGAGGCCGCCCAGGAAGACGACCCGCACCGGTTGCGGCGTGGGCTTGAGATTCGGCTTGTTGCCCCGCTCGTTGCGCTCCTTGCGCTCGTTGCGTTCAGGCCGGACGTTGCGCTCAGGCAAGCGGGGCGACCGTGACTGCGGGGGGCCCGACGGCGGCCAGGATCTTCTGCGCCTGGGTATCGAGCTCGGGGGTGCACGCCCCCATCGGCAGGCGGCATTGACCGACCCGCAGGCCCATGGCGCGCAGCATCGCCTTGGCCGGCAACGGGTTGGGGTAGTCCTCGGTGGACTCGAAGTCGAACGAGTCGAGCAGCTCCGCATTGCCCCTGATGGCGGCAGCGAGGTCGCCCGCCAAGAAGGCGTCGATGACCTGCCGGAGCTGTGGCGCCACCCAGTGCGCGGCGACGCTGATGACGCCGAGCGCTCCCACCGCCATCAGCGGCAGCGTCATGACGTCGTCACCGCTGTAGATCTCGAACCCCTGCGGTGCCTGCGCCGCCAGATGGGCCGTGGTGGGGGCGTCACCGGCCGCGTCTTTGAGGGCCACGATCGACGGCACCTCGCGGGCCAGTCGAAGCATGGTGGACGTGGCAATGCGCCGCCCGCTCCGGACCGGGATGTCGTAGAGGACGACGGGCAGGTCGCCGGCCGCCTCGGCCACGGCGCGGAAGTGCTCGAAGAGGCCGGCCTGAGAGGGTCGGTTGTAGTACGGCGTCACGACGAGCACCCCGTCGACTCCCGATCGCGCGGCCTCCTTCGTCATGGCGATGGAATGGGCCGTGTCGTTGGAGCCGGTGCCGGCGATCACGGGGATCGTCACGGCCTCGGCGACGGCGCGCCAGAGCGCGACCTTCTCCTCGTCGGTGAGGACTGAGCTCTCGCCGGTGGAACCGCTCAGGACGAGGCCGTCGCTGCCGTGTGCGGCCAGCCAGCGGGCCAGGTCTGCCGCCGCGCTCACGTCGAGCGCCCCGTCGTCGTCGAACGGGGTCACCATCGCCGTGATCACCCGCCCGAAGCGGGGCGAATCATGCTGCACGGGGCTCATCGCCCCCTCACGCTACCAGCGATACCTGGCGCTCACGTGCCCAGAGCTGGAACTCAGGCGACCTGGCGCTCGGCCGGCGAGCCGTCGGCGAACGCGTCCTCGTCCTCTGTGGAGTCGGTGAGGTTTTCGAAGGCGATGGCACCCATTTCGGTGAATTTGGTGCGGAGCCAGCCGTCGGCCGCATCGAGGAGGCCCAGCTTCTTGAGGTTCGGGACGATCTTCGAGAACAGCAGAATCTGGAACTCGTCGCGGTCCGGCGCGGCCTGCATCACCTTGATCACGTCGGCGGTGGGCACCTCCATGCGCTCCCACACTTCCTGCATGACCAGACGGTCCTTCATGCGGATGGCCGCCTCGAATGCGAACTCCTGGCGCTCCCGCAGTTCGGCCGCGCTGAGCTCCTTGTAGTACTCCTGCAGGCTCAGCACGCCGAACGCCACGTGACGGGCCTCGTCGGCCATGACGTAACGCAGCAGCTTCTTCAACAGGGGCTCGGTCGTCATGGCGTGAATGAAGCCGAAGGCAGCCAGCGCCAGGCCCTCGACCATGATCTGCATGCCGAGGTACGTCATGTCCCAACGGGCGTCGCCGACGATGTCGTCGAGCAGCAGGCCGAGGTGGGCGTTCATCGGGTAGTGGCCCGAGAGCTTCTCGTCGAGGTACTTCGAGAACACCTCGACGTGGCGGGCCTCGTCCATGACCTGCGTGGCGGCGTAGTACTTGGCGTCGATCCACGGGACGGTCTCGACGATCTTGGCCGTGCACAGCAGCGCACCCTGCTCACCGTGCATGAACTGCGACAGGAGCCAGTTCTGGTTCTCGATGCCGAACTGAATGAAGCGCTGGTCGTCCCACTTCTCCAGGACGGTGCCGGCGATGGCGGCCTCGTCCCACTGCATCTGGGCCGGGTTGGCCTCGGCGTTGGCGATGACCACGCGCTCCTGGTCGACCTCGATCGACCAGTCCAGGTCGGTCTGCCCGTTCCATTGGGCCTTCTTTGCCTTCTCGTAGAGCTTGTCGAGCTGGGGCTTGGCGCCCTTCTCGTAGTCCCAGGTGAACTCGGCCGGACAGTTGTCGGGCACACGGTGGAACCCTTCGGCGTCGTACTGGCCCACGAAGCTCAGGACGGACTCGAGGTCGTCGATGTTCTCCCGCCCGATGAGCTCGAGGTTGGACCTCAGCTCCTGCTCGGTGTTCTCGTCGAGTGTGGTCATTGTGCCGCCCCCTTGGTGGTAGCTCTGGTGGAACGTGGTGCTTGGTCTTTGTTGTGGTTGTCGTTGTGGTCAGAACTGCAGATCGTCGAGGTCGAGGTCGGGCCCGTTGCGGTGGGCGTGCCTGCCGTGCCGGCGGCCTCCACTCGCAGGGCGAGAATGCCGGGCAGGACGAAGGTGCGCACCAGCGCCCGGGTATCGGCCGGGTCGGTCAGGTCCGCGTAGGGCGACGGGTCCGAGCAGTAGGCCATGACGATGCGCACGGCCCACTCGGCCGCGCGAGAGGACTGCTCGGGTTCGAGCCAGCGGGCGAAGAACGGAGCGGCCAGGTCGCTTGCGACCCGCATCACCTCGTCGAACCCGCTGAACGTCACGTAGGGCAGGACGGCGCCCGGCTCGTGCTCCAGCAAGTAGGTCAGCGGCGCGTGCGAGCGCAGCCAGCGGGCCGACTCGACCATGCCGGCGACCAGTACGTCCTCGAGGTCGCACGCCTCGCCCATGGCCACGGCCAACGAGGAGAACAGCCGGGCCACCTCGGTCTCGACGACGCCGGCGAGGATTCCCTCCTTGCCCCGCGGGAAGGTTCGGTATGCGGTGGCACGGGAGAGGCCGGCAGCACGGGCGATGTCGTCCACCGTGGTCTTGGCGATGCCCTGGCGGGCCAGGCACTCCAGCGCACCGTCCACGAGGCGGACCCGCGTCGACGAGCGGTCGTCCGCTCCCAGGTGCCGTACGACGCTGTCCCGTACTCCGGTCGGGGTTCCGGTGTCGACAGCTTCAGGCTGTGCCGCGCTCGCGCTCACTCATGAAACAGTATGGCGATTTTTGTCTCACTGTCAACCAACCCGATCTGGGGCGTCCGCCGCGGTCCGAGGTGCCCGATCGGGCTCAATTGAGATTGAAGTGGCCCGGTGCAATCGAGGTGATGAGCAGGGCCAGGACGGCCAGCATGGCCACGCTCCCTCCGACGGTGAGCACCAACCCCGTGTTGGCATCCCGGAGGTCGCCGGCGTAGTCGTACAGCAAGCCCAGGAGTCCGCCGACGATCAGGCCACCGAAGTGAGCCCGCCAGTCGGTGTTGCCCGTGAAGCCCAGGGCCAGGTTGAAGACCAGCAGGATGGCCACCGGCGTCACCGGCAACCGACGACGCAGTCCCACCACGATGTAAGCCCCCAGCACGCCCATGATGGCGCCGGAGGCGCCGATGCCGAGCTCGTTGTGCGGCCCGAAGAGGTACGAGCCCACGCTCCCCCCGAGCCCGGCCAACAGGTACAGGGCGACAAAGCGCACCTTGCCCAGGAGCACCTCGAGCGCGGGCCCGACGATGAGCAGGGTGATCATGTTGAAGAAGATGTGCTCGAAGCTGGCGTGCAGCCACATGGCCGTGAAGGCCCGGTAGTACTGGTGCAGGAAGTGGATCCCGTCGGGCCACAGGCCGAAACGATCGATGACCCGGTTGTTGGTGCCGAACCCTTCGAGGAAGAAGACCACGACATTGATGGCGATGATCGTCAGGACGATCGGCGTCGGGTTGGTCGAGCCGACGACGCCGGTGCGGCCCCGGCTGGTGCGGGTGAAGGCCGGGACGTGCCGGGAGCGCTTGGCGCCTTCGGAGGTGCACTCGGGGCACTGCCACCCGACCTGCGCCTGAATCATGCAATCGGTGCAGATGGGCTGATCGCAGTGGGCGCACAGCACCGAGGCCGGCCGGTCGGGGTGCCGGTAGCACGGCGGCGGCGGGACGGGCTGGGGAGGCTGCGGCTGCAGATCGGAGCCGCTCACCGGATGCCGGCGAGTAGCTCGGAGCGCACGAGCAGCGCCACCTGGTCCGGGTCGTTGAGATCCCAGCGGCCCGGAGAGCTGATGTAGGAGAGCACCATGCGGGCCAGGAAATCGGCCGCGGCGTCGACGTCGGATCCCTCCTCCATCCCGTGGCGCACCAGGTACGGCGCCAGGAACGCCGCCACCAGCGTGTGCGTCTGGTCCGCCTCCGTGGACAACCGGGGAAGGAGCATGTCGGGCTCGGTCATCAGGACCCGCTGCAGCACCTCGTGCTCGACCAGCGCGCGGTGAGCGAACATGAGCCCGCGCTCCATCACCTCCTCTAGCGTGTCGGCGTCGGAGACCTCGGCGTAGAGGCGGAGGAAGAAGCGGGAGAACTCCCATCCCACGACGGCGGAGAAGACCTCGTCGCGCCCGCCCGGGAAGTAGCGGTACACCGTCGCCCGGGAGACCCCGGCTTCGCGGGCGGCATCTTCGACCGTTGTCTTGGCGAAGCCCCAGCGGGCCACGCAGTCGTAGGTCGCCTGCAGGAGCCGCTCCCGGACGTCAGGGTTCACAGCCCCAGCAACGCCTCGAGGCCCACGGTCACTCCCGGCCGCCCGGGAACGGCGCGGACGGCGAGCAGCACGCCCGGCATGAACGACCGGCGGTCGTAGGAGTCGTGGCGGATGCTCAGGCTCTGGCCGGGCGCGCCGAAGATGACCTCTTCGTGCGCCACCAGACCGGGTAGTCGCACCGAATGCACGTGCACGCCGTCCGGGGTCTCGGCACCGCGCGCTCCCTCGAGCACAAAGTCGGTGGTCGGGTCGGCCGGCAGCGGGCCGGCCCCGGCCTCACGGCGAGCTGCCGCGATCACGGCCGCCGTGTGCATGGCGGTCCCCGATGGCGCGTCGCGCTTGGCGTTGTGATGCAGCTCAATGATCTCGACGCCGTCCATGAATGGTGCAGCGATCCGGCTGAGATGGAGCAGCAGCACCGCCCCGATTGCGAAGTTGGGCACGATCACGGCGTTGGCCCCGCTCCCGCTCCTGGTCGCGGTCGCGGTCGCGGGGAAGAGCGTCTTCAGGGCGGCCATGTCGCTGTCGGACAGCCCACTCGTCCCGATGACGGTGTGGATACCTTGGTGCGCGTAGTGCGTCACGTTGTGACGCACGGCTTCGGCGATGGTGAAGTCGACCACGACCTCGGTCCCGAAGTCCGAGAGCGCGTTCACCTCACCCACGATGGTGCGCCCGCACGCATCGGCCCCGACGTGGCCCGGGTCGATGGCGGCCACCAGCTCTAGGTCCGGTGCCTCCGAGACGGCTCGACAGACCTCTTGGCCCATGCGGCCGCCGGCACCGACCACACCGACCTTCTGCATGGTCTGCAGGCTACCGGGCTGCCAGTGCTGCCTGGTGGGACTCGAAGTCCCGCTCGTCGAAGGGGCCGACGGCGCTCAACGTGCGGGGAGACCGCGCCAACTCCGCCGCGACCTCCACGACGTCGGCCCGCGAGATCCCGTCGATGTGGCGCAGCACCTCGTCTACCGAGAGCACCTCGCCGTGCAGGAGCAACGACGCGCCGAGGCGGCTCATGCGGGCGCCCGAGTCCTCGCCGGAGAGGAGCATCTCGGCGCGCAGGTTCCCCTTGGCCACCGCCAGTTCCCGCTCGGTGATCCCGTCGGCGGCCAACAGGTCGAACTCCGCGCTCACGATGCGCAGCACCTCGTCGACATGCTCGGGCGCCGTGCCCACCACCACGGCCAGCGACCCGCTGTCCTGGTAGGCCGAGCGCTCCGACCAGACCGAATAGGCCAGCCCGCGCTGCTCGCGCACCTTCTGGAACAGCCGGCTCGACAAGCCGCCACCCAGGACGTGGTTCAGCACGGCCAGCGACCAGCGCCGCTCGTCGAACCGGGACACCGAGCGCGTGCCGTAGATCAGATGCGCCTGCTCGGTGGACCGGCGCACCACGTCGAGTGCCACCGTGTCAGGGCCGGGCGGGGTGCGCACCGGGGCGGCGCCACCCGAGGTGCCGGCGAAACGCCGTTGCAGATCGGCTGCCACAGCCTCATGCGTGCAGTCGCCGGCGACCGAGACGACCATGTTCGATGGCCGGTAGTGCAGATCGAAGAAGGCGCGGATGTCGTCGCGGGTGATGCGCTGCACCGACGACGCCGTCCCGAGCGTGTCCCGCCCCAGGGCGTGCCCGGGAAAGAGGGCAGCCTGCCAGCGCTCCCCCGCCAGGTCGGCCGGCTCGTCGGCGTGCATCAGGATCTCGTCGAGGATGACCGTGCGCTCAGCCTCGATGTCGTCGGGACGCAACGCAGGCGCCCACATGATGTCGCTCAGGATGTCGAGCCCCAGCGGCAGGTGCTCGGAGAGCAGCCGCACGTAGAACGTCGTGTACTCCTTCGTGGTGAAGGCGTTGCAGTCGCCGCCCACCTCGTCGAGCTCCTCGGCGATGGCCACGGCCGAGCGCTGCTCGGTGCCCTTGAAGAGGAGGTGCTCCAAGAAGTGCGACGCCCCGGCGAGTTCGCCGGGCTCGTCACGCGACCCGGTACCGACCCAGTAGGCGATCGCCACCGAGCGGACATCCGCCATGGTCTCGGTGACCAGGCGGATGCCGCACGGCAGCTCAGATGTTTCGATCAACGACGGCGCGAGCGCCCACGCGAGGGACGACGGTCGCCGCCCCGGTCGCCGCGGTCACCACGGTCGTTCCCGGCGTCGGCCGCACCAGGGCCGAGGTCGCCCAGGTCCGCCACCAGCTCAGCCTCGAAGGCGTCCTCGAACGACGATCCGTCGGCCGTGCGGGCCGGGGCGGGGGAAGATGAGGAAGACGAGGACGACGAGGCGGGAGAGCCGGACGAAGCCGAAGACCCCGAGCCCGAAGAGGACGAGCCGGAAGACCCAGAGTCACGGTCGCCATTCCGCGAACCCGACCCTGAGCCGTTCCCGCCCGAAGAGGACGAGCTGTCACCCTCGGGCGCCGACGCCAGCGACAAGGACACCTTGCCTTGCGGGTCGATGTCGTCCACCCGCACCTCGACGGGCTGGCCCAGCGACAACACGTCCTCGACGTTGTTGATCCGCTTGCCACCGGCCAACGACGACAGCTTCGAGATGTGCAGCAGGCCGTCCCGGCCCGGCAGCACGTTCACGAAGGCGCCGAACTTGGTGATGTTGACCACCTTGCCCGGGTAGACCACGCCCACCTCGGCGGTCGGCGGGTCCAAAATCAGGGAGATCCGACGCCGGGCCTCTTCGACCGCATTGCCGTCCTTGGCCCCGATCGTCACCGTGCCGACCACACCGTCGTCGTCGACGGCGATGTCCGCACCGGTCTCCTGCTGCAGGGTATTGATGACCTTGCCCTTGGGGCCGATGACCTCACCGATTTTGTCGATCGGGATCTCCATGGAGACGATCTTCGGCGCACTCGAAGCCACGTGGTCACGCGGCTCGGGGATGGCCTCGGCCATGACGCCCAGAATGATGAGCCGTGCTTCCTTGGCCTGCAGGAGCGCCTTGGCCAACACGTCGGCCGGCAGACCGGCGATCTTGGTGTCGAGCTGGAGTGCCGTCACGGCGTCGGCCGTGCCCGCCACCTTGAAGTCCATGTCGCCGAAGGCGTCTTCGGAACCGAGGATGTCGGTCAGCGTCACGTACTTGCCCTCGTCGTAGACGAGGCCCATGGCGATGCCCGCTACGGGGGCCCGGAGCGGAACACCGGCGGCCATCAGCGACAGCGACGAACCACAGACGGAGGCCATGGAGGTCGACCCGTTCGACGCCAGCACGTCGGAGACGACGCGCAGGGTGTAGGGGAACTCCTCGGCGGGTGGCACGACGGGTAGGAGCGCCCGCTCGGCCAACAGACCGTGCCCGATCTCCCGGCGCTTCGGACCGCGCATGAAGCCGGTCTCGCCGGTGGAGAAGGGCGGGAAGTTGTAGTGGTGCATGTAGCGCTTGTGCTCGACCGGAGTGATCGTGTCGAGCAGCTGGTTCATGCGCGGCATGCCGAGCGTCGTGACGTTCAGCACCTGGGTCTCACCGCGCTGGAAGAGCGCCGAGCCGTGCGCGGTCGGGAGCAGGTCGATCTCGGCCGACAGTGGCCGGATGTCGGAAGTGCCGCGGCCGTCGACGCGCACGCCTTCCTCGACGATGCTCTTGCGCACCAGCTTCTTGGTCAGCGAGCGGATGGCCGCCTTGACCTCGCCCGGGCGGTCGGCGAACTCGTCGCCGAGAGCGGCACGGATCTCCTCGCCGGCGGCATCGAGCGCGGCGTTGCGCTCGGCCTTGCTCCGGACCAGGTTGGCCTTGGCGATCGGCTCTGTCCCGACCGCCTCCACCCGGGCCCAGACGTCGTCCTGGTAGTCGGTGAACGTCGTGAACGGGATGGTTTGGATGGGGCCGCGCGCTGCCGTGTAGTCCTGGACCAGGCGGCGTTGCAGGTTGATGGACTCACGGATCCACGTCTTGGCCGCTTCGAGGCCCGACGCCAGGACTTCTTCGGTCACCTTCGGGGCACCCTCGTCGTAGTACGACCACGACTTCTCGGTCCCGCCGGCCTCGACCATCATGATGGCGATCTCGCTGTCGGCGTCCTCGGTCAGGGCCCGGCCGGCCACGACGAGCTCGAAGGTCGACTCCTCGCCCTCCTCGAAGGTCGGGTGCGGAATCCACTCGCCCTCGGTCGTGAAGGCCACCCGCACCGCACCGATGGGGCCGTCGAATGGGATGCCCGAGATCATCAGCGCAGCCGAGGCGCCGTTGATGGCGAGCACGTCGTGCGGGTTCTCCTGGTCGGCGCCGAGGATGGTCCCGACGACGTGGACCTCGTTGCGGAAGCCGTCAGGGAAGGACGGGCGCAGCGGGCGGTCGATGAGCCGGTCGGTCAGGATGGCCTGGTCCGAGCTCTTGCCCTCCCGGCGGAAGAACGAGCCGGGGATCTTGCCGGCGGCGTACGTCCGCTCCTCGATGTCGACGGTGAGAGGGAAGAAGTCCGTCCCCTCCCGCACGTTGCGGGCCGCCGTGACGGTGGCCAGCAGGATGGTGTCGCCGATGCGGGCTTCTACGGCCCCGTCGGCCAGCTGGGCGAGTTTCCCCGCCTCGAATGACATGGTTCGGTCGGTCCCGCTGATCGGGGCCGACACGGAAATGGCGTCAGCCATGATGCTCCTCGTGTCTCGGGGGCATCTCCGTGTCTGGTTCCCAGTAGTCGACCACCTCGCACCCGAAGTGAGCGGCGACTGGCAGCCAGGTAGCTGAAGACGCCCGGTTCTGTGGTGCTGCTGC
>Ga0302314_10019117_pt1 | contig 11395 bp, 11 predicted proteins | sample III_Palsa_N2_3_FD_200533 | JGI IMG/M metagenome (GOLD analysis project Ga0302314, IMG submission 200533) | Peat permafrost microbial communities from Stordalen Mire near Abisko, Sweden - III_Palsa_N2_3 | ecosystem: Environmental > Terrestrial > Soil > Palsa > Peat permafrost | place: Sweden... | reverse complement strand
CTTTTTTTTTCCACAAAAAAAAATGAAATGGAATAATGAGGAAAGGAAGGAAGGAAGGAAGAAAGGAAGAAAAAAAAGACGATCCGAGGGCAAGGGGAGGGAGAGAGGGGAAGATCTTCACACACATGCAAGAGAAAAAAAAGAGACATAAAAAAATGTTGTTGAAAAATGAAGGCGAGAAATAAATAATAAAAATTATTGTCTGCGCGAAGGGATAGAGACTATGGCTTGATGTGGCGATGGTGCATGATGTTGTTGAAGAGGGACAGCAGCAGAAACTGTAGCAGTGGTGGTTGTGTCAGCTCCTGGCCAGCTCGAGAGAGTGGTGTGATCTGTTTGCATGGCATAATGACCATAACCCATGGTTGTATTACCTTCACCTCCATCATTGTCTTCATCTCCCTCGAGGGCAATGAATTCAGAGTCGTCAAATGGATCATCAGCATTAGCACCATGATCATTGTCACCTCCGCCACCGCCCTGTGGATGGGTCATGGTGGCAAAGCGAGATGCATGGAAGAATGAGTCTCTAATACTTTTAAAGTCATTGTTGTTGTCACCACCCTCTCCATTTCCCTCGACGGGATGAAGTAGTGGAGTACGGTTGTCATCATCATCATGGTCATCGTCGGCATTCTCTTCCTCTCCACCACCTTCTGTGTTCAGGATGTGCGCGGATGAGGTTGCATTTGCATTTGTGTTTGCGATGGAGGCTGCTGTGTCTGTTTTCTTCTTGCGATTATAGATCCTCCTTTTTTTGGGGGGAGGAGTAGGAGCAGGAGGTGGCAAGGACATTGAAGAGGTCGCGTCACTTAGATTTTGTCCAGTCATATTCGTTGTCGTCGTCTCTCCAAGGGACTTGGGAGCACGAGAGCGTCCCTTTGATCCCCCACTGCGTGACCGAGACCGTACCTTGATGACCTTTCCATCTCCATTGATGGTGGCAGCGATGGATGAAACGTTGGCTGATAGTGATGGTTGTTGCTGTGGATGAGGATGATGATGATGGTGACTCGTGACACCATTCGTTAGTTTGGGTAAGGACGACGACGATGTCGATGTCGAGGCGACTGTTGATGACAAAGATGCTAGCAACAATTCCTCGCCACCCCACTCTCCATTTTCTTCCTGTCCGCCACCACCACCGCCATCATCATCCTCTTCTTCTTCATTATCCTCTGCGTCTTGCTCTCCATCTTGGTGGTGATGATGGTGAGTATCTGCATGATTCACTGGTAACGATGTTGTCATTGTCGTCATCATCACAACATCCTGATTGTGTTGCTGCGGTCTTTGATTGGGTGGCAGTGATGAGGCTGTTGTCGTCGTCGGACCTGCCAACACAGCTGATGTAGTTTGCGGTCGAGACTTCACAGATCTTTTTTTGGTGGCTGCTGGAATGACAACAGCAGCAACCCCTTCCAAGTTGGAAGTGGCAGACGGATGTCGATTGTCGGCGGGCGAGGGTAATGAAATGTTTCGGATGGAGTCGGTGCCAAAGAGGGCATATTCCAACTTCATGGCCATGACCTTCAAGAAATGAGAGGGTATGGCTTGTTCCAGCACACCTGTTTCCAACGCGTGTCCAATCAAGCTCAGGGAAACAGAGTCTAATTGCTCCGTAGGAATATTGCCACCCAACATCACCCTCATGGCTTGGTGTTTGCGTTCCTTTCTGGGCAATGAAGACGAAGATGATGATTGTGGATGATGATGATTCTCCCTGTCTTCGTCAAAGACATCTGTCATGGCCATAGACTCACCCACCATTCCTGTTGTTGTTGTTGTGACGGTGGTGGACGTGTGAAAGCTCTTGACGATGACCAGACAGAGTAACCAGGTGGAGGCCAACAACATGAAGATCCCACGTCTCAATCGTTCTGGTCGTGTCAAGACTGTGGCGCCTGTTATCATCACAACCTGGGTTGAATCATCGTCATCGTCGATTTCATGGTTATCTTTGACAGTGATGTCAGCATCACAGAGGGGGGGATGAGGAATGAAGTATAGTTCGTAGGAGGACTCCATGTAAGCCCAGAGATGTTCATGCTCGTTGAAGAGAAATCTCAAAAAATGAGGTGGTTCGGGAACGTCACGCGTCTTGACCCAGCACTGGTCCACAAAGGATTGGGGGAGTTCACAGACCCTCCCTAAATCTTGAAGCGTGGCCACCGGATCATCCACCACAAAACAATTTTTGATGATAAACCACAGATCTCTCGGTTCTGGTTCATCCTTTAGACACCACACGATAAAGCTGGTGTTCATAATACTCTCTGACAAATGGCCGGCGGTGGTGGCAGTGGCGACAAGAGGGGGATCAGACTCCATTGAGGGTGGTCGTCGTTGAGAATCACCCTCACTCACATTCCCCCTGTCGTCGTCATCATCACCACCACCATGATTATCATGCAGATCAAGGTTCATGGTTGTCTCCAAAGAGAGTGGTGGTGGCGATGAGGCAGGAGGTGTCGAGGTCCCAAAAAGTGATTGCAACTCTTCAGGACTCATGCCATGATTCGACCCACTTTGTGATGGTTGTTGTTGCTGTTGTTGTTGTTGTTGTGATGTCGCAAAGGTGCATTCAGGGACGAGTGATGGTTGTGGCAGTGGTGACGGGACATGTGCAGTGATGCGGACCAGGTCTTCTTCGAGACGCTCAATGAGCATGTTCAGACAGGGAAGAAGGATGTCCATCGAAGGCTCTGGGTCCACCACTACGGACCCAGTGATGGAGAGAGAAGACGACGACGACATCAAAGTGGGTGTGGCAAAGGCAGCTCGGGATACACCCATCAACCATTTTCTCACTCGAACCCTCTCTATGGTAGATAATGACATGGGTCCACGGAGTATACTTTTTTCTTCTTCTTCTCAGCTGGCTGGATGTTTTGTGAAGTAGAAGGAGAGAGAGGGATGAAGGTGCCCAAAAAAACCAACGAAGGAGGTGAAGCAAAAAAAGGGTCAAGATAAAGACAAAAAAAAGAAAACAACAACATCAACAGGCCCTCTCTCTCACTTCTCTTCCATCTCCTATATCAGTCACGAAGGAAGTTGTGTGTTGTACAAAGAGCTTTCTACTTTCCACTTTTCCCTCCCATCCCCTTGGCATCCAAGACGATGATGATGATACCACAAAAAAATATGAACTACTGTTACTTTGCCTTTTTTTATTATTTATTTATTTTTTTCAAACTGTATGCATGTGCACATCTTTGAACAGCAGCAAAAAAAATGAAAGTGTCCTTTCCCCATTCAGTGTTCCCATCGCTAGTCTCGTGTCTTCTTCTGCTGTTACTCATGACAGAGATCACGGAAGGTTCCATCAACACCAATTCAGTGGTCAACTTCACCTTGCCCTGTACCAACCCCTTTGCGTCCCTCTTACAATGCTGCCTGACAGACACGTTGTGCCAGACACTGTACCTGCCTGCAGAGGGGATGAGATTGTTTACCACCAGGGTATCTCTTGCCGCATCCAAAAAATCACAAAAAGTGGGTGGGACGGCCATGTCCACTCTCATGACTTTAGTCACCTCACTGGCATGCAATGGATCCTGTCCTCAGGCCACCACCATCTTATCTCTGATGGATCCTTGTGAGCCTGGAGAATTCCTGTCACCGCTGACACTAGAGTGCAATGAACTGAACCAGAGAACTTTGTTCAACCAAAATCCTTCGTCTGTCTTTTTCTTCATGATCTTCATCATTGCGGTGGGCATCATCTTCATCCTCATCATCACCCTGCTTTACAGAGGACGGAGAGGAACCATCAAAGCCTGATGATTACACACAAAAAAAAGAAAGAGATTTTTTTTTCTTCGCAAAAAAGCAATTGTAAAAAATAGCATATTCCAATTCTTTCTCTTTTTTTCTTGTCTTGTCTCCTTCTGTCTGCAGAGAACTCCCCCACACTCAAAAAAATGTCAACAACAGCCGATCGATGGGCTCAAGTAACTCGAGAGATGGGAATGGCCAGACAAAAGGAGCCCAAGACCTCTGCCTGTTCACAAACTTCCCAGGAGATGGAGACAGAGATCATGTCACTCAAACATGGTGCTGACTTTGTCAATGCCATCTTGAGGATAGATCACCCAGAACTGGCCACACCTTTTTCACAATGGGAGAAGCATCATCATTTCCAGAAGTTGGGGTTAGGACCCGCACCACCCGAATCGTACCTCTTCTTGTTCCCAAACGTGGAAGAATCACTCAACAAAGAATATGCCAGACGAGTCCACAAAACCTTTGTTCCCGTCGCGTTCATGAACGATGGAAATGGCCATGGCCATGATAATGGCTTATAATATTTTTTTCTTTCGTTTTTTGTTGTTGTTGTTTTTTGCCATTGTCTTTCTCTTTATTATTTTTTTTCGTTTCGCGCTTGACACACACATACCCAAAAAAAAGAAATAAATAATAACATAGCATGCAAAAAAGGGATGAGAAGAAAGAAAGAAAGAAAGAAAGAAAAAAATTGTTTTTTGTTGTTGTTGTTGTAATGTAGTGAACTCCACATTAGTTCAGGAAGATGGAGGCACCCGATTTGACACGATTGGTCAGGTAAGTGCCCTCCAGTGAATTGTCGACGATGGGACACTCTCCGTAAGTGACTTTGGGAGCCACAGCTCCAGAGTTGGAGTCGGCAGTGATGAAGGTGTAGCCCATGGGAGCTGAGTTCACAATGATGGTCGTGGGATCCAGTGAGCCAAACGGCTGCATGCCATCCTTGTAGAATTTGGAAGGGGACAGCTTGTACCTGCCCACCACCCAGGGTGCCAGGGCATAGTGAGGATCAGAGCCATCGTTCTCATCAAAGTCATTGTCCACTCCCAGGGCGGTGTTCATGCCAGTGAGACTGAGGTAGGAGGCCTTGGTGGGGGCACCATGAGACCCGAGGATAGGGATGTATCCAAGTGCATCAAGCATGTTCTGATTTCCAAGCCACTCGTTGTCAGCCACCTTGTCATTGTCACTGTCACCAAAGCCAGTGATGTGGGCAAAGGGGTAAACATGAGCCTTGGCGTTGGGGAGAGCCATGGTCATGAAGTAGGCCCTGATGTGAGACTTGCCATTGCGAGTGTCTGGCTGCTTCTGGAACCAGGCATCCGTGACGTGGTTGATCCCAACGAAACCACCCTTGGGGACCATGATGATGGGCAGACCTTGCATGTTAATGGGAAACATGCCACCAAGTGTCCAGGGAAGACTGATCTTGTTAGAGGCCAGGTGTTTGAGGCTCCTCCAGTTGTGACGCATGAAGAGATAGGCCAGGGCGGCCAGTTTTTGACTGTTCTTTCCATTGCGAATCAACACACCCGTGCGGTGATGGAGAGTGGTAGAGGCACAAACCTTTGCGGTGACACTGGGCGCGGTACCCTTGTAAGAGGCGGTCGAGCTCACAAGAGCCGCCAATAGAGCGGCACTTCTCTTTTCTAGAGAGGTGGTCAAGTAAGTGGTGGCACCACCTTCACTTGTGCGCGGGAAGGGGTTGGCCATGTTTGCTGGATTGCTGGGAAAGTAGACAGACTTTGCAGCAGCTTTGTTCATTTGACCCCAGCTGACCACAAAACCAGTCCTCTTGATCTTTCCCGCTCCTATTTCAAGCGAGGCATGAAAAGCGTCTGTTCCATCCACCATGACACTTGCCTGCATTTGAGCCACATACGCCTCTGAAGTTCTCCACAGAGATTGAGTGAGCGTAGGGGCTATCTTCTTGAATTCTGCCGACCCCATGGCAGCATTCACCTTTGTGAGAACTTGCTTGATGACAGTCTTCACCCTGTCAAGATTGAACTTGTGCAACTCTTCAGGCGCTGTCTCGAACACCTCAAAATCATCGATACGCACATTCGCCTTCTTCTGTCCGGTGATCTTGGCCACGATGAGATAAATCAGGGTCAAGAGGTCAACGATGGTGGGGGCATGTGCAGCATTCTTGTGACCAACAAAACCTGTTCCGATGGCCTCTCGGAGACGTTTCACACTTGCCTCCAAGGTGGGAGCTGAGCTGATGGTGGTGGTGGCGGAGACAGTGACTCCGTCAAGATCAACCACTGTAAGGCTGGCGATGAGTCCCGACTCAGCGTTGCTCAACCCCCCCAAACTTGTTGCAATACCCGAGTCGGTTGTTTTGTCTGAGACATCTTCTTTTCCATCAGAATGATAGACCGGAGTGTGATTGGTGGCAATCAGCGCCAGGAAGAAGACATTGCGCAGATCGTTATTTCCGGTCGGGTCCATGAAGTCCTTGATGGGCTCCCCATACATTTCATTGATCCGATTGCAATGATCCGAAAACACGGCGAGATGATTCACCAACTCCTTCCATGGTTGGGTGCCATCATCGAGAATCAATAGAGAGGCAACGGTAGCCCCGCTGTAGGATTGAAATCCGACAGGAGATGCGTGAATCTTGGATCTCTGAACACCTGCACCAGAAACCCCTTTTCCTGCGGCAATGACAGCTGCATTCGCCCCATCGAAACCAAAGGTGTTGAGTTGTGGGAGCCTTGACTTACTAAGAGATCCGTCCGTTTTTTCTGGCTGATAGTCTTCAAGGGTTTTCATGTCTCCCCTGTCGGCCATGGCCACAAAACGCCTGAGCACTCCCACCGCAGAATCGAAATCCTGGGTGCTACTGAAGCCACGCCTCACCGCCCCATCCACAATATCCAAAATATTGCCATCCGAGAGATGCTTGGAGGGGATATCACCGTAACAGGTAATCTTGACCCCCTCTTCCGTGTAGAAGGGCGAATTGGGAATAAAATCCCTCAGCTTCACAGCCTCAATGGCTTCCTGGTCGAAATGATTTTCGTCATTGTAGTCCAAGAAGTCATCGTCCTCACCCGGTCCAAAGTAGCCCCTCAGACCGTCCACAAACGTTTCCATGTCAATGGTGCCCTTCTTGTCCTGACCCGTGAAGATACGGTCAATCGTTGTGACAGGATCAGAGAGGTTGGACCCCTTGAACCAGGCACTGTGCCACACAATGGCAGACTGCATGAGTCCAGAAGCATTGTTATTCTCCTCAGCCCCCAGGGGGTACTCATAGAAGGACAGGCCACTTGAGGGGACTTTGCCCCTGGTGAGGGAACCGGGACCCCAATTGCCATCAGACCCACCACTCTGGGCATGGACATTGTCACCCGAGTGAGTGTTGGCCGCAGCCAGGGTGATTCTGTCAGCAATGACACAGTTAGCAGGCAGGCATTGAGCCGCCCTGGAAGCCAAGTCAGACTGGGTCTGAAGAGTGGGGAAGAGATTCACTGGGTTGGAGTTGACCACACCAATGTTGGACAACACTGCCTTCCATGCCGGACTGAACTTGACCCTGTCCGTAGAATACACAAAGGGTCGGGGGATGCTTTGGTTCTCAATCAGGAGACCCATGAGAATAGTGAGGAGCTTCTCCATCACAATGTCCATGAGACCTGTGGACACAATATCAACGATATCACGACCCAGCTCAGTCTCAGTGAAGTCCTGGGCGACCTCAAACGTCTCATCGTACTTCTCGTACTTGGCCACCGTGCGATGCATGCCAATGTTGATGACCCTGCCTGCATTGTTGAAGGTGGTGCCCTGAGTGAGCTGAGGAATCTCGACTGTAACAAAGTCACGCACCACAGCCTGAACATCCTCCGGGGCAGTACCCGGGGTGGCGATCACAAACACCTCTCTCAGAAGCCTGCCAAGGGCACCTGACAGCTTGTCTTGGTCCAAGGTGCGGAGAATGATCTGGGCCTTGAGTCTGTATATCTTGTCTTGGGTATCATCAGGGACCATGTTCGAAGTGTCCTTGGCCATGGGCATGTTGGAACCCATGCTGCCACCAGGCCCAACTTGCATCTCACGACTGTCAGCAATGCCATTGGTGATGTTGGGACCCCAGCCAAGCCCTCCAATAGGGTTGGGTGCCTGACTCCAATTGTTGCCCGTTCCATTGCCGCCAGAGCCACGAGGGGTTGGACCTCCCACATAACCAGTTGAGGCTGAGAACATGATTTCAGAGGCTCAAAAAAAACTTTTCGCAAAAAAAGGGACAGATAGGTAAGAACAATGAGAGAGTGTGAGTGAGTGAGTGAAAAGAAAAAAAAGATACACTCAACAAAGTTGTTCAGTAAAAAAAGAGAGAGAAGAGGTCAGAAAAAACCAATACAACAACGACGACGACAAGTGGATGGGTGTTTGAATGAAAAAAAAACAGAACGAAGGATGGTGTGGATGTTCTTTTTGATGGATGAAGCACACCGACGCAGACGCACACACACACTTTTTTTCTGGCCAATACGCACCAAAAAAAATGAAAACAAAAGTGATGGAAGGGGGTCAAGAAGATGGAAAAAAAAGAGAGTGCAGAACAGAGGTAACTGTGATGTGAGGGGGGCAAAAAAAGAGAGAGATAAAAGAGAGGAAGGGTCTCACTTGACAAGCAACAATAACAACACACCACTGGCGGCGTTTTTTTTTGAGAAAGAGAAAGAGAAAGCTGGAAAAAAATGAGCGAAAATTTCCTAAAAATGCTGCAACACACATACACATGTGCACACAAAAACAAAAAAATGAGTGCTGTTACTTTTTTGTTTGTTTGTTTGTTTGTGTGTGTGCACATTGTGAAAAAAATGGAACATCTATTTATCTGAATGCAAAAAAAAAGATTTTTTTTGTTCGTGCATGTGTGGTTGTGAACAAGTGAGTGAAGTTCAACATTTTTTTTGTGCCCTTCCCCCCATTCGCCATTCTCATGCAAAAAAAAGATGCTGTCCCTTTTTTTCTGACATCTCTCTCATTTTTCTTATTTCCCCTTCTCGCTCCACTCTCATCTCTCATCTCTCCCTCGATGCCCTTTACCAAATTGAGAGAATATGCAGAGTCGGAGGATCTGAAGACGAGGGAGATTCGAGCTGGATTAACCGCTCTCTGTTGTCGTCTTGGACCTCTCATAGCCGTGCCCAACAATGGGATTCCCTTTTGGAAGCTGTTTGATTTGGCCAATGATAAAGCGAATCCTTTGACACAGTCATCTCGCACGAGTGTACAGACTGACAGCACGGTCGAGGGTCACCATAATATGACCACCATAACCACTCGAACAAGTCCGTCTAGTCTGGGTACATCAGACACCATGGTCACATCAGCATCAACTTCTCACCATCCTCCTGACGCTTTGCAAGGAAGACATGATTCCAGAGGGTTCACATCTGTCTCGGATCCTGTGTCGACCACCACATCTATGAACGATGCACCTGGTTCTATGATGCTGGTGGCAGGAGATCCTGGATTTGATCAACTTGCATCTCAATTAAATCTGCTTGCACAATCTTCTTCCTTGTCAACCGCAATTTCACAATCGGACGGTGGTGGTAGTGGTAGTGGCGGAGACAGCAATAAAAGGAAGAGGGGAAAGACATCGTCCATAACACCCAACGGTCAGAAGAAGTCAAGATCTGGTGGATATGGCAGCAGTGGTGGCTCCGAACACTCGATTAAATGGTTCTCGCATGAACAATCTGGGACCGGGTCGTCCACAAACCCACGGGAGGAGGAGGAAGAAGAAGAGGGTGGGAATCAACCACCACCACCACATGGTGATCCATACCATCATCAGGCACCTGTTCTCATACCACTGGATGGGGCTGATCAACTGGAACCGGGTGCCCTTTGGAACACAGAGGTGAATCATGTTCCTGAATCCATCATGTCAGAACAGGTGGGCACAGAGACGGAGGGGTTCACCTTGGAACAACTTCTTGTTCACACTGGCATCCTGTGCAATGCAGTGTTAATGAAACAATTCCATCCACGCAAAAGGGCTTACCGTTTCAAAGTGTCTGCCACAAATAGTGACAACCCTATTGAAGATGGACTTCATCATCATCATCATCAGCCATCTTCTTTGCCAAGTTCGAAGGGTGGTGAGGATAACAGCGATATTATGGAGGCGAGGTCCGATGTCACGGAAGGCAAAAAAATAACAACAACAGCAGCAGCAAAAAAGAGGAGGAAGGGCAAAGAGAAGGAAGTGATGAATGTCAACAAGCAATGTAATGAAGAGTTACCTTCCACTGTGGCTGCTGCTGCTGTCGCGACGACGAAGTCTGCCCATCCCTCTCCACCTCGAGTGGATCCACTGGATGAGGCTTTGTATGGAGATTGGGGAGGTGATGGTGGTGACGAAGAAGAAGCAGAAAATAACACAACAGATATTCAGATGAGCATGATCTACCATGAAGATTTCAATCCAAATCAACGTGGAGAAGACAGCAACAGCAACATGGTTGTCCGAATAGACGAAGAGGAGGCGAACGAAGAAGAAAGGGAGGGTGATCAAGAGAAGGAAGAGGAAGAAGAAGGGGAGGAGGAGGAGGAGATCCAGGATGACATCTCTCGACCAGAATCCACCACCACACTATCATCCAATTCCTTGACGATATCTTCTTCTTCTTCTGTCTCGCATGATCCAATCGTTCGACTACAATCGTGCCTACTGTTGTACAGAATGAAAATCATCAAGTCCATAAGACGCATGATCATCGACAAGTCTGGTCTGACATGATGACCATAGAAAGTAAACCAAAGTCTGGCCAGTCCGCCCTACCCTTCCATTTTTTTTGTCTTTGTACAGAAAAAATAATAATAATGTTGTATACACTCCCTTCCATTTTGTGACTTTTTTGTTCGTGTCTGATGGACCGACCCACCCCCCATCCATGCTTTGGGAGGCGACCTTTTTCTTCTTCTTCAATATTGCATTCTCTTTTTTTGTTGAAAAATCCATTTTTTTTGCTGAAGCCAACTATGTTTTGATTTTTTTTGTTCAAAAAAAAGAAGAAGAAAAAACAAAGTGCATTGCATCCATTTTTTTTTAAATTTTCGCCTGTCAGAGGGTTTTTTTGTGCGTGGATGGTTTGCGCTCGACGGTGGGGTGGCGACAGTCAACATGTCAACCTCACTGCCAGCCATTACCCTATTCAACATAATGTTAAGACTACCTCGTCACCACCGCTTCGGCCACCTCTCTTCTCAGCATTGTTGTGGGTGTTCTTATTTCTGTTGGTCGTCATCACCATCACCCCTGTGAGAGCGGATGACATCTCGGAGTTGCGATTATCATTGGTACGAAAGGGTGTTACTTCTGCCAGGGTGTCCTCCAAGGGTTGTGTGTCTGTCAACATTGGAGGCAGGGATATGGGACTGGAGATCTCTCAGATGGGCAACGACTTCATCCTCTTTGAGGACAATGGTCGCACGTACGCCCAGGGGAGCACTACCTATGATTACAGTCACCAGACAGACATCGTCACTTTGGGGTCACTCCAAAACGAACAGAGATTGATTTTTTGGGATACCAAGACCAGTGTGTGTGATGGTTACTTACCTCTGGGCCCGT
>Ga0302314_10019116_pt1 | contig 11395 bp, 8 predicted proteins | sample III_Palsa_N2_3_FD_200533 | JGI IMG/M metagenome (GOLD analysis project Ga0302314, IMG submission 200533) | Peat permafrost microbial communities from Stordalen Mire near Abisko, Sweden - III_Palsa_N2_3 | ecosystem: Environmental > Terrestrial > Soil > Palsa > Peat permafrost | place: Sweden... | reverse complement strand
AAGGAAGCCCAGCCCGTGGGCGAGGCCTCTCCGCAGACGCGTCTCTTTACCCGCCCGCGCCGCGATCCAGCCCACCGCCGCCGCGCCGATCGGCAGCACGACCGCGCCGTTCTGGCGAGCGAGCGCGGCCAAGGTCAGCCAGAGCAGGCCGAGCGCCAGCCAGGCGGCGCGGGGCGCGGGTTTCGCCCACCCGCTCGGCGCCCACGCCATCGAGGCGAACCCCGCGACAGAGGCGCCGGCGAACAACACGTCCTTCCAGACGATGGCCGGGTAGAGGAAGAGTTGCGGCAGGCAGACGCATAAGAGCGCCAGCGGCGCGGCGAACCACGAGACCCGGCGCGCGATCAGCACCAGGCCGAGCAGGCTTCCGTAGATCAGCAGGGTGTCGAACGCGACGAAGGCCGCGGCGCCAGGGTGGACCCAGTCGGCCAGGCCGAGCAGCCACGACATCACGATCGGATGCTCGCCGCTGTAGACGCCTTCGCGGCCCTCGGCGAGTTGGACCACCGAGTCGTAGGAAAGATGGCCGGGAAAGTTCAGCCACAGCGACACCGCCGCGCCGACCGCGAGAATCGCCACGGTGACGCGTTTCGGCGTCACCGCGCCCCTCACTCGCCGCCCTCCGAAGCCTTGGCTCACAAACGTCTCGCTTCTGAAACAGCACCGAAATTCGCGCCCTGCCCAGGCGCCTTAGAGGCCACATCGCCGGCCCGGCGATTCCGCTCGCGGCCGTTGAATGGAGAACGTCTATGTCGCGTATTCTGACCGGCCTCCTGCTTGCCGCGGCCCTTGCGGCGCCGGCGCTTGCCGATGATCACAATCGGGATTCGCAGCATCATCACACGGTGCATTGCCACATCCACCATCACCACAAGGTCTGCAGCTAAGGGTCGGCCCCAGAAAGGCCTCGCTCGCCGGGCAACCTTTCCACCGTCGCGGCATCTTCCGCCGCGACGGTTTGCCTGTGAGGCGCGGGAGGCTCGATGAGCATTCGGAAGCTGATAGTTGCGGCCAGCGTCGTCGCCGGCCTTGGCGCCATGAGCGCGGCGGATGTCGCGAGCGCCCACCCCTATCACCACCGCCACTATCGCCACTACGACAACGGCTGCCACTATCAGAAGCACCGTTCCGGCGCGATCGGCGCCGTCACGGGCGCGATCGGCGGCGGCATCCTTGGCAGCGCGCTCAGCCACGGCAACGCGGGCGGGGCGCTGCTGGGCGCCGGCGCCGGCGCCTTGACCGGCCACGCCCTCGCCCGCGGCAGCGTGCACTGCCGCTGAGTTAGCCCATCGTCGCGAACATCGCGACCGCCGCCGCAGCCATGACGGCGGTCGCGATCCAGCCGCCGACGCGTTGCCAGGGCGTGGCGACGAAGATGCCCATCAGCGACTTGCGGGTCGCCAGCACCATGATGATCGCCATCAGTGGCACGGCGACCACGCCGTTGACCACCGCGCTCCAGAACAGCGCCTTGATCGGGTCGAGCGGCGAGTAGCTGACCGCGACGCCGCCCAGGATCGAAACCCCGATGACGATGTAGAAGCCCTTCGCCTCGTTGAACTTCAGCTCCAGCCCCTCGCGCCAGCCCATCGCCTCGCTGAGCGCGTAGGCCGCGGAGCCGGCCAGCGTTGGGATGGCGAGGAAGCCGGTGCCGATGATGCCGACGGCGAAGAGAGTGGTGGCCAAGTCGCCGGCGATCGGCTTCAGCGCCAGCGCCGCCTGCGACGCGGTCTGGATGTTGGTCACGCCATGCCCGTTCAAGGTCACGGCGGTCGCCAGGATGACGAAGAAGGCGATCAGGTTGGAGTAGAACATGCCGATGTAGGTGTCCCAGCCGATCCGTTTCAGCTCGGCGCGGGCCTCCTTCGGCGCGTCTTTCAGCGCGTGCTGGGCCGGGTGTCCCTCGATTTCCTCCACCTCTTCGGAGGCCTGCCAGAAGAACAAATAGGGACTGATGGTGGTGCCGAAGATCGCCACCACCATGGTGATCGAGTCCTTGTCGATCTTGAATTGCGGCCAGACCGTGCGTAGCAGCACCTGGCCCCACGGCGCGCGGACGATGAAGGCGACGCCGACGTAAGCGAACAGCGACAGCGTCAGCCATTTCAGGATGAAGACGTAGCGGTGGTAGGGCACGAAGATCAGCAGGCCCAGAGTCAGGGCCGCGAAGCCGACCGTCAGCAGGTGGGCCTGGCCGGGGATCAGCAAGGCGCCCGCCTCACCCATCGCCGCGATGTCGGATGAGACGTTGAGGGTGTTGGCGAACAGCACCAGCGCCACGACGCCCAGCAGCACCCACTGCGGGAAGATGGTCTTGATATTCGCCGCCAGCCCACGGCCGGTCACCCGGCCGACCCGGGCGCAGAGCGACTGGAACACCCCCTGCAGCGGGTAGGTGAACACCATCGTCCACAGCATCTGGAACCCGAACTGGGCGCCGGCCTGGGAATAGGTGGCGATGCCGCTGGGGTCGTCGTCGGCCGCGCCGGTGATCAGGCCCGGACCCAGGGCGCTGATCGGATTGAAGCGATGAACCCCGGGCGGCAGCGGGCGGGAATGGTGGCGTTTGGAATGGGCCATGGCCGTCTCCTCGCCGCCCGACCCCGTCATGAGCCCCGTCAGGCCATGGCGAGGGCCTGCTTCAGGGGATTGGGCGCCGGCTCAGCCACCTTGGTCAAGGTGTTGCTGTCTTCGTGGTGAAATGGCTCAGCCCGGCCCTGCACCAACAGCACCGTGTCCTCGAAATAGCTCCATGTCCCGTCCGGATTGAACGTGACCTCGATATCGTAGGAGAGGGTGCGGAACGCTTGCTCCAGGAAGGCGGTCGAGGCGATGCCGTTTTCGGTCTCGCCGCGGCGGGCGGAAACCTTGAAGCGAGTGGCGTCGGGCGTGGCGTGGCCGCTGGCGAGCGCGACCTGGCCGCGCGGGATCGCCAGCGTCTGCAGGATCAGGCCGGTCGCCGGCTCCCACAGCCAGTAGCCGACCTGGTCGTGAAAGGTGATCGCCTCACCCGGCTTCAGGATATGGGCGTGGTAGCGCAGGCCGTAGAACAACTGCGGCCCGTTGGCCTGGGCGTCGATCGGCTGCAGCTCGATCCGCTCGATGAAGTTCGACCGCTCGGGCCCCGCGGCTTTCGGGTTGACATCGAGGCCCTTGGCGCCTTCCCAGACGCCGGCCAGCCGCCGCAGCGGGCCGAGGTTGGCAAGGGTGTCCGGCGCGACGTCATCCGGCTCGGTGAAGATATCGGGCAGGACGTCGGTCATCGCTGTCTCCGGCAAAGCTTGGCCGAATTGGACGCGCCCCTCGCCGCCGTCAAGATATTCAGGCACCGCTGACACCGCCGTCGAATCCCCGCTATGAGAGGGGCGCCCGCGCGCAGTGAAAGTGATCCCGGCCCATGACCGAACTGCAGGCGATCCTCCTGGCCATCGTGCAAGGGATTTCCGAGCTTTTCCCGATCTCCAGCCTCGCCCACGCGGTGTTGATGCCGGCGTTGCTGGGCTGGAAGGTGAACGAGGGCGACGACAGCTTCCTGCCGTTCCTGGTGGTGATGCACCTGGGCACGGCCGTCGCGCTACTGGGCTATTTCTGGCGCGACTGGTTCAACTTCGCCACCGCCGTGCTGATCCGGCGCGGGCCCAGGGCCGAGGGCGAGCGGCGGATCTTCTGGCGCGTGGTGGTGGCGACCATTCCGGCGGTGATCGTCGGCTTCCTGCTGGAAAAGCTGCTGCGCCACGCGTTCGGCGAGCCGAAGCTGGTCGCGGGCGTGCTGATCGCCAACGGGGTGATGCTGTTCGCGGCCGAGCGGATGAAGGGCCGGCAGGACCGCGCGCTGTCGCGGCTGCGCTGGATCGACGCCGTGGTGATCGGCTGCTGGCAGTGCCTGGCGCTGATCCCCGGGTTCTCCCGCTCCGGCGCGACCATGGCCGGCGGCTATCTGGCCGGGCTCGACCATGAGGATGCGGCGCGGTTCTCGTTCCTGACCGCGACGCCGGTGATCCTCGGCGCGACAGTGCTGGAGGCGCCGAAGCTGTTGAAGGCGCACGACCATTTCACTGGCGTCGCGCTCATCGCGGGCTTGGTCGCCGGGGTGGTGGCGTTCCTCAGCACGGTGCTGCTGATGCGCTGGTTCCGCCAGCCGGAAGTGAAGGGTTTCGACCCTTTCGCGGTCTACTGCGTCCTCGCCGGCGCGGGCTCGCTTGCATGGTTGTTGCTCCGATAGCCTACGCACGCGGGAAGTTTTGCCGCCGTGCGCGCTTGGCGAGGTGCGTGTGACCGTGCCATGACACGCCCGGCGTGGGGACGTCGGAGCAAGGGCCGGACATGGCGATGACTGCCGAAGCGACGGCGCCGGCCGCCGATCTGCCCGAGTCCAGCCGCAACCGCATCCTGATCTATCTCGGCTTCCTGACCTTCTCCCTCGGCTTCGGGTCGCCGTTCGGCGGCCTGATCAATCTGCCGGTCACGTTCTTTTTGAAGAACAAGCTGCACATGCATTCGGGCGAGGTAGCGAGCTTCCTGCTGGTGGCCGGCCTGCCGCTCTACTTCGGGTTCATTTGGGGCTTCGTTCGCGATCTCTGGAATCCGTTCGGCCTGCGCGACCGCGGCTACATGATGATCTTCGGCGGCCTCTGCGCGGTCGGCTACGTCTACTTCGCCTTCGTGCCGGTGAGCGCCGCAACCCTGCTGGTGGCGGTGACCCTGCTGACCGCCGCCTTCTTGTTCGTGCAGAGCGCCCAAACCGGTCTCGCCGCCACCATCGCCCGACAGCACGTGATGTCGGGGCAGATGAGCACGGTGATGAACAGCGTGCTCAGCCTGGCCGCGCTGATCCCCTTCCTCGCCGGCGGCTATCTGAGCGATGCGCTGAAGGGGCGCGGGTCGGACCAGGCCGCGCGCATTCTGTTCCTGGTCGGCGCGGCGATCATGGGCGGCATCGCGCTCTTCGCGTTCTGGCGACCGAAGGTGGTCTACGACAACGTCCACGCCGAGCACGACAAGGCGTTTCATCCGTGGAACGACGCCAAGCGGCTGTTCAGCCACTGGCCCGTCTATCCGGCGCTGGGCATCTGGCTGCTGTGGAACTTCGCGCCGGGCTCGGGCACACCGCTGCAATTCTATCTGCAGGACACGCTGCACGCGACCGACGACCAATGGGGCTGGTGGCAGGGCATCTTTTCCGCCTGCTTCATCCCCACCTTTGGCCTATTCGGCTTCCTCTGCCGCAAGATGCCGCTCAGGCGGTTGCTGTTCTGGGGCACCATCGTCGCGGTGCCGCAGCTGGCGCCGCTGCTGCTGGTCAAGAGCGTCGCCGGCAGCTTGGTGGTGGCCGGCGCGGCCGGACTGATGGGCGGGGTCGCCACCGCCGCCTACCTCGACCTGCTGATCCGCTCCTGTCCGAAGGGGCTGGAGGGCACGATCATCATGGCGTCGAACGCGTCGTACTATTTGGTCACCCGGGTCGGCGACAAACTCGGCACCTACCTCTACGACCGCTTCCACGGCTTCACCGTCTGCGCGATCGCCATCACGGTGGTCTATGCGATGATCATCCCGGCGCTGTGGCTGGTGCCCAGGCACCTGACCGCGACGGCCGATGGCGAGACGCCGCTGGGGGGCGACTTCGATACGGACGCCGTCCGCGATTAAGGGAACCACGGAAAACACGGAAAACACGGAATGGCTGAATCCTGCGCCCCACCGTGATTTCGCCGCTTTGCGGCGCTCAGTTCTCGGCTTAACCGAGCAGGCGCGTCCGTGTTTTCCGTGTTTTCCGTGGTTCTCTTTTTCTACCCGACCTCCCGGGCCCAGGCCCTCACGTCTTCGACGAACAGGTCCGGCTCTTCCATCGCCGCGAAGTGGCCGCCGCGGGGTTGTTCGGTCCAACGGACGATGTTGTAGGCGCGGTCGGCGTAGGAGCGCGGCGGGGCCTGGTAGAGCGCTTCGCCCGGAAAGTTGGCGAAGGCGGTGGGCGTCTCGCAGCGCTCGCCCTCGGCCAGAGGCACGGCGCCGCCCTCCATCAGCGCGCGGTAGTACCAGGCGCCGGTGGTGAAGCTGCCGGTCATCACGTAGATCATCACGTTGGTGATCAGCTGATCCAGCGTGAAGCTCTGCTCGAACGGCTTCTCGCGCCGGTCGCACCAGTCGTAGAACCGCTCGATGATCCAGGCCGCCTGGCCGACCGGGTTGCCGGCGCCGAGCCAGGCGATCGACTGCGGCTTCGAGACCTGGACGCGGAAATAAGCGCCCAGCATGTCCATCATCGCGCCCTGACGGGTCATCCAGGCGCCCTCGGCCTCGTTCTGCGGTCCCCCGGGCGGCCGGAAGCCCAGCATGTTGAGGTGAATGCCGCGGACGTGGGCGGCGTGGTCGTAGCCGAGGCATGAGGTGACCAGCGAGCCCCAGTCGCCGCCCTGGGCGAGGTAGCGGTCGTAGCCCAGCACCTCCGTCATCAGGGTGTTGAAGAGGCGTGCGGTCTGGCGCTGGCCGAAGGGTTTCGCCGGCTTGGACGAGAAGCCGAAGCCTGGCAGCGACGGGATCACCAGATCGAACGCATCAGCCGCCGAGCCGCCGTGGCGCGAGGGATAGGCCAGCTTCTCGATCGAGGCCCAGAACTCGAAATGGCTGCCGGGCCAGCCATGGCTGAGGATCAGCGGCCGCTTGCCGCCCGCTTCGCCGACCACGTGGACGAAGTGGATGTCGAAGTCTTCGATCCGGGCCGTGAACTGGGGCCAGCGGTTGAGGTCGGCGACGGCGGCGCGCCAGTCGTAGCCGTCCAGCCAATGGGCGCAGAGCTTTTTGAGGAAGGTGGCGTCGCAGCCGTAGAGCCAGCCGTCTTCGACGTCGGGCGCCGGCGGCCAGGGATAGCCGCGCACCTGCTCCAGCACCTTGCCGATCTCGGCGGCGCTCCAGTCGACGGTAAAGGGCGTTGGCGCGGTCATAACGGGCTCCTGCTGTCGCGGCCAAGCTCGCGGCCTGACGCGGCGGCGGTCAAGCCGCAAGGCTAGGTCGCGGGGCCGCCCTGCAGTCCGCGCCACAGCGTCAGCATGATCTCGCGCGACAGCCGCTCGGCCTCGAACGGCGGCGCGAGCATGCCGGCCAGTTGCAGCTGGATCGCGCCGTGCAGGGCGCTCCAGAACATATGGCCGATCAGGTCGGCGTCGCCGGTGAGCACACCGCCGTCGATCATCGCCTTGACGTGCGCGGTCATGGTGGCGCGAGAACGCTCGCCGGCGATCACCAGCTCGGGGTAGGCGTCGGCGCTGGGCTGCTTGACGTCGAACATCAGCTTGTAGGCTTCGGGGTGGCCCAGGGCGAAGTCGAGGTAGGCTTGGCCGACGGCGGTGGCGCGCTGGAACGGGTTCTGCGCCGCGCCGAACGCCGCCTCCAGCGCCTCCGCGTGGCGGTTGAAAGCGCGGGTACGGACGGCGGCGAGGATCGCGTCCTTGTCGGCGAAATAGCGGTAGGGGGTCATCGGGCTGACGCCGAGTTCGGCCGCCAGCAGGCGCATGGTCACCGCCTCCAGCCCCTGCTGGGCGAACAGGTGCTCGGCCGCATCGACCAGCCGCTCGCGGAACTCTCCGACCGCTTCGTCAGTCAATACACGTGGCACGCTTCGCAAAACTCCCCGCCTTGAATCAGGCTTGCCAAGCCCTATCACTTACGGCATAAATTTACATCGTAAGAATTCATACCCCGATCGGAGGATCGCGTCATGGACGGCTCCCAGGTGATCAATACCTACCTCGCCGGCAACTTCGCGCCGTTACGCAGCGAGGATGACTTCGAACTGGAGGTCACCGGCGAGATCCCGGCAGGGCTTCGAGGCGCGTTCTATCGCAACGGCCCGAACCCGCAGTTCGAACCGCGCGACACCTACCATTGGTTCTCCGGCGACGGCATGATCCACGGCTTCTTCGTCGAGGACGGCAAGGTGCGCTACCGCAACCGCTATGTGCGCACGCCGAAGTGGGAGGTGGAGCACGCGGCGGGCAAGTCGCTGTTCGGCGTGTTCGGCAATCCGATCACCACCGATCCGTCGGTGATGGGCCAGGACTCCGGCGTCGCCAACACCAATATCGTCTGGCACGCCGGACGGCTGCTGGCGCTGGAAGAGGGTCATCCGCCGTTCGAACTCGATCCGGCGACGCTGGCGTCCAAGGGCTATGCCGACGACTACCGCGGCAAGGTGACGGCGCACCCGAAGCTCGATCCGGAAACCGGCGAGATGGTCTGGTTCGCCTATTCGGCGGGCGAGCTGCCGCTGAACGACACCTGCGCTTACGGCGTCACCGACGCGACCGGGACGGTGGTGCGGCGCGATACGTTCCAGGCGCCGTTCTCGGCGATGGTGCACGACTTCCTGGTGACCAAGCGCCACGCCCTGTTCCCGATCCTGCCGCTGACCATGAGCCTGGAGCGCGCCATGACCGGCGCGCCGCCGATCGCCTGGGAGCCGAACAAGGGCGCGCATGTCGGCGTGATGCAGCGCGATGCGGGCGTCGAGACCATCCGCTGGTTCACCACCGACGCCTGCTACGTGTTCCACCCGATGAACGCCTGGGAGGAAGGCGACGTGATCTATGCCGACGTGATGGAATATCCGGTAGCGCCGCTGTTCCCGACGCTGGACGGCTCGCACTCGGCGGACGCCTTCGCCCGGCTGGTGCGCTGGACCTTCGACCTGGCGGACAACTCCAACACCATCAAGCGCACCCAGATCGACGACCTGGCCGGCGAGTTTCCGCGATTCGACGAGCGACGCGCGGGTCTCAGCTATCGCCACGGCTGGTTCGCCGGCATTACGCGGCAGGATCAGGCTGGGATTCGCTTCGACACGATCTCGCACCTTGATCTCGCCACGGGCCGGCGCGTCGATCACGTGTTCGACGCTGGCGACTCGCCCGGCGAGCCGGTGTTCGTGCCGCGTTCGGCTGACGCCGCGGAGGGCGATGGCTGGCTGGTGTCGGTGGTCTACCGTGGCGACGAGGATCGCAGCGACTTCGTGGTCTATGACGCGCAGGATGTCGCGGCGGGGCCGATCGCCACCGCCAAGCTGCCGCGCCGGGTGCCGTTCGGGTTTCACGGGAACTGGCGGGGGGCCTGAGTTAGCCAGCTTCGCACTCCCCGCCCCTCGATGGGGCGGGGGTAGGGGGTGGGGTGGAAGTCAGGTGATGAAGTGAAGCGCTGAGAGGGCGCGGCGCCCTCTGAGCACACTCATCAACTCACAGCTTCCACCCCATCCCAACCCTTCCCCATCGAGGGGAAGGGCTTTCGGCGTGGCCCCTAGACCAGCGCCCCGTGGCAGTGCTTGAACTTCTTGCCTGAGCCGCAGGGGCAGGCGGCGTTGCGGCCGGTGCGTTGCCAGCCTTCGGGAAGGGACGAGGCTGGGATCGCCGCGCGGCTCAGCGCGCCGATGTCGCCATCGAAGCTCAGCGCCATGCGTTCGTTCTCGCCGGTCTGCGGGTCGACATGGACCTCCATCAGGCGGCGCTCGGGCGGCGGCTCGGGGGCCTGGAACTGGAACTCGACCGTCAGCAGCCAGCGGGTTACGTTGGAGCGCAGCTCGCCGATCAGCTTTTCGAACAGCGAGAAGGCCTCGGTCTTGTACTCGTTCAGCGGATCGCGCTGACCGTAGCCGCGCAGGCCGATCACGTTCTTCAGATGGTCGAGGTGGGTCAGGTGCTCGCGCCACTGCTCGTCGATCATGCGCAGCAGGAAGTTCTTCTCCACCTGCCGCATCTGCTCTGACGACAGCAGCTGCTCGCGCTCGACAGCGCGCGCTTCGGCGGCCTTGGAAATCCGCTCCAGGATCTCTTCCGAGCCGATGCCTTCCTCGGCGGCCCAGGCGGCGATCGGCAGGTCGAGGCCGAGGTTGTTCTGCACCTCGAAGGTCAGGGCGTGGACATCCCACTGGTCCGCGTAGGCCTTCGGCGGCATCAGCCGCATCACCATCTCGTCGATAGTGTCGCGCCGGAACTCGCCGACGATCTCCGACAGGTCGTTCGACAGCATGAACTCGGCGCGCTGCTCGAACACCGCCTTGCGCTGGTCGTTGACCACGTCGTCGTACTTCAGCAGGTTCTTGCGGATCTCGTAGTTGCGCTGTTCGACCCGGCGCTGGGCGGTGGCGATGGCCTTGTTCAGCCACTTGTGGGTGATCGCTTCGCCTTCCTGGACGCCGAAGGTGCGCATGATCCCGTCTAGGCGCTCGCCGGCGAAGATGCGCAGCAGGTCGTCCTCGGTGGAAAGGTAGAACTTGGAGTGGCCAGGGTCGCCCTGACGGCCGGTGCGGCCGCGCAGCTGATTGTCGATCCGCCGCGCCTCGTGGCGCTCGGTGCCGAGCACGTAGAGCCCGCCCTCCGCCAGCGCCTTGGCCTTCTTGCTCTCGATCTCGGCGGCGAGCACATCGCGCTCTTCGGCCTCGGCCTCGGCGGTGATCTCGACGCCGAGCGCCTCTTGTTCCTGGCGCCATTTCGCCAGCCGCATGTCGAGGTTGCCGCCCAGCTGAATGTCAGTGCCGCGGCCGGCCATGTTGGTGGCGATGGTGACCGAGCCTGGCACGCCGGCGTCGGCGACGATGAAGGCTTCCTGCTCGTGATAGCGCGCGTTCAGCACGCTGTGCGGAACGCCGGTGATCCGCTTTCCCTCGTGCTCGAACTCATGCTGGTTCAGCAGTTCGGAGAGTTGTTCGGACTTCTCGATCGAGACCGTGCCGACCAGGATCGGCTGGCCGCGCAGGAAGCAGTCCTCGATGGTGGTGATGATCGAGCGGTTCTTCTCGTCGGCGGTGCGATAGACCTCGTCGTCGTCGTCGACTCGGGTCACCGGCCGGTTGGTCGGGATTTCGGTGACGTCCATGCCGTAGATGTCGAGGAATTCCTGCGCCTCGGTCGCGGCGGTGCCGGTCATGCCGGAGAGCTTCTTGTAGAGGCGGAAGTAGTTCTGGATCGTGATCGAGGCGAGGGTCTGGTTCTCCGGCTGGATCTCGGCGCCTTCCTTGGCCTCGATCGCCTGGTGCAGACCCTCGGACAGGCGCCGGCCGTGCATCATGCGGCCGGTGAACTCGTCGATCAGGATAACCTCGCCCCCGCGCACGATGTAGTCGCGGTCGCGCTGGTAGAGCACATTGGCGCGCAGGGCCTGGTTGACGTGGTGCACCACTGAGACATTGACCGGGTCGTAGAGGCCGGCGGAGTCGGGGGCGAGGTGGCCGCCCTCGGTCAGCAGTTCCTCGATCTTCTCCGAGCCGTACTCGGTGAGCAGCGCCTGCCGCTGTTTTTCGTCGTGGTCGAAGGTCTCGGTGTCCTCGATCATGTCGCGCACCACCTTGTCGATGGTGCGGTAGAACTCCGAGCGGTCCTCGGTCGGACCGGAGATGATCAGCGGCGTGCGC
>Ga0302314_10019115_pt1 | contig 11396 bp, 8 predicted proteins | sample III_Palsa_N2_3_FD_200533 | JGI IMG/M metagenome (GOLD analysis project Ga0302314, IMG submission 200533) | Peat permafrost microbial communities from Stordalen Mire near Abisko, Sweden - III_Palsa_N2_3 | ecosystem: Environmental > Terrestrial > Soil > Palsa > Peat permafrost | place: Sweden... | reverse complement strand
GCTGCGGGTCTGGCTGTCGGGGCTGCTGCGTCTGGTGGTATCGCTGCGGCGCTGCCGGTGATTCGCTCGATCCACGCTCCAAGCGCAGCAATGGCAACCAGCGGCGGTAAGGCCGGCAACTCATGTACCACCCCCGACAACTCCATGAGCTCTTGCTCGGACACGTCCCACTGCAGCTACTCCAACCGTTGCGTGCCCGGAGCAGCGCATCCACGAGGTTCAGCTTGCAGCTCCAACCCACAATGCGGGTTCATTTCGCGGTGCGCAGCAGATGTGTGCAGTCCCCAATTATGACGGTCAACTGAACGCTTTAGCCCGCCGGTGGTCCGGTCAGACCACCGGTGGAACAGCGCGGGTCAACAGGCTGCGGCGGGCGCTGCGCTCGAGCATGCCGTAGCCAACGCCCTGACCGGGAACGGTGAAGCGCCCGATCCCCTCAACCAGGACGACCGGGTTGCCGGCAAGCTCCCAGTCGATCCCGTTGATGTTGTCGTTGTCCTCGCTGATCGTCATCGGCAGGGCGTGGATCAATTCGGCCTGAAGCTCGATCGGGTCGCGGCCGGCGACGGTCAGGGAGAGCGGCAGGGCTTCGGGCTCGCCGAACCTGCTCCGCAGCATTGGCAGGTCGAAGGCGGTGATCGTCCCGACCTGCTGGCCGTCGCGGAACATTGCGCCGAGCGTCGTGGTCGAGCCGTCCTCACCGGTCAGCGTCAGCGCATGCAGCACGCCGTGGGGGAGATGAGCCTGCACGAATGCGTGACTGTGCCAGTGCTCAAAGCTGCGGGCTCCGCTCGAGTGGTCCTTGAAGCCGACCCCGTCAAGGCTGTACTCGGAGTCGCCGACGATCAGTCGGCCGGATGTGCGCGAGGCCTGCTGCACATGCGCGTCACCGGCGAACGCCATCGTCGGCTGGCCGGCAAACGGATCCCACGGGGGACTGACGGATTCGGCGCCGATCTCCCAGCGGACCCGGACCACCGGCGCCGAGCTGCCCCGCGGGGCGGCCGCGAGTGCCGCGATCGTTGTCAGTTCACAGGCACCGTCGTAGCTCGCGGTCCAGCCGGACTCGGTGATCGTCAGATCGAGGTTGCCAACTCGCACCCCAGCCGGGTTGGCGTCAGGACCGAATGGGCGGTCGACCGCCAGGCGCCCGTCCGGCAGGTAGACAACGGTCTGTGCCCACCAGAGATCGAGATTGCCGCGGAAACGCCCCGCGTGGATGTAAAGGCCGACGCCCTGTTCAGGGTTCCAGCAGCCGTTCCAGCGTGTCTCGCTCCACAGCGGGACATCGTGTTTGGGTGTGACGTTGAGGTCAGTTGTGGTCATGGATTACCCGGTTGGCACTGATTGACCCCCGATCGGGGATTGCATAACTGAACACCGTGTATGTATAACGTCTCCGATGGCTGTGGGAGCTCAGGAGGGGAGGCCAGTCCGATTGCCGTCGGGCGGACGCCCGACGCTGTGGGAGCAATTCCTCGGCTCGGGCGTGTACGAGTCGATCGAGTCAGCCGCCGGCATCGGCGCGCTTGGGGTGACTTCGATCAAGATGGCGCTCGCGCCGCCATTCCCGTGGTTCCGCGAGTCGGTTGACCTCGCGGCCACCTGGTTCAAGCGCAGCGTCATCCCGCAGTCGATCGCCCACGCGACTTACCTGATCGGCTTCGGCATCATCTTGTTCGGCCATGTGTTCGGCGCGATCGGCGTGGCCGACCGCGAGCCCGGGGCGATGTATCTGATCTGGGGCCGCGAGCTCGGCACGACGATCACCGAGATGATCTTCGCCGGCCTGGTCGGTGCCGCGATCACCGCTGACCTCGGCGCGCGAAGAGTCCGCGAGGAACTCGACGCACTGTCGGTGCTCGGCGTCGACAACATCCGCTCGCTGGTTGTGCCGCGGGTGATGGCGACAGGCTTGGTCGCGCCGGTGCTGGCAATCCTCAGCCTGCTTTGGGTGATGGTCTTGAACCTGATGATCGCGCCCCACGATCTCGGCTTCAGCCAGTCGCTGTCGTTGAGTGAAATCCAGCGCTCGATCTTCCCGGCGGACCTGTTCTTCACGTTGTTCCTGAAGAACTTCCTGCTGGGGATCTGGGTCGGCGTCGTGGCCTGCCACAAGGGCCTGACGTGCAAGCTCGGTAGCGAGGGCGTCGGCCGCGCGGTCAACCAGACGGTCGTGCTGGCGTTCGTCGGGATCTGGATGGGCAACGCGTTCTTCAACCTCGCCTACCTGACGGCCTTCCCCGGCGCCAGCATCTTCCACGGGTAACCGATGGCACTACTCGATTCCACCACTGAGACCCCTGGCCCGGCACCCGCGCCCCGCTCCGGCGCCGGCGAGAAGGCAATGGATCTGGTGCGAGAGGTCGGCGACCTGACAGCGTTCGCCGGCGAGTCGGTCCGCGCGCTACCAGGCGCCGTGCAGTACATCTCGGAGACGATGCGGCAGACCGCGATGATGGTCCGCGGCACGACGTTCCTGACCTTCCTGCTGAACCTGTTCTTCGGCGCGGAGATCATCAACTTCATCTATTTCTTCCTCGTCTCGATCGGCGCCAGCGACGAGCTGGGGGTCGTCGGCTACGCCGCACCGCGCCAGCTCGTGACAACGATGTTCTGCTTCATCTTCAGCGCGAAGGTCGGCTGCGGCATGACCTCGGAGATCGGCACGATGCGGATCAACGAGGAGATCGACGCGTTTGAGTCGACCGGCGTCGATCCGATGCGCTACGTGATCGCCACGCGATTTGGCGCCACGCTGTTGTTCGTCCCCTACGCCACCGCGATCTCGCTGCTGGCGCTGTACCTGGGTCAGTACTTCGAGGCGATCACGGTCCTGCACGGAATCTCACCGGCCTCGTTCTCGCAGGTCTACTGGGGGATCCAGACCTCGACCGACCAGATCTTCGCACTTGTGACGATCGCGGTCGTGGCGCTCAGCACGACGACCGTCGCGTGCTTCTACGGGCTGCGCACACGCGGCGGTCCGGCTGCCGTTGGTGATGCGGTCGCCCGCTCAGTGGTGATCAACCTGGTGCTTGGCATCACGATCTGCTCAGTCTTCGCAGCCGGCTTCTACGGCCCGAACCTGCACACCGGGATCGGCGGCGGCTAAATGCGCGCCGGTCAGAGCATTCGCTGGCTTGGGCTTGGCTCGCTCCTCGCCGGTGCGGTCGCCTTTGTGCTGGTGACGGCCGGCGCCGGTCCGATCAGCGGCTCGCACAAGCTGTGGGTCACGGTCCCGAACGCGACCGGCGTGCTCGCCGGTCAGCAGATTCGCGCGGCCGGCGTGGTGTCAGGTTCAGTCGATTCGATCGCGGCTGTCGACCACGGTCACGCCGCGCGACTCGAGTTGACGATCGACAACGCGCTCTGGCCGCTGCAGCGCGGGACCACGATGGACGTCCGCTGGGGCGGCACGGTGTCCTACGTGAACCGCTACATCAATCTCGTCCGTGGTCCGGCCGGGGCGCCGCCGATTGCGCTAAACGGCGTCTTCCCAGCCGCGGACTTCACGGTGCCGCAGGAGTTTGACTCGTTCCTGAACACGTTCACGGCCCCGGTGCGAGCGAACCTGAGGAAGTTCCTGCACAACGCTGGGGACACCTTCAACGCGGCGGAGCCGAACTTGGTCCGGGCACTTGACAACGCTCCGCCGGCGCTGACGCAGGTCAGTGACGTGCTCGGCGACCTCGATTCCAACCAGGCGGCGCTGAACGATCTGGTGCGTGACGGTGGCTCGGTCGTCGCCGGCGTCAACGCCGCCGACCCCAACCTGGAGTCGCTGATCACGAATGCCGCCACCACCTTCGGTGCCTTCGCCAGTCGCACCCAGCAGCTCGACACGGTCCTCGCGCGCGCTCCCGGGATGTTCGCGCAGACGCGGACGACGCTGGCGATGGCACAGCCGACGCTGGCGCTGGCGCAGAAGGTCACTGGTCGTATTGCGCCGGGGGTCGATCAGGTCGATGACGACGCGGCGCCGCTCGACGGGCTGCTGGTGACGCTGCACCAGGTCGGGCCGGACGCGGTATCCGCACTGGCCTCGGCCCACGCGGCAACCCCGGCGCTGAACCCATTGCTGACGAAGCTGACCAACCTGATGCCGAGGCTTCAGTCGATCGGCTCGCAGTCGGTCCACGAACTTGACTGCATCCGGCCCTACACCCCGGACATCGTCGCGTTCACCTCTGACTGGGGCGACTTCCTCTCCGGTGTCGAAGGCAAGGACCACTACTTCCGGGCGATGGTCCAGTCCGAAGTCCCCGCCACCTACAACGATCAGATCTACGACTCGGCGGAGATGAAGAAGGCGTTCCCGTGGGTCGCCTATGCCTACCCGCCGCCTCCTGGTTACGCCGCCGGTCAACCTTGGTTCCTGCCGCAGTGCAACGAGGGGCCAAGCACGCTCAACGCCAACGACGACCCCGAGAACAACGGCACGCTTGAAGAGCTGCCGACGCTGACGCCGACACCCAGTTACACGGAGGTGCGTCGATGACCGCTCGTGCGCTGGCCGTAGGGGCGCTCGTTGCGGCGGTCATCGCGGTGCTCGTCGTGGTGCTCAGCTCAGGGCCGTCGCCGTACGTGATCAAGCTGCGTCTGGCCGATGCCGATGGGCTACGGCAGGGCTCGCCGGTCTCGATCGCCGGTCAGGACGTCGGCTCGATCTCGCTCGGCGTGAAGCACGATCAGGTGATCGTGACGATCGACGTCGATCGCCAGTACGGACCGATCGGCCGTAACGCCACGGCCTCAATCGCCTCGGTCAACCTGCTCGGTCAGAAGCGGATTCAGATCACCAAGGGCTCGGCGAGCGAGCCCGCGCCGAGTGGCTACATGCTGCCCGCCTCGGCGGTATCGACTTCGACCGACCTGGACCAGGTGCTCGACGTGCTGACGCCGGATGTGCGTTCCCGGCTGGCGATCCTGATCAACGCGGCCGGTGAGGCGATGACGGGCCGCGAGGCTGACTTCAGCAACACGCTGATGCAACTGCCGCCGGATCTGAACATCGGCACCGAGCTGCTGAGCGCGGTCGCCAACAACAACGACACGCTCGGCAACCTGGTGTCGACCAGCAATTCGTTCGTCAGCGAGCTGGCTTCTCAGCACAAGGCACTGCTCGACGCGATCGACGAGGTCTCGGCGACGGCCGGCACGCTCGCCAGTCGCCGGCAACAGCTTGGCACGACGCTGGCGGAGGCGCCACAGACGCTGGCGGTGCTCGACCGCTTCCTCGGGGAGCTGAAGTCGACGACCGTTCCGCTAGGGCCGGCGGCGCAGGACATCACCGATACGGCGCCTGAGCTTCAGGACACGCTGGCTCAACTGAACCCGTTCCGTCTGGCGGCCGACCCGACACTGGTCCAGGCCACGACCGACGCTCCGGAGCTGAGCACGCTGGCGCTGGGCGCGACGCCGGTGCTTCAGCACGCTACGCCGGTGGTCGGCAACCTGGCCGACTTCAGCACGGACTTGCAGCCGGTCAGCGCCACCGTCAACAAGAGCGTCGACAACGTTCTCGCCGTGCTCCAGAACTGGGCGCGCGCGATCCAGTTCCGTGACGGGCTCTCACATGTGTTCCGCGGTGAGGCGAGCATTACGCCCGATCTGATCGACGGTCTCGTCAACGAGCTGGTCGACAACCCGCTGGCCGGTTCGCAGCTGGCGAAGTTGGAGGCCGCCGAGCGCCGCGCCCTGCGGGAAGCCGCCGAGCACCCGAAGCAGGCGAAAGGTATTCGCACCCTGCTCTCGACGCTTCAGAGCGCGCTCACGGGCGCCGGTACAGGCGGCACCTCGAACAGCAGCACGTCAGGTCTCGCGACCGTGACCAAGTCGATCTCCTCGTCACTCGGCTCGCTCCTTAACTACCTGTTGAAGCCATGACCGTCACGTCCCCCCGATCCAGCCGGCGTCACCAACGCCACGACACGACTCCGCCGCGGAAGGTGCTGTTCCGCGCGCTGGTAAGCACTGGCGTCGTGGTCGCGCTGGTGGCGCTGTCACTGAGCATCTACGGCGGAGCGCCGTGGAATAACTACAAGACGATCTATGTGACGGTGCCCGACACCGGCAACCTTCGTGCTCACGACCCGGTCCGGATCGCCGGCGTCCAGGTCGGCCAGGTCAGCGGCATCTCCGTCACCCAGACCGGTGACGCCCGCTTGGCGTTGCAGATCAACTCCGGCACAAAGCTGCCGTCCGGCACGACCTTCGCGCTGCGCGCCAACGGGCTGCTCGGATCGCGTTACGTGCAGTTGGTCCCCGGGCACGGTTCGACCGAACTCGCTTCCGGCACAACGCTTCATGGTGGCGCGGACGCGCTCAGCTACGGCGTGCCGGAAGCGCTGAACGTGTTCAACCAGGAGACTCGGGGAGAGCTCGCGACGATGATCAACGGGCTCGGTCAAGGCTTGCTCGGCCGCGGCGCGGGGCTGAACCAGACGATTCACCTGATCTCTGCCGAGTCCAAGCCGGCACAGCAACTGGTGCATTCGCTGATCAGCGCGCACCTACAGGCGCTGATCCCGGACTTGGACACCCTGTCACGCCCGCTCGACGCCGCTCGTACTGTGATCGGCAAACTGCTGGCGCCGACAGCAAAGGCCCTGCAACCGTTCGCCAGCCAGCGCTCGGCGCTGCAGAACGCGCTGACCCAAGCGCCGTCGGCGCTGCAATCAGCCACCGCCGGGCTCGGCAACGGCGAGCGCCTGCTGTCTGCCGCCGACAATCTGGCGCTGCAGGCGCAGCAGGTGCTGCCACTTGCCCCGGACGGGTTCCGTCAGGCGACCGCGCTGCTCGCCGACAGCCATCCGGCATTGCGTGAGGCCCGTGTGCTGCTGGTCAACCTGCAGCCGACGATCCCGGCGGTGCTGCGGGTGACGAACGGACTCTCACCGGTATTGAACCCGTTCAGCGACGCGCTGTCGATGGGGATTCCGATCGTCAACCAGGTCGGCCCGTACGGCTGCAACATCGAGAACACCGCGGCGGTGCTGCGCAGCATGACCGGCTATGGCGGCACTGGGACCGGACCGGACGGGCCGGCGATGGCGTTCCGGCTGGAGATCATCGCTGCACCGCCGACCGAGATCCTCGGCACCAAGGACTACACGGGCCTGATCCAGCGGGCCGGTTACGCGCCACCGTGCACCAACCTGGCGGACACATATCCGACCAGCACCTCGCCACTTACCGGCATCGGGAGCGGAAAGTGAATCCGGGGAACCCTCGCTCACGGCTGATCACCGGCGTGGTCACGGTGGTGCTCGGCGTTGGCGTCACGATCGGCGTGATGGCCGGGGTGATCGGGCCGCAGCTGTTCCACGGTGGCAGCCATCCGATCTCTGCCGTGTTCGCCAACACGCAACAGCTGCTGCCGGGCGACGAGGTGCACATCTCCGGGGTGATCGAGGGCACTGTCGACTCGATCAAACTCAACCCGGGCGGTCGTAGTTCAACCGTCGAGATGTCGATCGACAGCGGTGCTGGGCCTCTGTACCACAACGCGTCGGCGGTACTGCAATGGAAGACGCTGCTGGGCGGCGCTTTCTATATCGATCTGAACCGCGGCACGCCAACCGCCGGTCCGCTCGGCTCGCACCAGATTTCGGAGTCCAGCACCGGCAACCAGGTCGAACTTGATGACGTGCTGTCGGTCGAGAGTGCGGGGGCGGAGCGGGGCCTGAAGACGATGCTGCCGCAATTGGCGACGGCACTGTCGAACGCGGCGCCGCCGGCGCACGCACTCGGGACCTTGGCGACTGTCGCGCCGACGGTGGCTACCGGTGTGGGTGCGCTGCGGGGCGTCGATCAGGACTACGACCTGCAACATCTGGTTACCGCAGCCGCACACACGCTGGCAGCGCTGAACGCCCCGGATAACGAGGTCCGCGGTGCCGTGCAGGGTGCCGCGGCGACGCTTGCGGTCACCGCCGCCCGCGCCGGTGACATCCAGACGACGCTTGACAACGCGCCTGCCGCGATGAATCAAACCGACACCACGTTCCGCCAGCTCGACACGACGCTGGGCATCGCCAACCCGTTGCTGAACAAGGTTGACACCGTCGCCGGTGTGGTGGCGCCGACCTTCGCCGACCTGCATCCGACCGCGGTCGGCGCCGACCGGCTGTTGCACACGGCCAAGCCGCTGCTGCAGTCGCTGGCGCCGGCGATGAGCTCGGTCGCCAGTACCGCGATCAAGGGTTTGCCGCTGGTCAAGGCGCTGACGCCATCACTGGATTCGCTGCAAAGCGACGTTCTGCCGTACCTGAACGAGAGCGATCCGGCGACCGACCACACGACGGCGGAGATGATTGGGCCGACGCTCGAGGCGCTGGGGCCTGACATCGCCGGGCAGGAAGACCAGAACGGCCATTTCATCCGCTTCCCGGCGACCGCCGGCAGCGTTCCCGTGTACGCGGCGTGCCAGGTCTACCTGGCCGATCCGGACGCAAAGCAGCTGCTGGCCTGTGAGACGCTGCAACAGGCCCTCGACTCGTTCCTCAACTACAACCCGCTGACCTCGGTCGAGGGTGGGACACCGAGCGGACCGGCCGGCGGCGTGGCGCCGACACCACCGTCCTTGGACGTGCCGGGCACGGCGACCACCAGCCAATTCCCAACGGCCACCACATCCAGCGCCGGTACGCAGGCCGCCAAGGCGTTGCAGTCGCTCGGCCAGACCCTGTCGCAGCTGCTCGGAGGCAAGCGATGACCGAGGTTCGTGACTTCCGCACGGATCGCGTCAACCGCGCCCGGCTCCAGCTTGAGATCACTCGCGCGGCGCGGTCCGGGATCATCGTCGTTGCTTCGTTGGTGATCGGCGCGCTGATCACGCTATGGGTGGCCCGGAACATCGGCTCGACGATCGGCGAGTCAAGCCAGACGGTCAGCTTCGCGGTCAGCGACGCCAATGACGTGGTCGCGCAGAGCGATGAGGTTCGCTTCCTCGGGATTCCGGCGGGCCGGGTCGGCGGGATCAAGATGGACGGCACCCAGCCGGTGATCACCGCCTCGTTCCTGACGCGCTACGGGCACATCTATCGCAACGCCCGGGCGATCATCCGCCCGAACACGGCGCTTGAGGACATGTACCTCGACGTCACCTACCCAGGGACACCGTCCGCCGGGCTCGCCACCGCCAACGATCCGCTGCCGGTGACGGCGACCGACACCTCGGTCAACATCGATGACGTACTTGACACCTTCAACGCCGATGCGCGGGTATCGCTGCGGACGCTGCTGAACAACCTCGGCAACGGCCTCGCCAACCGTGGCGCCTCGCTGCAGGAAGCGTTCGTCGAAACGGTCCCGTTCCTGCAGGAGGCTGGGCGGCTCTCGCACGAGCTTGCCGACCGCACGACGATGATCCGCCAGCTGGTCCACAACACCTCGACGCTGATGGGCGACCTCAGCCAGCGTCAGCAGGAGCTGCGGACGCTCGTCAGCTCCGGCAGCAAGGCGCTGACGACGCTGGAGAAGGGCTCGGGGAACCTCAACGCCACGCTGCAGGAGCTGCCGGGGACGGTCGACGATGTCGACACAAGCTTCGTTGCCGTCAGCGGCGTGCTCGGCAGGGTCGACACCGCACTGCGCAGCCTCGATCCGGTGGCCGACGATCTACCGACCTCGCTGGCGGCAGTGCGGTCGCTGACGGCCGATGCCTCACCGGCGATCGCGGCCCTGCAGTCGCCGGTTCAGCAGCTGGTGCCACTGGTCCAAACGCTGTCACCGCTGGCCGGCTCGCTGTCGAAGACCGTGGCGGCGCTGACGCCGCAAGAGCGCGCGTTCATCCGCGCGGTCGAGGATCTGGTCTCCTGCAAGACCGGGGTCCAGGGCTTCTTCGAGTGGAATCCGTCGCTGGCCAAGTACGGCGACGAGCGCGGTAACTCGCCACGTGGCAACGTCGCGATCGGAGTCCAATCGAGCGGCGTGCTCGACTCGCCCTTTGAGTACGCACCGCAGGCCTGCACCACCGGCACCGCAGTCGGTGGGCGTCCCACAACATCGGCCGACGAGCACTGAGGGGGCCGGCAAGATGATTCAACGACGAAGCGGTTTCAAGGGTCGGTTGGCGATCGTGCTCGTCGCCACCGGGCTGGCGCTGGCGACCGTGTTCGGGCTGGCCTACGACGGTGGCGCGCTGCGATTCGGCAACGCTTACAAGCTGCAGGCGATCATCCCAACATCGGCCTCGCTGATCCCGGGCGCTCGCGTGACGATGGCCGGTGCGCAGGTCGGGCTGGTCACCGGCGTGAAGCAGTACGGCGACGGCGCGCTGGTGTCGATGACGATCAGCGATAAGCAGGTCACGCCGATCCCGGCTGACTCCCGTGTCGCGCTGCGCTACGTCACGCCGATCGGCGAGAACTACGTGGAGATCGACCCTGGCACGTCGAAGACGATGCTCCTCTCCGGGGCGATCCTGCCGATCAGCCAGGCCGCTCCGTATGTCGATGTCGACCAACTGATGTCGGTGCTACAGGGATCCACGACCCAACGGACCCGGGAATTGATCGAGGCGCTCGGCAGCGCCCTGGCGACGCGGGGGCCGCAGCTCAATTCGACGCTCGGTGGCGTTTCAAAGACGTTCGCCCCGCTCGCCAACATCGTGGCGATCATGCACGCCGACCAGACTCAATCTGACGACCTGGTCCAGTACCTGGGTGACATCGCCTCGGCCGCCGGCGAGCGCGGAGCCAGCATCATGACGCTCGCCCACGATGCGTTGACCACGTTCCAGGCGGTCGGCGTCCAGGACAAGGCCCTGTCGGCGACCTTCGACGAGCTGCCCTCGACCTTGTCCCAGGTCCGTGAGACGGCCAACACGTTGGACTCGGCGACCAACATCGCGGCGCCGGTCGTGCAGAAGCTCGCCGATACCGTCCATGACCTCAGTCCGGCGATTCAGGCGCTGGCGCCGGCCGCCTCCGAAGGGCGCCAGGTGCTGAGCGAATTGCAGAAGGCCGCCCCCGGACTGACGACCGCGCTGACGCGTCTGCGGGCGCTGTCAACACCGACCGTGCGCGCACTGCCCGAACTGCGCCAGACGCTCTGCCAGGTCAACCCGATGCTGAAGTACATCGAGCCCTATACGGGCGACGTGATCTCCTTCCTGTCCTGGTTCGGTTCGGCGGTCAACGCCTATGACGACATCGGCCACCTCGTCCGGCTGGTGCCGATCGTCGGCGACGACAGCGTCTCCGGCCTACCGGCAGGAGTAAGCACGGCGATGTTCGAGCTGCTGCATGCCGGCCTGCTGGAAAACACCACCGCGCTGAACTGGGATCCGTATCCGGCGCCCGGACAGATCGGCAAGGAGAGCGCCACCGGCAGCGCCGAGGCGATCGGCCCGTTCGATCTGAAGGCGAAGACGGGCTACACCTACCCGC
>Ga0302314_10019114_pt1 | contig 11396 bp, 8 predicted proteins | sample III_Palsa_N2_3_FD_200533 | JGI IMG/M metagenome (GOLD analysis project Ga0302314, IMG submission 200533) | Peat permafrost microbial communities from Stordalen Mire near Abisko, Sweden - III_Palsa_N2_3 | ecosystem: Environmental > Terrestrial > Soil > Palsa > Peat permafrost | place: Sweden... | reverse complement strand
ACATGAACACCGACCACACGCTGGAAGAGGTCGGCAAGCAGTTCGACGTGACGCGCGAGCGCATCCGCCAGATCGAGGCCAAGGCGCTGCGCAAGCTGCGCCACCCGAGCCGCGCCAATCACCTGCGTTCGTTCGTGGTCGAATAAGCGCAGCGTCCGCCGCACCGCAAAGGCCCCGCTCAGCGGGGCCTTTGCATTTACGGTCAGCGATTCCTCATTCGGATCAGGGCCGGGCGCAGCCGGCCTGTCAGCCGCGGCGCGTCACCAGGCGCAGGGCAGCGGCCAGGACCGCGGCCAGCGCCAGCGCCATGACCACCGCGCCGAATTCCTCGGCGGTGCCGATGATGTTGCCGTGCCGGGCCGCCAGGACTCCGGCGGCGATCGCCGGGACGCCCAGCGACAGATAGGAAACGATGAAGATGATGGAGAGCACGCCGGCCCGCTCATGCGGCGCGGCAAACGGCACGATGCTGCGCACGGCACCCTGGAAGCCTATGCCAAAGCCCATGCCGGCGATGGAAGTGCCGATCAGGAACACCCCGATCGAATGCTGCGACAGCGTCCAGATGACGATGCCGACGCCCATCGCCAGCATCGAGGCGCCGAAGGTCATCATGGCGCGCGGCTCACGATGTTGCAGCGCAAGCACCGCCAGTCCGCCGCTGCCGGCCAGGACGAACAGGGCCAGACCGCCGACAAAGGCCGAGCCGACGCCAAGCATGCCCCGCACCAGCATCGGCGCGAGCGAGCCGTAAAAGCCGGCCAGGGCCCATACCGCCACCAGCACCGGCAGCGCCAGCAACATCGGCCCACGCGTCGCGGCGGGCAGCTTGAACTGCGGCTTGAGCGAGGCCAGGGCGCCTGGCACCGGCGCAATGGTTTCCGCCATCAGGGCCACGCCGATACCCTGCAGTACGAAGATCACACCGAGCACGGCATAGACCAGGTGCGTCGGTGCCGGCAGGTACTGCACCAGCAGGCCGGCGAGCATGCCGCCGGTGGCTGTGCCGAAGGCCGGCGCCACGGCATTGGCGGTGGCGCCGCGCTCCCGGTTCAGGTCGATCATGCCGGCGCCGATGGCGCCCACGGCCGCGCCGGTGGCCAGACCCTGGATGACTCGCGCCAGCATCAGATCCCCCACCCCGCTCGCCGTGGCGAACAACACCATCGTCGCCGCCTGTACCGCCGTGGCAGCAATCAGCACGGGCCGGCGGCCAAGATGGTCGGACAGCCGGCCGGCGAAGAGCAGCGCCAGCAGCACGGCGATGGCATAGATGCCGAAAATGACCGTCACCGTGATGGGGGAAAAGCCCCACTGCGCCTGGTATAGCGCATACAGCGGCGTCGGCGCGCTGGAGCCGGCGAGAAACGACATGGTGATCGAAGCGAGCAGGTAGAAAGCCGCATTACGCGATAAATATCTATTATAATCAACGGTCTGCGTGATTTTTGAAACAGTCGAGACTGGCGTCATGGTTTGCGCTCACCGTATCGGGAATTTATAGACAGATCTGTCTGTTCGTTGAATCATACAGACCTGTCTGTTATAGTCAAGCCCATGGTCAGGAAATCCTCAGCCCAGACTTCATCCCAGGATCGCCGTCCCGCACGCGAGCGCTTGCTCGCCGCCGCGGACGAGCTGTTCTATGAGGAAGGCGTGAACCTGGTCGGCATCGACCGCATCATCGAGCGCGCCGGGGTGGCCAAGGCTTCCCTTTACGATTGCTTCGGCAGCAAGGAGGAGTTGATCCGCTCCTATCTGCAGCAGCGGCATGAGGCACGGCAGGTCCGCGTGCTCGGGCGGCTGGCCCGGCATGCCACCCCCAGGGAAAAGATTCTCGCGGTTTTCGACTCGATGGCAGAAGCCGCGGCGAAACCGGATTTCCGCGGCTGCGCTTTCGCCAGGGCCAGTGCGGAAGCGCGCCCCGGCAGCAGCATCAAGGCGATGTGCGACGAGTCCCGTGCCTGGAACCTTGCCCTGTTCGCCGATCTCGCCAGACAAGCCGGCGCCGCCGATCCGGAGCGGGTGGCGCAGCAGCTGCGGCTGCTCTATGACGGCGCTTCGGTGTCGGCCCATGTCGACGGAAGCAATACCGCCGTGGCAGCGGCCCGCACCCTGGCGGAAGCGGTGCTGGACGCTGCAATCCGCTGACGCCCCCGGCGCGCAAGCGCTCTTCAGTTGGCGCAATACCCGGCGAACATCCGCAGGCCGCTTCTGGATTCAGCCTTGATCGCCTCCTCCTGAAGCACACCCCAATGCTCCGCCAGCACGCCATCGGCGATCCGGCACACATCCGCGCCGATCCAGGCACGCGGACGTCCGTTATCCGGGAAGCGACCATGAATGATGGCGTCGCGTCCCCTCGTGGCTTGTCGTTGATGACACCTGCCTGTGCGAGAAACCTGCTGCACTGATCCGCGGTCAGCCGTCCGCTGGAAGTTGAAGCGCCGACCGTCGATGTCGCGGTGGGCTACAGCAAAACAAACACTTCGCCGATCCTCAAGCTATTCCTGTCGCGGCTCGACGAACTGGTGGGGCCGAATCAAAAGCACTGAGGGGGCAGACGCGGGGCCCTGTTCCGCCGGACGCAGCAGACTCAACGACGCTGATCGCCGCGCCCGGATTTACGTACCGGCGGTTTTTTTCTTGCCGCCTTGGGAGAGGAAGCCCACTGGCGATCGTCAAGCAGGCGGTCGAACAGGCGCTCGCGTTCCTTGTCGGAAAATGGGCTAAGGCCAAAAAGAGCCGATAGTGCAAGGCCTCTGGCAGCGGCCCAGCGGAGCATCGACAGCTCCGGGTCAGCCGCCTCGGCCTTGATGACCTGGATTCCTTTTGCATCAAGCTCCCGCGGCACGGCAAGAAGAGCGGGATCTTCAACCAGGGCCGCCAGGATGGCAAAAGCGACAGACTGGGAATCGGTGATGGTTTCGCGCAATGTGGCAATCTGCGCCGCCAGATTCGGCTCGGCTTTGGAAGCCCCAGCCGCGGCCAGATAGTCGCTGGAAAATTTCCCGAAATACTCGACCTGATGCTCCAGCAAGCCCTTCATCAGGGCACCTTTGCTTGGAAACTGATGCATCAACCCACCCTTGCTCATACCGCTCTCGCGCGCGATGGCGTCGAAGGTGAGCTGACCCGGACCATCGCGGGCAATGATCGTGAGCGCAGCCTGGATGGCCGCCTTGCGGGAGCGTTCGGAACGACTGGAATTGTCCATGATTTCTCAAAAAGGGCAGGGTCATTATAAATAGGGCGCCGGGCGGCTGCCCGATACACTCCCTCCCCGAATGTCGCGACGACGGCACACGAACATCCGGATTGCTTGATTATAAACAAACCGTCTAGACGGTTTACATTTGGATTGTGCGCTGTTAGGCTTGCAGCCACACAAGCATTGCCGCGCCCAATACCGATTCCCGGATGGCGGGCTCGGAATCTGAACTGGAGACTCAAATGCATCTGCGGAGAAACATGTGGCATCCCTTGCTTGCCCTGGCCTGTGCCAGCCTGGCAAATTGCGCGAGCGTGCAGCCCGTCGCCTATTCGGGGGTTGCCTCCTCATCCAGCCTGAAACCCAATCCGCAGGACGAATCCGGCCGCGTGCCGTACCGCTATTCGGCCGAGGCGGATTGGCGGAATTACAGAAGGCTGGTCATCGACCCGGTCATGGTTTACCGGGGTGCCGACAACCAGTTCGGCGATATGAGCGAGGGCGACAGAGCGAACCTCGCAAGCTACATGCAGACCGAGTTCTCGGAAAAACTGCGGGGCCGCTTCGAACTCGCGAACGATTCGGGGCCGAATACGCTGCGCTTGAAGTTGACTCTTACGGGTGCGACGACCACCACGCCGGTCCTCGGCCCGTTTACGCACTTCGACCTGACGGGCAATGTCTACAACGTCGCGCAGACCTTCCGCGGCCGGGAAGGCGCCTTCAGCGGCTCGGTCTTCTACACCGTCGAACTCTACGACGATGCGAGCAACCGCTTGCTCGAAGCCTATGTGACCAAGCAATACCCGAACCCGATGAATATCGCGGCCAGCTTCGGAGCGCTGGGCGCGGCGAAGACCGGTGTCGAGAAGGGCGCTGACGCGCTGCTTGCGCAGTTTCAATAACCCAGATGGGACTGAATAGCCATGGCTAAAGAACTGAAGACGGACCGCTACGTGAACAGCAACGAACCCGAGCAGCCGGAGAACGCAGGTGATTGCAACTGTCAGCTCGATCAGGTGCGTAGCATTGCAGAACTGCAACGGACGCTGCAGCGGCATATCGCCTCGACCCTGGGCCTGCCGGTGCAGTTCGTAACGCCGTTCACCCGATTCGCCGAAGACCTTGGGCTGGATGTATGGAGCACCTTGGAACTGGTGCTGTCGATGGAAGCCTTGCTCAAGATCCAGCTTCCCGATGCGGAGGCCGCGCGGGTCAATTGCGTCAAGGATTTCCTCGACAGCCTTTCGAACACGGTGTTCAGATTCATCGAGCGCTGACGCGGCATGCGGCGGTCGAGCGTCCCGCTCTTTCGGAAGACCGGGACAGTCGGGCGCGAGAAACGCCGCGTCGGCAAACATCAGATCACGGAGGAAACATCCATGAAATACCCTCGAATCCCCGTCCTTGTCGGGGCGGCCCTGCTTGGATTGAGCGCTTGCAGCGGCGAAAACAGCACCCCGCCCTTCACCGGCGCGGTGCGCGTGGGCAACGGCATCATCGATTCCAACGGCCTGGACATGAGCATCAGCAACATCGCCACGTTCAGCGGCATCGAGATAGGTACCGCCAGCGGCATCACCGATGCCCCGATCGGCAGCTACAAGGCCCAGCTCACCAGCAACAGCGTCACTTTCACGGTGGACGGAGTCAGTGTCGACCATGACAACGTCACCACCGTCTTTGCCTATGGGGCGACAGGCAATGGCACCGAAGGCGGCTTCCCCGTGGAGGAGTCGCTTAGTGCGCCGACCAATGGCCAGGCGGTGGTGCAGCCCGTGCATGCAGCGCTGCTCGCCTCCTCAAGTGCATCGTCGCTTAATTTCTACTGGGTCAAACCCGGCGTCTGCTCCACCGCCGTGGTCGGAGCCGCCGCCAACGGCTCGGCGACATTCAAGGCTTCGCCGGCTTCCTTCGCGCTAGCCGGCGGCACCTATGAAATCTGCGTCACTGACGCCGGCGGCACCGTGCTGTTCGACAGCGGGCCGACGGGCATCGCGCTGCCTACTGCCAATGCCAATGTGTTTCAGATCGCCGCATATGACGCGCCGAGCGGCACGGGCAACGGCTCCACCCTGATGCTGTCGCTGCTCGACAACAACGGCGGCAACACTGCCCTGTACAACCTCAGGAATTGACCCCTCAGGTCTGCGCCCACTTGAACGCAGACCCTGTTCAAACCCCCTTGGCACGAGCGGCGCCAAGGGGGTTGATCAACGAGACCTTCGTGTCGAAGGATCTTCAATCAGCCAGCATAAATCTCTCAAGCCCGACCGGGTTCACCCGTACTCAGGCGAGATCGAAGCGATCGAGGTTCATCACCTTGGCCCACGCCGCCACAAAGTCCTTCACGAACTTCTCCCTGGCGTCGTCACAGGCGTAGGCCTCGGCGATGGCGCGGAGTTGGGAGTTCGATCCGAACACCAGGTCGATACGGGAAGCGGTCCACTTGACTTCGCCCGTCGCGCGATCGCGCCCCTCGAACAGGCCTTCCGTGGAAGCAGGCTGCCACTGCGTCTTCATGTCGAGCAGGTTGACGAAGAAATCATTGCTCAGCGTTCCGGGCCGGCGGGTGAAGACACCGTGCTGGGCGCCCTTGAAGTTGGCGTTCAGCGCGCGCAGGCCGCCGACCAGAACGGTCATCTCCGGCGCCGTCAGGGTCAACAACTGCGCCCGATCCACCAGCAATTCTTCGGCCGGGCTCTTTTGTCCCGCGCGCTGGTAGTTGCGGAAGCCGTCCGCGACCGGCTCGAGAAAAGCGAACGAGTCGACATCGGTCTGTGCCTGTGAAGCATCCGCGCGTCCCGGCGAGAACGGAACCTTGACGGCGTATCCCACCTTCTTCGCCGCTTCCTCAACCGCCGCGGAACCACCCAGGACGATCAGGTCGGCCAGCGAGACTTTCTTGCCGCCGGCGTTGAACTCCTGCTGGATCGTTTCGAGCTTGTGCAGAACTATCGCCAGTTCGGCCGGCTGGTTCACCTCCCAATCCTTCTGCGGCGCAAGACGGATGCGCGCGCCATTGGCGCCGCCGCGCTTGTCGGAGCCGCGGAAGGTCGAGGCCGAAGCCCAGGCGGTGGTGACGAGCTGCGAGATCGTCAGACCTGAGGCGAGGATCTTGCCTTTGAGCGCGGCGATGTCCGCCTCGCCGATCGGCGGGTGATCGGCCGGCGGCAGCGGATCCTGCCACAGCAGCTCTTCCTTCGGCACCAGCGGACCGAGGTAGCGGGCGAGCGGCCCCATGTCGCGATGCGTGAGCTTGTACCAGGCCCGCGCAAACGCGTCGGCCAGGGCCTGCGGATTCTCATGAAAGCGCTTCGAGATCGGCGCGTAAATAGGGTCCATGCGCAGGGCCAGGTCCGAGGTGAGCATGAACGGTGCCTGGCGCTTGGACGGATTATGGGCATCGGGAATGCTGCCGGCTCCGGCGCCGCCCCTCGCGGTCCACTGGTGTGCGCCGGCCGGGCTCTTGGTCAGTTCCCACTCGTAACCGAACAGGGCGTCGAAGTAGCCGTTGCTCCATTTCACCGGCGTGGCGGTCCAGGCGCCTTCCAGGCCGCTGGAGATGGCGTGCTCGCCGCTGCCGCTGCCGAAGCTGCTCTTCCAGCCCAGGCCCTGTTGCTCGATCGGCGCGCCTTCCGGCTCGGGGCCGACGTACTTGCCGGGATCGGCGGCACCGTGGCACTTGCCGAAGGTGTGGCCGCCAGCGATGAGCGCGACGGTCTCCTCGTCGTTCATCGCCATGCGGCCGAAGGTGTCGCGGATGTCGCGTGCCGAGGCGAGCGGATCCGGATTGCCATTGGGGCCTTCCGGATTGACGTAGATCAGGCCCATCTGCACGGCGCCGAGCGGGCTCTCCAGCTTGCGGTCGCCGGTGTAGCGCTCGTCGCCCAGCCACTTGCCTTCGGGGCCCCAGTAGATGTCGTCCTGCGGTTCCCACACGTCTTCACGTCCGCCGGCGAAGCCGAAGGTCTTGAAGCCCATCGACTCCAGGGCGACGTTGCCGGTGAGGATCATCAGATCGGCCCAGGAGATTTTGCGGCCATACTTTTTTTTGATCGGCCAGAGCAGGCGGCGCGCCTTGTCCAGGCTGACGTTGTCCGGCCAGCTGTTGAGCGGCGAGAAACGCTGGGTGCCGTAGCCGGCTCCGCCGCGGCCGTCACCGACGCGATAGGTGCCGGCGCTGTGCCAGGCCATGCGGATGAAGAAGGGGCCATAGTGCCCGTAGTCGGCCGGCCACCAGTCCTGGGAATCGGTCATGACCTTGTGCAGGTCCTTGATCACGGCGTCGAGGTCGAGGCTCTTGAACTCCTCGGCATAGTCGAACGCCTGCTCCATCGGATCGGACAGCGCGGAATTCTGATGCAGGATTTTCAGATTGAGCTGGTTCGGCCACCAGCCCGTATTGGTCTGGGCCCCGGCCAGAGAGTGCTTACGGTCGCCCGCGAACGGGCACTTGGATTCGTCTGACATGTTTCCTCCGTTTGTTAGGTGTTAGGAACGATTCAACCAACCATAGCCGTTGCGCGTGCACTTAGAAAATTATTCTTTTACCAGCTGGTTCATAGGTTACGCCTATGACATTAGCTTTCCGGGCCAGTGGCCGCGCTCCAGCCAGGCTTTTGATTTGCGAGGTAGCTGTGTAGTCTGTACCTGCGACAGCAGGCCGGTTTCAAAATTCATAAGGTCGTCCTCAAATGAAGAAAAGGCGACCGCATTAGATATTGAGGTACGGGCGAAAAAGAAAATCCGGCCTATCCCAGTCGGATTTTTTCGCGATGGAGAATCACTACGCGCAATACATCACCGCGAGAAAGCGGTCGTCGGCAAAAATTTAGAGGAGTAAAGCCGCACCTGGAGCGTACACAAGGCATACGTGAAAGAAACAGGGGGACATTTTCCATACGGAAATACGTCGTAACCAGTTGATTTTAAATGGTGGCCAGGGACGGAATCGAACCGCCGACACGGGGATTTTCAGTCACCTGAAAATCTCGCGTAGCCATTAAGCCTGTCAGATAACCTATTGATGTCATTAGACACCAAGATCATCCACGATCACGCTGGAAGCTCGTGGAACATCTAATTTTACAGGATATCTGGACGATAAATGGACAGCATCGCTCAACCAAGGCGCCCACGTGGGCGCGGGTCGAGCTCTAACTCGCCCGCACATTGAATTCCAACCCAGGTTCATAGCGTTAAGACGAAGGCACATCAGGCAGGTCTACTCCATTTTGGCGTTTGACGGGTTCATTGACGGCGCTGCAAACATTCGACATTGATCCGCTCACATAGCGAAGGAGCCCCGCATATCAGCTACATTGGCTGCCGCGATAGTCATCGACCTGACGGCACTGACTATTTCGTCATCACGCGCCTGCGCTGACCGGCGAATCTGAACAACTCTAGGAGAGCTAATGCTAGCCGGTTGATTCTCACCCAGAGCAGCGCATTCAACGAACTGCCGCAAGGAACTTTTAGTACGCTGTTGTCTCGGATGGAGGACAAGTTACCCCACTCTCACTTGAATGCCTTGATCACAGCTTCAAACTGCGCTTTTAGAGAATGGTCGTGGGGCGTGACCGAAGGGATCATGCGGTCTATAAAGAGCAATTCATAAACAGCCATCTGTGCCGCCCGCACCGAATACTCCACCGTAAATACAACATCGCCTGGAATCTCGACGAATTGGCTGATGAAAGCGAAGTTCTTCGAATCGCGGGGCACAGGCTGCGGGCGATCATCATGCATACGGGGCATGAACATGCTGGTGATATAGGGCATTCTGCAAGGGATGCAGTTGGCCGACGAAACGGTCTGCGCATCAAATCGCAGGTGACCGCAGAGTTCCCGCAAAATCTCCTCGCCGTTGCAGTCGGCCATGGGCTTGGCCACAAAATTTCCCACCCGATCCGGATATAGTGAATACCCCCAGAACACCTGGACGCCGACAGGCTGCTTCGGAAAGTGAGGTTGATGAGCCAGAACGATGGACATCAACCAGTTTGAGTCCTTGAACGTCACCAACCCTCCGGTGCCCGGTTGGTTGCCGCTGAATTGGGTCATCGCATCGAAGAATGCGGGATTGTTTAACGTTACGGTGAACGATTCCCAACAGGATTGCGCTACACAGCTATTGAAGGCGGCGGGATTGCCAAATTGCGGCCGGCCTTCCGCAAGCTTTTCCCAGAGCGTCCAGCCACCACTATCCACCTTTGTCAACTTCGCAGGTGCTTCCGCCATCGAGCCGAGGCTGGAGGCATCCGTCATCGAGCCGTTTTGCATAAAGACCAGGTCGCCATCGTTCACGGCGAGCACTTCGCTCCTGCCTTGCCGCAAACAATGGATTCCGGTGACGCAGAACTTGCCATCCGCGGTCTTATGATCGAGATCCGTTACCTTGCAGTCCATGACCAAATGGACGCCCCGTTCTTCCAGCCATTTCCGCAGGGGCAGGATCAGGGAGTCGTACTGGTTGTAAATGGTTCTCTTGACGCCGGCCAGGGTCTCGATTCGAGAGAACTCGAGCAGAAAGCGATGCAGATAACGCTTGAATTCAACCGCGCTGTGCCAAGGCTGAAAGGCGAAGGTTGTGGCCCACATGAACCAGAATTCGGTCTCGAAGAAGCCGGGTGATAGCCAGTCGGTGATGCAGCTTGCTCCCAACGATTTCTCGTCGGCGTTGCTGAGCTTCAGCAGCTCGATACGGTCCTGCATGGAGAAGCCCATCGATGTCACGGGAACTTTTGCACGGCGACGGTCAACAAGCCGCGCCATGGAATGCGCTTTGTACTGCTCATTGAAGTCCACGGTCTCATCGAATACCGACTTTCCGTGTTGGTTCAACGAGGGAATTGATTTATAGAGATCCCAGGTGCATTCGTAGTTGTCGGTCGTGAACATGCGTCCGCCACGCATTGAATATCCACTCGCCAGGTTTCCGGCGCCGTCCAGGCTTCCGCCCATGACGGGCGCGGCTTCGAGGATTGAAATACTTTCACCGGACAGCCCGCCATCACGAATCATGAAGGCTGCCGCGGCAAGTGAACCGATGCCGCCACCTATTAGATAAGCTTTTGATTGGGGATTCATGTCGTAGGTCTCTCAGAACTTCGTGGCGCTTCATCGAACGCGAGCACGCCCACGGCATAGGACTCACGATGGCGCGTTTGGCACAAGCCTGTTCTCTCACGCAAGATCGGCTCAGGCGTATGCATTCAGCTTGATCTTTGCCGGCAACGGATGGTTTTCGACATGGCCAGGGGCGCACTGGCACGGAACACATTTATTCATCGCAAAGCAGTGAACATATCGGGCCGTCTGGATTCCAACGGTCCCGGCACCCATCTGCCAATTTGCCGACCCATGCATAGCATTCAGCCGCCAACGTAACCGCATTTATGACATTTGTCGGTACGCTGACTAACGCAGTGTCGTTGGAAGCTGGTCCGTTCCCCGCCCCAGACAGCTAAGCCGCCCGCAACTCCTCCAACGTCTCACGGCTGTACACTGGCAGGCGCGGCAGACCATCATTGAAGCATCACTGCTTCGACTTCGACCTCTTAGCGGTCGTGGGAATGAGACGGCATCTTGACTACGACCAAGCGCTTCGTGGATGCGCAAAGATAAATAAAAACTGCGCCTGGCGCGGGAGACAGCGCCTTTACATCGCTGTTGTTAGTTAGCGCACCGACATCGCACTACGCCAAGGTCCATGCTGACAAAAGTTTGCCGGGCATCCCGCGCAACCACTACAGGAATAATCATGCAAAATGAAGAAACGGTGAAGGTTCTCAACCATCTTGTCCAGACCTCTGAAGACGGCACGAAAGGATTTGCCGAGGCGGCCAAAGAGGCCACCAAGCCCGAGCTGAAAACGATGTTTCAGCAGCGATCCGCCGATTGCGCGTCGGCCGTGATCGAGTTGCAGCATATGGTGGAATCGCTTGGCGGCAAGCCGAAAGACAGCGGTACGGTATCCGGTGCGGCGCATCGCGGATGGGCCAAGGTAAAGGCGACAGCCGGCGATGCCAATATCGGTATGCTTGAAGAAGTCGAACGCGCTGAGGACAAGGCCAAGGCAGCATACGTCAAGGCTCTGGCCGCCAGTCTGCCGCAGCAGGTCCGCATCGTCGTGCAGCGTCAACACGATGGCGCCGTGCGCAATCACGACCTGATTCGC
>Ga0302314_10019112_pt1 | contig 11397 bp, 9 predicted proteins | sample III_Palsa_N2_3_FD_200533 | JGI IMG/M metagenome (GOLD analysis project Ga0302314, IMG submission 200533) | Peat permafrost microbial communities from Stordalen Mire near Abisko, Sweden - III_Palsa_N2_3 | ecosystem: Environmental > Terrestrial > Soil > Palsa > Peat permafrost | place: Sweden... | reverse complement strand
GTCGCCTGTGCGCTGCCCCGCCCGCGCCGGCAGATCTGCAAGGATCGCCTCGGCGGTGGCCATGCCGCAGCCGCGGTTGGTGCCGATGGTGCCGCTTGGGCCCCGCTTGCTCCATCCGCAGACATAGAGACCTGCGACGACCGAGGAGCCAATCGCCACACGCCCGTCGATGTTGGCGTGCACGCCCCGAATGTCGTCATAGGGAACGCCGTCAAGCGGCGTGGTGCGGCGGCCGACGCTGCGAAACACCAGGCGACAGTCGATGTTCTCGACCGCACTTGATGATTGCGCGAAGTCGATCGTCTCCACCCGGCCCTGTCCCCTGATGGCAACCGGCGACAGGCCGAACCGGAAAGTGCACCGCCGCGGCTTGGTCAAAGCCTGCTGCGAAAATGTACGGAGCAGCGCCAGCTTTTCGGTCAGTTCCGGATCTTGTGGATTGTCCGGCGTGAAATCATCCGGCACGACGTCCCGGCTGTCGATCGTCGTGTCGCAGGTCTCGAGGTCGAGGAAATCGCGCAGCTCCTTGGCGCTGAACTTCGCTTGTGCCGGCCGGCCGCGCCCGACCACGTGAATTTCGCGAATGCGGCTTTCCGCCAGAACCTCGAGCGCATGCGCGGCGATATCGGTCCGGCGCAGTTCGTCGGCGGTTTTGGCAAGGATGCGCGCCACGTCGAGCGCCACATTGCCATGGCCGATCACTGTCGCGGCCTCGCAGCCGAGATCGAACTGGCAGTCGCGAAAATCTGGATGGCCGTTATACCAGGCGACGAAGTCGCCGGCGTGGTCGCTCCCGGGCAGGTCTTCGCCTGGGACACCCAGCGACCGGCTGACGTCGGCGCCGGTGGCAAGCACCACCGAGTCATAGCTTTCGCGCAACTCGTTGAGGGTGACATCACGCCCGACCGCAACGCCGCCGATGAAACGAAACCCGGGGGTTGTTGCGATCCTGTCGAAGGCTGCCGTGACCAGCTTGAGCTTGGGGTGGTCGGGAGCCACTCCAAATCGAACGAGTCCGTATGGCACCGGAAGCTGCTCGAACATGTCGACGGCGAGCGGCATACCCGAGCGAAGCAACGCTTCCGTCGCGTAGAAACCGCTTGGGCCGCTGCCGACCACCGCGATTCGAAAGCCGCCAGCATCGGTCTGGTGTAGAGCAGATTTCGTCATCGTCCGAGTTCTTGCCGGCGCGCATCGGCGCCGGGCAGCGGCGGCAAGCGCGCCGAGAGGACAGGTGTCTCGGCCGCGCGCTTGCGATTGACGTCGATCCAGAACTTCTTGTCGGCGGCCAGACGGTAGTCAGGTTCGATGGCGCCGACCGGGCAGACCGGAACACAGCCGCCGCAGTCGATGCAGTTCTCCGGATCGATGTACGTCATCTTCTCATCGACATGGAAGCACTCGACCGGACACACGGTGACACATTCCGTGTATCGGCAGCCTCGGCAGTTGTCGGTAACCACATATGCCATCGCGATGTCCCGGGTCAGCCGTTCAGAGCTTGCCGACCTGGACAAGCACATCCGAAAAGGTCGGCGCCCGGCCAAGGTCGGCGTACGCGGGTGGCGTGAGCGCGTGAACGGTCGCTCCCTTGCGGTTGGACCGGTGCCAGTATCCCGACGGCGCCATGACCACGCCCGGCATGATGTCCGGCGAAATGCTGGCGAAGGCCTCGAACGCACCGCGGTCGTTGAACACCCGAATCGGCGCGCCGGCCACTATGCCGCGCCGCTCGGCATCGTCGGGGTGAAGGAACACCGACTGCTCCTCGCCCGCCTGAGCGGTCTGTGCGGGCAGATTGCCGTAGTTCGAGTTCAGGAACGCGTGGCTCTTGGGCGTGATCAGGCTGAGCGGATAACGCTTCGCCAGCGCGGGCGCCGTCTGCATGTTCTCGTTCGGCGGGATGTAATGTGGCAAAGCATCCACCGGCGTGCCGTCCTGATCGCCATTGTAGCCCTGCCGGAACAGCGGCACGACGAAGTTGCCGCCGCCGGTGATGGTCGACTTGAATTCGCACTTGCCCGTGGGCGTCGGAAAATTTCCGTCGCGATGCGGTGCCCAGTCGTCGGCCGATGGCACAGTGAGCCGCGCATAGCCCTTGGCCTTGACGTCCTGAAGGGTGATTCCCTGCAGCACAGGATTGCTCCAATCGAGCGACGCCTCGATCATCTCGTCGTCGGTCCGGTAGAAGGACGGATCCTCGATGCCCATGGCTTTCGCCAGGCGACGGAACAGCTCGGTGTTTGATACCGCTTCGCCGAGCGGCTCGATCGCCGGGTTGTTGTAGGACAGATAGAGATGCCCCCACGAGAACATGATGTCTTTCTGTTCCAGCTGGGTGGTCGCCGGCAAAACGATGTCGGCGTATCTGGCCGTGTCGGTCAGGAAGTGCTCGCTGACCACCGTGAACAAGTCCTCGCGTTCGAGACCCTTCTCGAGTTTGGCCTGCTCAGTCACCATCGCCATGGGGTTGGCGTTGTAGACGAACAAGGCCTTGATCGGCGGATCGAAGCCGAGTTCGCCGGTCAGCGCCTGCCCAAGCCGCCATGAATTCAGCACCCGCATCTTTTCCGGCTGCAGATCGGGCCGCATCAGCACCTCCCATTTCACCGGAAAGGCCCAGATCGGCAGTTGCAGCAGGCCACCGCCCACATGCTTCCAGGCGCCGATCAGCCCTGGGAGACAGGCGATCGCGCGCACGGTCTGACCACCACCGGCGTGGCGCTCCACAGCGACGCCGATGCGCACCACCGCCGGCGGCGTGGTGGCGTATTCCCGTGCCAGCTTGACGATATCCTCGACCGGAATGCCGGTCTCCTGGGCGGCGAACTCGGGGGTGTAGGTCGAGGCCCGCTCCGCCAGTTCGTCGTAGCCGACGGTGTGCTTGTCGATATAGTCGCGGTCGACCAGGTTCTCCTTGACGATGACGTGGATCATCGCCAGCGCCAGCGCCGCATCGGTGCCGGGGCGGATCGGAATATGCCAGTCCGCAAGCCTTGCGGTGCGCGTCCGCACTGGATCGATCACCACCAGCTTGGCGCCGGCCTTCCTGGCCTGCTCGATGAACGGCCAGTGGTGGGAGTTGGTGCCGAGCGTATTGCACGCCCACAGCAGAATGTATTTCGAGTGCACGAAGCTCTCGGGATCGACCCCGGGCGTGGGGCCGATCGTCATCATATAGGCCGTGCACGAACCCGAGTCGCAAAAGGTCCGTTCCGACACGGTGGCGCCGAGCTTGTTAAACAGGGGATCACCAACGTTCAACCCGTTGATGATCCCCTGGGTGCCGAGGTAGCTGTAGGGCAGGATCGCCTGTGCGCCATCTGTTGCGATGATTGACTTCCAGCGCGTGGCAATGGTCTCGATCGCCTCGTCCCAGGAAATCCGCTGAAACTGTTTGGAGCCCTTGGGACCCACCCGCTTCAGTGGATAAAGCACGCGCTTGTCGCTGTAGACCCGCTCCTCGTAGTTGTTGACCTTGACGCACAGACGTCCGCGGGTGAACGGATGATCGGGGTTGCCCCGCACCGCGATGGCCTTTCCGTCCTCAACGGTCGTCAGGATCGAGCAGGTGTCCGGGCAGTCATGTGGGCATGCGCCAACTACCGTGGTACGGGCCATGGGTTCCTCCGCTTCGTGATCCAACATGGAGTGGAGACTGCAGCGACGGGAACCGGCTGGCTTCTCGGAATATGCGGGGTTCTTTTCCTAAACTGCGGACGCCCCGGCGGTCTGGACAGACGCGAGCGGTCGGGTTTGCCTGTTCCTTGCGCACCTTGGCTACTTCAAGCGGCGCCGGGTCGATGGACGCGCACGTCACATTTTGGCATAGTAGTTGCCTAACATAGTAGTTGGCTAAGTCCGACAAGGTCGGACTTAGTTCAGACAATACCGTTGCCACCACGTCGCGCTTCCTCGATGGAGATTCACGATGGGTACGCTCGGCAACTCTGTCGATAAATATGTTACCGGCAGAATGCTTCGGACTTCAAACGACCGGCGATGGTCGCACCTTCTCGCGGAGATATGGAGCCACGAGGCGGGAGAGCTGCCTTCGCAGCTGCCACGAGATACGGAAATCGCCATTCAGTTGCGCGGACACTCGCTGGTGGATCGGCGAGGCGCGGGCATGCACCAACGGACCCTGAGCAAGAAAGGCACCGTGTGGCTTTGCCCGGCCGGGATCAGCGAGGACTTCATCAATATCGAGAATCCGATGCAGGAGTGCCTTCACATTTTCCTGCCGGGCAAGCCGTTCGACGAAGCGATGCTGAAGGATCTCGATATCGACCCCTCGGGGATATCGATTCAGTACGCCGCCATCGATCGAGATCCATTCATCGAATACGTCGCGGACCAAATTCTGAGGGAAATGGAAACCGAGACCTCCACCGGTCGGCTGCTGATCGAGAGCCTCGGAAACGCCTTGTCGGCTCACCTCGTGCACACCTATTCGGCGAGGGCCGTTCGCCTGAAACAATTCAGCGGCGCCGACAAGCCGCTTGATTTGAAACGCCTGACGCGCGTGACGGAATTCATCAACGCCTCGGTCGAGCGGGCCTTCACCGTCAACGAACTGGCATCGGTGGCGTGCATGAGCCCGGCGCACTTCTCGCGCAGCTTCAAGGCGGCGACCGGAACGGCGCCGCATGAATATGTCAGCCGCCAGCGCCTCGATCTCGCCAAACGGCTGCTGCTGACGAGCGATCGGCTGCTGGTCGACATCGCCTACGCCACCGGATTTTCGTCGCAGGCGAACTTCAACCGCGCTTTCCGCAAGGCGGTGGGAACCACGCCAAGCGCGTACCGGGCGCGGAAGCTGCGCGACTGATCCGAATAAGCCTGCTTTCGATTTAGAACCGGCGACATCCGCCGCAAGCACTGCCGCTAACCGCGGTTCAACATGCTCGCCGCGGTTTATATTCTAATAAACGTTGACGAGATAATCGAATGATGGCTCGGGCACTTCCGCTGTGGACGTACGTCTGCACGTCCCCGCCGAATGCACCGTCGAGCGCTCCCTGCACCTCAATGTTCGACCCGGTATAGGCGCCATCGCTTGGGCACGCCTTTGAGTTGGTGCGTGCCGCGATCGGTGAAGCGGATTTCGGATGGCGCCATCAGGTCCCTGACCGCGCTTGATACCAGGATTTCGCCGGCGCGCGCTTTGGCGGCGACGCGGGTGCCGATGTGGAACGCCAGACCAATAACCTCCGTCCCGCTCACCTGGTATTCGCCCGCGTGCAGCCCTACCCTGATCTCCAGCCCCAGCGTGCGCACGGCCTCGCGGATCGCCGTCGCGCAGCGCACCCCGGCCGCCGGCGCGCCGAACGTCGCCAGCAACCCATCGCCGGTCGTCACGATTTCCTTGCCGCGCACCGTCTTCAGCTCTCTGCGGACGGCGGCGTAATAGTGCTTCATCACCTGCGTCCAGCGCGAATCGCCGAGCCGCGCGGCTTTTTCGGTGGAGCGGACGATATCGACAATGAGGATGGTGGCGAGCGCTTGTTTCAGTTCGGCGCTACGATCGGCGGTCTTCCGCCGGTTCGCGATATTGCCCGTCAGCGGTTCATAGCGATGGTTGCGTCGCCGCGCGATGGCGTTTTTTGCATAGTCCTTGGCACGCTGCTCCGCGCCGCAACGAATTATCTTATCCCGCGGGGGAAGCGTCCAGTAGACCTTTCGCCCATCGCCGACGCCATGGACCTCGACCGCGCCCCATTTCAGGAAAACCGTCGAGCCGACCCGTCGAATGCACCATGCCTTCGAGGTGTATCCGGAAACGTTCGACTGATGCAGACCGATGCGAAGGAATTTGGGCATGAACGTGCGGCCGATCGCCCGTTTGGGCCTACCTGCCGTGAAGCGTAGTGATACATTCCCGCGTTGGCAACAGCAGGTCCAATCGAAAATTTGCAGATGGCTCTCGTCTCATCTCGCGTTCGCCATCACTTCAAACTCGTGGCGACGATCGTATGCCGGCCATCGGCGGTATTGAGGCAGGCCAACTGACCGCGCGCGTGGTTCGAATGGCATGTCCAGTCCGAGCTTTGGCCCAAGACGCCCGAGACCTGAAGTGCGCTTTTTTCGTTGGCATGTACCGCTAAGCCAGTCATGCCGAGCATCATGATCGAGGTCGCGACAATGATTGCCGTGTCGAGATGCGTCCAAACAATCCTGTTCATCGCCATCGCTCCTGTTTCGATGGCGACAAGCTAGGTAATATTCGGGATGATCTCCGTGAGGTGGATCACGGGGCGCGAGGTTAGACTGCTCAGCTACGACGCGCCGCCGAAATCCTGCGGCGTGAAGCTGAGGTCGAGCACCTTCCATTCGCTGTATTTGTCCACCGGCAGCATCGCGTAGGGCTGGCACGACTGCAGCGCGCTGATCGCGTTCTGCATCAGCAACGCACCTTTCGCGGATGCGGTGCCCTCGATCAACTGCGGGTCCGCGGCGAGCCGGCCATCGGGCCGCATCATCACGCGCAGCTTGATCGCGACCTTGTCGGAAGGCCCGACCTCCTTCGGCAAGGTCGAACAGGTCTTGATGTGGCGTCTGAATTCCGCGATCGGACTGGATGCAACATCGGCATTCTCGATCGCCGGAGCATCGTAGGTGTCGCTGTGCTTGTCCTGCGGCAAGTCCAGCGGCAGGCCGAGCACGACGCCATATTTGATCGAGAGATCAGGCTGCGCGGGAACGTAGGCGGGCACCGGCGCCGGCGATTGAGCTGATGACGCCGGGGAAACTTGCCGACCGGTCGCTGGCGCGGGAATCGGCGCGGCCATCGACGCGGAACTTGGCGCGGGATTCGACGGGAGACTGGGCGCAGCACTTGTTGAAGGACTTGCTGCCGCAGGACTTGTTGCCAAAGGACTTGCTGTAGAAGGATTTGTCGCGGAACTTGCGTCAGGACCTGGTTGGGGCGTTGGCGCGGCGCTCGGCTGCGATAACGCAGCCTGCTGTTGTGGCGGCGTTGTCGGTTGGGACGGGCTTGCGCCCGGTTGCGAGCCGGCAGGCGACGGCGCGGCAGCCGACGACGCACTCGTGTTCACTCCGGTCGCGGACAGGTCAAGCGAGTCGGACGACTTCGACGTCGGACGCTGCTCCGAGGCCTTTTCCGTCACCTCGTCCGGCGCCACTATATCGACCGCGATGGTTTCAGCGGTGACCGCACCGAACGGATGGACCTCGGTAAGAAAAATCACAAGCGCCAGCAACGACAGATGGGCGACCGCCGATGCCGTGATTCCAGAACGTAGGATCTGCTGCGCTTCCACCGTACTCAATCGACGCTTTGATGCCGCCCCTGCCCGCCGGCAGCATATCTCAATCCCATTTCGGTGCGAAACCGAAATTGGTCAGCCGCCCCTCGGCGCTCCCCATGGCGGAAAGCTCGGCCATCTCCTGATCCGACAGCACAAAGTCGAAAATGTCGATATTTTCCGACAGCCGCTCGATTCGCGAGGTCCGTGGGATCGCAGCAACGTTTTGTTGCACCAGCCAGCGCAGGCACACCTGCGCGGCGGTCTTGCCGTAGGCCTGCCCGATTCGGGCCAAGGTCGCGTCGTTCTTGATCCGGCCCTTGGCCACCGGACTATAGGCCACCACCGCCATGCCGTTCCGCGCGCAGGCGGCCCTGACCTTGGTCTGGTCGAGATAAGGATGGAATTCGACCTGATCGCACACCAAACGCTCCGGACAGGCCGCGACCGCCTCCTCGATCAGAGCCACGGTAAAATTCGAAACGCCGATGTGCCGCGCCAGGCCGACTTGCTTGACATGCGCCAGCGCGCCCAAGGTCTCGCGCAGCGGCACCCGTGGATTGGGCCAATGCAGCAGCAACAGATCGACCGCGGCAAGATGCAACTTGCTCAGGCTCTCCTTGGTGGAGCGCTCCAGGTCATTCGGCGCGAAATGCGTGGTCCACACCTTGGTCGTCACGAACACTTCGTCGCGCTTGATCCCCGAGGCGCGCAGGCCCTCGCCGACCTCGCGTTCGTTCTCATAGACCTGCGCGGTGTCGATGTGGCGATAGCCGAGCCGCAGGGCCTGCTCGACCAGACGCGCGCAGGTTCGGCCACGCAGTTCCCAGGTGCCGAGCCCGATGGCCGGGATCTTGGCACCATTGGCTTCAATCACGTTCATGCGCCCATTATGCGCCGCCGGGCCGGCGCTGCCAACTCAAGCCGGCGTGGGGCGGTGTCCTAATTTGATTTGCCGGCCAGCGCGTTCGCAATTCTCTCCATTTCGATTGCCATTTTTTCAGTCGGCCCGTGGCCTTTCCCGTCGCCATTAAAGCCGAGCCTTTCGATAGCTTTGGCGGTTTGTTTTTGAGCCTCTGAAAGCTCCAACAAGGCAAATGCCACGGCGAACGCGGCTTCGCCGCCGCGCGCCCTGGTTTCGATATAATCCTTAAGGTCCGTCGGTGTATCGGGCATGCAAAACTTCCTTGCTTCGAGGTCCGTTCAACCAATTCCGCATCGGCCAATCGGTTGCGCCAGCACTCTACGCGGCGACGCCGTCCGATCTGGGCCGGGCCCCCTCCTCGCCCCGCCGGCGCTCCGGCTCAGGCCCGGCGAACCGGCGCAAGGCTTCCGCCATCTGCACGCGCCCGCCGACACCGGTGATCACCACATCGACCATGGTGTAGGACGAGTGCATATGGCCACGCGCGTAAAACTGCTCGACCGGCACACCCGCCGCCGCGAGCGCCTGCGCGTAAGCGATGCCCTCGTCGCGCAGCGGATCGAACTCGCAGGTCACCACGAACGCCGGAGGCAGCCCGGAGAGTTTGCCGCGCAACGGCGAGGCGCGTGGATCGGTGCGCTCGCCAGGCGGACAGTACATGTCCCAGAACCACGTCATCAGCGACTTCGTCAGGAAGTAGCCTTCGGCATTGTCGCGGTAGGAGGCACGGTCGAAATCACAGTCGGTGACCGGGCAGACCAACAACTGGCCTGAAATCCGCGGGCCGCCGCGGTCGCGCGCCAACTGGCAGGTGACGGCGGCGATATTGCCGCCGGCGCTCCAGCCCGCGACCATCACCGGTTCTGGTCGGCCACCGAGATCGGCGGCGTGCTCGGCGATCCATTTCGCCGCCGCGTAGCCATCTTCTGCCGCCGCCGGGAACGGGTGTTCGGGCCCGTGCCGGTAACCGACGCTGACGAAGATCATGCCGGTCCGCCGGCACATGTCGCGGCAGAACGGATCGTCGGACTGCTCGTCACCCAGCACCCAGCCGCCGCCATGGAAATAGACCACGACCGGATGCGGCCCCGGCGTCGCCGGCCGGTACAGCCGATAAGGCAGCGGGCCGTCGGCGCCCGGCAATGACCCATCGACGATTTCGCCGACCGGCCGCCCCGCCGGACGCCCGGCATTGAACTGAGCCACAAAGTCCCGCGCACCTTGGGCGCCCATCGACTCGATCGGCGGCAAATTCATCTCCGCCAGCATGTTCAGCACGAGCCGCACATCCGGTTGCAGGCGAACGATCTCGCCATCGTTGCATTGCTGCGCGCCATTGGCGCCGGTGAGCCGGAAACCGAGCATGCCGCGACCGACGATCTCGTTGCAGATGCTGCGGTACGGACCGACGCCGCCGGTATAGGGCATTACCCCTTGCGCCTTGCCGGGAACGTTGGCGCCCGTGTACCAGGTATTGGCCAGCCGATGCAGCGTGATCGTCGAACAGTCCGCCATGTGTTGCGCCCAGCCGGCCTGCGCCGTCGCGGTCGGCTCGATCGTGGAGAACCCGCCCTCGCGCATCGCGGCGAGCCGGTCGACCACCCAGTCGACGTGCTGCTCGATCGACACCGCCATGTTCGACAGCACCGACGGGCTGCCCGGGCCGGTGATCATGAACAGGTTGGGAAAGCCGGCCACGGTAAGCCCGAGATAGCTCTGCGGGCCCTTGGCCCAGACGTCGGACAGCGATTGTCCGTCGCGGCCGGTGATCGGGTGCACGGCCATGATCGCTCCGGTCATGGCGTCGAAGCCGGTCGCGAACACGATGACATCGACGTCGACGCTGCGCTTGCCGGTGTTGATGCCGGTGGCCGTGATCGATGTGATCGGCTCCTGCCGCAGGTTCACCTGCGTGACGTTGGGACGGTTGTAGGTGGCGTAATAATTGGTATCGAGGCAGGGACGCTTGGAACCGAACGGATGATCGTTCGGGCTCAGCGCCGCCGCGGTCGAGGGATCCTTGACGATGCTACGGATTTTCTCGCGGATCAGTTCGGCGAGCAGCGCGTTGCCGTCGACATCGACGCCCTGGTCGGCCCACAGCTGGGTCATCATGTGGACGAGATCGCCGGCGGCCCACGCCTGCTCGAAGCGTTCGCGGCGCTCGGCATCGCTCAACTGCCAACTCACGGCCGTTGCCGGCGGCAATGGTACGCCCGCCAACGACCAGCGGGCCCGCTCACGGTAGCCGGCGCGGTCGCTTTCCAGCAACGCCGTGCGATCCGCCGAGGCGGGGCCGTTGTGGGCAGGAAGCGCAAAGCTCGCGGTGCGCTGGAACACGGTCAGATGCGCCGCCTGCTCGGCGATCAACGGGATCGCCTGGATCCCGGACGATCCGGTGCCGATCACCGCGACCCGCTTGCCGGCGAGCTTGACCTCGTGGTGCGGCCAGCGGCCGGTGAAATAGATCTCGCCCTTGAAGTCCTTGACGCCCTCGATTTCCGGCGGCTTGGGCGCGGAGAGACAGCCGGTGGCCATGATGTAACTGCGGCAGGATATCACCGCGCCATTGTCGGTGGTGAGCCGCCAGCGCTCGGCGGCGGCGTCCCATGTCGCGTTCGTCACCTTGGTGCCGAAGCGGATGTCGCGCCGCAGATCGTAGCGGTCGGCGACAAAGCCAAGATAGCGCAGGATTTCCGGCTGGGTTGCGTATTTCTCCGACCATTTCCAGGCGCGATCGAGTTCCGGATCGAACGTGTAGCTGTAGTCGATGGTCTGGATGTCGCAGCGTGCGCCGGGATACCGGTTCCAGTACCAGGTGCCGCCGACGTCGCCCGCCTCCTCGATCACCTGTGCCGTGAAGCCGGCCTTGCGCAGCCGATGCAGCAGGTAGAGACCGGCGAAACCGGCGCCCACCACCGCGACGTCGACCTCGTGCGCCGCACCGCCGCGCGCAGCCATAGAAACAGAATCCGCAACCATTGCGTCTGGCATGCCATTCCTCCCATTTGTTTTATTGTCCAGCAGGCTATCGCCGCCTCTGCCGTTTGTCATCCATGCACTGCACGCGCGACGCCTGCGTTTTGACGCATTTGCATCGTTGCGAAGCCCAAAGGCGCGCAGCCGCAAATGTTTCTGGATAACTCCGGCATGCGTTGCGAACGCGAAAATCCTAGAGAACTCTGCCGCGCCTTCACCGAAGCT
>Ga0302314_10019109_pt1 | contig 11398 bp, 9 predicted proteins | sample III_Palsa_N2_3_FD_200533 | JGI IMG/M metagenome (GOLD analysis project Ga0302314, IMG submission 200533) | Peat permafrost microbial communities from Stordalen Mire near Abisko, Sweden - III_Palsa_N2_3 | ecosystem: Environmental > Terrestrial > Soil > Palsa > Peat permafrost | place: Sweden... | reverse complement strand
TACTGAGTCCTGTGCGCTACAGTTGAAATGCATAGCGAACGTTGACGCGAGGTCGAACCATGCAACTTCAATCGGGTAACTTGTTCAGCTTCGAAGCGAAGCGCGGCGGCGAAGAGCGCGTCGACATGCTCATCACGGGGCAGCGCCTGAACGTGGAGCGGATCGTGTCCATGGGACACGCGAGTCCTGAAGGGTTCTGGTACGACGACTCGCGCGCCGAATGGGTTGTGCTGCTGTCGGGCGCGGCTGTGCTCGAGTTCGAAGAGGACTCGACGCCGCACGACATGCGTCCCGGCGACTACGTGCTGATCGAGCCGCATTGCCGGCATCGCGTTGCGTGGACGCATGCCACAGAGCAAACCGTCTGGCTTGCGATCTACCACGAACGCTGAATAGAGCGCCGATTCATATGCCGCATTCGATCCGTATTGGCCCGCGCGTGCTCGTTGAATTCGAAGTGTCAGATCCTCGCACGGCCGTAGCCGCCATTGCGCTGATTCACCGAAACGCACGGCCGATTGCGGCGCTGAGCGAGCGCGTCCTTACAAAGCACAACTACATGGCTTGTCTGGCAGTCGACGATGTACAACGACCCGAAATGAGCCGGTGCGCCGTCTACTTCCGTCGACGGCTCTGAGCGCTAGCTGCGAAAGCCACAAGCGGATGCAAAGATCGTCGCTGGTTGGATTCGATCCTTGCGATGTCGACGAACGCGCGAGCGTGTCTATTATCAATTGATCTTCGGCGCACTCGCGACGTCATCGTTTTGATCTCGGAGCGAATCCAGATATCGCCCGGAACCCGCTACCTCAGGCGCGCTAAACCGGCCGGATGTTTTGATTCACGCGGAAAAGGTTGCCGGGGTCCAGGTCCCGCTTGATCGAGGACAGCCGCGCGTAGTTGTCCCGGAAGCTGGCCTTCACCCGGTCCTGTCCCTCGTCCATCATGAAGTTCACGTATGCGCCTCCCGCCGAGTACTGATGCAATGCGCTCTGGTAATCGCGAGCCCAGGTACTGATCCGTTCCACGTTTGCGGGATCGGGGTCGACACCGACATACACCGCCGCCCAACGGGCATCGCGGTAACTGAACGCGGTCTCGTTGCGGCCCACCCGGTGTGCGGCTCCGTCAATCGGATAGAGGTGCATCGTCGAGTGCATCGTCGGCAGCCCGGCGGCGTGTTGCACGTGCAGCGCAATCGCTTCGTCGGACAGTTCGCTGACGAAATCGGCGCGCCAGTACCATTGCAGCCCCGGTGGATAGAGGCCGTCGAAAGCGCCTTGCAGCATTGTAAACGGCATCTCCTGAACGCCGTGCAGCGCGGGGGCGGTCGCCCGCACGGGCGCGAAGGCCGCGTCGGCCATCGCGGGGTCGCCGGTCCAGCACCAGACCACGGCGCACATTTTTTGCAGGTGCAGCGACTCCGGAAACGGTGCCACGGGCGGCACGGTCATGAACGCGAAAAAGCCGTTGAGTTCTTCCGGTGCGTCAGGCATGAACGCGCGGTACCACTGCATGATTTCCGCCGCGCGCTCCATCGGCCAAAGTGTCGGACCGCCAATGATGGTGGACACCGGATGCAGCCGGAACTCGAAGGAAGTGACCACGCCGAAATTGCCGCCACCGCCGCGCAACGCCCAGAAAAGATCGCCGTTGCTGCGCTCGCTCGCGGTAACGAGGCGTCCGTCGGCAAGCACCACGTCGGCCGACAGCAGATTGTCGATCGAGAGCCCGTAGCGGCGCGTCAAATGGCCGATGCCCCCGCCAAGCGTCAGGCCTCCAACGCCAGTCGAGCTGATGATGCCGCTCGGTGTAGCAAGCCCGAACGCGTGCGTCGCGTGATCGACGTCACGCCACAGACAGCCTCCTTCCGCGCGGACGGTGTGCGCCGCCGGGTCGACGCGGATGCCCCGCATCGCGGCAAGGTCGATCACGAGGCCGTCGTCGCAGACGCCGAGACCGCCGCCGTTATGGCCGCCACCCCGCACGGCCAGCAGCAGTTGATGCTCGCGCGCAAAGTTCACCGAGGCGATCACGTCCGCGACATCCGCGCATTGCGCGATCAGCTTCGGACGCTTCGAAATCATCGCGTTGAAGACCTTGCGGGCGTCGTCGTAGCCGGCGTCGGATGGCTGGACGAGGTTGCCGCGAAGGCTGGCACGATAGGCCGTCAGGTCGTTGTCCGTGAACATGTCGATTTCCTCCGTACTTTGATGACGATGAGCATAGGCGGGCGGGCGGCGGCGGACCATCCACAGGATTGATCAAATTGCAGCGCGGCCGCCGCGGGGTGCGTTAGTCAGTTCTGGCTACGATGGCGCAGGCACGGACTTGACGCGCCGCAAGGGCATCACTACAACGTAATCAGCGCTTGTCTCTTAAGCGTCCAGACAGACCGGAGGAATCGGTGCCGCTATTTCTGATCGAACGCCAGTTCGCTGACGAACTGAAGCTGGACGCCGCCGGTGCCGCGGCGCTCAAGGAAATCAACGACGCGGGCGGCGTCAACTGGCTGTTCTCGTTCTTGTCGGCAGACCGACGAAAAACCTATTGTCTTTACGAGGCGCCCAGTGCCGAGGCGATTCGCGAAGCCGCCAGGCTCGCCGGCCTGCCGGCCGACGTGGTGGTGGAAGTCAGCGAGTTGCGACCCGAGGCATTCATGTAGGTTTCGGAGGCCGGAAGGATGCAGTGCCCCCTATGCTGCCGGGACAATCGTCCGGACGCCCGCTTTTGCGACGCCTGCGGCGTGTGCTTCACGGCGCAGGGGGCGCATGCGGCCGATGAGACAGCGGGGGCGTTGGTCGTCGGCCGCGAAGCCGAGCTCGCCGCGCTCGCTGATTTGCTCGGACGAATGCTCAGCGGCCACGGTGCGATCGTCGCGCTGGTCGGCGAGCCCGGCATCGGCAAGTCGCACACCGCACAGACACTGGCCCGCCGCGCTACCGGCGTGCGCACGCTTTGGGGGCGTTGCAATGAGGAGCCGGGCGCGCCGCCGTATTGGCCGTGGCTGCAGATCATGCGAGTCTGGCTCGAAGGCCACGACGACGATGAATTGCGGGCCACGTTGGGCGCTGCGGCCGCGCCTATCGCGGAGATTCTTCCCGAGATCAGGCACCGGTTCAGGGATCTGGGGCCCTTGCTGCCCACGCCCGATCCCCAGCAGCAGCGCTTTCGTCTCTTCGACGCAATGGCGGGTTTCTGGAAAGCAGCGGCCGCGGCCGAACCGCTGTTGCTGATCATCGATAATCTCCATTGGGCCGACGCGTCGTCGCTGCGGATGCTCGAGTTCTTTGCCTCCGAGATCGCGGACAGCCACATCCTGCTGCTCGCCACTTATCGCGATACCGAATTGGGCCGCCAGCATCCGCTGTCGGTCACGCTCGGCGACCTCGCACGACACGGCCATTTCCACCGCTTTCGCCTGGCCGGACTGAATCGCCAGGAGACTGCGACGCTGATCGCGCAAAGCGGCGGTGCGGGTCTCACGCCGCCTCTGCTCGACGGGATCTACAGCCAGACCGAAGGCAACCCGTGGTTCATCGCCGAGACGACCAGGCTGCTGATCCAGGAGGGCGTGCTGGGGCGCCGCGCGCAAGAGCGGGCTGCCGCGCCCCGCGTGCTTGCGTCGATCCGCATTCCCGAAGGGGTGAGGGAAGTGATCGGCCGGCGTTTGAACCGGCTGTCGCCGCAGGCTAACCATGTGCTCGAACGCGCCGCGCTGATCGGCCGGACGTTTGATCTCCAGTTGCTGCGGCGCGTGCTGGACGAAACGCTTGCTCCCAACCTGCAAAACACGATCGAGGAAGCCCTGCAGTCCCATGTGCTCGAACCAGCGGAGCAGCCGGGCTGGTTCCAGTTCTCGCACGCACTGATCCGCGAGACCTTGTACGACGAAATTGCGATACCCACCCGCAGCGGCCTGCATTTGCAGGTCGCGCAGGCCATCGAGGAACGGTATAAGGACGACGACCCGGATCGTCATTTGCCGGCGCTTGCGCACCATTACGCGAGGGCGCTGCCCGGCGCGGACGCCGGGCGGGCGACCGACATCGCGCGGCGCGCCGCCGAACGCGCGACACGGCTTCTCGCCCATGAGGAAGCGGCCCGCTATTACCGGCTCGCGCTTCAGGCGGCCGGCGCGATGAGTGCGAGTGCCCGCGATTCCGGGTTGACGATCAGGCTCTCCAACGCACTCGGCGAATCGCTTACGGCCGCTGGCGAATATCTGCAGGCGCGCGAAGCGTTCGAACAGGCGATGTCACTTGCCAGTGCTTCGAACGCGATCGACCAGATGACGCGGGCTGCGCTCGGCTTCGAGACGGCCACATGGGCTCCGGGGCTTCCCGGCCAGGCCGCTGCACGGCTGCTGCGCGAAGCGCTCGCCGCGCAGGCCAGCGGCGACAGCACGCCCAAGGCGCAGTTGCTGAGCTCGCTTGCGCGAGCGCTGATTTTCAGCGGCGAGGATGCCCAGGCCGCGATCGTGCGGGAACAGGCCGTGGCTATGGCGCGACGCAGCGGCGACAAGGGGACGCTCGTGGCGACGCTGGTCGCGACGCTCTCCGCGCGCTGGCAGCCCGAGCGCAGTGCGGAGCGGTTGCGGGACATCGATGAAGCGATTCGTCTGGCAGAAGGCGAGGGCAACGTCCTGTATGCGCTCGACGCGCAGGCATGGCAGTTATTCGAGTTGATGGAACTGGGTGAGCTTCCGGCCTGGCGTGAGCGGCTCGAGCAATACGAGTACCGGGCGGCAGAATTGCGCCAGCCGTTCGTGCGCTACGTGGTCGCTACCTCGCGCGCAACGTTCGCACTCCTGGAGGGCCGGTTCGACGACGCCGAACGCCTGATCGCGCAGGCATTGCAGATCGGCCGCCGCATGCCGGGGCTGGATGCGCCTGGCGTCTACGGCATGCAGATGTTCACGCTGCGTTGCGAACAGGGCCGTCTGCGCGAACTGGCGCCGCTCGTGCGGGCCTTCGTGAACGCGACGCCCAGGGCGGGGATGTGGCGCCCCGGCCTGGCGTTGCTCTACGCGGAGATCGATCTGCTCGACGAGGCCCGCAGCGAGTTCGAGGCGCTCGCGGCGGATGACTTTGCGGTGGTCCGCCACGACGGCTTACGCGCGGCGAGTCTCGCGTATCTGGCCCAGGTGTGCGCCCGGCTCGATGACAAGAAACGGGCGGAGCTCCTGTACGCGATGCTGCTGCCGTACGACGGCCGCAATCTCCTCATCGGGACGACGGTAGGATGCTTCGGCGCCGCGGCCTCGCTGCTTGGCTTGCTCGCCACGACACAGTGCAAATGGCAAGACGCTGAGCGTCACTTCGAGTCTGCGTTGACGATGAACTTCCGGCAGGGAGCGTTCCCTGCGCTCGCGCATACACGCTTGCGCTATGCCTCGATGCGGCTCGCCCGCAACGCCGAGGGTGACCGCGACGGCGCGAGCGTGCTGCTGGAGGACGCACGGGCTGCGACGGCGCGCATGGGCATGCGCACGCTGACCGAGCGCATCGACGAGCTACGAAGTTCGATCGGGCATGCGTCGTCTCCGGTCTGTCCGGCCGGGTTGAGCGCACGCGAAGCTCAGGTGCTTCGGCTGGTGGCAAGCGGGCTCGGAAATCGTGAAATCGCCACGCGGCTGTTCCTGAGCCCGAACACAGTCGCGAACCACATTCGAGCGATCCTCGCGAAGACCGAATCCGCCAATCGCACGGAGGCTGCAGCGTTTGCGATCCGTAATGGGTTAGCGGGGTGATAGCGAACGCGGTCCGGTCCTAATAGGCGGTCTCTTCGTCGTTTCGCTCACCGGCCAATTTCCGCTTCCTTTGAAGCGAAGGAGACCGCTCGGTCAAGCGAGCCGCTGCGTCCTTATCCGCAGAGCCCGCAGCAGCGAATAGCCGTCGATATTCGGCCGGTGTCGTTTGCTTCGCACCCCTGAACTGGCGATTGAAGTTGGCAACGTTCGCGAAGCCCGAACGAGCAGCGATGACGGCAACGGGCAGGGAGGTGTCGGCCAGCATTCGGCATGCGTGACCAATGCGAACCCGGGTGATATACCGGCCGACGCTCTCACCAATATGCTGCACAAAGTAACGCGTGAGCGTGCGCTCCGACAGACTCGCGGCCGCGCAAAGCTCTGACAGTCGCAACGGTTCGGCAAAGCGCGCGTCAATCATCGAAAGGACCCGGTTGATCCGTTCGGGCTCGTGGCCCGATGGGCCGGCGCTTGTCTGGTTGAAAGCACTCGGTGAGGCGAGCGGCTGGCCCGGCGCGTCGGCGAGCGTGCACAAGATATCGAGGGCCGCGCCAAGGCGCTCGCGCGCCCCGCTTGATAGTAATTGCTCCAGGCGGCCGCGCATCGAATTGCCGGCAGGCGGCTGGAAGGCCAGCCCACACGCGGCCCTGCGTAACAGCTTGCGCAGCGGCTCATATTCGGGGCAACAATCCGCCATACGCCGCGCCCAATCGCCATCGAACCAGATAACGATGGCGACCTGTGGAGAGGATGGATCGATCGAACGATTCGACGCCCAGGTGTGCGGGAGATCCGGCGGCACGAGGACGAGATCCTCGGCGTCATATTCGTTGACGGAGTCGCCGATATAGCGCTTGCCATGACTGTTCATGGTCAGCGTTAGCTCGTACTCCGGATGGTGATGCCACTCGAACGGAATACGCGGGAGCCGCCGATGGTATACCCGGACCGAACAGCTCTCACCAAAATCGACATGCTCGTAGGCGGGTTTCATGGCCGAAAACGCAAATAGATTGCCTGAATAGTATCACTCAGGCGCGCGTGCCCGTCATATCCTCGGCTATACCAAATTCATGCGGAGACGATCATGGCGTTAATCATCGACGATTTGCCGAGCGCAATTCGGCAAGCGAAAAAGGAGTTACGCGCGACGTTGCCGAACTACCGGGAGGTGTTCGCCGAAGTCGAAGAATCGATCAGCGCGGAGGCGAAGCGAATCGCCGGGCAGCGGGATCGTGGAGAAGACGTCATTCCGGAGATTCAGTTTTCCGACATCACCGGACAACGTGTTAGCGCGGACCAGGTCGCGGTCGTCAAGGCGCGCGGCGCATGCGTGATTCGCAATGTCTTCCCCCGCACGCTGGTTGCGAGTTGGGACGAGGATATTGCCAACTATGTCGAGCGCAATAATCTCGACAAGCGCCTGGAAAATCGCGCCGAGGACAAATACTTTGGCCAGTTGGCGTCAAGCAAGCCGCAGATCTATGGCGTGTACTGGTCGAAGCCCCAAGTGCTGGCGCGTCAGTCGGAGTCCTTGACCGCGGCACGTGTGTTCCTGAACCGGCTGTGGCGCAATGAAAGCGAGGGCCGCGTGCACTTCGATCCGGAGCGCGTGCCTGTGTATGCGGATCGTCTGCGTCGCAGGCCGCCAGGCTCCGAGTCGCTCGGCTTGTCGGCGCATTGCGATGGCGGGTCGGTCGAGCGCTGGATCGAAAGCAATTTCCGAAAGGTGTACCGCCACGTGTTTGAGGGCAACTGGCGCGACTACGATCCATTCGATGCGGCGTTCCGGCCTGACGTAGAGGAGATCGCGTCGCCGGCCGTATGTTCGATGTTCCGCACTTTCCAGGGCTGGACTGCCCTGACGCCGCAAGGCCCGGGCGACGGCACGCTACAACTTGTACCCATCGCCCATTCGATGGTGTACATCCTGCTGCGCGCGCTTCAGGATGACGTCGCAGAGGACGACCTGTGCGGCGCAATGCCCGGTCGGGCGCTGTCGATCAAGCGGGAATTTAATGCGCCCTTGTTCGAGGCGCTGTCCTCGATTCCCAAGATGGAAGCGGGCGACACCGTGTTTTGGCACAGCGATGTCATCCATGCTGTTGAAGACGAGCACAGGGGTGCGGGTTACAGCAACGTGATGTACATCGCCTCGGCGCCCGCGTGCGCCAAAAATGACGCCTACCTGTTGCGCCAGTTGCCTAGCTTCCTGAAGGGTGAAAGCCCGCCCGATTTCCCGACCGACCATTTCGAAGTGGATTTCACCGGACGCGCCACGGCTGACGACCTGACAGCGCTCGGCCGCGCGCAACTTGGGTTTGACTTATAGAGGGGCAAAGACGTCCTCGTACGCATCAGAACCAGCACGGAAACGAGCAAGTAAGCGCGCATTAGAACAAGTACGCACGCGCGTTCGCCCTGGCCGCCAGACGCGCCGCTCGATCAATAACTAGAACTTCGGAGACTGCAATGAAACGAACACTGACATCGGTTGCGACGGCTGTTGCGCTGCTTGTGGCTGGAACCCATGCCGTACTTGGCGCCGAAGAACAGCTTTCGGTACTGCACTGGTGGACCTCCGGCGGCGAATCGAAGGCGATCAGGGTGCTGAAGGACGATATGAGCAAACAGGGCTACGAGTGGAAGGACTTCGCCATAGCGGGAGGAGCGGGCGCGGCGGCCATGACGGCGCTGAAGACGCAGGTGATAGCGGGGAACGCACCGTCGGCCGCGCAGGTCAAGGGGCCCCTGATTCAGGACTGGGCCGACCAGGGGGTGCTGGTCAATATAGATCAGGCCGCTACCGACTGGAAAGCGCATTCGCCCGCGCAAATAGACAGCTCCATGAAGTCAGGCGGTCACTATGTGGCTGCACCATTCTCCGTACACCGAATCAATTGGTTGTGGATCAATAAAGCCGACCTCGATAAAGTCGGCGGTAAGGTGCCCACCACGTGGCCGGAGTTCTTCGCGCTTGCCGACAAGTTTCGCGCCGCGGGTATTACTCCCGTTGCGCATGGCGGCCAGCCTTGGCAAGACATGACCATCTGGGAGACCGTGGTGCTTTCCCAGGGGCCTGACTTCTACAAGAAAGCCCTCATTGAGCTCGACCAGAAAACACTGACCTCGCCTCAGATGATGCAGGTGTTCGAGATTGTCCGAAAGATTCGAAGTTACTTCGACAACGGCTACAGTGGCCGTGACTGGAATCTGGCGACCGCAATGGTTATTTCCGGCTCGGGCGGGATGCAATTCATGGGCGACTGGGCGAAAGGAGAATTCGCCAATGCGAACAAGAAGTCGGATGTCGACTATATCTGCGCGGCTGCGCCCGGTACGTCGAACGCCTACACGTACACGGTGGATGCGTTCGTGTTCTTTCAGCAGGGCGGCAAAAAGGAGGCGACTCCCGGGCAGCTAGCACTTGCCAAGACCATCATGTCCGTTGATTTCCAGCAGCAGTTCAGTCTCTATAAGGGCTCAATACCCGTCCGGCTGGATGTTTCCATGGACAAGTTCGATAGCTGCGCCAAGAAATCACGCGCAGACGAGCAGGCCACGATTAAATCGGGCGGGTTCCTGCCGTCATTGGCCTTCGGTGAACTTCAGTCCTCGGTTACCGCCGGCGCGATTACCGACGTCGTAACGAACTTCATGAACTCGAACGAGGATCCGAAGGAGGCCGTGGGCAAACTTGGCGCTGCCGCGAAGATCAAGTAGGCGCAAAGTTTCGCGCCAAACAGGCCTTTAACGCTTAAACCCGTCCCGGTCCTGCGCCGATTTGCCAGAGGTAGACCGGTTCCTTCTGGCTAATCGACCAGTCTCCGACGAGTTTGGCCTTGTACACAATCGGGTTATGTGACGAGACCGCACGCGCATTGCGCCAATGACGATCAAGTGCCTTGCCTCCGCCAATAGCCGATGCACCCAGCGCGTCGAACAGATGGGTCGAGGCGCGCAACGCAAGTTCCGTCACAACGATCTGTCCCTTGGCAGACTCGATTTCAGCTTCTATATTGAAGCGTTTTTCGGCGTCGGCGTCATCGGCGAAACGCGCTTCGTACGCCTGCTGCGCGGGTTCCGTCGCACGCAAGGCAACTGCCTGCGCGGCATACGCCCAAGCTGAAATCTCGCCAACCACTTGTTGAATCTGAACGTCCTGGCTGACATGCGGCGCATTGCCATGACTGTAGATGCGTTTGCGTGCGCGCACTTCGGCCGCCGCATCGAGCTCAGCCGCCCGGGCGATGCCGGCTAGCGTCGCGAGGTGGAACAGTTGATAGAACGCGGTCTGATATTTAAAGCGCCGGGAGAAATCCACGATATGACCCGGTTCGACCACCGCGTCCTTGAACACGGTGGTGCCGCTTCCCGTGGTGCGCTGACCGAAGCCGTCCCAATCGTCGCTTAGCGTGACTCCCGGCTGTTGCGTGGCTACCGCGACAATCACATCGCTGCCGTCTTCAGCGCGCTGCGCATAGACGTCGATCCAGTCCGCGAAAATGCTGCCCGTGCTGTAGTACTTCTCGCCGTTCAGGAGCCAGCGCTCGCCGTCCTGCGCCACCTTGGTAATGACGCTTCCCAACGCGACGTTGCCGACTTCGCTCCATGCATTGCCAAACAGATCGCCGCGCACGAAGCGTGCAAACCACGCGTCCCGTTCGGGGCTCGCGGGTGAGTTGACCACGTCCTCGACGAAAGCAAAGTGGCCGCGCAAAGCCTGGGGCAGGTTGGAATCGGCGGTACCGAGTTCAATCAGCAAGCGAAACAGTTGTTTGATGGACACCCCCGCGCCGCCATGCGACGCCGGCACGCGCAGTGCGCCAAAGCCTGCTTGCTTCAACTCCGCGATGCTGTCGTAGGGCAGGGCTCTGGTCTGGTCACGCTCGACAGAACCGGCGGCGATACGCTCGAAGATGGGCCTGAAGCGGCTGGCGACACTTTCAAAATTGGCTCCCACCGATAACGCGACAGGCGACAGTTGTGTCATGTCGAAGATCCTTGGATGTTGGTGTTGAAGGCGACGGTGGCGTGATGTCGGCCACCGCCGGTGTCAGTGTCAGTGTCGGTGTCAGTGCGCAGGTTGCCAAATCTAGCCCATCGAATCGGATCGCGTTAGATCGTTTTGCGCTTTGTTTATCGGTCGAAGCTGCGTCAAGGCCGCGACTGCACAGCATTGCGCCGATAACACTGCTTGAGCGTCAAGGTCGCACGGCTGCTGATCTAAACCGGTCGCTAAAACTATCGATAGCTGAATAAATTGATTGGTGGATGCGACTGGTTGAAATAGATTCTGGAGCCGTGAGTCGAACTCGCAACGACGATTCAGATCGCTAGTGTAGTGTTCCATTCTGTTTGGAACTTAAACGGCTATTTGCGCGAATTACCTTCTGCAGGATGTCGCGTGCGCTTTTGGTCCAGATAAACGGCTTGGGGTTGGTGTTGTGATGCGCGACGTACTCATCGATGGCGGCGACCAGTTCGGGCACGCCGGTGAACACGCCTCGGCGCAACCGCTCGGTGGTGATGTCGCGGAAGAAGCGCTCAACCATGTTCAGCCACGACGCGGAGGTGGGCGTGAAGTGCATGTTGAAGCGCGGATGCTTGGCTAGCCAGGCCTGTACGGCCGGATGCTTGTGCGTG
>Ga0302314_10019106_pt1 | contig 11399 bp, 9 predicted proteins | sample III_Palsa_N2_3_FD_200533 | JGI IMG/M metagenome (GOLD analysis project Ga0302314, IMG submission 200533) | Peat permafrost microbial communities from Stordalen Mire near Abisko, Sweden - III_Palsa_N2_3 | ecosystem: Environmental > Terrestrial > Soil > Palsa > Peat permafrost | place: Sweden... | reverse complement strand
AGCGCCTGCTTCCTGCTGCCGGTGCCGGCCAACTATGCGGTCGCCCTGTTCCATGACGAGAACAACGACCATCACCTGAACACCAACGCGCTGGGCATCCCGACCGAGGGCTATGGCTTTTCCAACAACCCGACGCTCTATTTCGGCCCGCCGGGCTTGGACAAGGTCAGGTTCGCGCTCCATCCCGGCGACAATCCGATCGCCGTACGGATGAAGTATTATTGATGCGACAGACCGGCAAATCCGCGCGGGAACGCCAAGCCCGCGCTGGACAGAACGCGATATATCAGGCAGGAGCGATGTCAGGCGCCGACATCGCGCGCAGCCAGGATCGAAGGCTCGACACCGTATCGATGAACCACCGTAGCGGTTTGACACTCCTCTCCCGCCGTCCAGCGTTGCTTGGCTGCGCCCTGCCGTGACCTTTGCCGCCTACCTGATCCGCGAGGTCGGCCGGACGATGGCGGTCATGCTGGGTGTGCTCGTCGCCCTGTTCGCCAGCTATAGCGCGAGCAACCTGCTGGCGGACGCCGTCAACGGGCTGATGCCGGCCGACATCATAGCCGAACTGATCGCGCTCAAGGTTGTCATCTCGCTGGAAGTGCTGATCCCGGTGTCGCTCTATATCTCGGTCGTGCTGGCGTTCGGCCGGCTCTACAGCGATTCCGAATTCACCGCGATGTTCGCGCTGGGCGTCACGCCGCGCCGGGTGATGGGTATCGTCGCCATTCTGGCCGGGTCGCTGGCCGTGCTGGTTGCCTTCCTGTCGCTCGCGGTCAGGCCCTGGGCCTATCAGGAGTCGCATGAGCTCACCAGCCGGGCCGAGACGCTGCTGGATGTCGACTATATGGAGGCCGGGACCTTCTATGTCGGCAACCACGGCAACCGGGTGATCTTCGTCGAACATCGCGACGGGCCGAAAGCCCCGGCGGAGAATATCTTCGTGCGGGCAACGCATGAGGATCACCCGCGCATCATCTATGCCCAGCGCGCCCATCAGGCGGGCAAGGCCGACAATGACGACGCGCCGGACGTGTTTCTGAACGATGCCCATGTCTATGACTTCCTGCCCGAGGGGCACCCCGACGATACCGCCATGACGGTCGAGGAAATCGCGGTGCCGACCGGCAACAGAAGCGTCAAGCCGCCGGAATACAGCGCGACCGCGGCAGGCACGCCCACTTTGTTCGCCTCCGATGCGGCCCCGGACGTCGCCGAGCTGCAATGGCGGTTCTCGACGCCGATCGCGACGCTGCTGCTCGGCCTGCTCGGCGTCCCGCTGAGCCGGGCCAAGCCGCGCCAGAGCAAATATGCCAAGATGGGCACGGCGATACTGATCTATTCCGGCTATTACCTGCTCTGCACCTCGGCGCGGACCTGGGTCCAGCACGGGGCGATACCGAGCTTTCCGGGAATCTGGTGGGTGCCGGCCTTGCTGGCCGTGGTGCTGGCCGTGGCCACCACCTGGCCCTGGCCAATCCCGAGATTTCGCATCAGGATCAGGCTTCCGGCCGGCCCCAAGGCCGAACTGCCGGCTTTCCTCACGGAGCTTGATGCTCGGCGGACATGAAACGGCTCGACCGTTATATCGAGGCCTCGACATTTAGATCGCTGGTTCTGGTTGTTTCGGGGCTGACCGCCTTGTTCAGCCTGCTCGAATTCGTCGATCAGCTGCGCGATGTCGGCCAGGGTCACTACCGCGTGACCGACGCCTTTCTCTTTGTCCTGCTGACCGTGCCGTCGCGGCTGCTGCAGCTGATGCCGGTGTCGCTGCTGCTGGGCAGCCTGTTCGCGCTGGGCAACCTGTCCAACGCCAGCGAGCTGATCGCGATGCAGGCGGTCGGGCTGTCGGAGCGCCGCATCGTCTCCTGGGTGTTGAAGCTCGCCGTGCCGATCGTGGTGTTCCTGTTCCTGATCGCGGAATTCGTCATCCCGACGGCGCAGCGCCTGGCCCAGGCGGACCGCATGTCCCACCTGTCGACCGAAACCTCGATCGAGGACGGCAACGGTTTCTGGGCCGAAAACGACCACCTGTATCTGAATGTCCGCTATGTCGATTACGGCAACATCCCCCGCGACATCTACATCTATGCCTTCACCGATGGCGGCGAGCTCAAAAGCTTTATCCATGCCGACAGCGCCACGATCGACGACCGCCTCTGGCAGCTGTCGGGGGTCGTGCGGACCGAACTCGGCGGACCGGAGGTCAAGACCGAACATCTGGACCGGCTGACCTGGCCATCCTTCCTGCGCTCGCACCAGGTTCAACTGCTGATCCTGCCGGCCGACAGCATGCCGCCGATTGAGCTCTACCGCTATATCCGCGACCTGAAGCGCGAAGGCCAGCAGGTGGCGCGGCTGGAGCAGGCCTTCTGGACCAAGGTCAGCATCCCGCTGTCGATGGCGGCGATGGTGCTGGTCGCGACCCCGTTCGTCTTCGGCCCGCCGCGGGCGCGCAGCGCCGGACAGCGGATCACCATCGGCGCGGCAGTCGGCATCGTCTTCTCGCTGATCCAGCAGCTGTCCAGCCTGATCGGACTGCTGCTCGACCTTAACCCCGCCTTCGCCGCTTTGTCGCCGTCGGCCCTGCTGCTGGCCTTCACCTATTACCTGGCGCGCCGGGCGGCTGCGTGATGGCATTGAATCGCACACTCTCTCGTCATGACCGGGCTTGACCCGGTCATGACGGTCTTTGGAATGAAGTACAATGATATCAACATCTTATGTGGTTCACGGCTAAAGTTGTGCTGGCTCCACCAATACAATCTCTGCGTGTAACACTGCTCTAAACCCCCGCGAAGAACTGGGCATAGGCGGCGCGCTGGCGGGAGATGAAGGCGATCATGATCAGGTTGAAGCCGACGATCTCGAACCAGAAGTAATATTGCGGCTTGCCCGCCAGGGCGGCGGCGAAGATGCCGATGGTGCGGTAATTGGCGGACATCACCGACCACAGCCGCACCGACCGGGCGAATTGGGTGCGATAGCGTTCGCGGAAGAAGGCGGTGCGCTCAGGGTCGGCCGCCAAGATTGCGGTGAGTTTCTTGTGGAATTCGATCACGGCGCCGGCGACCTGGACCTGGGCGCGCACATACAGGCGATAGATCATACCCATCAGCCGCGGCACGACGGGACCGCCGACAACGCGCGGCGCCCTTGCGTCCAGCGGCAGGAATTCGGCCGATTTCTGGCCCCAGCCCCAGAAATTATATTCCTGGCGCTGAACCTCGTACGCGGCCGCCTGAACCGCGTGGCAGATGCCCGCGACGAGCGCCAGCGCCCAGACCCAGACGCCGATCTTCGGGGTCAGCGCCGCCGCCAGCCCCGCATAGACGGCGATGAAAGTGACATAGTCGCACATCCCGTCGAGTATCTTGCCCAGTTCGGACTGCGCATTGGTGAGGCGGGCGAGTTGGCCGTCGGCGCCGTCCATCACATGCCAGGCGATCATCAGGACGAACCCGAGGGTCGCCCAGCGCGCGTCCTGATAGCGGTAATAGGCGAAGCCGGCCAAGACGCCGAACGCCATGCCGGCGATGGACACCGCGTTGGGAGTTATGCCGAGCCGGGCCAGTATCGGCGTCAGGCGGGCAGCGAGCGGGTGAACGATATAGAGATTGGTGATCTCCTCGATTTCCGATGTCCGCCGAATCGGTTCGCTGGTCTCCACGAAAGCCCCTTGGTTTCAAGATCGGCGGCGCCTGGGCGCCTCGGCAGTTCGACACTATGAAGTCGTATTGTGTATAGTGAGAATCGGCGACAGGATAGGCGCCGATGATCTACGGAAACGTGAACCAAAAGAACAGCTTGCTGGCCGAATGGACATGAGCGTCCGGCGACAATAGGCTGTGATCGCCGCCGAAATCGTCGGACCAACCCACACCTTATAAAGGTCAGAGTGGGACGACACAGGATTGTTACGAGGTATTTGAGGCGTATGTTGCGAAAGATTACACCGGCCGCGGGGCGTGCGTTCAGAGCGGCGGATTTTTCGACGTTGCCGGAAGCGCTCGACTATGCGGCGAACGGCGATGCCGGCGCCAGCTTCTACTCGGCCCGTGGCGACCTGCTGCAAGTCCAGCCCTACCGGGACCTCAGGGACCATGCCCGGTCGCTGGGCCGCCGGATGATCCGCGCCGGGCTGAAGGCGGGCGACCGGGTGGCGCTGATCGCCGAAACCGACGCCGATTTCCTGCGCGCATTCTTCGCCTGCCAATATGCCGGCCTCGTCTCCGTGCCGATGCCGCTGCCCGTCGCCTTCGGCGGACGGGCCGGCTATATCGAGCATATCCGCTCGATGCTGGGCGTCGCCAAGGCAAGCGCCGTACTGTGCCCGGGGCCGTTCCTTGAGATGGTGCAGGAGGCCGCCCAGGGTTTCGACCTGCTGGCGATCGGCACCTTCGACGTGTTCGACGGCGTCCCCGACACCGGCGTCGACCTGCCGACGATCGGGCAGGACAATCTGTCCTATCTCCAGTTCTCGTCCGGCAGCACGCGGTCGCCGGCGGGCATCGCCGTCACCCAAAGCGCGCTGATGGCCAATCTGCGCGGCATCACCCACCATGCGCTGCAAATGCGCGAGGGCGACCGCTGCTTTTCCTGGCTGCCCTTCTATCACGACATGGGGCTGGTCGGGTTCCTGCTGGCGCCGGTGGCGACGCAGACGCCGGTCGACTATATCGCCACCCGCGAGTTCGCCCGCCGCCCGCTGATCTGGCCGACGCTGATGTCGCGCAACGGCGGCACCGTCTGCTACAGCCCGTCCTTCGGCTATGATTTGTGCGCCCGGCGATTGAAGGACGGGGCGACCGACCATCTCGACCTGTCCGGGTGGCGCGTCGCCGGCATCGGCGGCGACATGATCCGGCCGGGCGTTCTGTCCCGCTTCGCCGAGGCGTTCGGCGGCTGCGGTTTCAGGCAGGAGGCCTTCGTCGCGAGCTACGGCATGGCCGAGGCCACGCTGGGCATCACCTTCGCGCCGCTGGACCGCGGCATCGAGCTCGACACCATCGACCTCGACCTGCTGGAAAGCGAGGCGCGGGCAATGCCGGTCGAAGGCCGGAACGGCCAGCAGAACGGCCCCCAGAACAGCCAGCCCCGGACGCGCGCCTTCGTGCTCTGCGGCGAGGTCCTGCCCGGGCACGAGGTCGAAATCCGCTCTCCGGGCGGTGCGCCCCTGCCCGACCGCGAGGTCGGCCGCATCATGTTCCGCGGCCCCAGCCTGATGCGCGAATATTTCGACAGCCGCGAGGAAACCGCCCGCGTCCTGTCGGACGACGGCTGGCTCGACACCGGCGATCTGGGCTTCTTCCTGGACGGATCGCTGGTGGTGACGGGGCGCAGCAAGGACCTGATCCTGGCGAACGGCCGCAATATCTGGCCGCAGGACCTGGAGTGGCTGGTCGAGCACGAGGTCGAGGGCGTCCGCAACGGCGACGTCGCGGCGATTTCGGTCGACGACGCCGAAGCGGAGAATGTCGTCCTGCTGGTTCAGTGCCGCGCATCGGACGAAACCGCGCGCGAAAACCTGCGCCAGGCGGTGGCCGAAGCCGTGCGGGCGTCGGTGGGCATCAATTGCATGGTGGTGCTGGCCCCTCACAACTCCCTGCCGCAGACCTCCTCCGGCAAGCTGAGCCGGGCGCGGGCGCGCCAGATGTATCTGGATTCGCTGAGGGCCGAGCCGGCGCTGGAGAGCAGGCCGCTGCATTTCGCTCCCCCACCCGCCGCCGCCGCGCTTCGGTCGGCCTGATGGCGGTCCGGCTCGCCGCGGTCACCGGCGCAACCGGCTTTCTGGGTCACTATATCGTCCGCGCCCTGGCGGCCGACGGCTGGCGGGTGCGGATACTGGCGCGCAAGGCGCACGACAGTTCCCAGGTCGACGCGGTCATCGGCGATCTGTCCGACCGGCGTGCCCTGCGCGACCTTGTCGACGGCGCCGACGTCGTGGTCCATGCGGCCGGGCTGATCAAGGCGCCGAACCTGGCCGCCTTTCGCGCCGTCAATGTCGGCGGCGCCGCCAATCTGGTCGAGGCGCTGAACGACTGCCGGTCGGGCAAGCACCTGCTGCTGGTGTCATCGATGGCCGCGCGCGAGCCCCATCTGTCGGCCTATGCCGGGACCAAGCGCGAAGGCGAGGCGGTCGTGGCCGCCGGTTTGCAGGGGCGGCCGCATGGCTGGACGACGGTCCGCCCGTGCGCCGTCTATGGGCCGTCGGACAGGGAAACGCTGACCTTATTCCGCGCCGCCGCAGGCCGGGTTTTCCCCTTGCCGGCGCCGCGGCTGGGCCGTCTCGCGCTGATCCACGCCGCCGATGCCGCCGGCGCGATCGCCGGCCTGTGTGCCCGCGCCCCGGCAGGCCGTGTGTTCGAGCTGGCCGACCGGCGGGTCGAAGGCTATGGCTGGCCGGAAATCATCGCCACGCTGGAGGCGGCCGTCGGCAACAGAGTCCTGGTGCTGCCGCTGCCCGCCCCGGTTGTGCGCGCGGCCGCCGCGATGAATATGGCGGCGGCAAAACTGACCGGGCGGACCGCGATATTCAGCTTGGGCAAGGCCCGGGAGATTCTGCACGGCGACTGGGGCTCGGCGGCGGATCGCCAGCCCGCGCCCGACGTCTGGCGGCCCAAAATCGGGCTGATCGAGGGCTTCCGCGACACTGTGTCCTGGTATCGCGAACAGGGCTGGCTTCCATCTGTGATCCCAGGGCGGCTCGCGGCTGGCGTTCCGCGGTGATTTCGCTCAAGATAGCGGGTCAGGTTCGGAAGAAGCCGGTTATAGAATATTTGTTTCCCGCGCAATCGCCTAAAACGAGGGCCGGCGGGCGACAATGGACATGTCGAGTTGAGGGGTGCCTGTCTTGGCGAGCCAAATAGAAAATATCGAAGCAGAAATCGTCAAGGTGGTCGAAGCGCGAATTCCGGCGGGGGTAAAAGTGTCGGCGCAAACACGAATAGCCCGCGACCTCGGCCTTGATTCCGTGGCCGTAATGGACTTTGTCATGGACATAGAGGACCATTTCGACATCTCGATCCCACTGGATCGGGTCGCCGAAGTCGAGACGGTCGAGGACCTGAGCCGTGCCGTCGAAGCACTGTTGAAAGAAAAGGCTTGATGTCGATCTTCTCGAAATTCGATGACATTCGGACTGCATACGATGCGCTGGACCAGAGCGGCCGCAATCCCTTCGACATCCGGTTCGAAAAGATACTGTCGCCGACCGAAGCGATCCTGGACGGTCGCAACATCCTGCTGTTCGGAACCAACAACTATCTCGGCCTGACTTTCGATCCGGCCTGTGTCGAGGCCAGCATCAACGCAACCCGTGAGGCCGGAACCGGGACGACCGGTTCGCGCATCGCCAACGGCACCTATTCCGGCCACACCTTTCTCGAGCAGCGGATCGCCGAGTTCTATCGCCGGCGCAGCGCCATGGTCTTCACGACGGGGTATCAGGCCAATCTGGGGCTGATATCGACCCTCGCCGGGCGCGGCGACCATCTGCTGATCGACGCCGACAGTCATGCCTCGATCTATGACGCCTGCAAGCTGAGCTCGGCCGAGATCATCCGCTTCCGCCACAACGATCCCAAGGACCTAGCCCGGCGCCTGGGCCGCCTGGAAGGCCTGCCGGGCAGCCGGATCGTCGTCACCGAGGGCCTGTTCAGCATGCTGGGCGATACCGCGCCGCTGCGCGAGATCGCCGCGGTCAAGCGCGAGATGGGGGCCTATCTGATCGTCGACGAGGCCCATTCGATGGGCATTCTGGGCAAGAACGGCCGCGGCCTGGCCGAGGCGGTGGGCGTCGAGGCCGATGTCGATTTCATCGTCGGCACGTTCAGCAAAAGCCTGGGTGCGATCGGCGGCTTCGCGGTCTCCGACCTGCCGGATTTCGACCTGCTGCGCGTCACCTGCCGGCCTTATATGTTCACCGCCTCGCTGCCGCCAGCGATCATCGCCTCGGTCACGGCGTCGCTCAAGCGGATCGCGACCGACAACCTGCTCGGCGCCCGCGTGCTGGCGAACGGCCGCCGGCTCTATAACGGGCTTGCCCGGGCCGGTTTCGAGCTTGGCCCCGAACCCAATCCGATTGTGGCCATCAAGATTGCCGACCGCGAACTGGCGATAAAATTCTGGAACGCGCTGATCGCCGGAGGGGTCTATCTGAACCTGGCGCTGCCGCCGGCCACGCCGGGCAGCCAGTCGCTGATCCGCTCAAGCGTCAGCGCCGCCCACACCGAGGCGCAGATCGACCGCGCGGTCCAGGTCATGACCGAGACGGGATATCGGCTTGGCCTGCTCACCGGGAGCGACGCCAGGATCGCGATGCCGGCGGCAGAGTGATGCCAGGGTCCAGGAAAGACAGCGTAATGTCGCGATGGATGTGGACCGGGCGCAGCTATGACCTGGGCAAAATGTCGTTCCGCGACCTCGCGGTCGCCTATTCGACATATTATGCGATCCACGCCTATCTGCTCGTCGCGGCCGTCAGCGGGTTCGTCGCTGTTCGCCTGGCGGACAGCTGGAGTCCCGTGCTTATGGGGGTCGCGGCGGCCGTCATCTTGTATCCTTTCGCCTGGTACCTGATCCATCGCTTCATCCTGCATAGCCGGTCGCTCTATAAGTCGCGTTGGACCGCCGCATCATGGAAGCGGATCCATTTCGATCATCACCAGGATCCGCATCGCCTGGAGGTGCTGTTCGGGGCGCTGTGGACCACCCTGCCGACCATCGCGGCGGTGACGATACCGGCGGGCTGGCTGCTCGGCGGCCCCGCCGGCGCGGCCGCGGCGCTGTCCGCTGGGCTGGTCACGACCTGCGTTTACGAGTTCGGCCATTGCGTCCAGCACCTCAACTACAAGCCGCAGAACGCCTTCCTGAAGCAGATCAAGCGCTGGCACCTGGCGCATCATTTCCATAGCGAGCGTGGCAATTTCGGCATCATGAGCTTCATCCCCGACCGGCTGTTCGGAACCTGGTACGACGCCGCGCGCGATGTGCCGCGCAGTGCGACCACCTTCAACCTGGGCTATGACCGCGCCGAGGCGGCGCGTTATCCCTTTGTCGCCGAACTGACCGGCGCACCGCCGCTGGACAGGCCGCCTTTGGCGGGTGAAGGCGAGGCCGGGCAGGCCGCGGCCACCGAATTCGGGCTACCGCGCAGGCGGTCGGCAAAATGACGATCGAGATCGTGCCGGTGGCCGACAAGGCGACGATGAAGCGATTCATCCGTGTCCCCTTCCTGGTCCATAGAGAAGACAAGGCCTGGGTGCCGCCGCTGATTTCGGAGCGCGAGGAAGCCTTCGACCCGGCCAAGAACGAGCTGGTGCGCCGGTCCGAGGTGCGGTTCTGGATCGCGCGGCGCGACGGACAGGATGTCGGCCGGATCAGCGCGCAGATCGACCCGCTGGCCCAGAAGGCAGGCAGCCCGTCCTATGGCCAGTTCGGCGCTCTCAGCGCCATCGACGACCCGGCGGTCTTCGCCGCTTTGTTCAAGACAGCCGAGGCGTTCCTGCGCGAGAAGGGCATCCAGCATGTCCAGGGTCCCTTCACCCTGTCGATCAACGAGGAGACCGGCCTTCTTATCGACGGGTTCGACACGCCGCCGATGATGATGATGGGCCACGACCCGGCCTATGAGGCGGCGCATATCGAGGCCGCGGGGTATGGCCGCGAAGGCGACGTCCTGGCCTATCTCCTGGACATGGACCTGCCGCTGTCGAAGTCGGCGCGCAACATGCTGGATCGGCCGCTGGCCAGTACGGTGACGATGCGGCAGCTGAACCTCAAGGACTATGACAACGAGATTCGCCGCGTGGTCGACATCTTCAACGACGCCTGGAGCGGCAATGAAGGCTTCGTGCCGATGACCCAGGCGGAAACCGACGAGCTGGCGACGCGGATCAAGCTGCTGCTGGACGAGCGGCTGGTCTGGTTCGCGGAAATGAACGGCGAGCCGGTCGCCTTTATCGTCACCCTGCCTAACGTCAACGAGGCGATCCGCGACCTGAACGGCAAGCTTTTCCCCTTCGGCGTGGTGAAGCTGCTGTGGCGGCTGAAGGTCCGCGGCCTGAAGTCGGCGCGCGTGCCGCTGATGGGCGTGCGGCGCAAGCTGGCGGGAACGGTGATCGGCAGCGCCTTGCCGATGCAGCTGATCGGCGCCATCTGGCCAGGAGTGAAGAAGCTCGGCTTCCGCTGGGTCGAGCTGTCCTGGATTCTGGAGAACAACCGGCCGATGCGCAGCATACTCGAGCGGCTGGGAGCAAAACCCTACAAGACCTATCGGATTTACGGAAAGACACTCGGATGACTGCCCAGCAGCCGGAAACCGGTGTTTTTCGAACCTTGTCAACTATAAACCGAGTAGAAAAATGGCTAAAGGCAGCATTCGCATAGCGATCGCGGGCGTCGGCAACTGCGCCAGCGCTCTCATCCAGGGCATTCACTATTACACGCCGGAGCGGTGCGTCGTCGGCGTGACCGGCCTGATGCATACCGAAATCGGCGGCTACCTGCCGTGCGACATCGATGTCGTCGCAGCGTTCGATGTCGACCGGCGCAAGGTCGGGGTCGATGTCCACCGCGCCATTTTCGCCCTGCCCAACTGCACCAAGATCTTCCAGAAGGACATTCCCGACAGCGGCGTGATCGTCCGCATGGGACCGGTGCTGGACGGCATTTCCGAGCATATGGCGAATTACGCCGACGACCGGACCTTCCTGCGCTCGGACGCCAAGGAGCCGACCAAGCGAGAGGTCGTCCAGGAGCTCAAGCGCAGCCGCGCCGAAGTGCTGCTGAACTACATGCCGGTCGGGTCTGAAGAGGCCGCCCGCTTTTATGCCGAATGCGCGCTGGAGGCCGGCATCGCCTTCATCAACAACATGCCGGTCTTCATCGCCAGCAACCCCGCCTTCGCCGAGCGCTTCAAGCAGCGCAACCTGCCGATTATCGGCGACGACATCAAATCGCAGCTGGGTGCGACCATCACCCACCGGGTGCTGACCGACATCTTCGCCAAGCGCGGCGTCAAGCTGCTGCGGACCTATCAGCTGAATACCGGCGGCAACACCGATTTCCTGAACATGAAGAACCAGAGCCGCCTGGTGTCGAAGAAGACCTCCAAGACCGAGGCGGTCCAGTCGGTCGCCAAGAAGCGCATGGATGATAACGACATCCATGTCGGCCCCAGCGACTATGTGCCATGGCAGAACGACAACAAGATCTGCTTCATCCGGATGGAGGGACATCTGTTCGGCGACGTGCCGATGGACCTGGAACTGCGGCTGTCGGTCGAGGATTCCCCCAACTCGGCCGGCGTGGTCATCGACATGATCCGCTGCTGCAAGCTGGCGCTGCTGAACGGCGTCGGCGGCATACTCGAGGGGCCCAGCGCCTATTTCTGCAAG
>Ga0302314_10019105_pt1 | contig 11399 bp, 13 predicted proteins | sample III_Palsa_N2_3_FD_200533 | JGI IMG/M metagenome (GOLD analysis project Ga0302314, IMG submission 200533) | Peat permafrost microbial communities from Stordalen Mire near Abisko, Sweden - III_Palsa_N2_3 | ecosystem: Environmental > Terrestrial > Soil > Palsa > Peat permafrost | place: Sweden... | reverse complement strand
CCAACATCCCAGCTCAGCTCCTTCCGGCACAACCAGAAGAAGCTCTATCCCATCCGCAGAGTGGGTCCCGTTTGGACGCTGTTCACCCCGGAGGCTGGGTCACTTTTCCACGCTGCTTTCCACCGCAATTTCTGCATCGCCACGGATCCGGTCCTGCGGCAGCCTGACCTCGATTTCCTCGGCAACCCCGACGACGCCTTTCACCCGGCCGGCGGCGGTCTCCGCGGCGCGCTTTTCCGCGAAGTTTTCGACGTGCCCCGTCAGCGTTACGACGCCATCCTGTGCGGTGACGCCGATATGCGCGGCGGACAAGCTCGGCTCCCAGCCCAGTTCGGCCAGAACGGACTCTTGCAGTTGGCGGTCTAGCGACATCGGATATATCTCCAGGACAGACTGAGGGGAACTGACGTGCTGGACATGCGTCAGCGCTGTTTCGGCAGAGGCGGCAATCCCGAAGGCAACCCCTGGCCCCCGGCTAGGACCGCTGCGAGCCGCTGGTGGCTTATCCGCACGTCCGGCAGTTCGATAGCGGGGCGGCGCACCTTATCGGTGGGGGCCCGAACCTCCGCCCGGCCGGTGATCACGTCCCAACCGTTCTGATTGACGCAGCGACAATCGAAGACGACATGCTGCCGTTCCGGCTTCTTATAGAGAACGGTGACACTGGTGGTGATCGTATCCCCGATCGAGACGACGGCATGAAAATGAAGGTCTTGGGACACGTAGATCGTGCCCGGTCCCGGTAATTTTGTATTGAGGACGGCCGCGATCAGCGCGCCACCCCACATGCCGGGCGCGATGATCTGATGGTAAAGGTCGCCGTCCGCATAGACAGGATCGAGATTTGTCGGATCGAGGTCGCCCGATATGACGGCGAAGAGATCGATATCCAGTTGGGTCAAAGTCCGCGCGATGCTGGAGTTCTCGCCAATCCAAATCTCATCGAACGTGCGGTTTTCGATCATCGCAGGTTTCGATCTTGATAGGGCGTCCACAGGCAATCTCCTTTGGGGTAGAGGCGTTCTCTCGAAGACGAGAGGCTATAGCCGCCCCATCTCGAAAGTTTCGAGCGAGAGGCCGAGCATCGACGCACCCTCCTCCAGATAGTCCGACAGCAGCGGCGTCCCGATCAGATAGCCGGGCTCCGACGCCGTCCGGCTTTGCCGCGCCTGCCGTATGGCTGCGGGCCATTCGTTCCGGGTAAAGTCGCCCCGTCCGGTCCACATAAGCGCCAGCAGTTCTTCCTGCTCGTCCGTATTCAACCCGTCGATCGCGTCTCGCAATTCCCGAGCGGTCGAATTGTCCGGCGTGTCCAGCAAGATGCCGCTGCTCTCATCGTCTGTTGGGTTCGAATCCGTATCGCCGACATCGGCGGGGACCTCGGCATCGAACTCACGGGCCTTTTCGATGATGAAGGCGAGTTTCTGCAGGGGGATGGTCAGCATGGTGAGGCGCTCGATTCCAAAGGCCGTGGGCGACGCTGCCGACCCACTCAAAATATCGAATACCGACCTCCACCCGGTAGGCTCGGGAAATACCTACCGATCTCAAGCGCGCCGCGGGGCGGAAACGGCGCCCCTATGGACACCGGCCGCCCCTGCTGCGTAGTTTCCGAGACTGCCCGTACCGCCGGATAACGACCTAGTCTCGGTGCAATCGATCTAAGGTTTTTAGGGCGGTTGCGATCGCGGAACCCGTCTTCGCGACAGCATCTCCAAAGCGCCTCGATCCAATGCAAACAGGGGGCGGCATTTTGGAGGATCCTTATAAAACGCTGGGCATTGCGCGCGACGCGAGCCAGGACGATATCCGCCGCGCTTATCACAAGGCGGCGAAGAAACATCATCCCGATCTCAATCCAGGCAACGCCAAGGCGGAAGAACGCTTCAAGGCCGCGTCGGCCGCCAACGCGCTCTTGTCCGACCCTGACAAGCGCGGCCAATTCGATCGGGGAGAAATCGATGCCACCGGCGCGGAGCAGGCGCGCCAGCCGTCCTATCGGGACTATGCCGACGGCGAAGCCGGTCGCCGCTACGGTCAATCCGGCCCACAGCCCGGCGGATGGAGCCCCGAGGATCTGAGCAGCATCTTCGGCTCGATGTTCAATGGCAGTGCGCGGGCCGGCGGCAAGACCAACATGCGGGGAGCGGACGAACGCTATTCGTTCACCACGGATTTCCTCGACGCCGTCAATGGCGCGACCAGCCGCCTGACGCTCCCAGACGGCCGAACCCTGGACGTAAAGATTCCGGCGGGAACGTCAGATGGCCAAGTTCTCCGTTTGCGGGGGCAAGGCAGCGCCGGCATCGGCAAGGGCGGCGCCAATGGTGACGCTTTGGTCGAAATCCACATCAAACCCCACCGCTATTTCAAGCGTGATGGTCAGACCATCCGGCTGGAGCTGCCGGTCAGCCTGTCCGAGGCCGTCATCGGCGGTTCTGTCGAGATACCGACCCCGGGAGGGCCGGTCCGGATGCAGATTCCGCCCGGCTCGGACAGCGGAACGAAACTCAGGCTTCGCGGCAGAGGGGTCCCGATGCACGGCGGTCAGGCTGCGGGCGATTTATACGCCACCTTGCGGGTCGTCCTCGGCAAGCCCGATGCAGCGCTGGAAGCGTTTCTGCGCGAGTGGAAGCCGGAACATCCGAGCGCGCCACGGCAAGAAATGGAAACGAGCCCATGATCAGTATCGAAGTTCTTATTACCCGTGTCTCCGCGCTGGACCGAGACGACCTGGACCGCTGGATCGGCAACGACTGGGTGCGGCCGGACGGCAACGTCGGGCATTACAAATTCCGAGAAATCGATGTGGCCCGTGTTCGGTTGATCCAGGAACTGCGCGACGAGCTGCAAATCAGCGAAGTCGCCCTGCCGATCGTGTTGTCGCTGCTCGACCAGATCTATGACATGCGCCGCCGGATGCGCGAGCTTGGAACGGGCTTGGGCCGTACCGTGCCGGAAGACCTGCGCGAGGAGCTGGCTGCGTACCTATCCGAGGCCGGGGCATGACCAAAAATAAGCATGGGTAATTTCCGAGCCTGCTTCGAACGAGTCCGGGGCGGCTAAGATCGGGCTCCTGAATATTCGAGCAGGCGCAACCTCCTCTTTCAGCGCCTTTTGCATTGGTGGCCATTTGGACATCGATCGACGGCATCCCGGGCCTCGCAGCCCCCTTGGCCATTCACCAGGAAGGAAACGGCTCATGTCACGGCAAAAAGCGGCTTCGACACCATGGGCGACGCCATGAACGCCGACGGCGCATCATCCCCGCCTTCGTCCAAGAGCGACGGCCAGGAATCGGAGGCCAGCCCACCGTATCCTGAAGACACAATCATCGAGAGCGAGCGCGTCGCGACCCTTGAAGGCGAGCTTGCTCAGATGCGCGACAAATGGATGCGTTCCGAGGCGGAAATCGCCAATGTCCGTCTTCGCGCCAAGCGCGATGTCGAAGAAGCCCGCCAATACGCGGTGCAGAAATTCGCAACCGACGTTGTGGAGGCAGCCGAAAACCTTCGACGCGGCCTGGACAGCCTGCCGCTCGTTGCAGCACAGGAGCCGGCGAATATCACCAGCCTGCGCAGCGGACTCGTGGAAACCGAGCGCGGGTTTGTCGGCCTCATGGAGCGCAACGGCATCAAGCGGGAAGATCCAACAGGTTCGGTCTTCGATCCCCATCGCCACCAGGCGATGGCCGAGCAGGAGGATGGTGACCGGCCAGCCGGTACCGTCTTGAATACCCTTAGTCCCGTCTGGACCCTGAACGGACGGCTGCTCCGACCCGCCATGGTCGTAGTCGCCAAGGCGCCGGCGCCGGCGACCACGGCCATACCGGTCCATATCAACCGGTCAGCCTGATACCGGGGACTGCGGCACGACGACAAGAGATCTCCCGGACGCCTGCCGGTCGAACCCCACAGGCCAACACGCTTCCCGGCCGTGCAACCTGAGTTGATCAGCACGCAGTCGGCAACAAGGACCAATTTCATGAGTAAAGTCATCGGGATCGATCTCGGGACCACGAACTCCTGCGTCGCCATCATGGAAGGCGGCGAGGCGCGTGTGATCGAGAACGGCGAAGGCGCGCGCACGACGCCCAGCATCGTCGCGTTCGCCGACAATGGCGAACGGCTGGTCGGCCAGGCCGCCAAGCGCCAGGCCGTCACCAACCCGACCAACACCATCTATGCGGTCAAGCGCCTGATTGGCCGGCCCTATGGCGATCCGATGGTCGAGAAGGACAAGGGCCTGGTGCCCTATGGCATCGTCCGCGGCGACAATGGCGATGCCTGGGTCGAAGCCAAGGGACAGAAATATCCGCCCTCGCAAATCAGCGCCTTCATTCTGGGTAAGATGAAGGAGACCGCCGAAGCGTTCCTGGGCGAGACCGTGACCCAGGCCGTCATCACCGTGCCGGCCTATTTCAACGACGCCCAGCGCCAGGCAACCAAGGATGCCGGCAAGATCGCCGGGCTGGAGGTTCTGCGCATCATCAACGAGCCGACCGCGGCCGCGCTCGCCTATGGCCTGGAAAAAAAGCATAGCGGCCGGATCGCGGTCTACGACCTCGGCGGCGGCACCTTCGACATCTCGGTGCTGGAAATCGGCGACGGCGTGTTCGAGGTGAAGAGCACGAACGGCGACACGTTCCTGGGCGGCGAGGATTTCGACGCGCGCGTGATCGACTATCTGGCCGATGAGTTCAAGCGCACCCAGGGCATTGACGTCCGCACCGACAAGCTGGCGCTGCAGCGGCTGAAGGAAGCGGCCGAGAAGGCAAAGATCGAGCTTTCCTCGGCGAAGGAAACCGAGATCAATCTGCCCTTCATCACCGCCGACGCGTCGGGGCCGAAGCATCTGGTGATGAAGCTGACCCGCGCCAAACTCGAGAGCCTGGTCGACGATCTGATCACGCGGACGATCGAGCCGTGCAAGGCCGCCTTGAAAGACGCCGGCGTCACCGCCGCCGATATCGGCGAGGTCATCCTGGTCGGCGGCATGACCCGGATGCCCAAAGTCATCGAAGCCGTAAAGCAGTTCTTCGGCAAGGAGCCGGCCCGGAACGTCAACCCGGACGAAGTGGTGGCGATCGGCGCCGCTGTGCAAGGTGCCGTGCTGAAGGGTGAGGTGAAAGACGTCCTGCTGCTCGACGTGACGCCGCTCAGCCTGGGCATCGAGACTCTGGGCGGTGTCTTCACGCGCCTGATCGAGCGCAACACGACCATTCCGACGAAGAAGAGTCAGATCTTCTCGACCGCCGACGAAAACCAGCGCGCCGTGACCATCCGTGTCTTGCAGGGCGAGCGGGAAATGGCGGCTGACAACAAGCCGCTCGGCAACTTCGACCTGACCGGCATCCCACCGGCGCCCCGCGGCGTCCCGCAAATCGAGGTCACCTTCGACATCGATGCGAACGGCATTGTTTCGGTCCAGGCCAAGGACAAGGCGTCGGGCAAGGAGCAACAGATCCGGATCCAGTCCAGTGGAGGCTTGGACGAGGCCGACATCAAACGCATGGTCAAGGAAGCTGAGGCCAATGCCGATTCCGACAAGAAGCGACGTGAGTTCGTCGAAGGTAAGAACCACGCCGACGCACTTATCCATCAGGTCGAGAAGCTGCTCGCGGAACACGGCGATACCCTACCGACCGGCGATAGGGAGGAGGCCCAGGCCGGAATCTCCGCCGCCCGAGCGGCTATGGAGAGCGAAAACCACGAGGGGCTGAAGCAGGCGACGGACGGCCTGAGCCAGATGACGGTCAAAATCGAGGAAGCCGTCTACAAAGCCCAGGCTGCGGCCGGGGGGCCCCAGGGTGGCGCCGAGCATTCGGCCGGGGGCCCATCCGCAGAAGCAACGGCCGAGAAGGTCGTCGATGCCGAGTTCGAAGACGTGGGCGGCGGCAAGAAGTCTGCCTAATAGGTCAGGGGCGTATCGGCAATCGGCCGATACGCCCCTGATCTCGCTTTTTCGACTTTGAGGGCTGGCCGGTTAGTCGTCGATGCCCCCCATGCAGCAGCGGCGGTATCACCATCGCTCACGGGCTTGGGGCCGCCACCCACCTGAACATGATCGAGGATGTCCTGTCCGTTGGTGGGCGACGATCCGATCTGGTCGGTTGATACTGCCCTGGGTAGATTCCAACGCTCGCGTTAGGCATCGAGCATTGGGTATTGTTCGAGTTCAATCTGTTTCGCCGATGTCATCGGCGTCCGAAGCCCCACGGGGCTGCCCTCATTGGGTAATTCCTCCCCAGACTTTAGGCCTCGGCTCAGCGCCGGGGTCTTTTTTCGGAGGGGCCTATTCAGATCGCGGCCGCTCCGCTCTGTCACGAGGCTGGCGTGGTCCTCCTTCCGCGACGGGGACCAGGACCATCATTTGCGACTGATCGGGTATCGGGCGCAAATCAAGCCGCAGACGATGACGACCAGATCAAACCGATGATCCAACTGCTGTTTTCAAGGTATCGGTCTGAGCTCACGCGACCTCTTGACTGAGCACGGCCCGTGCTGACGCAGCGGTAATGAAGTGATCGAACGTGGGAGATACGCGGGCGCGGCCCGGACGCAATTAGCGCTCGCTATCGCCAAGCTTTTTAGAGCGACTTTCAAAGGGCCGACCGTTGCGCGATGCCTCAACGATCGCGGCCAGTCGCGCGACACGCTCCGGAACTGGTTGTGTTCCGTTGGCGTAGCGGGTGATGGTCGAACGCTTGTGCCCAAGATGTTCCTCAGCCGTCGTCGGCGTAAGGTTCATTCGGAGCATCCATGCGACGAGCCGTTCGGCGGTATCGATCTTATTGAGCGGCATGGTGTCCCTTCCGGCGAGGAAAAACGCCAACGGTGGCTCGCGAGCATCATCGAAATCGAAGCGGCACGGCGGCTTCTTCCCACAAACGGATCTATCGAAGGCTACCGAAAAATTAGGCCTCACCAAGAATTTCGTCGGCCTTTCGGTCGATCTGAGACTTCTCTGCGAAAGTCAGGTTGCCCAGGTTGAATTCCTCAGCCGCACGTGTCTTGGCATTTCGGGCGTGGCTCGAGTCAGGCATCGGATAGGTCCGCTCGTGAGGCAGACCGAATGCGTTGCCCGGCAATGCGTTGCGTTCGGAAGTCGATAATTTCACCATGATCGCCTCTGCTCCTTCTGCGGCGATGACTGCGCGAGCGACGCCGTCTTCATTTGGCGACTTTCGCCCAACGAACCTCCGTCGCTGCTAGGCGCAGCAGCCCCTCTGGCGCCATGCCACGCGTTACCTGTACCGAAGATATCGGTTGGGAGCTTGTTGCAAGTCCGTCGGCATCCGGCAAAGCGTTGCTGGGGGCCGATGAGGACCGGTCACATGCCATGGCCGGTACGCGACGTCAGTCCCCCGACGCCGCCGCGACCTTCGATACTGCGTAGCGTTGCCGATACGCCCTGATTACGTCATGGCGACTTTTGGGAGCTGTCGCTTAGTAGTCCATGTCGCCCATGCCCATACCGCCGCCCTGCGGCGGTGCGGGACGCTTTTCGGGGCGCTCCGCAACCATCGCCTCCGTCGTGATCAGCAGGCCCGCGACGGACGCGGCGTTTTGCAGTGCGACCCGCACAACCTTGGTCGGATCGACGATCCCTGCGGCGATGAGGTCTTTGTACTCCCCCGACTGCGCGTCGAAACCGAAACCGTATTCCGTGCTTTCAAGCACCTTACCGCCGATGACGGCACCGTCCTCGCCGGCATTAGCGGCAATCTGGCGCAGCGGCGCCTGGACCGCTTTGCGGACGATCTCGATGCCGACCTTCTGGTCGTCATTCTCCGGTCTAAGATGCGCAAGCACCAGGCTCGCGCGGGCAAGAGCAACACCACCGCCTGGCACGATACCTTCCTCGACCGCGGCACGGGTCGCATGCAGTGCGTCATCGACCCGATCCTTGCGCTCCTTGACCTCGATTTCCGTGCTGCCTCCGACCTTGATGATCGCCACGCCGCCCGCCATTTTGGCTAGGCGCTCCTGCAGCTTTTCACGATCATAGTCGCTGGTGGTCTCTTCGATCTGCGCGCGGATCTCGCCACACCGATCCTTGATCAGGCCGGCGTCGCCGGCACCCTCGACGAGGGTCGTGGTTTCTTTTTCGATCAGCACGCGCTTCGCCCGGCCCAGCATCTCGATCGTGACGTTTTCGAGCTTGATGCCCAGATCTTCGCTGATCAACTGACCGCCAGTGAGGACGGCGATGTCGTCGAGCATCGCCTTGCGTCGGTCGCCGAAGCCAGGCGCCTTGACGGCCGCGACCTTCAAGCCGCCGCGCAGCTTGTTGACCACGAGCGTGGCCAGCGCTTCGCCCTCGATATCCTCGGCGATGATTAGCAGCGGACGGCCAGACTGCATCACGGCTTCCAGCAGCGGTAACAGCGGCTGCAGACCGGACAGCTTCTTTTCGTGGATCAGGATATAAGGATCATCGAGATCTGCCGTCATCTTCTCGGCGTTGGTCACGAAATACGGGCTGAGATAACCTCGATCGAACTGCATGCCATCGACGACGACCAGTTCGGTCTCGACACCTTTGGCCTCTTCGACGGTGATGACACCCTCGTTGCCGACCTTCTGCATGGCCTTGGCAATCATGAGACCGATCTCGGCCTCGCCGTTGGCCGAGATGGTGCCGACCTGGGCGATCTCGGTCTCGGTGTGGATCTTCTTGGTGCGCTTGGCCAGTTCAGCGACAAGCGCCGTCACAGCCTTGTCGATGCCGCGCTTCAGATCCATCGGCGCCAGGCCAGCTGCGACGGCCTTGCCGCCCTCGCGCACGATCGCCTGGGCCAGCACGATGGCGGACGTGGTGCCGTCGCCGGCAATGTCGTTGGTCTTGCTGGCCACTTCGCGCACCATCTGCGCCCCCATGTTCTCGAACTTGTCCGAGAGTTCGATCTCCTTGGCGACGGTGACGCCGTCCTTGGTGATCCGGGGAGCGCCGTAGCTCTTGTCGATGACGACGTTGCGGCCCTTGGGGCCCAGCGTCACCTTGACGGCATCTGCCAGAATATCGACGCCCCGCAGCATGCGACTGCGCGCGTCATCGCCGAAGCGAACGTCTTTTGCGGCCATGAGCCTGTTTCCTTCTTAGGGGTTCAATGCTTGTGGGCGAGAGACGGGGCGCCTTCGATCACACCCATGACGTCGCTCTCCTTCATGATCAGCAGGTCCTCGCCGTCGAGTTTGACCTCGGTACCCGACCATTTGCCGAACAGAACGCGATCGCCGGCCTTCAGGCTGAGAGCGACGACCTCGCCCTGCGCATTTCGGGCGCCGCCGCCGACGGCGATGATCTCCCCCTCCATCGGCTTTTCCTTGACCGTGTCTGGGATGATGATGCCGCCGGCGGATTTCTCGAGCGGCGTAATGCGTCGAACCACGACGCGATCGTGCAGCGGACGGAATTTCATGGTTTTGGCTTCCCAACAGGTCCGTTGTGGTGCGGTCAATTCTCGATAAGGAAAGGTCTGGAACGCGTCTTTAGGCGACATCCGTTTTGACCGCTGGACTGTAAAATATCGCCGGGCGCTGGCATCGAAGGAGGCTCGGAATTTACTTAGGAAATTCCGGGACTCGTCGGCATGCCTGGGAAGTGGTGCAGCTACGTGATGGCAACCGGGCAATGCGAAAACCTCCGCAAGCCTGAGTAGTTTCCGATCCTGCGCCGGATCAATCTCGGTCGCCTAGGATCGACGATTGCATTGGAGCCTCACGGCTCAAAACGGCGCGGCACCTCCTGGCTCGTTCGAACTGATCTCATTCACCAGCCATAGGCAGGCCAATCATAATGTCGGTGCAGCCGTCGCTGGTACGACTGCTCGATGTCGGTTACGGGGTCCCAGAGCGGGCTAGCCTTGACCTGATCGCGGGAGACCCTGAGCCGGATCTGATGGTCGAGATAGTTGATCTCCTTCACCGCATGGGGCGAGAGCAGGACATGTTTGCCCGGCCACCAGTTCTTGGTGTCGACGATCAGGTAGTCGATGGTCCAGGTCGCGTCATCGACCATGAAATTCTCGAGATGGCCGATACTGCCGTCAGTGGCGTGGAGGTGACAGCCGGTCACAGCCGTGATGCTGCGCAAATGCGGGTCGCCCTCATCCATCCCGGTGCCAATGCCCGCTGCTTCACCTGGCGACCGTCCGCCGATAAGCGGCGGGGACAACAATGGCGATGCCATGGCACCGCCGCCGAAATAGCTGTTCCCGGCCCACATGGGGTCCCAGCCGTAGTAGGCGTTCAGATTGTATTCGATCTGCCGGGAGACCGGCTCGTCCTCGCGGGCGTCCGGACTGCCCTTGATCCGCTCCTTGGTCAGCGACAGACCGACCTCGCGGAGTTCATGGTCCACGCCATCGATCGCCGAGGGGTGAATCAGGACCTTATGCCCGCTCCACCAGGTCCCGACATCGGCCACTAGCCAGCGCATTTTCCAGGTTTGGTCGTCGAACAGGAAATCGCTGACGGTGCCGATCCGGCCGTCGCTCGCATCGATGGCGTAGCCCTTGAGTACCGAGACGACCAGAAGCATTGAAAAGCCCTTCCACGCGTTGCCCAGCATTGACGAATAGGCATGGTACGCAGCCCGCACGCTGCACAGCAGGCTCGGAAACTACCCAGTCGCCCCGCGCCCGAATGCCGGGCGAAAAGACATGGCAGAGCGGCTCCTCTGCGCGGATTAGGGGATTCCCGAACCTGCCGGTCGATCGTCGTTCCTCGCTAGTCTCTGATCTCGGCGCTGGATGAACTCATTCAGCCTCTATTCGGACCAACATCCGACTTTCACCGATCCCGCCGCCCCCGGCGTGCCCCATTGCGTTTGGAGAGAACCATGCAAGCCTATGACGTTGTCGGCATGAATCGGCTGAGATTTGTATTCGGCAATAAGGTGATGTCGCAGGGGTTGGCGGCCGATGCGACTTTTGAAGACGTCGCGCAAGCTCTGGGCGATTTACCTCGGTCCGCCGGTCGCGGCCTCATTTCGATCGACGTGACCATGGCGCAGCATGGGGCCAAATTGGGTAGTCCGTTGGTTTCGCTGGACCAGCGACGTCATGCTCCCGCCGCAGCCGCTTAGTCGTTTTCGAGTCTGCGGCCGATATGACCGTACCCGTCACGGGCCGAGGTTGGCGCGCCACGATCGATGGCGCGACAACCTCGCTCGCGCTGACCACCGATTGGACGACCCACGAGATCGGCATTGAGACCGGTCTGGAGGATCGCCTGCTCGGCCGCGTCGGGATCGGCACAATCCGGTTTGATACCAGTCACCTCGGACGCTGGGATAGCTCGCTTTTAGTGTTCCTGTCCCGTCTGCGCCAAGCATCGGACGAGCGCAATATTCATTTCGACGATACGGGGCTCCCTGCAGCCGCCCGCCGGCTG
>Ga0302314_10019104_pt1 | contig 11400 bp, 8 predicted proteins | sample III_Palsa_N2_3_FD_200533 | JGI IMG/M metagenome (GOLD analysis project Ga0302314, IMG submission 200533) | Peat permafrost microbial communities from Stordalen Mire near Abisko, Sweden - III_Palsa_N2_3 | ecosystem: Environmental > Terrestrial > Soil > Palsa > Peat permafrost | place: Sweden... | reverse complement strand
ACCATGAGCCTGCCGATCTTCGGATCGACCCGCCAAGACCCGCTGATCGCCGCCAGGCTGGAAGACGTCGACAGCGCCGTCGCCGAGCAACGTCAGACGCGCCGCGATCTGGCGGCGGCGCTGGACTCCGCCCTCGCCGATCATGTGATGCATCATGAGCGGCTCGATCAGGCCCGTGGGGCGCTCGTGCCCCTGGCCGAACGCCGCGCCCACCTGGAGGCCGCAAGCTACGCCGCCGGGACCGCCAGCCTGACCGATGTGCTGAGCGCCGCCCTGGCGCTGGCGGAAGCCAAGGTCGACCTCATCAACCGAGAGGCGGATGTCGCCCGCGACGGCGCCCGCATCACGCTCACCTATGGGAGCAACCCCCAATGACCGCCGTCTCAGCCCCTGTCCGCCTTGGGCTTTCCGCCGCCGCCATCGCCCTGATCGCGGGCGCGGCTGGTTATGGCCTCGCCCATCTGCAATCGCCATCACGATCGCCGGCGATACCGGCCGCAGCCGGGCGAAAGGCGCTCTACTGGTACGATCCGATGGTCCCGGCCCAGCATTTCGACAAGCCGGGCAAGTCGCCGTTCATGGATATGCAGCTCATGCCCCGTTACGCCGACCAAGGCCCCGCGGCGGCGGCCGGCGTGACCATCGACCCGGCGGCGATCCAGAGCCTCGGCGTGCGGCTGGCCAGCGTCGAACGCGGCGACTTCAGCCAGAGCCTTGATGCGACGGGCGTAGTCGACTTCAACCAGCGCGATGTCGCCATTATCCAGGCTCGCGCCGCCGGATTTGTTGAACGGGTTTATGCCCGCGCGCCGGGCGACGTGGTCGGTGCGGGGACGCCCATCGCCGATCTCCTAGCTCCGACCTGGGGCGGCGCGCAGCAGGAATATCTGGCGGTCCGCTCAACCGGCGATAGGGCGCTGGAGGCCGCCGCCCGCCAGCGCCTGCGGCTGCTCGGCATGCCGGACGGCCTGATCGACCAGGTTGCGAGGACCGGGCGCACGCACGGTGTCATCACCATCATCACGCCGGTCGGCGGGGTGATCCAGACGCTCGACGTGCGCCAGGGCATGACCGTCAACATGGGCCAGAGTCTGGCCCAGGTCATCGGCCTGTCCACGGTCTGGCTGAACGCCGCCGTGCCGGAGGCCCAAGCAGGCCAGGTGCGGGTGGGCGAGAGCGCGCGGGCAGACCTCGCCGCATTTCCGGGCGAGACCTTCACGGGCCGGGTGACGGCGGTCCTGCCGACGACCGACCTCAACAGCCGCACGCTGACCGTGCGGATCGAGCTGCCGAACCGGGACGGCCGCTTGAAGCCCGGCATGTTCGCCACCGTTCACCTCGCCGGCGCGACACAGCCAGCTCTCTTCATTCCCTCCGAAGCGGTGATCCGCACTGGCACGCGCGCCTTGGTCATGCTGGCTGGAGACGGCGGCCGGTTCCAACCGGTCGAGGTCAAGCTCGGCCGTGAGGACGGCGATCGGACAGAGATCCTTACGGGCCTTTCCGAGGGTCAGAAGGTGGTGGCCTCCGGCCAGTTCCTCATCGATTCCGAGGCGAGCCTGGCGGGCCTGCAAGTGCGGCCGCTCAGTGGCGCCTCGGCCGCCGCGCCCGCGGCGGCGATCCCGGCGCTCAACCAGACGCGCGGGGTGATCGAGGCGCTCTCGGGCGATCAGATCACCATCAGCCACGAGCCGGTGCCGGCCATCGGCTGGCCCGCCATGACCATGACCTTCAAGCTCGATCCACCGACTCTGGCGAAGGGCATGAAGGTCGGCGACCGCATCGCCTTCGGCTTCGAGCAGACGCCGAATGGGTCCGTGGTGCGCCGCCTGACCGGGGCGGCCCAATGATCGCCGCCCTCATCCGCTGGTCGGTCAGGAACCGCTTCTTCATCCTCATCGGCGCCTTGGCGCTCCTGGCAGCAGGCCTTGTCGCCGTGCGCACGACCCCCATCGACGCCCTGCCGGACCTTTCGGACGTGCAGGTGATCATCCGCACGCCCTATCCCGGCCAGGCGCCACAGATCGTCGAAAACCAGGTCACCTATCCGCTGACCACGACCATGCTGTCGGTGCCCGGCGCCAAGACGGTGCGGGGTTATTCCTTCTTCGGCGACAGCTTCGTCTATGTCCTGTTCGAGGACGGGACCGACCTCTATTGGGCCCGCTCGCGCGTCTTGGAATACCTGAACCAGGTCCAGAGCCGGCTTCCTGCAAGCGCGAAGCCGTCGCTGGGGCCCGACGCCACCGGCGTCGGCTGGGTCTATGAATACGCCTTGGTCGACAAGACCGGCCAACATGACCTGTCGCAGCTTCGCAGCCTTCAGGACTGGTTCCTGCGCTATGAGCTGAAGACCCTGCCTGGCGTGGCCGAGGTCGCCTCCATCGGCGGCATGGTCAAGCAGTATCAGGTGGTGCTCGACCCGGTGAAGCTGGCCGCCTACGGCGTCACCCACCAGCAGGTCGTCGCCGCTATCCGGGCCGCCAATTCAGAGACCGGCGGCTCGGTGCTGGAGATGGGCGAGGCCGAATATATGGTCCGCGCGTCGGGCTATCTGAAGACGCTCGACGACTTCCGGGCCATTCCGCTGAAGACGGCCGCCGGCGGCGTGCCGGTAAAGCTCGGCGATGTCGCCACCATCCAGATCGGCCCAGAGATGCGCCGGGGCGTGGCCGAGCTGAACGGCCAGGGCGAGGTCGCCGGCGGGGTGGTGATCCTGCGCTCGGGCAAGAACGCCCGCGAGACCATCGCGGCGGTGAAGGAAAAGCTCACTGAGCTGAAAAAGAGCCTGCCGCCCGGCGTCGAGATCGTCCCGACCTATGACCGCTCGCAACTCATCGACCGCTCCATCGGCAACCTGCGCGAAAAGCTGATCGAAGAGTTCATCGTGGTCGCCTTGGTCTGCGCCCTTTTCCTCGGCCATGTGCGGTCGGCCCTGGTGGCGATCCTGACCCTGCCGCTCGGCCTGGCCTTCGCCTTCCTGATCATGCGCATGCAGGGGGTGAACGCCAACATCATGTCGCTGAGCGGCATCGCCATCGCCATCGGAGCCATGGTCGACGCGGCCGTGGTGATGATCGAGAACGCCCACAAGAAGATCGAACGCTGGGAGCACGAGCACCCCGGCGAGGCCTTGAAGGGTGAGACGCGCTGGACCGTCATCACCGAGGCGGCGGCCGAGGTCGGGCCGGCGCTGTTCCTCAGCCTGGTCATCATTACCCTCAGCTTCGTGCCGGTCTTTTCTCTGCAAGGCCAGGAGGGGCGGCTGTTCTCGCCGCTGGCTTTCACCAAGAGCTACGCCATGGCCGGGGCGGCGATCCTGTCGGTGACCCTGGTTCCGGTGTTGATGGGCTGGCTGATCCGAGGCCGCATCCCGGCGGAAAGCAGCAATCCGATCAACCGCTGGCTGGTTGCCATCTATCGACCAGCCCTCGACTGGGTGATGCGGCGGCCGAGAACGACCCTGGTCATCGCCGCGCTCGTCTTCGCCACGACGGCCTGGCCCCTGACCCATCTGGGCGGCGAGTTCATGCCGCAGATCAATGAGGGCGACCTGCTCTACATGCCGTCTGCCCTGCCGGGGCTTTCGGCCGCCAAGGCCGGCGAACTGCTCCAGCAGACCGACCGGCTGATCAAGACCGTGCCGGAAGTCGAAAGCGTGTTCGGCAAGGCCGGCCGCGCCGAGACCGCTACCGATCCGGCGCCGATGGAGATGTTCGAGACCACCATCCAGTTCAAGCCGCAAAGCCAATGGCGACCCGGCATGACTCCCGACAAGCTGGTCGACGAATTGGACCGGACGGTGAAGGTCCCCGGCCTGTCCAATGTCTGGGTTCCGCCGATCCGCAATCGGATCGATATGCTGGCCACCGGCATCAAGAGCCCGATCGGGGTGAAGGTGTCGGGCTCGGACCTCGCCGAGTTGGACCGCATCGCCCACGACGTGGAGACCGTGGCCAAGACCGTCCCCGGCGTCAGTTCGGCCCTGGCCGAGCGGCTGACCGGCGGTCGCTATGTGGACGTGAACATCGACCGCGCCTCGGCGGCCCGCTACGGCCTCAACATCGCCGATGTTCAGTCGATCATCTCGGGTGCGGTCGGCGGCGAAAACATCGGCGAGACGGTCGAGGGGCTGGCCCGCTATCCGATCAGCGTCCGCTATCCACGCGAGATCAGGGACAGTCTGGAAGGCCTGCGGGCCCTCCCGATCCTCACCCCCTCGGGTCAGCAAATCACCCTCGGGACCGTGGCGAGCGTTCAGATCGCCGATGGCCCGCCGATGCTCAAGACGGAGAATGGCCGCCCCTCGACCTGGGTCTATATCGACGTGCGAGGACGCGACCTGGCCTCGGTCGTCGGCGACCTGCAAAAGGCGGTGGCGAAGAACGTCACGCTCTCGCCGGGCGTCTCCATCGCCTACTCCGGCCAGTTCGAATATCTCCAGCGGGCGGTGGAGCGGCTGAAGCTGGTCGTGCCGGCGACCCTGCTGATCATCTTCGTCCTGCTCTACGTCACCTTCGGCCGTTTCGACGAGGCGGCCCTGATCATGGGGACCCTGCCGTTCGCCCTGACCGGCGGCATCTGGACCCTCTACTGGTTGGGTTTCCATCAGTCGGTCGCGACAGGGGTCGGTTTCATCGCCCTGGCCGGCGTCTCGGCCGAGTTCGGCGTGGTGATGCTGATCTATCTGAAGGATGCCCTCGCCGATCGCGGCGCGGCCCCTACGGACGCCCAGATCGAGGACGCGGTGCGCGAAGGCGCGCTGATGCGGGTTCGGCCCAAGGCGATGACCGTGGCGGTGATCCTGGCCGGCCTGTTGCCGATCCTGTTCGGCCACGGCGCCGGCTCTGAAGTGATGAGCCGGATCGCCGCCCCGATGATCGGCGGCATGCTCACCGCCCCTCTGCTTTCCATGCTCGTCGTGCCCGCCGCCTTCATGCTGCTGCGCCGCCGACGGCCCGTTTTTACCCCAGCCTCTCAGACCCAAAGGAGATTATCATGAGAGCTATCGTCTACGCCGCAATCGGCGTCCTGACCCTCACGACCGCCACCGCGGCTCTGGCCGATGACATGGCCGGCATGGCGATGTCCGGTGCGCCGGCCGCCAAACACGGCAGCGGAACCGGCGTCATCAGGGCCATCGACCCCAAGGCCGGAACGCTGACCATCCAGCACCAGCCAATTCCCGCCGTCGGTTGGCCCGCGATGACCATGACCTTCAAGGCCAAACCGCCCGCCCTGCTCAAGGGCCTCAAGGTCGGCCAGTCCATCGATTTCGACTGCACGGTGCAAGGCATGGCGGCGGACGTAACGGCCATCAAGCCGAAATGACCCCGCCTAGACCGGGCGCGCCCTGGCGAGCTCGGTCTGCCTGGACGCGAGCTCTCGAGACCTGTCGAGGGGTTGCTAAGCTAAAAACCCGTCACGCCTCCAGTTCGATGTCCCAGTAGAGGTAGTCGAGCCAGCTTTCGTGGAGGTGGTTGGGAGGGAAGCGGCGACCGTGGTCCTGGAGTTCGTACATGTTGGGCCGGCGCGGATGGTGGCGCGGGTGCATGTTGGCCTCGCGCGGAGTTCGGCCGCCCTTGGTGAGGTTGCAGCGGGCGCAGGCGGTGACGATGTTTTCCCAGGTGGTGCGCCCGCCCCGGGAGCGCGGGATCACATGGTCGAAGGTCAGGTCGTCGCACGAGCTGCAATACTGGCAGGTGAAGGCGTCGCGCAGGAAGAGGTTGAAGCGGGTGAAGGCCGGCGGCCGATCCTGAGGCACATAGCTCTTCAGCGACACCACGCTGGGCAGGCGCATCTCGAACGACGGCGAATGGATCATGTGGTCGTAGGTCGAGACCACGTCGACCCGATCAAGGAACACCGCCTTGATCACCTCCTGCCACGGCCACAGCGACAAGGGATAGTAGGAGAGCGGCCGGAAGTCGGCGTTCAACACAAGAGCCGGCATGCCGGACGGCGGGCGCTTAAGCACCTGCATGGCCGGCCCTCCTGCAATGGGCCCAAGCGGCGTATTTTGCGAACTCTGTACGACTGAAGACATATCTCCTGCGGGTAAGCGGGTGACCAGAATCAGCGTGCGCCCTTAAGCGCGACAGGACCATAGGCGAACTTAAGCGACAGCTCTATGTCAAGGTTGGTGGTTATCAACCTTCCCCATTTATTGGGGAAGGAGGGACCCGCAGGGGCGGCCCTACTTCCCCGCGAACACCCCCGGCCGGCGTTCGGCCACCGAGCGGACGCCTTCGGCGAAGTCGGCGGTCTGGCGCAGCCAGCTCTGTTCCTTGAACTCGTGGTCGGTCTGGGCCTTTACGGCGGCGGCGAGGGCGCCGCGCAGGGTCAGGCGGGTGGATTGCACCGCCAGCGGCGCACCCTCGGCGATCTCGGCGGCCAGGGCGACGGCGCGGGCGCGGACGGTCTCCAGCGTGGCGACCTCGTCGACCAGGCCGAATTCCAGCGCCTCCTCGGCCTTCACCCGACGGCCAGTTAGCATCATTAAGGCTGCCTTTTGCTCGCCGATCAGGCGCGGCAGGGTCTGGCTGATGCCAAAGCCGGGGTGGAAGCCCAGCTTGACGAAGTTGGCCGAGAATCGGGCCTCCGGCGCCGCGACGCGGAAGTCGGCGACCAGGGCCAGACCCAGGCCCGCCCCCACAGCTGCGCCTTGGATGGCGGCGACGATGGGTTTCTTGTTCGAGAACAGCCGCACCGCCTGGGTGTAGAGCGGATTGACCTCGTCGAAATTGCCCGAGGCGATGCCCGAGGGCGCGTGCAAGTCGGCGCCGCCGCAGAACACCCTGCCGGCGCTGGCCAGCACCAGGGCGCGGCAGGCGGGCTCGGCGTCGAGGGCTTCGAACGCGTCGGCCAGGTCGCGCACCATCTCGACACTGACGTGGTTGTTGGGCGGCCGGCTGATCTCGAGCACCGCGACGGCGCCATCAAGGGTGACGGAGGTGTCGCCGTATTGGGTGGTCATGGTTTTAATCCTTCAAATCAATCGGTGGCGGCGCCAGCGTGCGTCCTTCGAGACGCCCCAAGAGGGGCTCCTCAGGAAACTCGGCTTTTTGAACTGCAAAATATTCAGTTTGGTGAGGAGCGACGCCTTCGTCGCGTCTCGAACCACGCACCTTACCGCTTCCCACCCAGCAGGCCTCTGGCCACCACCCACTTATGCACCTCGGTGGGGCCGTCGTAGATGCGCATGGTGCGCAGTTTCGTCGCCATGAGTTGCAGCGGCAGTTCCTTGGTCATGCCCATGGCGCCGAAGGTCTGCATGGCGTGGTCGACCACCTCATAGGCCATCTCGGTGCAGAAGCCCTTGATCATGGAGATCTCCTGGCGGACGTCCTGCTTGGCGTCCAGCTTCCAGGCGCAATGGTAGGTCATCAGCCGGGCGGCGTGGATCTTGGTCGCCGCGTCCGCCACCCACCACTGGATCGCCTGACGGTCGGACAGGGGCTGGCCGAAGGTGACGCGCTGGGGCGCGAACTCGCAGATCATGTCCAGCGCCCGCTGGGCCATGCCGATGGACCAGGCGGCCATCTGGATGCGGCGGGTGCCGAGCCGCAGCTGCATGGGCGCGAACCCCTGCCCTTCCACGCCGAGCAGCTTCCAACCCTCGACCCGGCAGTCTTCCAGGGCAACCTCGTAGGTGGCCGCACCGCCGATCATGGGGATGCGCCGCAGCACGTTGAAGCCGGGGGTGTCCTTGTCGACCAAGAAGGCGGAGATGCCGCCGCGGGCGCGCTTTTCCTTGTCGGTGATGGCCATGACGATGGTGAAGTCGGCTTCGGCCGCGCGGCTGATCCAGATTTTGCGGCCGTTGATGATCCAGTCTTCGCCGTCCCCCTTCTCAGCTGGGACTCTTTCGGCCCGCGTGATCATGCCCGCCGGATCGGCGCCCGCGCCCGGCTCGGAGATGCCGATGGCCGAGATGGTCTCGCCGCGCACATAGGGCGCCAAATAGGCCTCGCGCTGGCGCTCGGTGACGGTGGCCATCAGCATGCGCAGGTTGGGGCTGTCGGGCGGCAAGGTGTAGGGAGTGATCGTTCGGCCGATCTCCTCCTCGACCCCCACCATGGCCATGGCCGGCAGGTCCGAGCCGCCGACGTCCTCCGGCGCATCCAGGCCCCAGAGGCCGAGCGCCTTGGACTTCTCATCCAGCCGGGCGTGCTCGGCCGCGCCGATGCCCAGGCCCTGCCCCGACGCCTCGCGGGCCAGCACCCCGGCCTCCAGCGGCATCAACTCGTCCTTGACGAAGCGGGCCACCAGGTCCTTGAGCATGCGATGCTCGTCGCTGAGCGCGAAATCCATTGGCGGCCTCCCGTTTGACCTGCAGATGCAATGTAGTTAGGAAGACTAACTATCTAGTTTGCCCTGGGGTGTCAATTTGGACCCCCGATCGGCTAGAGTGAACAGAGAAAACGCCGGGAGGACGTGAGTGGCTAAGACGCGCGAGCTGGAGACCGAGGCGACCGGACCCTTGAAGGGCGTGCGCATCGTCGACCTGACCAGCGTGGTGTTCGGGGCCTATGCCACCCAGATGCTGGGCGACCTGGGCGCGGACGTGATCAAGGTCGAGTTCCCTGGCGGGCGGCGCGGCTCGGGCGGCGACATCATGCGCTGGGCCGGCCACGTGCCGGAGGGGGCGCCGGAAGATCTCGGCCCCATCTATATGACCATCAACCGCAACAAGCGTTCGGTGATGCTGGATCTGCGCGAGCCCACGGCGATGGCGGCGTTGACAGCCCTGGTGAAGACCGCCGACGTGTTCGCCGCCTCGGTCCGCTATGACGGCCTGAGCCGGCTGGGCCTGGGTTACGACGACATCAAGGCGATCAAGCCGGACATCGTCTATGTGCATGGCGCCGGCTATGGCTCCGACGGGCCCTATGCGGGCGAGCCGGCCTATGACGACCTGGTGCAGTCGGCCTCGGGCTTCGCCGACCTTCTGCCGCGGACGGACGAAAACCCGGTTCCCCGGCTGTTGCCGTCGCTGGTGGCCGACAAGGTCTCGGGCCTGTTCATGACCCAGGCGGTGCTGGCGGCCCTGTTCCATCGCGAGCGCACCGGCGAAGGCCAATTCGTCGAGGTGCCGATGCTGGAGTGCGTGACCAGCTTCAATCTCGCCGAACACCTGTTCGGCCACGCCTATGATCCACCCACGGGACAGTGGGGCTATACGCGGGTGATCAATCCCAACCGCAAACCCTTCCCCACCAAGGACGGCTATATCGGCCTTCTTCCGTACACGGATCAGCAGTGGGATCAGTTCTTCGCCGCCGCCGGCTGGTCGGAGACCATCGGCCGCGATCCGCGCTTCGCCGATTACAAGACCAGGGCCCAACACGTTTGGGAGCTCTATGCCCTTGTCGAGGAGATGACGGTGACCAAGACCACCGACGAGTGGCTGGCGATCCTCAAGCCCATGCAGATTCCGGTGACCCGCACCAACCGGCTGGACGACCTGCCCGACGATCCGCACCTGAAGGCGGTGGACTTCTTCCAGCGCTACGAGCACCCGGAAGCTGGGACCTATGTCGGCATGAAGCCGCCGCTGGCCTTCAGCGCCACACCGGCCAACGTGCGCCGCCATCCGCCGAAGCTGGGGGAGCATACCGAGGCGGTGTTGAGGGAGCTGGGACTGGAGACGGAGGCCATCTAGCCGTTAAGAGGCCACCCACGGCCCTTAGAGCGGAGGAACCGGTTGACCCATTGCTATGAAGGATCCGGTCCGCCCGTCAGCTCGTTTCCAGCAAATGAGTCGATCGACCGAATTGGGATTGACCCTCTTATCTATGGTAAAATCGGCGCGAAATATCGTACCCCAAATAGGGCTTTGCGTGACCAGCTGATTTCCAATGTGGACCTCGCCCATCTTCCGGAGAACGGAGAGCTGGGATAGGCAATCGCCCACAAACTCTTTCTGATCTGGTATAGATTGCTCGCCTTCAGATGAAACCGGCGGAAAATCGGCGCCATTGGCATCAAACAACATCATCTCAACTCCTCGCTATACTGTTTCCCGCCGCTCGCCGAGACACGTCAAACTAACGGTTGAGGGAGCTTAACACGGCCGATATGCGTTACTTTCGCGGCGCCATCTTCAATTTGAATAACTGTGCCGTCTGGATAGACGACACCAAACAACCGACGCGGATCAGCCCGGCTTATCCCCAGGACAAGAAGGCACACATCTTCCGCCTCCCAACATTTGTCGAAATAATTCGTACGTCCCTTGTCGGAGAGCGCGGACACTTGGCATTGCTTGGTCGCCGCATAACACGCTCTTGCGGTGATATTGTCGTTCGCACCTCGAATATTAACGACTCGGATGAGGCCCATCTGGCCTAGTGATCGAACAGCGGATCCATTGCCCTCGGTGGTCCAGCGTCCTCTGGCGTCGCGAGGCTCATCAGGATTGTATTTTGCGAGCATGTCCGCCGCAAAATTAACTCCCGCCGCACCGCCGCCGCTCAGAGCCGGCAGCCGAAGGTGGATGGCGGCGATCATCGCCCGCCCGAGATCACCAGCATTTAGCGCATGAGCAACCACCTTGAGCCCGCTCATGATCCCTTCGGCCGCGACATGCCCCCCATAAGCGGCCTTGAGGAGAATTTCGATTTCGACGCCTGGCCTGGGCGAGAGGCCTAGAGCTGTACCCGCAACAGTGGAACATCACCCAGCGAAAGTCCCGCCAGGGTGCAGGTCAATTCCGAATGCCTCAGCGACCCCTCGGGCCGGACCGGCCCATCAATTCCTGCCAACACAACCTCCTTCTCGGTCGACCAGGGCACAATATGTTCTCTTTTTGTTCTTTTGTCAAGAGGTGTTCAAACTGATCGTCCAGGCAGTATGGTTCTTCTCATGGCGACGAAACCGCCCAGGGCCCCCAGGGAGACCACCACCATGCGCCTACGCCAGATCGCCTTGATGGCGCGTGAAATCGCGCCGGTCCGCGCCCAGCTGGAGGCGGTGTTCGGCCTGAAGGTGGCCTATGTCGATCCCGGCGTGGGCGTGTTCGGCCTGGAGAATATCGTCATGCCGGTGGGGGGCGAGTTCCTGGAAGTGCTGGAGCCGATGCGCGAGGGCACGTCCGGCGGACGATACCTGGAACGGCGCGGCGGCGACGCCGGCTATATGGTGATCCTGCAGGACGCCGACGCCGAGACCCATCGCAAGCGGCTGGAGGCCGAGGGGGTCCGGGTCATCGCCAGGAGCCGCGAAGGCGGCCGCTATCGCTTCACCCATTTCCACCCGGCCGATTGCGCCGGCGTGCTGCTGTCCATCGACTCCGTCGACGGCGACAAGCACTGGCAGGACCCCATGAGCGCCTGGCCGCCGGCCCACGACCATTGGCAAGACTATCCCAGCGACGTCAGCCTGGGGATCACCTCGGTG
>Ga0302314_10019103_pt1 | contig 11400 bp, 9 predicted proteins | sample III_Palsa_N2_3_FD_200533 | JGI IMG/M metagenome (GOLD analysis project Ga0302314, IMG submission 200533) | Peat permafrost microbial communities from Stordalen Mire near Abisko, Sweden - III_Palsa_N2_3 | ecosystem: Environmental > Terrestrial > Soil > Palsa > Peat permafrost | place: Sweden... | reverse complement strand
GGCCGCGATCACCCGCAACGTGCTCACCTTGCTGTCATGAGGCACACCGGCCCGCCGGCCCGCCAGGGCACGGGCGGCTTCGCCACACCGGATCGGGAAGTCGTCGTCGGCCAGGGCTACGCGGGCCTGCCGCTGGCGGTCCGGCCGGCGGAGGCCGGTCACCTGGTCGTCGGCTTCGACGTGGACGAGCAACGCGTCGCGCGCCTTGCCACCGGGGACTCCTATGTCCTCGACATCACCTCCACCCGGCTGGGACCGCTGCTCGCCTCCGGGGCCTACGGCGCCAGTGCCGATCCAGCGGACTGCGCCGACGTCGACGTAGCGGTGACCACCGTGCCCACACCACTGCGCGACGGGCTGCCCGACCTGTCGCACGTCACCGACCCGGCCCGGTCACTGGGCGGCCTGCTCCACCCCGGAGCCTTGGTGATCTCGTCCCCGGCCCGGGTGTGGGCGGGCACTGGCTGCCGATCGACCCGTCCTGCCCCTCCTGGTGGGCCGAGCGCACCGCCGGCCGCCCCTTCCGCTTCGTCGAGCTCGCCAACGACGTCAACAACCACATGCCCGACTACGTCGTGCGCGGGCTCGGCGAGGCCCTCGACCAGCGAGGGAAGACCGTCCGGGGCTCCCATGTACTGCTCCTGGGACTCGCCTGCAAACCCAACACCAGCGACGCCCGGGAGACCCCCTCCGCCCGCGTCGCCGAGCTGCTCCTCGCCATGGGAGCGGACGTGTGCGCGGCAGACCCACACGTCGCCCAGTCGGTTCCCGCACCGGCCGGCCCACTCAACGGCATCCGGATGGTGGCCGCCACCGCAGAGTCGCTGGCCGCCGCCGACGCGGTGGTCCTGCTCACCGGTCACGACGCGTTCGACTACGACGCCGTCGCCGCCTGTTCCAGCTATGTGCTGGACTGCCGCCGACGGCTCAGCGGTGACAACATCGAAATCCTCTGAACGGGAGAGCCCGGCTTGAAGATAGCGATCACCGGCGGCGCCGGCTTCATCGGCAGCAACCTCGCCCAGTCCCTCACCGGATGCTCGACGGTGTCCGAGGTCCGCGTCGTGGACGACCTGTCCACCGGCTCCAAGGAGAACCTGGCCGGACTGCCGGTGCACTTCCTGGAAGGCAGCGTCCTTGACCCCTCGCTCCTGGACCGCGCGTTCCACGGCGTCGACACGATCGTGCACCTCGCCGCGATCCCATCGGTGCCGAGGTCGGTGAACAACCCCCTCGCAACCCATCACGCGAACGCCACGGGCACGCTGTCCGTCCTGGAAGCCGCACGCAGGGCCGGCGGTGTGCAGGTGATCGCCGCCTCGTCATCCTCCGTCTACGGCGCCAACCCGCTCCTGCCCAAACACGAGGGCCTGCTTCCGGCCCCCATGAGCCCGTACGCCGCGAGCAAGCTCTCCGCCGAGGCGTACCTGGGCGCCTACCACCACTGCTTCGGACTTCCTGTCCTCACCTTCCGGTTCTTCAACGTGTACGGCCCCCGGCAGCCCGCCGGGCACGCCTACGCCGCGGTGGTACCGGCCTGGATCAACGCGGCCACCACGGGACAGACCCTCACCGTGAACGGCGACGGCAGCCAGACCCGCGACTTCACCTACGTCGGAACCGTCTGCCGGATACTCGCCCAGGCCGCGCTGCGCAGGATCATCGAGCCCGCACCGGTGAACCTCGCCTACGGCACCCGCACCTCACTACTGACACTGATAGCAGAGCTGGAACGGGCAACCGGGACAACCCTGCGCCGCCGCCACACGGAACCCCGCACCGGCGACGTCACCCACTCCCAAGCGGACAACACCCGCCTGCGCTCCCTGTTCCCGGACGTCGAGCCGACTCCCCTGCGCGACGGCCTGGAGCAGACCATCCGGTGGTTCCGCACGACCGGACGGTAGACCGACTCCGGCGTATCGGAGGAGAGCAGCGATCCCTCCGAACAGACCTGTTCGCCGGGGCGCGGGAAGACGGCATATGCCGAGTATCCCCCTGCGTAGGTGCAGCAGGTTACCTCCGGGCCGGGCCGTGCCCGGACTACGCCGAAGCCCTGATCCTGCGGTGCGTTGCGGCGAAGATATCCGCTAGCGCCTGTGGTTGTGAAAGGAAGGGGGAATGTGAGGTGTCCAACTCGGCGACTGTTGTCTCTGTCGTGGAGACTGCGTCGATCTCACTAATCAACCGGCGTTGCAGGGCAGGGCGCAGTGCGTTGTCGCGATTGCAGACCACGTAAGTGTGGGGGACGGCGCCGTACCGCGTGCGGCTGACCGTGAGCTTTTCAACCCCGATTGCTACTGGCGCGTCTGAACACAGCAGCGACAGAGCGCGTGAGGCGTGGTCGTCGCTGAGATCGTTGTAGAGCGTCTGGCGAGCATGCCCGCGGCGCGACAAGTCGTCGAAGTCGCAGCGCAGTGCACCTGTGGCGGCCGGATCAGCGACGATGTTGGCCATCAGCAGACTGTCGCTCATTTCGGCCAGGACGTTGTACTCGGCCGCTGAGATTCCGCTGACGGGGGCCATGCCGCTGACATAGACCAGTTCGGCGACCAGTTCCGGCGCCTGTTCGGCCACCGCTGTGGCCACCACACCGCCCAGGCTATGGGCGACCAGAATGCTCGGCCCCCCTGACCAATGCGCATGAGGTCCGCGATCAGAGAATCGGCAGCCGAAGCGACGGTCACCGAAGAGACCGGCGAGACCTCGGTGATGAACGCCTCGTTGTCAAACGGGCGCGCCCATCGGGCCGCAGGGGAGCCGCCGCGCAATCCGCCAAATCCATCCAGTTCAATTGCGACTGATTGTATCCCTCGCCCGGCCAGTGCGAGCGCGACGTCACCCCAGCACCAACTCCCATGCCAGGCGCCGCTAGTGAGTGCGATCGGAAGTGCTGACATCGGAACAACCTCTGCTTCTGTCTCTGGGAGTTGGACGTGTCCACCGCCGTAGGCGGCTCGAGCCACGAAGCCGTCAACGGGCGCCGCCTCGTGCGGGTGTGTCACATCGCGAAGGCGTTCAGCGGGGCCTTCCAGCGCATGGTCCACCGCTTGCGACCGTTGCCGGTCGGGTCGAGTGACATCAGGGCCGCGTGGACGCACTTGAAGGCTTCCTGCGGGTTGGGGAAGTGCCCCCGGGCCCGCACGGTCCTGCGGTTCCGCGCGTTTACCGACTCGATCGCGTTCGTCGAGCAGATGACCTTGCGGATCTCCACGTCGAAGGCGTCGAAGGCCAGGCAGGGCACGAATTCGGCCCAGGCGTCGGACCACAGCTTGATCACGGCTGGATACTTGGCGCCCCAGACCTCGCTGAACTCCAGGAACCGCTCGGTGGCCGCAGTTTCGCTCGGAGCGGCGTAGACCCGCCGCAGAACCTTGATCATCTTATCCCAGTCCGCCCGCGCCGCGTACCGGAAGCTGTTCCTCAGCAGGTGAACGATGGCGCGTGTGCGCGTCGAGGAGGTGGGCGACGGCCTCGGTCAGCCGCTCCGCGAAGGCGATGTTCAGCCATTCGTCGGACACATGCATGTTCGAGTCCGAGCCGACGGCGCCGGTGACCACGAACTGAGCCTGCGGGTAACGCTTGCCGAGCATTTCCATGAAGGGGATACCGCCGCCGAGGCCCATACTTCGGGGAGTCTTCCCGAACGCACGGTTGCCTGCCTCGTCCAGGGCGGAGGAAAGCCACGGTGCCGGGATAGGGGCGTGCCACCCGTTGCCCGTCATGGGGTCGCTGACCGTGACCTGGGCGCCGTAGGGCACGTCCCTGGTCAGGACCTGCTCCAGTTCCGCGAGAGCCGACTCGGCGTCGACGGTGGGTGGAAGGCGGAAACTCAGCCTCAGCGACGTCGATTCACGCAGGACGGCACCCGCCACCGAGGGGTCCGGCAGTCCAGCCGCCCCGGTGACCGAGAGAGTCGGCCGCCAGGCACTGTTCAAGATGAGCTCGACCTCGTCCTCCGAGGCGTGCCGCATACCCTCCACCAGCGGATACCGTCGCCGCAGAGCCCCCGGATCGAGCGCGGCGAGGGCTTCGGCCTCGGCGCGGCGTACCTCGGGGATCGGCGCCCGCATCCCCGGCAGCAGGATCTCGCCGGTCTCCGCGTCCTCCAGCCGGTCCAGCAGTCGCCGCATGATGCGAAACGAGCTCGGGACGATACCGCTGGCCAGACCGGAGTGCAGCGCCACCTCCAGGACCCGCACGGTGAGGGTCACCTGCACGAAGCCGCGCAGACTCGACGTGAGCCACATGCGCTCGTAGTCCCCGCCTCCGGCGTCCAACGAGATCACCAGGGACACCTCATCGAGCCGCCCGGCGAGGTGTTCCAGGTAGGCCGGCAGGTCCGGGCTGCCGGATTCCTCGCCGGTCTCCAGCAACAGCACGGCCCGGCCGTGCTGTCCGCCCGCGGCGCGGACGGCTTCCAACGCCGCGACCGCGGCGTAGCCGGCATAGCCGTCATCGACCGAACCCCGGCCGTAGAGGCGGCCCTCGCGCAGCACCGGCTGCCACGGGCCGAGGCCCTCGGACCAGTTCCCCAGGGGAGGCTGCTTGTCGAGATGCCCGTACAGCAGTACCGTGCCGGCCCCCTCCGCACCCGCGGTGGCGGGCACATCGACGACGAGAACCGGGCTGCGCCCGGGCAGGTCCACCAGGTCGCACGCAAGGCCGGGAACCGACCGGGAGGCAACCCAGTTCCGCACATGTTCGGCAGCGGCTCGCAGGTGACCGTTCTCCTGCCACGCGGCGTCGTATGCCGGTGACACCGCGGGTATCCGGATCAGCTCGGACAGGCTGGCCACGACGCTCTCCGCCCAGTTGGCACCGACCGATCCACGGAGTTTCTCGTCGTCCATAAGGCCGGTATTCCCATCGGGACTCATGAGGTGGTCCTCTGCGGCAGCGCTTCCAGGGCGATGTTTCCCGGCAGGACCGCGAGGTCGAGGTCCCCGATCTCTTCGCCGACGCCACCGGTCACCGGGGCGACGGCCTCGTGTCCGGCGTTGATCAGGACGAAGGCGATGAGCGAGGACACCACCAGGATGCCGACCGCCCACCAGATCGCCATGTCGTAGCCGTGCACCAGCGCCTGTACCTGCACCAGCGGTGCCTTGCTGCCGTGGTGGGCCACCAGGAACCTGGTGGTGGCGCCGGCCGCGATGGTGTTGAGCAGCGCGGTGCCGATGGAGCCGCCGATCTGCTGCGAGGTGCTGATCATCGCGGAGGCGACGCCGGCGTCCTGCGGCTGGACCCGGTAGGTCGACAGGCTCATGGCGGGCATGAACGAGGTGCCCATGCCGAGCCCGAGCAGCACCATGCCAGGCATGATCAGCTCCGGGTAGGAGCTGGTGGGCGACAACTGGGTCAGGAACAGCATGCCGACCGCGCCGAGCAGCAGGCCCGGGCCCATCAGCCAGCGGGCCGGGATACGGGTCATCAGCCGCGCACCGAGCTGCGTCGATCCGATGATCATGCCGCCGATCATCGGCAGGAAGGCGACGCCGGTCATGACCGGGGAGTACGCCTTGACGCCCTGCATGTAGTAGGTCAGGAAGAAGAACAGGCCGAACATGCCGATGATGGCGAGTCCCAGCGACAGGTACGCCCCACCGCGGTTGCGGTCGGTGATGACCCGCAGCGGGAGCAGCGGTGCCTTGGTCCGGCCCTCGACCAGGACGAACACGGCGAGCAGCGCCGCTGAGGCGACGAACAGGCCGATCGTGGTTCCGGAACCCCAGCCGTCGAGCTCGGCCTTGGTGAAGCCGTACACCAGGGCGACCAGGCCGGCGGTGGCCAGCACCACACCGGGGATGTCGAGCCGGTTTCGGTTGCGCTCGCTCTCACGCTCGTGCACGAAGACGACGGCACCGATGGCGGCGATCACCGCGAAGAAGATGTTGATGAACAGCGCCCAGCGCCAGTTGGCGTACTGGGTGAGCACGCCGCCGAGCAGCAGGCCGACCGCGCCACCGGCGCCGGCGATGGCACCGAAGATGCCGAATGCCTGAGCACGCTCCTTGGCCTCGGTGAAGGTGACCGCGAGCAGCGACAGCGCGGCGGGGGCGAGCAGGGCGCCGAAGGCGCCCTGGAGGGCGCGGGCGCCCAGCAGCATGGCCTCGTTGACGGCGGAGCCGCCGAGCGCGGACGCGAGGGCGAAGCCGATCAGTCCGATCATGAAGGCGCGCTTGCGCCCCCACAGGTCGGCGATGCGTCCGCCGAAGAGCAGCAGACCGCCGAAGGCGAGACTGTAGGCGGTGACGACCCACTGCCGGTCGGCGTCGGAGATGTGCAGGGAGACTTGCGCGTGCGGGAGGGCGATGTTCACCACGGTGGCGTCGAGGACCACCATCAGCTGGGCAATCGCAATGAAGATCAGCGCCTTCCAGCGCTGCGGGTCTGGCTGGACCGCTATGTCGGTGCCGGTTTCAGGCATGGTACTTCCCGTGTTTGTGTGTCATCAGGATGAAGTCGTTGACTGACGCACCGCCATCGGCGCCTGTCGAGCAAGTCGAGCAAGGGGCCGTTCGGGGAACGCGATGGTTCAGCAGCTGGTGCGGTTACGTCGTACGTCTGCGCCGTACGGTGGCGGGTCGCTCGGCGCGACGCCTCAGCGCAGGCACCGGACGGGCGTGTTCGGCCTCTCGGAGGGGTTCCGCTGAGGGGCCGCCGGACTCGGCGACGCAGGTTCTGCTCTTCGGACAGGCTGCGCCCGGACTGGGGTCGGACTGGGGTCGGGTTCTGCGGCGCGGCAGCCGCGGCAGAGCGCCTCTCAGCTCGGGCTGAGGGGGACGACGAGGTCGACCACGCCTGCGCTGAACGACTGCTGTCGCGCGCCCAGGGTGCGCAGGATCCGCAGGAGCCTGTGGTTGGAGCGGTGGGTGCTGACGGTGAGGGTATGACCGCCCAGGTCGGCTGCGTACTGGTGGGCCAGGCGGGTCAAGGCGGTGCCCAGCCGCTTTGACTGCCAGGCTTCGGCGATGAGGAGGCCCAGGTCATGCGCGCCGTGATCGTTGGGGTGGGTGATCAGATTGGTCAGGGCAACGGCCACGTGCGGTGCGGACTCCGGGGTGGTGATCCAGGTCAACCCGCGACGGCGATCGGTGAAGTGGGCCCAGTCCGCACCGGTCAGTCGGAGCTTGGCCCCGTGGTAGCGGGCGTACCGGCTCTCGGCGCTGCACCGGCCGTGCAGGTCTTGCACGGCATCGAGGTCGGAGCGGAGGACGAGCCGGGTCACGGTCCGTTCTCCGTTGCCCAAGGCGATCAGGTGCCGAGCCGCCCCGTGATCCGCTGCCGCTGAAGCGACCTGCGCCATCGGCTCAACGTGCACCTGCCGCCCGGTCGACCCTGCTGGGGCCGTGCTTGGTGGGGTCAGACGGCAGTTTGCGCCGTCCGCGCCGCCGTGGTCGGCGCCTGTGGCGGGCCGGTGAGCGCGACAGCGGGCTGTCGGACGTTGACCGAGGGGGGCGCCAGCCGGGTGGCTGCCTCGCGTTGGCCCTTCACGGCCGACCCAGTCGATGGACTCGACCGCGGCCCCCCGGCAGTCGGTGGGCAGGACAGCGGCGTGATCCCGCGTGTCCTCGGCGTCCGCTCCAGTTCGACATGCGGTGGCGGCCAGGGGCCACTTGCCGCTGTGCGCGGCCGAGTTCGGCGATTGCCTCTCCGCGTGGCTGAAACGTGCTGCCGCGCCCCGGCCCCCCTCAAAACCGGACGTACGACGGTGCACCGCATCCGGCGCAAGCGGGCCCCGGGATTTTCGCTGTGAAGTCATTCTTGCTCGGTCCTTCCGTAGTAGCCGGCCTGGTGCTGTTGATATCAATCGGCGGGCATGAGGCGGAGGCTTGCCCTCCCGTCCGAACCGCCGACCCGTCGATACTGCGGCCAGATCCCCTTCCGGCGGGCTGCCGGACCAATCGACACCCTGTCGACTGCTGGCCGGGGCGGGCGGGATGCCGGTCAGAACTCGTCGTGCGAGTCGGCCGGAGTGGCGTGCAAGGTGGGCAGGTAGTGCTCGGCGAAGAGCTTTGCCGCCAGTTCGCCTCTGCTGCTGACGTCGAGCTTGCCGAAGACCGCCTTGAGATGGTCCCGGACGGTATGCGGGGACAGGTGGAGTGCCCCCGCGATTTGGTGGTTGGACATCCCGCGCGCCGCCACCTGGGTGATCTGCTGCTCGCGCCGCGTGAGTCCGTATGCCTCGACGATGATCGGAGCGATCTGCGCAGACTTGGCCGGCCCGACGGTGACCGCGACCGGCCCCGGTGAATCGTCGGCCGCGCGCAGCGAAGAGGCGTGGACGTAGATCCAGCGGCCGCTCCCCACCTGGATCCGGGTGCTGGCCGAGCCGCGCTCGCGTCCCGCGGCGATCATCGGGGCACGCGCGACCGCCGCGAGGACCGGGGACAGCGCCGGCGGGGCACCGCGCCAGTCGGCCCCGGCGATCTCGGTGAGCCAGTGGTGTGCCTGGTCGTCGAACGACAGCAGCTTCCCGGCGGCGTCGTAGAGCGCCGTGCCCGGCGAGTCCGAGTCTCCGGGCGCTACCGCGCCCAGAGTGGCCAAGCCGCGCAGGGCGACCGCGATGGGCGAACTGACCTGCCGGACGATCTCGGCATCGCGCGTGCTGAACGGGACGCGGCCGCGCTCGCGGTACAGGTTGACCACGCCCCACGTGAGCGACCCGGCGCGGAAGACGGCACGTAGTTCGTCGTCGTAGCCCTGCGGCACCAGGAACTCGCGGTGCCGGGCGCTGCGCTCCGGGTGGGACCCCGTGGCTCGATAGAGCGTGCCCATGCCCGATTCCGACCGGGCGAGGTCCCGGAACAGCAGGACGTCCTCGCCGGACATCTCATGGGTCCAGAAGTTGACGCACTGTCGCGGGTCGACGTTCTCCACCCTGGCCGGGACCGTCGCGAGCAGCGTCGACGGGTCAACGGCGAACCATGCCGACCCGTCAAAGGGCACCACCTTCCGAAGACGCTCGGAAGCCCGCCGGAACAGGTCCTCCCCTGTCACCGCACTCTCCGCCGTTGCCACGACGGACGCGATACCACGTTCTATGTCCAGCGAATTCATGCCCCCCACTTTCCGTCGTCCAGTGTGCGGACTACGTGTGACACCAGCTGCCCCGTCTGTAGGCCCCTGGTCTCGACGCTTCCTGATTCATGACGCCCAAGGCCCGGCGGCGGCCTTCTCCGTTGCGGGGCAGGCCACCGCTGTCAGCCGCCCTGGTCCGGCGACAGGGCCGGGTAGTCGGTGTATCCGTGTGCGTCTCCTCCGTAGAAGGTGGCCGGGTCGGCCTCGTTCAGGGGTGCGCCTGCTTTGATCCGGGCCACCAGGTCGGGGTTGGCCAGGGCCATCGATCCGAGGGTGATGACGTCCGCGAGGCCGTCCTCCAGGTCCTGGATCCGGGTGGGCAGGTCGGCGCCGCCCCGGTTGAGCAGCAGGGCCCCGGGCCAGTCGGTCCGGATCTGCTTGAGCATGGCCTCGTCGCCGCCGTGGGCCACGTGCAGGTAGGCCAGGCCCAGGGGGGCCAGAGCGGTGACGAGGTGACCGTACAGGTCGTGCGTGTCGAGTTCGACGATGTCGTTGAAGGGGTTTCCCGGGGAGATGCGGTACCCGGTGCGCTGGGCCCCGATCTCGTCCGCGACCGCGGTCGCCACCTCCAGCGGGAAGCGCACCCGGTTGGGCAGCGAGCCGCCGTACTGGTCGGTGCGCCGGTTGGCGTTGCTGGACAGGAACTGATGCGGCAGGTAGCCGTTGGCGCCGTGGATTTCCACGCCGTCCGCGCCGGCGGCGATCGCCGCAGCTGCCGCGCGGCGGTAGGCGGCGATGGTCTCGTCGATGTCCTGGGTGGACAGCGCGCGCGGTTCGGGTATCGGCCGCAGGCCGCCCGGGGTGAACATGGCGCCCACCGGCTGTACTGCGGAGGGCGCCACCGGCCGGCGGCCGTGCTCGGTGTTGTCGGGGTGCGCGATGCGGCCGACGTGCATCAACTGCACGACGAGCCGACTGCCCTTCGCGTGGACGGCGTCCACGACCGCGCGCCACCCGGCGATGTGCTCGTCGGTGTAGATGCCCGGCGTCAGCAGGTAGCCCTGGCCGTCCGCCGAGGGCTGGGTGCCCTCGGTGATGATCAGCCCCACCGACGCACGCTGCGCGTAGTACTCGACGTTCAACACCGTCGGCACACCGGAGGGCAACGAACGGCTACGGGTCATGGGCGCCATCGCGATACGGGACCGCAGCGCCATCCCGCCCACCTCGATGGGGCTCCACAGGTCAGTCATTACATGCTCCAAATCGTCATGCGGTGGCAAACCACCTAAATCAACACATGGTCACGTGGTCGATAGGCCGTCAACATTTCGCGCGGAAGCATCGGTTGGCCAACCAGGCCAGGCCTTCCTGAGCTGCACCGTGCGCAACGTCGGTTCTACACGTCGGCCGGCTCGATATTGTGGTTGATCCTGAACAGATTCGTGGGATCGTAGTCGCGCTTGATCCGGGCGAGGCGGTCGTAGAGTTCCGCGCCATAGATCTCGCGCATGGTGTGCTGGCCGGTCGCCTCTTCCGGGCCGAGGAAATTGACCATGCGGCGGGTGTCCTCCCACGGACGCACCTGCGCGACCATCGCGGCGAGCTGGTCGCGCAACAGCGGCAGGAGTTCGTCGGGCCCCACGCCGAAGGCGAAGAGCTGGAACGGCAGGCCGCGCGCCGCAACGGCGTCCGGCGTGCGCGGCGCCCGGCTGAGCGCGCCCCCCAAGTGCCGGATCTCGATGTTCGCCAGCTGACAGCCCGACTCCGGGCCGGCGAACCGGACCAGCGCGTCCACCGTCTCCCCGGTCAGTTCGGCAAGCCCGCAGGAGCGCTGCACGTGCGGCAGCGGCTCCGGCGGGTCCATGTGGATGGTCGCCGCCTCCGCGTAGGTCAGCTCGCCGATCGTGTCGAAGACCACCCGCGCGACACCGCGCAACGGGGTGAGCAGCTTCGCGCCCTCCTCGGCGGCGCCGTTGTACGCGACGCGCACGTGCACGACGAACGCTCCGCGCAACGGTCCGGGCAGGGCAGGGTCCGGCGGCAGCCGCTGAACGGCCACGGACGTGGACATCGCGTCCGGGATGCCGCCGACCCACTCCCGCCAGGCGTGCAGGACCTCGGCGGCATCGTCGCCGGCGAACCACAGGCCCCCGCCATACATGTGCGTGACGGGGAACACCTGCGTCTCGATGGCGGTGACGATCCCGAAGTTCCCCTTGGTTCCCCGCACGGCGAAGAACAGCTCCGGCTCACTGTCGGCCGTGACCCTACGGGCCCGGCCGTCCGCCGTCACCATCTCAAGGGCGCTGACGTACTCCGAGGCCCAGCCGAGCGAGCGGCCGAGGAACGGGCTCTGGCCACCGCCCAGCAGGA
>Ga0302314_10019101_pt1 | contig 11400 bp, 9 predicted proteins | sample III_Palsa_N2_3_FD_200533 | JGI IMG/M metagenome (GOLD analysis project Ga0302314, IMG submission 200533) | Peat permafrost microbial communities from Stordalen Mire near Abisko, Sweden - III_Palsa_N2_3 | ecosystem: Environmental > Terrestrial > Soil > Palsa > Peat permafrost | place: Sweden... | reverse complement strand
TCCTGCAGAAAGAACATCTGCCCACCGACCATCAATCCGCCGATATAAAGAAACATCCACTGCAGCCGCTTGTAGTTCGCCGCTCCGGCCTCTTGCGCGCGATTCATCGCCGCCAGGATCAGAAACAAGATCCCAACGCCAATCACACGAATTCCGAGAATCAGCAGCGTATGCGGCGGGCTCACGATCTTCACATCCAGCCCATAGGCGTTGTGCCACCAGTTATCGAACGGCGCCGAGGTCAGCATTGCCACGCCGCCCCAACCCGCCAGAAATACCCCCAGCGGCGCCCGCAACCCAAACACGCTCACCGAGTTGGCCCGCATCTCCTCATCGCGTCCGAGCGTCGCCCGCGCCACCAGCCACAGCCCAATCACCCCAGCCAGCACGCCACACGCATAGATCGCCATGTGCGCCGGCGTCCAAAAGCTGTCACGCCCAATCGACCGGTGCCACGAAACATCCCACGCGCCCCCCAGAGTCGCCGAGCTCACGGACAGAACCCCGACCCACAGATACCACGGCACACCAACACTCTGGCTCTTTACATGGGTTACCGTCCCGGACGAGGCGAACAGTGGCGGATGGTTGGCAGCAGTTGACATGGGATCTTCTCCAAAAGGGAACGTTAGCAGCTAGCTTACGCTGAGTCCGTCCCACGAGGGCCTGACAAATGTAAAGAAATGCGCGGATTTTTCGAGCAGCTTAGTCGCCGAAAAGACACACTGCGGGGAACCTTTCCTGACAAATCCATTACAGTCCAGGCAACAACTCCGGCGCGATTCCGGCGCTACAATAGAAGAAGGCAAATGGCGATCAGCATCTCGCATTTGCTATCCGCAATTACCAGCACGTCAAATCCGACCTCTGGAGTCCCACCCCTTGATCCTGCGCCTTCCCTCTGTAACTCGGCCCCTGTCTCTGAAGCGCAATCGCCTTTCCACCCCCCTCGCTGTGGCCGCCGTCTCGGCCATCTGCCTGCTGCTGCCCAACTGCGGCAGAAGCGAATCCCCCGCTCCGCCCACCACCACCGCCGTCGCCCCAACCGGCCAGAAGTACGAGCTCAAGCTCTACCACCTGCACACCGGCGAGAGCCTCGATGTCGTCTACCGCATCGGCGACACTTACATCCCCGCCGCGATGGACCAGCTCAACCACTTCCTCCGCGATCACCGCACCCAGGACCAGAGCCACTACGACCCCAAGGAGTTCGATCTCCTGCACTCCTTGATGGCCAAGCTCGGCAAGAACGGCAGCGTCATCGACGTAGTCTGCGGCTACCGCACTCCCTGGTCGAACAACTTCCTCCGCACCCGCGGCGGTACGGCCTCTCCGGCAGTCACCGGCGTGGCCAAGAACTCGCAGCACATGCAGGCCAAAGCAATCGACATCCGCGTCCCCGGCGTCACCACCAGCAAGCTCCGCGACGTAGCCCTCAGCCTCCACGATGGCGGCGTCGGCTACTATCCCATCAGCCAGTTCGTCCACGTAGACGTCGGCCCCGTCCGCCAATGGACCTTCGCCGGCCGCGACAGCGACTAAACCAGCTTCTTTCATCTACCCACTACAACGCTGTCATCTCGACCGAAGCGCAGCGAAGTGGAGAGATCCCCGCATTGTTTTTCCACTAACCACAAATCCGGGTGCCCTACCCTTTGGCGCTTTTTGCCAAAGGGTGGGGTATCGAGCAAAGCTCGACCGCTCTCCTCCGTCGCAGTACCAAAGCGGGTGTCCCCGATCTCGCGCACTTGGAGATCGGGGCGCTCGCAGCAGCACAACCTCCCAGGGAATCCTCAACAACTCCGTCCTACCATCCCGCCATGAAATACTCCTCCTCATGTCGGAATCCTCCCGCCAGCTCGTGCGCCAAATCTTCTCCGAAGCCATGGCCGCGACCACCGTCGAAACCGCCTGCACCCGCCTCCTCCGCGTCCAGAACAACAAGCTCCACGCCGCCGACCTGACCTACGACCTGGCAACCTTCACCAGCATCCAGATCATCTCCATCGGCAAAGCCGGCGCCACTCTCTTCGACGCCGTCCGAACCCTCCTACCCGCAAACCTCCCCATCCGCTCCATCATCTCCGCACCCTCACCTCCGCAACACCTCACCCCATCCGACCTCTACTTCCCCGGCGGCCACCCACTCCCCAACGCCGCCTCCATCGCCGCTGCAAACGCCGCACTCAAACTCCTCAGCACTGCCACCGGAAAAACCCTCATCCTCTTCCTTATCTCCGGCGGCGCCTCCGCCATGTTCGAGCAGCCCATCGACCCGAGCCTTACCCTCGAAGACCTCATCCATCTCAACCGCCAGCTCGTAGCATCCGGCGCCTCCATCCGCCAGATCAATACAGTCCGCAAGCACCTCTCCGCAGTCAAAGGCGGACGCCTCGCCACCGCCGCGCCCACCGCCACCAAGCTCAGCCTCTTCATCTCCGACGTCCCCTCCGACGCCCTCGATGCACTAGCCTCAGGCCCCACGCTCCCCGACCCCACCACCACAGAACAAGCCCTCGCAATCATCCACCAACACCTGCCAACCACGCCTCCCCCAGCTCTCACCGAAACCCCAAAACCCGGCCATCCCGCCTTCCACAACGCCCATCACATCATCCTGCTCGACAACGCCGCCCTGCTCGAAGCGGCGAAACAATCCGCCGAGCGCCTCGGCTTCGCCGTCACCATCGACAACACCTGCGACGACCAGGACTACGAACAAGCCGCCACCTATCTCCTCAACCGTTCTTCCCAGCTAAGCCGCGAACACAAACGATCCTGCCTGCTCTCCGGCGGCGAGGTAACCGTCCGCCTCCCTGCAATTTCCGGCAATGGCGGACGCAACCAACAACTCGCACTCTTCGCCTCGCGTCACCTCAGCGGCACAACCCTCCTCAGCGCCGGCTCCGACGGAATCGACGGCAACAGCCTCGCCGCTGGCGCTGTCGCCGACGAAACCACCTCCCCCCGAGCCCTCCAACAAGGCCTCGACACGGCAGACTTCCTCACCCGCTTCGACGCCGGAACCCTCTTCGATTCCCTCGGTGATACGATTCTCACCGGGCCTTCGGGTAATAATCTAAGGGATATTCGCATCCTACTCACAGGCGCCGATACCTGAGCTCTTTTCGCGCGCTCTTCTCTCCAGCTTCCTCCGCATCACGCCTTCAAGAAACCAGACGGAGCACGACTTGCCTTCGCAGATTCATGTTGCCGCCCTCACCGACATCGGGCGCGTTCGAACCAACAACGAAGACATCTTCGGCATCGACGCCCCGCATGGTCTCTACGTCGTCTGCGACGGCATGGGTGGCGCCGCCGGCGGCGAAGTCGCCAGCAGCCTCGCCTGTAGCACCCTCATCGAAAGCTTCGCCTCAATCCTCGCCAACGAAAGACTCTCCACCCCGGCCGCCTTTCAGGAAAAACTGGCCACCGCCATCCGCAGCGCCAACTCCGCCGTCTACCGCGCCAGCCGTGCCCCCGAACATCGCGGCATGGGCACCACGTTGGTAGCCGCCGCCCTCTCTGGCAGCACGGCTCTCATCGCCAACGTCGGCGACAGCCGCGCCTACGTCCTGCAGCAGGGCGCCTGGGAGCAGGTCACCTCCGACCACTCCTACATCAACGAGCTCATACGCACCGGCAGCATCCGCCCGGAAGACAGCAACGCCCCCGGCCTGCAGCGGTTCGCCTCCACCATCACTCGCGCCATCGGCACCGCAAAGGACGTCAAGCCGGACTTCTTCCCCATAACTCTCACCGACGGCGACACCCTACTACTCGTCAGCGACGGCCTAACCCGATACCTCGATTCCCCCGACTTCCACACCCTCATCGACCCAACCGACCTCGAAGCCTCCTGCCAGCGCCTGATCGACTCCGCAAAAAAGCAAGGCGGCATCGACAACATCACCTGCCTGCTACTGCGTTACATAGCTCCCGCCGAATCCTCCACCACCTAGCCACAAACAAGCTACCCGCCGTGTTCTCAAAAGGAGTACGCCCGGTCTCATTCTGAGAACGGCAGCCGCATCCTCAACGGCCAGCAGCCTTCTTATGCCGCTTGGTGATGTACATCGCATGGTCCGCCCGGTCCAGCAGATCCTGTAGCGACTCCGCCTCATCCTCACCGCTCGTCACATGTCCCACACTGAAGCTGAAGGGATACGCCCGCCCCGGCTGCGCGTTGCGCTCTGCGGCCGCCGCTACCAGTCGCTGCGTCACATACCGCATGGACTCTTCGTTGGACTGCCCGGCAACTACAAACTCATCCCCGCCCACGCGGCCCAGCACATCCGACTTCCGAACGTGTCGCTGCAGCAGATCCGCAACCTCGCAAAGAAACTCCGAACCCACCGCATGGCCCTGCGTATCGTTGATCAGCTTCAAATTATCGAGATCAACAAACAGCACCGAAAACGGCGCCTTAGAGCGCTGCGCCAGCCGCAGAGCCTGCTCGGCAAGCAGATAAAACCCGCGGCGATTGTAGAGTGCGGTCAGTTCATCGCGAAGCGAAAGATTGCGAATCTCCCTCTCCAGGCTGCTGATGCGCAACACCATAATCAGGATCAACCCGAACGCCAGCAGCACAGCCAGCGTCGTTTCAATGGCGTTCGCATACTCCGGTCCGAGCAGCCCCGTCCTCACGGCTTCCACCCTCGCCGCCTGCAGGGCAAACGGCAGCGCCAGCGCGACCGGAAACGCAATCCGGGCGATATTGCCACCGATACCGCTACTCAGCAGAATGCTGAAGGTGCCATACTCCGCCCGCCGCCCGAAGGCCACAAACGACACCAGCATCAAACAGATCAGCGTTGCCGGCGAGGTCCTCGTATGCGCCGAAACCCCATAGAGCCGAATCGCCCCATAGACATACCCCGACGCCGTGGTCAGCACCATCGCACAAAAAGCGCACACCATCAGGTCGGCGATGCCCGACATGATGCTCTTCCGGCTGCGCATAAAAAACAGCGCGACCGCCAGCAGCGCAAAATCGGTCGCCGTCTGCGGCGCCATCCGCCCCGGCATACTCCCGCCAAGAGGACCGGCCACCGGCAGCAGCGTATCCATGCCAGTCGAAATATGAAAGATATACTCCGCCAGCACAATCACGGCCATCGCCCCGACAAACACCCCTGCCAGTCGGCTTATCAGTACCATCTCTTTCGTGCGTTTCGGCTGGGAAAGCAGCAGGCTCAAGACGCTGACCAGCGTCGCCAGGGCCGTATTCGGCGTCATCAAACTCCAGTTCGCCGGCAGCATCCTGCCCAACGCCGGCTCAAACCACGCCACCAGCACCGTAGCCGCAATCAGCAGCGCCAGGGCCACGCACAGCAGTTGGACCGCACCCAGCTGCTCCTGCAGCGCGGGGTCAAGATCAACAGAAAACCGAAATAGGGGGGTTCTGGTCATGCCGGAAGTAGCATGTGCTTCAGCGCTTGAATCACAAGGGGAACCCGATCAACGGGGCGCGTCCAGTGTACGACGCAAAACCCACGAAAATCGAACCAAAATTTGACTGGTGCGCATCTATAAGATGCGTACTTCAGCTATCGCGATCGATTCTTTCTTCATCATCACCACAATCCCCCCACACGCCCGCCATCCTGCGATACTGGAAGCGAACGGAGTGGACGCCAGAAACCTATGTCGTCAAGCATCACCAACCCGGTCCCCGCCACGCCCCAGGTCGCCTCCGCCCGCAGCCGCGCTCTCTCCAGCTTCGACCGCACCCTGCAAAGCGCCCGCTCCACCGTCTCCTTCCGAGAAACCCTCCGCCTCGCCTACGACAGCTTCAGCGCCAGCAAAACGCGCTTCCTCCTCACCATGCTCGGCATGGTCATCGGCTCGGCCTCCATCGTTCTGGTCGTCACCGTCGGCCTCACCGGCAAGCAGTTCGCCCTCGACACCATCTCCGGCCTCGGCCCAACTAAGGTCGAAATGCAGTACACCGGCGGCATCGTCATGGGCCCCGACAACGTTGGCACACCCGACTACATGACCCTCGAAGACATGCAGGCCGTCGACGCTCAGGTCCCCGGCATCATCGCCAGCTCGCCCATGCTCGAGTTCCACGACAGCATCTCCGTCGGCGGCGGCCTCACCAAAGACGCCATGCTCCTCGGCGTCAGTCCTGAGTACAAAGAAATTCGCAATCTCAAGGTCAAAGCAGGACGTTTCTTTGACGACCGGGACGCCATCACCCACGCCAAGGTCGCCGACATCGTCGGTCCCATGGCCATCGAGCTCTACGGCAGTTACTCCGATGCCGTCGGCCACTCCATCACTGTCCACGGCATCCCCTTCACCATCATCGGTGTCTTTACCGAAAATACTGACACCCATGACCTCTCCGAGATCAGTACACACACCCTCCTCGTTCCCTACGAAGTCGCCCGGTACTTCACCGGCAGCGACACCCTCAAAGAGATCTTCTTCAGCATGTCGAGCGCGCGGCAAGTGGAGCCCGGGGCTGCCCGCATCAGCGAGATCATCCAGAGCCGTCACCGCAGCACCAGCGTCTATCACGCCGAAACCCTTACCAGCATCCTCGCCCTCATGGCCAAGATCGCCGACATGCTCACCATCGTCCTGCTCCTGGCCTCCACCATCACCCTCATCGTCTCTGGCGTCGGCATCATGAACTCCATGATCGCCAACGTGCAGTCGCGCATCAAGGAGATCGGCATCCGCAAAGCCATGGGCGCCACCAGCCGCGAGATCCGCCTTCAGTTCCTCACCGAAGCCGTCCTGCTCTCACTAAGCGGCGGCCTGATCGGCACTCTGCTCGGCCTGGCCATTCCTTTCAGCATCCGCATCTTCACCGACTTCAGGATCCCCATCAACCCCTGGAGCGCCGTCATCGCCCTCGCCACCTCCATGATCGTCGGCATCATCTTCGGCACCCTCCCCGCCAACCGCGCCGCCAAGCTAGACCCCGTCTCCACCCTCAAGTACGAGTAGGTTTTGAACTCGTTGCTGTTGCCTTTGCTTGTTCTTACACAGCCCGCACCACCTCCACACTCGTCACTCTTAGCGCACACCCTCCACACTCGTCACTCTTAGCGCACACCCTTTACACCCGTCATTCTGAGCGCACACCCTTTACACCCGTCATTCTGAGCTTCGCGAAGAATCTCTGTATTGGCACTTGCACTCTCCCGTTCTTCGCCCGCCAGCCACAAATCCGTGTTGCCCATTCATGACGGCTTCATCGTCATGAGTGGGGAACACCACCGCCAACCCACCCCAACCCCAAAGACCAAATCCCAACTACCACCCCAGGGGCCAAAGGCCCGACAACATCACAACCTGGGCCGAAGCCCTGGGAAAACAACCCGCGTCAAAGACGCCACCTGTCTACCGGGAAAGCAATCGGAAGGGCCCGGTTTCAACCGGGCCACACAGCCCACGCCCGCATGGCCCACCACTCTGCCCTGAGCGCAGTCGAACGGGCCGGAGCGCAGGAGCAGCCGAAGCGACTGAATTGCCTTCCTCCATGCCCACACCAAACCCCACTCCGGCAAGATAGTCTCAATCAACGAAAAGCCGGGTGCCCCATATCTCGCTTCTGAGATGTGGGTTCGCAAGATGTCGATCGCTCCGATCATCGTGTGTTTGCACCACCCTCAATCCACCCCAACCCCAAGGGCCAGAGGCCCGACATATACCAGCCTAGGGCGAAGCCCTAGGAAAAAACCCGCGTCGAAGACGCCACCACGCTGCCGCAGGCCCGAGCGCAGGCGCAGCCGAAGCGACTGAATTGCCTTCCTCCAAACCCGCACCAAACCCCACTCCGGCAAGATAGTCTCAGTTAACGAAAAGCAATTCAGCCGCGTAGAAACCATCATCGACTCGATGACCGCAAAAGAACGCCGCAACGCCTCCATCATCAACGGCAGCCGCCGCAAGCGCATCGCCCTGGGCGCCGGCGTCCAGGTCTCCGAGGTCAACAACCTCCTAAAGCAACACGCCCAAATGTCCAAGATGTTCAAAACCATGGGCTCCGGCGGCGGAGGTAAAATGCAACAACGCCTTGTGAGCCAAATGGGCAGCGGACAGAGATCGGAAGATAGAAACTGGGGATTCGCAAATGTCATTAGAGGAAGAAACGGCAGAAGCTAACTCGTTTTATTTCCTCCCCGAGTTCACATTCAGCAACACAACATTTCGCCCAGCGGCCGGCACTGAACTTGAACTTGCCGACGGCGTCATTTGGCTTGATGACAGGGCCGTCGTGTTTCAAATAAAGGAACGCGGTGTCGAAGAAACGTCACTCTCCGATCAACAAAAGTGGTTCAAGAACAAGGTGCTCAAGCAAGCAACTAGGCAAATCAAGGACACACTACGGTATCTTGATGCAAACCCGACAATCGTCGCAAAGAATCGCAGAGATCAGGCCGTTCCATTAGAAAAAAGTCGCCTTAGAGAACTACATAAAGTGATCCTCTACACGTGCGAAGGACCGTATGCGTACAGTCCATATCACGTGAGTTCTTCCGTAGGATTCATTCATATTTTCCGTAGTGACGATTACACCGGCGTGCTCAACACCATTCTGACGCTAGCCGAACTATTCGAATATCTCAGCTGGCGTGAGCATCACTTGACAGAGTGGCCTTCTGCTCAACATCTGCCGGAACAGGCGCTGCTGGGCCATTACCTTTTCGGTAATTTCGAAAAGGAGCCAAGCATCGAGGACATGGCATACGTCTATTCCATGCAAGACAATATCGAAGAATGGGATGTGACTGGAATCTTGCACAAGTTCCTAGATCGCTCGTATGAAGGTCACCGCGATAACCAATATCACAAAATTTTGGGGGAAATCGCCAAGTTAAACCGGGCCGGCCTACGCCCGTTCAAGGAGAGATTCAAGCTTTCTATGGAAAAGGCAAGAGAAAATATCTTCACTTTGCCCTACCGCTTCTCAATCTTGCGAAACGACTGCGGATTTTTGTTTATCCCATTGGAGAGTAAGTTCCGGAACGATAGGAGGAAAGCTCTCGTCAATTTGACTCATGCATGCAAGTACGATCAGAAAGTATCCAAGTGCATTGGTTTGGTGTGTTTAGCCGATGACGATGGTTGGTTTACTATCGATTGGTGCATGATTGAGTACCCTTGGAAACTTGATACCAAATTAGAGCAAAACCTCAAAAACAACTTTCCATTCAGAACGACTAAGTCTACTCACCTCAGCCGTTACACATTTTCGAAATAACCCGGGTAGTCGGGTGGCCCACAGAGACTTGGGCCGGGCGCAGAATTTCTACTTGCATCGGCGTCCTATTCCACAAAGCGCAAAAGAGACGCTTTTTTTGTTTTCTCAATACTGGTAGACTTCGGCCAACTTAAGTTCGCAAATTTTCGTCGCCGAGTATCCCGACAATGAACTTCGTCTGTGTAGATGTTGAGACCGCCAACGAGTCTTACGACAGTATTTGCCAAATTGGTATAGCGACCTTCGCTGATGGCAAGTATCTTGATGGTCTGGTGTCGTTCGTTAATCCAGATTGCGAGTTCCTTGGCATTAACGTGAGTATTCACGGCATTTCGGAAGATGACGTCCTCGATGCCCCTGGCTTCGAGGCTCTCTATCCCACCCTTGACCAGTTCCTCAGCGGCCAAGTAGTAGTTTGTCACACGCACTTCGATAGAGTGAGCATTAACAGAGCCTGCCAGGCAATCAACCGCCCGCTTATTGCCTGTCGCTGGCTTGACTCGGCGCGGGTTGTTCGGCGCGCCTACCCCGAGCAACGCTATGGTTTGCGACATATTGCCCGGCATCTCGGAATCACCTTCGACCATCACAATGCGCTTGAAGATGCCCGCTGCACAGGCGAGATCCTATGTCGCGCAATCACCGACACCCAAATTGCTCTCGAAGACTGGTTCAATCGTGTTGAGGAACCTATTTACGGGAAAGTAGATCGCCCATCGGCTAACCGAGCCGGTTTTCTCCATGGCGAGGTAATCGTCTTTACGGGAGCGTTATCCATCCAAAGAAGCGCGGCCGCGCAATTAGCTGCTGCCGTCGGATGCGAAGTCGGCGACGGAGTTACAAAGCACACGACTCTTTTGGTTGTCGGCAATCAGGACGCAAGAATGCTTAACGGGAAAGAGATTAGCAGTAAGCACGCAAAGGCCCGTGAACTTGTCGCGAGTGGTAAGCCGATTCGAATCATATCAGAAGCCGATTTCAATGCGTTGCTGACAATAAGCGGAACAACCTAGTTTGATTGCCGGGTGCAGGTGACCTATTCGTGAAGGTCAAAGCCCCCAACCCACCCTAACCCCAAGGGCCAAAGGCCCGCCCCATCACAGCCTAGGGCGAAGCCCTAGCAAAACAACCCGCGTCGAAGACGCCACCACTCTGCCCTGAGCGCAGTCGAACGGACCCAAGTGAAGCCGCAAGCCGCAACGCCTGAATTGCCTTCCTTCATGCCCCACCAAACTCCCTCGGCGCGGCAACACCGCTATTCTCCAAACACCTCCCGACTGCATCGACGCTCGCCTCGAACCACCCCGCTAAGACCCTGCCCTTGACAATCCCTCCCCATAACCATATACATAGCAATACGAGGTATCTTGCAATGGCAATAAAACGCTCCCCCGGCCCACCCGCCGACCAACCCGACCGCTGGGAAGCCCAGCTCCGCAAAGGAGCCCTCGAGATGGCCACCCTCGCCAGCCTCTGGCGAGGCCGCCTCTACGGCCTCGAAATCATCCGCACTCTCGAAGCCCAATCCCGCCTCGTCCTCGCCGAAGGCACCATCTACCCCATCCTCAGCCGCCTCAAAGACGAGGCCCTCCTCACCTCCGAGTGGGTCGAAGCCGACGCCGGCCACCCCCGCAAGTACTACTCCCTCACCAGCGAAGGCCGCGATCGCCTACGCCTCATGGCCGCAGCCTGGGTCGACTTCTCCAACGGTCTCGACCAGCTCATCCAACCCATTCTTCAACCCGAGGAGGTCCTCCAGTGAACCCCGCAACCACATCCGACCAGCAGCAAATCGAGCAGTTTCTCACCACCCTCCGCGCCAGCCTCGGCCCCATCGCCCTCCCCGAGCGCGAAGAGATCCTCCGCGAAATCGACGCCCACATCCACGACTCCATGGAGCTCACCGGCCAATCCGTCGCCACCGTCATCGCCAAGCTAGGCTCCCCGCAGCAGCTCGCAGCCGACTATCGCGACGGCGCCCTCGTCCGCGCCGCCAGCTACAGCTTCTCGCCCATGCTGCTCCTCCGCGCCACCCTCCGAATCGCCACCAAAGGCCTCTCCGGCTTCATCGTCTTCCTCTTCGGCCTCACCGGATACCTCACCGGCATCAGCTTCCTCATCACAGCCTTCCTCAAACCCTTCTTCCCCGACCGCACCGGCGTCTTCGTCCTCGACCA
>Ga0302314_10019100_pt1 | contig 11402 bp, 5 predicted proteins | sample III_Palsa_N2_3_FD_200533 | JGI IMG/M metagenome (GOLD analysis project Ga0302314, IMG submission 200533) | Peat permafrost microbial communities from Stordalen Mire near Abisko, Sweden - III_Palsa_N2_3 | ecosystem: Environmental > Terrestrial > Soil > Palsa > Peat permafrost | place: Sweden... | reverse complement strand
ATGTCGGCTCCAGCAACTGTTCGGCCTGTTGGAAGTTGGATATAGGGCGTCCAAACCCGCTTAATCTGTACGGCCGACGTGCCTGCACAGCGGCGTCGACATCCTAACTGCACGTCGCGAGCTCTTCCTGGTTCGCTAGGTGATGCAGCGCAATGTCGGCTCCAGCAACTGTTCGGCCTGTTGGAAGTTGGATATAGGGCGTCCAAACCCGCTTAATCTGTACGGCCGACGTGCCTGCACAGCGGCGTCGACATCCTAACTGCACGTCGCGAGCTCGCCCTAGTCCACTGTGACATGCACCGCAATGTCGGCTCCAACATCTGTCAAACGTGCGTAAGGATGATCCTAATAGGCCAGGCGTGTGAGCCTGGTTTATGGGCGTTACTGTGTCGCTCGCCGAGTGTTATTTACGCTGTTTTAAAACTGGGTACCCGGTACCCGGTACCCACCCGACCCTGCCGCCCCCCCGGGTACCCGGTACCCGGTACCCGACACCCGGGTACCGAACCCTGGTACTATAAGTTTAACAGCGCACAGTGTCCGGGTGGTCCGGCCCGAGCGACTTTAGCGCCGAGCGGTACGCATACGCCGGCACGAACTCCATTTTTAACGTACGAGTACATACCTTAACATCCTACGCTATACTCAAACCTGCTCCATCGTGGTGACTAACGGCTCGGCGTGCTGTTGCGGCAGCGGCAGCGGCGCCGGCGCCGGCGGCGCCGACGGCTTGACCAGCTCTGCGTCAGGCCCGGGCGCTGGAGCCTGGGTCGGCGGCGGCGCGCTGGGATGGTAGAGCAGCCACACGACGACGCCGACGGCAAAGAGGAAGACGACAAAGCAGGTGAGGCCCACCGCGAGTCCGACGCACATGTCGTCGCACGTCGACGTCGTGTCGCCGCCCGTCTGCGACGATGTGCTAAAGGGCGACGCCGTCGGTGTCGCGCTCGTTGGTCTTGCCGACTGCGCCGAGGCGGTGGGCGGCGAGGGAGGCGCGCTGCCCGGCCGTGTGCTCGGCTGCGCCGACGGTCGCGCCGTGGCCGGTTTGCGCGTTGGTCTGGACGAGCTGGGCGGCAGCGAATAGTAGAGGTACTCTGGCGTGGGCACGTTGGTCTCGTACTCGACGACGGGCTGCAGCGTGGGCACGGTCGGGCGCGCGGTGGGCTGATGCAACTTGGTCGGGCGCTTGGACGGCGCGTGCGACGGCGCTGGCTTGGGCGTCGGCCTGTGCGTGGGCTCGGGCGTCGGCCTGCGCGTCGGCTTGGGCGTGGGCTTGGGCGTGGGCTCAAACGTGTAGACGTAGTAGTTGCCGGGCGTGGGCGCGAGACTTTGTGTTGGTCGCGCCGTGGGCTTGTGCGTGGGCAGCGACGTCGGAAGCTTGGTGGGTTTGCGCGTGGGCGCCTCGGTGTACGCGTAGTACGTGGCCGTGGGCTGCGGCGTGGGCTTGGTCGGCTTGTGCGAAGGCTTGGCGGTGGGCTGCTTGGTGGGCTTGATCGTGGGCAGCGCCGTCGGGCCTTTCGTGGGCGGCGTGGGCGCCGGAGTGGGCGGCACGGGCGCCGCGGAGCGCGAGGGCGAGCTCGTGGGCGACGGCACGGGCGCGCTCGTCTGGCCGAGCACCGTCACGAAGACGCGGTAACCTTGGCTGCACTGCGCGCCGGTGAGGGAGTAAAAGTACAGCGTCTGACCGATGCGCGACAGCGTTGAGAGCGTGTACGTGCCAAACGTGTTGGCCGCCAGCACTGTTTGCGAGGCCGCGGGCGACGTGGCGCACATCGCGAACAAATTCTCATCCGGCGTCGTGCCTAGCGAGATGGTCGTCGTGCCGCGCCAGCGGAACAAAATCTGCGTTCCCGGAAGCACGGTGAGGTTGACGGGCATGTTGCCGTGCCACGTCTCAGCGTTGGGCGGGTACGAGCCGTCGGCGCCAATGGTGAGGACCGACGTGACCAGCGGCGTGGGCTGCCGCGTGGGCGAGAGCGTCGTGGGCGACGACGTGGTGGTTGGAAAGCTCGTCGGCGTATCGGTGGTGGGCGAGGCGGACGATGGCGATTCCGTCGTGGTGGGGAAGCGCGTCGGGACCTTGGTCGTCGTCGGGAACGACGAGGGCGAGTTGGTTGTGGAAGGCGACCTGGTCGTCGTGGGCAGATGCGTGGGAAAAGCTGAGGGCGACTTGCTAGTCGAGGGCGACTTGCTCGTGGGCGAGGCGGTGGTCGGACGCACCGACGTGGGTCGCACCGACGTTGGCGAACGCGACGTGGGCGCGTGAGTGCTCGGTTTCGCCGTGACGGGTTTGAGCGTGGGCACGGGCACCGTCGGGCGCAGCGTGGGCGAAGGCGTCGTGCTCGGCAGCAGCGTCGCGGCCTGCGAGGGTCTCCTGGTTGTTGGATAGACACTGGGCGCGCTGGTGCTCGAAAGCTGGGGCACTGGGTTTGTCGTTGGCTGGGCCGTCGTGGTGGTGACCGGCCCGCCCGCGCACAGGCACGCAAACGCCAAGATCAAGGCCAGTGCGATTTGAAGTGCGTGCGTTCCTCCAGTCATCGTGCGAACGCGACGGCGTGCAGAGCGCGCGCGCGACGGACGCCGAGCTAGCGCACGACGCGCGCGCCGTCCCCGTGTGTTGTGGCGGGCGACGCTTGTTCTTTGTGAACAAGTGTCAAACGCGACCGGCTTTTCCAACTCGCACGGCACCGGCCTTTAACTCTTTCTTGCCCCGAGCCTGCCGCGTGTGTGTGAAAAAAATCAAAAATCGCCGCCGCCGTGTCGTAGCTGCAGCCGCCGCGCAGCGACAAAGCGATGGACCCGTTCACCAACCTCCTCACGTCGAGCACGGCAGTGCTCAAAGACACGTCGGCGGAGTGGAAGGTGCGCGTGGCGGCGTTGAAAAAGATTCGCGATGCGTTGCAGGACACGCGGTTTGACAAACGCGTGGGCGCGCTGCGTCCAATCGTGCCCTGTCTGTGCCGCCAAGTGACCGACGGCCGCTCCGCAGTCACCGTCGAGGCGTGCCAGACGATTGGGGCGATTTGCGAAACGCTCGGGGACGAGGCTGGGTTTGATCCGTGGGCCGACGCCTTTGTCAAGGCGCTGCTGCCCTTGGTCGTGTCGTCGGCGGGCGTGGTGGCCGAGGCGGCGCAATCCGCGCTGGCCGCTCTCGTCAAGGGCACGACGCGCGGCTATCAGGCCGTTTTCGATCGCCTGTTGCAAGGCAGCGCCAACGGACGCGCCGCGCAGACGAGGCGCGCGTGCATGCAGCTCGCGCAGCGCGCGCTCGAGTGCTGGGACCGCGAGTGGCTGTGCCGCGGCGGCGGCAACGCGGCCTCGGTGGAGGTCGCTCTGCGCAAAGCGATTCGCGACGCCGACGCTGACGCGCGAGCCGCCGGGCGACTGGCGTATTGGGCATTTGCTTCCGTGTTCCCCGAGGAGGCGCGGCGGCTGCTGCGCGACCTGGAGGGAGCCGAAAGACTGCTCATTGAGCAAGCCAGGCGTGAACCCGCCGTTGAGCCGCTCGTGCCCGTGCTCAAGCGCGCTTCGTCGGTCAAGTCCACCGCGTCGTTGGCGGCGGCGGCCAGGCCCTCGGAGAGCCTCCGCTTTGAGCTGCCGCCCTCGACGCGCATTGCCCCAGCAGTCGCCAGGACGCCCGCGGCACCGACCGAGGCGCGACTGCAGGCTCCCGCGACGGCGTCCAAGCCGCCTCTGCTGTCGGCGCGCCCCGTGCTGCTGGACAGCGCGCCGCCGCGCTCCGCCCTCAAACTCTCCCTGCGCGCGAGCGTTAACGAGCAAACACCGTCGCTCGCGCGCAAAACGCCCTCCAAGACAACGACGCCGCACCACGACCGCGTGGCGTGGGCACTGCTCGGCGCCGGCGACCCCGAGGCGTCGCGGCGCGTCACGGCCATGCAGGACCTCGCATCGTACGTAGTGTCGTCACCCTCGAGCCCGCCCGAGCAGCTCGGTGACATTGTCGACGCCGTGGCCGCGTGTGCCGAGGATGAATCGCCTGCCGTGGTGGCTGCGGCCATGGACGCGTTTGGCGCGCTGGTGTGGGCTCACGGCGATTATGCGCTGGCAAGCCTCGATCGGCTTTTGCCGCTGGCGCTCAAGCACGCCAATGCGGCTGAGCGCAAAGCCAAGGTGGCGGCGGACCGCGCCGTGCAGGCCTGCGTCGGCTCCTTCGCTCCCGACGTTGTGATTGACCGCGTCATTGCCGCGGCGCGCTCGGCGCTCTACGCGAGCGACCGCACGTACGCGTGCGAAGTGCTGGCGCAGCTCGCCGCCGACGCTTCGGAGGCCGAGTTTGAGCGCGTGGCGCGCGCCGCGCTCGAGTGGAAGGACTCTTCGCTGAGCGATGCGCTCTACGAGGCGCGGCCCGACGCAGTCGCCCGGCTCGTCGACGGCCTCGTTGCCAGCGACGACAACGTCGCCATCGCGGCCGAACCCGTAGCGGCGGGGCCCGGGGCGGCGGCAGCGTGGGTGAAACTGCTCAATGACGGCGACGCGGACAACCGCAAGCGCGCGGTGGACGCGCTCGTGCGGCTGCGCGCCGCGGGTGACGCGACGCTGGCGGCGCAGCTCAACCCGGCGCAACTGCGCCTCATTGATATTTTCGAGCGTAAAACGCGCCCGACATGCGCAGTTTAGTTTCTTTTAATTTTTAAAAAAAAGAAAACGAAAGACTGCATGCGCCCGCCCCTTAACAGCACGCTACGCTCTGTTGATCCACTCGACAGCCACGTTCTGCGCGGGAACGTACTCGGTACTCATAATTTTCACGGCGGCCACTTTGGCAAGCGTTGCGCGGAGCATCTCGCCCTCACGCAGCGACCACGGCCCCGGCTCAGCCGTCCACGGCTTGGGCGCGTCCGAGGGCGAGACGGCCTTGGCGCCGGGAGCCACCATGGCCGCCAGCCTGGCTGCCTCGTCGTCGCCCAACCACGGGCACTCGCTCAAGTTAACAAGCGCCACCACGGCGCGGTGCGAAATCGCGCCGTGCGGGCAGAGCTCCGGCAGGCACATGGCCGCGAGGCGGTCGGTGGCGCCGTACCTCCGCATGGCCGCAGCGGTTCGCGGGTCGGCGGCCAACGACGCCAGGCAGCCCGCAGCGGCGCGCGCGGTGGCCATGTCCGTCTCCCAGTCCTCGGCGAGCAAAAGCCACAGACGGACCTTGTCGCCCATCGCCAGGTAGTTTACGAATTCATCGTCGGGAACAAGGTTGGACAGCAGCTCCGTGGCCGCGCGGCGCACCGGCAGCGTCTCGGAGAACTGCGCGAACTCGATTGTGGAAATCCCACTCTTCGATTGCGCAATCTTGCGACGTGCCTCGTCGCCCAACACGGCAATGTTGGTGAGCGCCATGAGCGACTCGAACTCGATGACGTCTTCGTCGTTGGCCTTGACCTGCTCGAGCAGAGGACCGATGGCATCCATGGCATGGTTGTTGGGCAGCAGCCGAGGGTCCGTCGTGATTAAAAGCCTGGCCAGCGCAGCGGCGGCGTCCTTGGTGCCCGTCTTGTCGGGCTTGTCGCCCTCGCCGCAGAGCTTGTGCGCGCGCAGCAGGCAGCCCACGGCACCCTGCGAGATCATCTGACCGCGCAGCCGCTGCTCTCGCGCCATGTTCGCCAAAGTCTTGGCCGCGCATGCGGCAATGCGAGGCGACCCGCGGTGCAGAAGCAAGCTGCGCAGCGCGGGCACGCCGCCGGCCTCGACGACGGCGTCGACGCGCAGCGCTACTTCCTCGGGCGAGTCCTTGCGCGAGTTCCCGGGGCGGCTCTTTTGCTTCGTCATTTCCTCAAACTTCTCCCACTGCTCCTGAGTGACCTCCATTTCGCGCAGCTTCTCGCGCTTCTTGTCGTCCTCGTCCATCGTCAGGTTGCTGAGGATGAACGCCAGCGCGTACGCCGTCTCGCCCGTCATCTCCTCCAATGGGGTCGACGCCAAATTCGCCGCGGCGGGCGCCGCCGCCGTACTCGTAGTAGGCTTTTTGGCCTTTTTCGCTTCCTCGGCCTCGGCGGCAGGCTTGAGCGCGCGTGCTGTGCGGCACAAGTCGTGCAGAATGCGCTTGCCATCCCCTGTGCAGAGCATCGTCTTGACGTCCGTGTCTGCGACGACAAAGCTGACGGCCTCGACGCCCTTTCTGACCTCCTCCTGCGACGCGCCCTCGCGCAGCAGACCACCCACAGAGCCTAGAACCAGCATGCCTTGCTCCGACGTGCCATCAAAGGCCACGGCCTCGAGCTTGGTCAGCGCCACGCTAGCCGAGGAACGAATCGACGTGTGCGAGTGCGACAGCAGCTTGTGCAGTGCGCCCAGCAGCACGGCGTCGTGCAGCGCAGCACGACCTTGTTCGGACGAGGCCATTTGAGCGAAAATCTCAGCCGCGAGCACGGCCGTGGCGTCCGGCGCGTGCAGGGCGGCGTCCACGAGCGCCTGGCGGTGCTCCGGTCGCTTGTTCACCAACTCGAGCCCGAGCTCATTGCTCGCGTTGAGCACCGCCAGGAGGCACGACAGGCCCGCGCGCACGGCGCGCATGTCCTCGGGGTCGCTCGAGCCCGCGCGCTTCGTGTCGAGCGCTTCGGCGCAGAGCCGCTCGACGTGGCCAAACACCACGTCGTCGTGCGCCTTGGTGGTGCCAAGCGCGCGCGGCAACACCTTGCCCAGCACCACCGAGGCGAGCTGCGGCTCGTCCCTCGCGACGCGGTGCAGCGCCTCGACGCCGTCGGCTTGCAAAAAGGCCAGCGCGCGCGCCTCCGTCGAGCCAAACAGCGTCGTGCACGCCTCAATGGCCGTCTCGCGCAGCTTGACGCGCTCGCTGCCCAGCGCGCGGATGAACGGCGCGGGGTCCACGGCGGCGAGCTCAGTCTTGGCCTTGGCGGCGGCCTTGTCCATCGCGTTCTGCGCGCGCACCAGCAACGAAAGCCCCGCGGCGGCGTGGCCGTCCTCAATCGACGCGTCAAACACGCGGTCGATGACACGCTGCACCGTGGCCGCATCGGCGAGCAAGGCGGCGGCGACTTGCTGGGACGAGAATCCTGGAATCGACGCCAAACGCGTCAGCAGCACAAACGCCAGAGCATCGCGCTCGAGCGCGCAGTCGAGCAAAAGCTTGGCGCCGCCGCGGCCGGAAAGCTCGGCGCCGCGCGCCTCGTCCTCGTGCACGAGGCCAATGAGCTGGCGCAGGAGCGTGCGATCGGCGCCAGGCGCGCACGCGTCGCCGAGCATTTTGCGCGGCCCCGTCTCGACGCCCTTGACCGCCTTGCTGAGCTCTTCCATGAGCTCCTTGCCCGCTGCGCTCTTGGGGTTGATTTGGAGCAGGGTGCGTGCATCCATGGCGGCGCCATCGAGCTGCGCGAGCGCGAGCCGGCTCTTGGCTCTCCGGTACAGCGCCTTGACATTGCCCGGCTCGCATTCCAGAGCCTTGGTGCAGCTCTCCACGGCCTCGGCGTGCTTGTTTTGCTTTGCTTGGCACAGCGCCAGATTCAAGTGGAAGGGCGTGCGCTCCTGCGCCTGCGTGCGCAGCGCGAGCCCTTCGCGGTAGCACGCCGCGGCGCCTTCAATGTCGTTGGCGGCGAGCAGTGCGTTGCCCTTTTCCTTGAGCGCGAGCGCCATTATTGACTGCCAAAAGGTGTGCTCTCTCCGCTTTCTCAGTGACGGCCGCTGCGGTGGCGCAAAGCGACACTTCTTAGCCGACGACGCACGCGCGCCCGTGTGTGTGTGTGTGTGCGCGCGCGCGTGTGTTGTGTCGCTGCCTACATACAAAAGCGAGGCGCGACATGACGATCGAGAAGACTTCTAAACACAAAGCGCATGTGTTACGAGAGAGACGCATAGAGAGACAGCTCACTCCACCAGCAAGTTGGGGAACATCTGCACCATCAAACCAGGGTTCCTCTCGAGAAAGGCGAGCGCGTCCAAGTTGCGAATCTTGAACAGCCGAGCGCGCGTCCTGGCCATGAGCGTCACGGACGAGTCCACGTCCTCGCCGTCCACCAGCCCCGCGCGCTGGCGGATCATCGACGGCACGTTGCAGAACAAGCCTCCGGGCTTGATGACCTCGGTCAACAGCTCCCGGCCATCCTCGTCGAGAAACACGAGCTCGCCCTCGGCCACAATGTACATGTTCGACGCCGGCCGGCCGCACTGCCACAGCATCGAGCCGGCCTCAACGAGCGTTTCCGACGCCACGCTCTGCAGCTGCGCGCGCTGCGACGCCACAAGTCGAGACAGCGTCGAGTTGAGGTCCAGAATGCGCCACGACTCGGAGGCGCGCGCCTGGCGAATGTGCGACATGCGGCCCTCCCAGTGCGGGTGTACAATGCTCAAATAGCGCAGCGCGTGCTCGTCGAACCCAAGCAGAATGACATCGGTGAGCGCCTTGATCTCGCAGCGCCGCGGCAAGCCAATGTTGCGGCCCATCAGACCAAAGTTGTCGCCCACCTCGAGCAACGTGCCGTCGGGCCCCTCCGGAGGCTCCTCGTCGTCGCGCAGGCTTTCCCTACCGCGCGGATCGTCGACGCGGCAAAAGCCGCGGGCCACGATGAACAAGTACGAGTCTCGCTGCCCCACTGGCGCGGTGACGAGCTCGCCGGCGCTGCGCTCGATGCGCGCGGCGAGAAGCAGGATGGTCGACACCTGCGCGAGGGACAAGTCGCTAATTTCAATGCCGTCCATCAGCGACGAGCGCCTGGCGTCGGGCGCGCCGGTGTAGAACGGCTGCGCTGGCCGCGACAGCTGCGGCGAGGATGAGGGCGAGGGGAAAACGGCGGGCTGCTTGCTGCTGCCATAGCGTAAAACCGGCTGCGCGGTGTCGCGGCTGAGCACCGAGCCCCCGCCGTGGGTCTGCAGGGCGTCGAGCCAGTCAAAGTCGTGCGGCGAGGTTTCAGAGTTGAGTTTGGACGGCGCGAGGGAGGAGAAGCGCATGGTCTGGCGCACGCGCGAGGGAAAAAAGAGCTCGCTCTGCGTGAGCGCGTGGATGCACAGCACGTCAATGTCCTTGCTGGGCGGGGTGATTTCAATCGTGTGCTCGGTGCCGGGCTTGGCCAGCTTGAGCTTGGACCGGCTCGCGACGGCGTCGGTGACGTGGATAATGTACAGTCCGCGCTTGGCCTCGTCCGGCAACGCCTCGAGCGTCTTGATGGCGGTGTGGATGGGCGGAATGCCGGCCTCGTGCAGGCACACGTCGAAGGAGGCAAACGGGAAGTCGAGGAGCGCCTGGCAGCGGCCGTGGCTGAGAATCCTTTCGTCGCGCAGCTGCGGCAGCTTGACGGGGTCGTAGAACGTGTCGGCCGAGTAGCAAAACGTCTTGTCGCCCACCTGCGCGGAAAAGCCCACGCAAGGCAGCGCGTGCAGCGAGTAAAAAAAGGTGAGCAGGCCGCCGTTGAACGGCATCGTCTCGCCTGGGCGCACCAGCCGCGGCTCGACGAGGCGGCACAGAAACATCTCGGTGAACATGCTGATGCGCGCGTACTTGCGCATGAACGAGGCCATAATCGTCTTGGTGGTGATGAGCGCGATACGGCCCTCGAGCAAAATCTTTTGAAACGTCCCAGAGTCGTGGTCGGCGTGACAGTGCGTGAGCACAATGGCCGTCACCAGCCGAGGCGAGATGCCCTCGCGCCGCAACAAAGCTGAGGAGTCGGGCGGGGGGTCGACCATGATGCCCTTGCCGTGGATCCACAGCACAAAGCCCGACGTGCGCTGGTGCGGGTCAAAGCCGTCCGAGCTGCCCAGCACCGTCACGCCGAACACGGGCGGAATGAACACCTTGCGGGGCAGCGAGCGCGAGGGCGCCTCGACGTGGGAGCGAATGAGCGCCTTGTTCACCTTGGCCACGACTTCGCCATTCTCGAGCACCATCCAGTGCGCCCCAACGTCGATGATTTCCACGCCGTCGTCCAGCGTGGCCACCATTGTCTGCGAAGGCGCGCGCTCGGCCCCGCCGCCCACGTCGAGCTTGGCCATCATGTCCTCCACGGCGTCCTTGAACGTCACAAACTTGTACAGCGAGTCCACGTCAATTGAGCGGCCCTCGCGCGGGCGAACAAAGTACGCAATCTCCTTCTCGTGGTCGGGGCACGAGGCCAAGTCGCTCACTTCGTCGCGCGCAAACAAGTGATCCGTGGGCGGCCCCAGCAGCGTCTCAGTCAGCAGCGCGCGCAGCGCCTGCTCGGCCTCGGGCGTGGCCACCAGTGTGACCTGGCGCTTCAGCATGAAAAAGTTAAAGTAGCCCGGGAACTCCACCTCGGCCATGTTCAGCCCGCGCTCAGAGTCGAAGCGCTCGGTGGGCACGACGAAAACTTGCGGCACGCCAAAGCCCTGCAGGAAGGAGTCTTTAATCGTCTCGGGCGGAATGCCAAACTGAATGTAGCGGTTCGGGCTGTCGGTGTGCTTCTTCAGAGGCACGACGACGCCGCCGCGCTTGAGGTACACGCAGTTCTCCTCGGCGCGCGCCATGCTATTCGGCGCCTCGTCGTCGGAGAGCGACGCGCGCATTTCGCGGTGGTGCTTGAGCCGGCTGGCAAACGTCGACGGGCTTGCCGTCTTGCTGCTGCCGTCGGTGGCGTACGACTTGAGGCCGCGCACGGACTTGGGCGAGTCCAGGTTGGATCCCACCGAGCTCGCAGCGGACCGCGGGCTCGGGCTGGCGCTGTTGTTTGCAAGTCCGCTCTCGAATACGGTGAGCAGGTTGTTGAAGCGCTTCTTGCCAATGCCCTCCACGGGCGACGACGACGGCGAGGCGCGGATTTCCGGCAAGGACCGCGAAGACTTGCCGGCCATGGCGGCGGCGGCGTTGCGCATGGGCGTCTCCCCGCTGCCACCGGCCGTCTGCAAGTCGATCAGGGGCGGCATGGGAATCTTCGACCCGAGAAACCGCGATGGCCTCGACATGGGCGATCGCAAGCCCTCGGGGACAAAGACGTCGGGGTGCAAGGTTTCCAGAACCGAGGAGCGCATCGACAGCCCGGCCTTTTTTGCCTTGGAGATTTGCTCCGTGCGCACCACGTGATCCTTGACCACGTCGTCATCGTCGTCGTCGGCTGTGCCCAAATCAAGCGAGCGCAACGAGCCGCGTTCGAACCGAAGCGACATGGAGCTGCCGCCTGCGTTCCCGAGCAGACGCTCCTCGAGCATGGCCACCTTGGCGCGCAGGCTAACGACTTCCTTGACGAGATGCGGTACATCGGGTTCACGCGATGCCGTTCGAGCCAGCGGCGACTTTGACTCGACCGACGGCGAGCCAAGCTGCGGCGGACTGCCTGGCGACGCCATCGTCGCTCTTTCGACGCTCGCCTCTCCTCTTTTTGTCTTTTTATCAGAGAGCTCGTTTTGGGCCCCACTTTTAAGGAGCCGGTTGGGCCTGGCTTTTTTTCTCGACGAAATCTCAACCCTACCTCCGGCGGCCCGGGGGG
>Ga0302314_10019099_pt1 | contig 11402 bp, 6 predicted proteins | sample III_Palsa_N2_3_FD_200533 | JGI IMG/M metagenome (GOLD analysis project Ga0302314, IMG submission 200533) | Peat permafrost microbial communities from Stordalen Mire near Abisko, Sweden - III_Palsa_N2_3 | ecosystem: Environmental > Terrestrial > Soil > Palsa > Peat permafrost | place: Sweden... | reverse complement strand
ACGCGACGAGGTCAGCCATCGTGAACCCGTCGTGGACGGTGATCAGGTTGATCGACGCGGTCGGCCGGCGACCGCGGCCGTACAGGTCGGCCGAGCCGGTCAGCCGCGTCGCGAAGTCACCCAGGGTCGAGTCGGCACTGCGCCAGAAGTCGCGCACGGTGTCGCGATAGCGACCGTTCCACTCGCTCCAGCCCGGCGGGAAGTCGCCGACCTCATAGCCTCCGGAGCCGATATCCCAGGGCTCGGCGATCAGCTTGACCTCGGCCAGCACCGGATCCTGCCCGACGGCTTCCAGGAACGCGCTGTGGGTGTCGAAGTCCGACGCGCCGCGGCCGAGGGTCGCGGCCAGGTCGAAGCGGAAGCCGTCGACGTGCATCTCCTGCACCCAGTAGCGCAACGAGTCCATGATCAGCCGCAGCGTTTGCGGGTTGTGGGAGTCCAGCGTGTTGCCGGTGCCGGTGTCGTCGACGTAGTGGCTGCGATCCTCGGCGAGCCGGTAGTAGGCCGCGTTGTCCAGGCCACGGAAGCAGAGCGTCGGCCCGCCCTCGCCGCCCTCGGCGGTGTGGTTGTAGACGACGTCGAGGATCACCTGCAGGCCCGCCTCGTGCAGGCCGTAGACCATCGCCTTGAAGTCGTCGACCTGACCACCCCCGTCGTCGGCGGAGCCGTACTCGTTGTGCGGCGCGAAGTAGCCGATCGACTGATAGCCCCAGTAGTTGCGCAACCCGCGGTCGGCCAGAAACCCGTCGTGGACGAACTGGTGCACCGGCAGCAGCTCGACGGCGGTCACCCCCAGCGCGCGCAGATGCTCGATCACCGCCGGATGCGCGAGCCCACGGTAGGTGCCGCGCAGATCATGGGGCACCTGCGGATGGCGCATCGTGTGGCCCTTGACGTGCAGCTCGTAGATCACCGAGTCGGCCAGCGATGTGGCCGGCCGCCGCTCGCCGCTCCAGTCAAAGCCGTCGCCGCAGACGACCGAGCGGGGCATGTACGGCGCCGAGTCCGAGTCGTTGTCGCCGCCCAGCGCATCGTTGCCGCTGACCGCGCCGGAGATCGCCCGGGCGTAGGGGTCGAGCAGCAGCTTGGCCGGGTTGCAGCGAGCGCCGGACGGGGGGTCATATGGTCCGTGGACGCGGTAGCCGTATTGCGCCCCGGCCGGCAGGCCGTCGAGGCGCCCGCGCCAGATGAAGCCCTCGTCGAGCTCCAGCGGCCGGCGGGTCTCGGTGCCGCCGTCGTCGAAAACGCACAGCTCCACCGCATCGGCGACGCTCGAGAAGACCGCGAACGAGACGCCGGTCTCGTCGCAGCGAGCGCCGAGCCCTGAGGACGTCATCGCCGCTGCTCCCGATCGCTGGACAGCCGGATCACGAGGTCGGCCACCAGCCCCGTCCAGCCGGTCTGGTGCGACGCTCCCAGCCCGCGGCCGTCATCGCCGTGGAAGTACTCATGGAACAGCAGCGCGTCGCTCCAGCTCGGGTCCGGATCCACGCGCCCGGCGAAGACGGGGCGGACGCCGTCGGGCCCGGGCAGGAAGATCGAGACCAGCCGGCGGCGCAGGTCCGAGGCGATCCACGCGAGGCTGCGCTGCTGCCCCGATCCGTGCGGGAACTCGATCGTGTAGCCCTCTCCGTAATGCTGGGCGTAGCGGTCGATCGCCTCGATCACCAGGTAGTTGACCGGGAACCAGATCGGCCCGCGCCAGTTGGAGTTGCCGCCGAACAGGTTGCTCGTCGACTCCGCCGGCTCGTAATCGACGGTCGCGATCACATGCCCGTCCTGCCAGAGCTCGAAGGGCTCTGAGCGGTAGGCGGCCGACAGCGCCCGGATTCCCCGCGGCGAGAGGAACTCGCCCTCGTCGGCGAGCCGCTGCAGCACGCGCGGCAGCCGATCGGAGCCGACCAGCGTCACCATCGTCACCGAACCGCCGGGGCCGTCGGTCTGCACCGCGGTCGCGTACTCGGGATGCAGCCGCAGGAAGGTCGTGACGTGCGCGACGAACTCGGGCAGCGTCTCGGCCAGCGGGAAGTTCGCTGCCGCGACCGCGCACAACGGCAGCAGCCCGGTCATCGACCGCGCCCGCACCGGCCACGCCGCGCCGTCGGAGCTGCGCCGGACCTGGTCGTAGTAGAAGCCGTCGGACTCGTCCCAGAGCCCGCGGTCGTTGATCGCCTCGGCGATCAGCGAGAAGTGCTCGAAGAACTTGACCGCGACATCGTCGTACGCGGGGTCGTGACCGGCGAGCACGAGCGCGATCTCGAGCATGCTCAGGCAGTAGAGCGCCATCCAGCCGGTGCCGTCGGCCTGCTCGAGCACGAGCCCCGGCGGCTGCGGCGCCGAGCGGTCGAACGGCCCGACGTTGTCCATCCCGAGAAAGCCGCCACCGAACAGGTGGTCGCCCTGGGGGTCCTTGACGTTGGCCCACCAGGTGAAGCCGAGCAGCAGCTTGTGGAAGATCCGCTCCAGCCACGTGTGGTCGGTGGCGCCGTCGATCCGGAACACGGCCAGCGCCGCGAGCGCGTGCACGGGTGGGTTGACGTCCCCGAAGTCCCACTCGTAGGCGGGCAGCTGCCCGTTGGGGTTCATGTACCACTCGCGCGTGATCAGCCGCAGCTGGGCCTTGGCGAACTCCGGGTCGACGTGGCTGAGCGTGATGCAGTGAAACGCGAGGTCCCAGGCCGCGAACCACGGGTACTCCCACTTGTCGGGCATCGAGATCACGTCGCGGTTATCGACGTGGGCCCAGCGGCTGTTGCGGCCCTCACGCCGGCTCTGCGGCGGCGCCGGCTGACCGGGATCGCCGTCCAGCCAGCGCTGCACGTTGTAGTGGTAGAACTGCTTGCACCACAGCATCCCGGCGAACGCCTGGCGCATCACGTGGCGCTCGTCGTCGGTCGCGGCCGGCGCCAGCGTCGCGTAGAACGCATCGGCCTCGCCGGCGCGCGCGGCCCGGGTGGCCACGTGTTCCTCGTCCAGCTCCCTGGCGCTGGGGGCGAGCCGCAGGTTGACCTCGGCGGTGTCGCCGGCCGCCACCGTCAGCTGGTAGTGCAGCGCCGCCTTGGTGCCGGTGTGATCGGGGTTGACGGTCGCCGCGCCGGAGACGACGTGGTCGTTGATCCCGTCCTTGGGATACGCCGGCCCGGCGCCGCTCCACAGCCGCCGCGCGTTTGACTCGTTGTCGCAGAACAGCGGCTCGGGCGAGCCTTCGCCGGTCAGCACGAGCGTTCCCAGCCGCTGATGCTCGGCCCGCAGCCGCGCGGGCGCCGGCCGATCGATCGACGGCTTGGGCACCTGCGGATCCCACGACCAGTCGTTACGAAACCACAGCGTTGGCAGCAGGTGCAGGGTCGCCGGCTCAGAACCCATGTTGCGAACCGTGACGTGCATGCAGATGTCGTCGGCGGCGGCCTTGGCGTAGTCGACGACGACGTCCCACCAGCCGTGGGCGAAGACCCCGGTGTCGAGCAGCTCGTACTCGGGATCGGTGCGCGTGCGAGCGGCGTTGGTCTTCACCAGATCGTCGTAGGGGAACTCGGCTTGCGGGTAGGCGTAGCGCCAGCGCATCCAGGAGTGGCTCGGGGTCGAGTCCAGGTACCACCAGTACTCCTTGGCATCCTCGCCGTGGTTGCCCTGGTCGCCGGTCAGCCCGAAGATCCGCTCCTTGAGGATCGGATCGCGCCCGTTCCAGAACGCAAACGCGAAGCAGAGGAACTGCTCGTCGTCGCAGATCCCGCCCAGGCCGTCCTCGCTCCAGCGGTAGGCCCGTGAGCGGGCGTGGTCGTGCGGGAAGAACGTCCATGCCTCCCCATCGGAGCTGTAGTCCTCACGAACCGTCCCCCACGCCCGCTCGGACACGTAGGGACCCCAGTGCCGCCACGCCGGATCGCCGAGGCGCTCTCGCTCGATGTCGGTCCCGGGCATCCGCGCGATCGTAGACGCCGCGCGCCGGCGAACGCGCGTCCCGAACGATGGCGGATCGCGAACGATGGCGAATCGCGAACGATGGCGAATCACGCCGACCCCTCCGGTGCATTTCGCCATCGTTCCCGCTCGGTCGTGAGCTGGTGCCGTTTGACCCGGCCTGATCCGGGTACCGTCGACCCGAGTGACTGACCAGGCCGACGACGCCGACGACGCCGACCAGGCCGACGACACCGAGACCGAGATTCGCTTCGGCTCGGGCAAGCCGTTCTCGCTCGGCGTCGAGGAGGAGCTGTTCACCGTCGACCCGGTCACCGGCCACCAGGCGAACTCGGCGGCGGCGGTGATCGAACGGCTCGGGGACCTGAGCGGCTCGGTCGCCGAGGAGCTGCACGCCTGCCAGCTGGAGCTGATCACCGACGTGCACCGGACGGTCGGCGAGGCGATCGGCTCGCTGGCCTCGATGCGCCGGGCAGTGGGCGAGGTCGGCGCCGGGCTGCTGGGCTCCGGCACCCACCCGTCCGGGGCCGAGGGCGACGCGGAGATCACCGACAAGGCGCGCTACGAGCGGATCCTGTTCCTGCTGGGCGACGCGATCGTCACGCCCGTCGCCGGCCTGCACGTGCACGTCGGCATGCCCGACGCGGCGACCGCGATCGGCACCTTCAACGCGCTGCGCAATCAGCTGCCGCTGCTGCAGGCGCTCGCGGCCAACTCACCGTTCCGCCACGGTCGCGACACCGGCCTGGCGTCCGCGCGGGAGATCTCGATCCGCGCCTGGCCCCGCTCCGGGGTCCCGCGGGCGCTGCGCGACTTCGAGGACTTCTGCGAGCTGTCCGAGCTGCTGGCGACCGCCGCCGACGTTGCCGACTACACGTGGTTCTGGTGGAAGCTGCGCCCGCATCCCCGCCTGGGCACCGTCGAGGTGCGCGCCCTGGACGCGCAGGGCTCGTTGCGGGACGCGGCGGCGATCATCGCGCTGACGCATTGCCTGGCCCGTGATGCCGCGGAGCGTCCAGTCGCCGGGGGCGCGCCGCCGGAGCTGCTCGAGGAGGGGATGTTCCGTGCCGCGCGGTTTGGCGTGCGCGCCAGCCTGCCGGACGCCGAGGGCCACCTGCGGCCGGTCCCCGAGCTGCTGGCCGACGCGCAGCGGATCGCCGCCCGGCACGCCGCCGAGCTCGGATGCGAGGGCGAGCTCGAGGAGCTCCCCGGTCTGCTGGAGCGCGCCGGGGGCGCGGGGCGCCAGCGGCGGATGCACGAGCTGGCCGGCATGGACGCGCTGCTGCGGGACCTGGCCGCGCTGACGATCGACTCCGCCTGAGCTGGCGGCGCGCCGCAGACGCGTTCGGTATCTTCTGCGCCAAGTCAGATGGAGCCCTGACGAGAGACACGGCCCCGGGTCCCGGGAACCGGTTCTCCGAACCGCCCGGCTGAGCAGGGCTGATGGCTCCTTTCGCGTGACCGTTCACCTCGACGCGAGAGGAGCCAGACAAGTCGTGCCGGTGCTGCCCGACTGGGCGATCCAGGTCCTGCAGGTGGTCGTGATCTTGGCGCTCGCGCCGCTGATCACGGGGATCATCGCGCGCGCCGAGGCGATCATCCAGCAGCGCCACGGTCCCCGGCTGCTGCAGCCGTACTTCGACATCGTCAAGCTGCTGCAGAAGGAGACGGTGCTGCCCGCCCCGGCGGGGCCGGTGTTCCGCGTCGCGCCGTACCTGAGCTTCGCCGCGTACGCCACGGTGCCGCTGTTGATCCCGGCGCTGACCACGTTCGGGCTGCCGCTGGGGTACATGGCGGACTTCCTCGGGGTCGGGCTGATCCTCGCGTTGGCGAGCTTCGTCGTGTCGCTCGCCGCGGTGGACTCCGGCAGCCCCTACGCGCAGCTGGGCTCGAGCCGGCTACGGTCGTTCGGCGCGTTCAACGAGCCGACGGTGATCTTCGTGACGTTCGTGCTGGCGCTCACGACCCACACGGACCTGCCCTACGCGTTCGGCGCGACGATCCGCTCCTCGACGGTCGAGGTGTTTCGCCCCAGTCACCTGCTGATGATCGCGGCGTTCTTCATGCTGGTCCTGATCGAGACCGGCCGGATCCCGGTGGAGAACCACGGCGGCACGCTCGAGTTCGGGCAGATCGAGGAGGCCCGCGTCGCCGAGCACTCCGGGCCTGGGCTGGCGTTTCTGCGGTGGGGCTCAAGCGTCAAGCAGCTGCTGCTGTTCACGATCCTGATGAACGTGCTGGTCGCGCCCTGGGGGATGGCCTCCAGCGGCCACCTCGGCGTGGTGCTGGCCGCGATCGGGCTCCTGTTCTGCAAAGCGCTCGGGGTCGGGGCGGCGGTGGTGGTGATCGAGTCGAGCTTCGCCAAGCTGCGGCTATACAAGATCCCCGAGTTCACGGTCGCGAGCTTCATGCTCGCCGTCCTGGCCGTCGTGATCTTCCTGTTCGAGCCGGCCTACGGCGATCTGCACCTCAGCGTGTTCGGGGCCGCGGCGACGATCACCGCGGTGATCGTGCTGTTGCTGGAGTTCGGGCTGCTGCGCTCCCAGGAGGTGTGGGAGCAGTTGCGCCTGTACGCGCTGGGCTCGGCCGTGGTGGCGGCGCTGGCGTTCACCACTGCCGCCACCGGTCACGGTGGCAGCTCTCTGTACGCGCTCGGGGCGGTCACGATCGGACTCAAAGCGCTGCTGTTCCCACTCGGCATCCGATCCGTCCTGCGGCGGCTGGACGCCGGCACGCGCGTCCCGTCCGTGATCGGGGTGGCCTCCGGGATCCTGTTGGGGATCGTCCTGTGCTGCCTGGCCTTCATCGTGCTGCGCCCGATCCACATCGGCGCCGAGGCCGCGCTGCCGTTGTCGGCACTCCCGGTCGCGGTCGGCGGAGTGCTGGTCGCCTTCCTGCTGATGGTCCTGCGTCCCTACGCGCCGTCGCAGCTGCTCGGGTTCCTCGCGCTGGAAAACGCCGTGTCAGTGGCGAGCCTGGTGATCGCTCCGGGCCTGCCGCTGATCCTCGCGCTGCTGCTGCTGTTCGACGTGCTGATCGGCGTGCTCGTGTTCGTCGTGCTCGTCCAGTACCTGGCGGTGCAGCGCACCGCGGTTCGCACCGACGTCCTGAACAGGCTGACCGGATGAGCTGGGCGCTGTACGCGATCCTCGCCGTGCCGCTGGGGGCGGTGCTGGTCACGCTGGTCGACGGCTGGCGTTTGGCTCGCGCGGCGACGCTGGTGGCCGGGCTGGCCGCGCTCGGGCTGGCGATCGCGATCGCGATCACGGTCCGCAACGGACGCGTGCTCGACACCGCCGGCGGCTGGCTGCGGGTCGACTCGCTCGGCGCGGTGTTCCTGCTGGCCACCGGCCTGCTGTACGCGATGGCCGGCGTGTTCTCGATCGGGTATCTCGAGATCGACCGTGACGAGCCCGGGTTTCCCGGCTTCGCCAAGCGCTACTACGCGCTGCTGAACCTGTTCGGGTGTTCGATGCTGCTGGTCCCGCTCGCCGCGGACTTCGGCACGTTGTGGGTCGCGGTCGAGCTGACGACGATCATCTCGGCGCTGCTGGTCGCGATCGATCGCACCGACGCGGCGCTCGAGGCCGCGTGGAAGTACGTGCTGATCGCGTCCAGCGGCCTGGGGATCGCGCTGCTGTCGATCATCGTCATGTACGCCACCGGGACCCACGCGCTGGGCAACGACTACGTGCCGCGGTTCACGCGATTGATCGCCCATGCCCACGGCCTGTCGTCGGACGCGGTGCGGCTGGCGTTCGTGCTGTCGCTGGTCGGGTTCGGCACCAAGGTCGGCTTCGTGCCGATGCACACCTGGCTGCCCGACGCCCACTCAGAAGCGCCCGCGCCCGTCTCGGCGCTGCTGTCGGGATCGCTGCTGGCGGCCGCGTTCTACGCGATCCTGCGCTTCTTCCAGGTCGCGGTGGCGGCCGGCGACCGAGCGTTCGCCGAGCACGCGCTGATCGTGTTCGGGGTGATCTCGCTGGTCGCGGCGAGCTTCTTCGTCTTACGCCAGGGCAACTACAAGCGGCTGCTGGCGTACTCGTCGATCGAGCACATGGGGATCATCGCGCTCGGGATCGGGTTCGGCGCACCGCTGGCCGTCGCCGGCGCGCTGCTGCACGTGATCACCCACGCCTCGGCGAAGGGGCTGGCGTTCTTCGGCACCGGCTCGCTGCTGCGCGGCTACGACACCAAGGAGGTCGACGGGGTCACCGACGCCGGCCGGCGGATGCCGTGGACCGGCCCGATGTTCCTGGCCGCGGCCCTGGCGCTGTCGGGGCTGCCGCTCTCAGGTGTGTTTCGCTCGGAGTTCGAGATCGTCTGCGGCGGCTTTGCGCGACCGCAGTACGTCGGGGTGACGATCCTGCTCGTGTTCGTCAACCTCGCCTTCTTCGGGATCATCTGGCACACCGGCAGGATGGTGCTCGCCGCCGGCGAGACCGAGGACCAAGCGAGCGGCGGCAGCGCGGTCGCGCGCGAGCGCAGCGGTTGGATGGTCGCGGGGATGCTGGGCTGCCTGTTCGTCGTGGTCGCGCTCGGAGTGCATCTCCCGGGCGAGCTCTCGACGCTCCTGACCAGTGCGGGACACAGACTGGCGGCGCCGACGCGATGAACGGCATCCCGCCGATCGAAGCCCTTGACGAGCTCGCCCAGAGGCTTGACGCGAAGGTGCAACCCGGACCGGTCCGGGAGCTGCGGCTGCGGACCGAACCCGATCAATTCCTCGGCGCCGTCCGTCAGCTGCACGAGGCCGGCGCCCGGTGTGTGACGATGTTTCTCACCGCCGCTCCGGACCAGACCCAGACCGCCGTGTTTGCGCTGCGCGGCCAACTGGTGCTGCTGGGCGCCACCGCCACACCCGACACACCGTTGCCAGCCGATCTGATCGGCAGCTGGTGGCCGACGGTGGCGTGGGCCGAACGCGAGCTGCACGAGCGCGCGGCGGGGCCGGCGGCGCCACCGGGCGAGCGGCTGCTGACCCAACCAGATGCTGACCGCCTGGACCGGAACGTCTCGGGATTGGACGTCTTCACGATCCCCTACGGCCCGGTCCGCTCAGGGGTCTTCGAGGCGATCCAATTTCAGATCGAGACCGGCGGCGAGGACGTGCCCCGGCTCCAGACCCGGCCGTTCTTCAAGCGCCGGGGAATTGAGGCTCGGTTCACGGGGCTCACCCCCGACGTCGCCGTACACGTGGCCGAACGGGTCGCGGGGATCGCCAGCTGCGCCTACGCCAGCGCGTTCTCACACGCCGTCGAACGGGCCCTGGGCGTGACTCCCCCAGCTCGCGCGCGCAGTTGGCGGGCGCTGTACTGCGAGCTTGAACGGATGGCGTGTCATCTCGACGTGATCGCCAAAGAGGCCGAGACGACCGCCCTGTACGTCGGGCAGGCCCGGTTTCAGATCCTCAAGGAGCGCGTGCAGCGGCTGCGGGCTCGGCTGACCGGCAATCGCTTCGGCCGCGGCGTGATCCTCCCGGGCGGCGTCCGCGGCGACGGCATCATCGGCCTCGACGAGGTCCACGACGCGCTTGACGAGCTCGAAGATGAGCTGGCGCGTGACCGGCGCCTGTTTCTCGGCACCGCGTCGATGACCGACCGGCTGATCGGTGGCGGGTATGTGGACCGGGCACTGGTCGAGCGCTACGGCGCAGTCGGACCCGTGGCCCGCGCTTCGGGGCTCTCCACCGACGCCCGCCACGAGCGGCCCTACGGCGACTACGACCGCCTCGGCGTACGGGTCGTGGTGCACCGCGAGGGCGATGCGATGGCGCGCATCAACGTCCGCTTCGGGGAGCTGTCGGAGTCCCTGCGGATCTCGCGCCAGGTCGTCGATCACCTTCGCCGGCGTGACGGGGATCTTCTGGTGGGACTCCCGCCGCACGGTACCGGCGCCGCCTGTGGATGGGCCGAGGCGCCCCAGGGGGAGCTGCTGGTCTGGGTCGAACTGGCCGACGGCGTGGTCGGCCGCGTGCACATCGCCTCACCATCGCTGCGCAACTGGGCGCTGTTTGATCATGCGTTCCCCCGGGACGTGCTGACCGATTTCGCGTTCATCGAACACAGCTTCGGGCTGACCCCGGCGGGAGCCGATCGCTGATGCTCGAGTGGATCCTGAGAGGACTGCACAAGCGACGGATCACCACCCGCTACCCCCGCGCTCCCGAGCCCCCGCCGGTCGGCTTCCACGGCCGCGTCGACGTCCTGCGGCCGACCGCCGCCGCTCCGCAGCTGGCCGACGTCTGTCCAACCGGCGCGATCACCGTCGACGACAAGGGCGAGCTCCGGCTCGATCGCGCCCGTTGCATCCTCTGTGGCGAGTGCGTCCGCAGCGCGCCCGACCGATTCGCGTTCGGCTCCAGCTATGAGACCGCCTCGCGCTCGCGTGAGCGGCTGGTCGTCGGCCACCTCGGCGACGAGCACATCGATGCCGTGCGCCAGACGCTCGGCGCGCGGGCCGCCGGATTGCGCAAGTCGATCCACGTACGCCACATCGACTGCGGCTCAGACGGATCCGAGGAGTGGGAGATCCAGGCGCTGTGGAATCCCTACTACGACATCCAGCGGCTCGGGTTCTTTCTGACCAACTCGCCGCGGCACGCTGATCTGCTGCTGGTCACGGGCCCCGTCACCGAGCCGATGCGAAAGCCGCTGGAGCGCACCTGGCAGGTGATGCCCGAGCCAAAGGCGCTGGTGGCGGTCGGCACCGACGCCTGCGCCGGTGGTCTGCATCCGCCCGACGGGATCACCGCCGGCGGGGTTGACCAGGTGCTGGCGGTTGACGTCTACGTACCCGGCTCGCCGCCGGCGCCGATCGCGATCATGCACGCCCTGCTGTTGGCGACCGGTCTGCTGACCGCCGAGGAGGTCGCGGCGTGACCGTCCTGTACGCGGTCGCGATGGCTGCCCTGGCGCTCGCGCCGCTGCTCGCCTTCAGCCTCGGCGCCCGCTTGGGCCCCCGGGCCGGCGCCGCATGCTCCACTGCCGGTTCGGTGCTGCTGGTGATCGTCGGGATCGCGGCGGCGACCGGGGATGTGACCCCCGTGGTGAACCTCGGCGGTTGGCTCGGTTTCGGGCACAGCGCGCTGCGCGACGACGGCCTCGCCGGCATCTTCCTTGCGCTGACCGGCGTCACCGGTGCCGCGGTGTCCCTGGCCTGCCTGCAGTTTCCCGCCGGACGCGCCGCGGCGATCCTCTCCGGGTCACTGCTGTTGTTCGTCGCGGTCGCGATCGGCTCAGACAACGCCTTTCTGTTCTTCCTGGCCTGGGAAGCGATCACCCTCTGCGTGTTCCTGATCGCAAGCTCGGGGCACGACCGCCGCGATCTGCTCGCCGGCTACCTGACCGGCGGTCTGGCCAAGATCGGCGGCGCGGCGCTGCTGGCCGCGTTCGCACTGCTCTACGCCCATACCCACAGCTTCTCGTTGCAGGTGTGGGCGCATGTGTCGTTGCCCGCCGGGACTCGCGGCGTGCTGTTCG
>Ga0302314_10019098_pt1 | contig 11403 bp, 9 predicted proteins | sample III_Palsa_N2_3_FD_200533 | JGI IMG/M metagenome (GOLD analysis project Ga0302314, IMG submission 200533) | Peat permafrost microbial communities from Stordalen Mire near Abisko, Sweden - III_Palsa_N2_3 | ecosystem: Environmental > Terrestrial > Soil > Palsa > Peat permafrost | place: Sweden... | reverse complement strand
TCCAGCACGTTGCGGCGGATCCGCGTGATCGGGCGCAGTTCACCGTCGGCGAACAGCCAGGCGAAGTGGTGGGTCGGACGGTCGGCAGGCATCTCGTAGATGCCGAGCCAGGCGGGATCGGTGTCGGCCGCCTCGAAGCTGACCTGGTTGAAAATCAGGTCCTCGCCAAAGCACATCGGTGACCAGCCGACCGGCGGCACCGGCGCTGACGGCGTTTCGACCCGCACCTGGCGCCATGAGCGATCGCGCGGGTGCAGGCAGTCGACGTTGTAGTGCTCGCCGCGCAGGATCAACTCGCCGGTCACGTGCATGAACTGCTCGGAGCCGCCCGGGTTCTGTGCCGGATCGGAGTTGTGCTCCTCGCCCGGCATCACGTGACCGCGACGCAGCAGCGGGCTGACCGCCGTCTGCAGCACGTCGATCTTGGTCGAACCGTCGGCGCTCTCAAACGTCACCCGTGCCGTCTTTCCTGGCTCGATGAACTCGATCCGCAAGCCGTTGGCGGTCGTGATCGTGGCGCCGTCGATCTCCGGCCAGGGCATCGTCAGGCGGTAGTCGATGAACTCCATGTCGCCCGGCTCGATGTTGTCGAGCCCGCGGAACACGCACGCACCCCCCTGGGCAAGCGGGAACGCCGGCTGGTAGCGCAGATAGAGGAACGCGCCAAGCTCGGCCTCGGGCACGGTAAAGCCGAAGTAGTGGGTGTGGATCGTCCACGGATCCCACTGCTCGGCCGCGCCGGGGAGCGGCAGAATCAAATCGGTCTCGGGCGGCTGCACGGCGATCGTCATCGGCTCTCCTTATTGCTGGGGTGGATGATGAAAGAACTTTCAGTTACGGTTGCGAGATCGAAAACGGTGGCTACAACGGCGCAGTCGCGCAGACACGGCAGCTGCGTCGTGATCGCACACGTCAGCGACTGACGGCGGCGGCCACAGGGCTGATCGCCGAGAAGGGCGTCGCCGGGCTGCGGATCCAGGAGATCACCGAGCGCGCCGGCGTCGCGCTCGGCACCTTCTACAACCACTTTGCGACCAAGCAGGAGTTGGTGGAGGCGGTGATCGCCAGCACGATCCAGGTGCAGACGGAGGCGATCGTTGCGGAGATGGCGTCGCTGAGCGACCCCGCCGAGGTGGTCTCGTTCGCTTGCCGGCAGGTCGTCCGGATCGCCGTCGCTGAGCCGGACGTGGCTTGGCTGTTCGTCAACCTCGATCGCGCCGACGCGCTGTTTGAGACGCTCGTCCACCGCAGCGCACTGGTCGCGCTTGAGGCGGGGATCGCCTCTGGGCGTTTCGACCTTTCGAACGCGGACTTCACGCTCGTGACGTTGGTCGGCGGCGCGCTCGCCGTGATGCGCGCGATCCTCGATGGCCGCTGCGGCCCGGACGTTGACTCGCTGTTTGCAGAATCGGTGCTGCGCTCGGTCGGGCTGGATCCGGCCGAAGCGGCGCGGATCGCCCGAGCGCCACTGGCAGCCGTGACTCGCGAGCCCGCTGCGCTGATTACGGACTGACGAGCACACGTCCACTCGAGCCGTCGACGGTCAACGTTGCTCCATCCGGGATGTCCCGCGTCCCGGTGACGGTGTTGATCACGCAGGTCACGCCGAGTTCCCGCGCGACGATCGCCCCGTGGCTCATCGCGCCGCCGGTGTCGATCACCAGCGCGTCTACAACCATGAACAGCGGCGTCCAGCTTGGGTCCGTGGTCGCGCAGACGAGGATGTCGCCGGGCTCGAGGTCCGCATCGAGCGGATCGTGGACGACCCGGGCGCGCCCGGTGACGCGCTCGCCGACGACCCCGACGCCCTGCAGTTCCCACTCGCCGCTGCGCGGTGTCTGCCGCGCGGCTTCGGGCGAACCGGCGTCGTCCAGGGCACTGCCGGCGAGATCGCCCGCGAACTCCGCAACCGGTTCATCGATCAGCACCGGCACGGCCGGCCCCGACCACTCCGGCGGCAGCGTCAACAGCTGGTAGCGCTCGTAGCGCTGCTTGCGCTCCTCCACCAGCGCCTGCAGATCGCCTGACTGTTCACCAAGGAACTCCTCGCCGGTGAGGAAGAAGACGTCGCTACGATCGGCCAGCACCCCGGTCCGCGCGAGCTCCTCCCCGCCGACCCGCGCGGCGCACCGCGCCGCGTCCAGCGCATGCAGGAACGCGGCCTTGCCAACCTCGCGCAGCGGGATGTAGCGACCGGCGATCCGCATCGTCAGCCTGGCGCCGGGGCGCTTGAGCGCCGGCAGTGCGGACAGGACCCGCGCCTCGGCGGCGCGCCGGCGCTCGGCCTGGCGCTCCTCCCGCGCGCTCGGACTGGCCACGCTGTTGCGTTTGTACTGCTCGATCATCGACTCAAGCGGCGCCGGATCCTCACGCCAGGTATGGCTTGAGAGCTCCCCCTCGGCAGGCCCGTGGTAGCCGTGCCGGCGCACGACGCCGGCCAGATCAATCCGGCCGTCGGCGGCGGCGCAGATGTCCTCGATCAGCTCGGTCTCCTCCATCCCGCCGTAGCCGGTCGCCAGCTCCATCGCCACCGCGCGGTCGCCCAGTGCCGCATCGGCGAGGTCGCTGAGCGAGTCAAGCAGGGCAGACGCCAGCAGCGTCGCGGTCGTGTGCAGCACACCAACGTCGATGAAGTGCTGGGCGGCATCGCGATAGAGCGCCCGAGCCTGTTCAAGGCTCTGCGGTGGCGCGTCGAGCACGCTGGTCTGCCACCACTCGCGGTAGGCAGCTCGCATCGGCGGCAGCAGCTTCGGTGTGCGCAGCGCCTCGCGAGTCATCCCGGCGGCGACCAGCGGATAGCGGCGGCGCGCCGACAGCGGTTTGCCGGTGTGCCCGCCGACCGGCGGCTCCTTGCCGAACAGTTTCTCCTCGAGGATGTCGCCTGAGCTGCCCGGCATCAGATCGCCGATCAGACGGAAGGTGTTGATGTTGCCCGCCGCGCGGCCGAAGAAGATCCCGGAGATCCGTTCGTCGGCGTTCTCGGGCACCGGGACCTGTGATCGCGGGAAGATCCCCAGCCGCCCGAACGCGATCCGGTTGCAGGTCTCCATCGACAGGTTCCAGATCGCCCAGCCGAGCGGTTTCTGCACGCCTTGAATCGCCTCGGAATAGTTGACAGTCGTCCAGCGAACCCCAGGCGAGGTCGTCATGTGGACCGGGTTGGCCGGCTCCAGCTCAAACTGCTCCTCCATCAGTGACACCTCTCCATACGTCATGTCTGGACGGAGAGACTACCGGACACGAGACGAAAATGAAAGAACTTTCAGTGAAGCTGGAGAAGCCGCCGCTCCAGCGCGTCCAGGTCTGCCCCCGAGAGCCCGTGGTCCCGCAGGAAACCGGCCGCGCCGCCGTGCTGCTCGCGCAGCCAGTCGAGCACCATTCGCATCAGCTCCACAGGCGCTCCCAGGCCGACCACCATCTGCTGCTCGCTGAGCCCGGCGGCGATCGCACGCTGCGTGATCCGCGCGCGGAACGCGCCGTGCATGTTCGCCTCGGTGCGGTGATAGTCGGCGATGATCTCGTCGTCGCTGACGCCGACCGCGCTCAACGTCAACGCCGACACCAGTCCGGTCCGATCCTTCCCCGCCGAGCAGAACACCAGCACCGGAGTTGAGTCCTCAGCGGCGATCTGAGCGACCGCTGCTCCGAGCGCGTCGCCGCGCGTCTCGAGGATCATCATGTAGATCTGCGCAAGCGTGATGTCGTGGGATACCGCAACCGTGCCGAGGATCGGCACGTTGACCAGGTTGATCCCGAGGCCGTCAAGCTCTGGCGGCCGCTGCTCGATCTCGATCGGTTCACGCAGATCGATCGCCGTCCTGATCCCGAGCCGGCGGACGGCCTCACGCCCCTCCTCCCCCAGATCGCTTGGCGCATCCGTACGGATCACCGCGCCCACTCGGACGCCGCCCAACCCACCGAGGTCGCGCGCGTTGAAGGTTCCCGGCAGGATCGATGTTGAGGTGGCTGCCATACACCGAGTATGGACACCCCGATCGGCAAACCTGTGAACACCGGGTGAATCGTCCCCGAGAACTTGCGTACTGCGTAAGCTGAAGCGTGGTGGCGGCCACGCAGGACAGCCAAGCGTTGAGCGTCGAGCGGATCATCGACGCCGCACTGACGATCGCCGACCGGGACGGGATCGAGGCGGTGACGATGCGCGCAGTCGGCACGAGCCTCGGCACGGCGGCAATGTCGCTGTACCGCCACGTGCCGAGCAAGGACGCGTTGCTCGAACTGATGGCCGACCGCGCGCTCGCCGAGTTGCCGCATCCAGACCCCGCCGGCGACTGGCGCGAGCAGATCCACGGCTTCTTCCTGGCGTTCCATGATCTGTTGTTGCTGCACCCCGCGGTGGCACGCACAATGGTCGAGATGACGCTCGCCGGTCCGGAGCTGTCGGTCCGCGGCGAGAACGTCCTGACGTGTCTGCTGGCGGGCGGGCTTGATGAGGCGACCGCGGCGCAGGCGATCACGGCACTGACCTGGCAGACCGTGGGCGGCGCGCTGTACGCGCTGGCCCGCCTAAACCCGGCCCACGAGGACCGCAGCATCCGTCTGCGGACATTGCCGAAGGAGCAGTTCCCCTCCGTCTACCGCGTCGCCCCGTTCCTAGAGGAGGACGCCAGCCGCGATCACTTCTCCGGCGCCCTACGCCACTTGATTCACGGTTACGAGCCAGCTGCCTAAATCTGTCACTAGACAAGCTGTCTGGTGGTTGCTTACACTGTACGCAGCTGTTGAGGAGGCCGGCGGTTAGCGCCGCCGGCGATCACAAAGGAGAGGGATTCGATGCCACTCGGTCCGTACCAAGCCGTCCACGGCTACGGCCAGTTCCTGCCGAATTACACGGCGCCGCTTCACCCGACGACCTTCGAGGCCTGGTTCTTCACCGGCTACGCCGGCGCGATCGTCGTGCTGGTCGCACTGCCGTGGGCGATTCGCGCGCTGATCAAGCGCCGCGACTGGTTGCCGATCCTGATGCTGGGTTCGGGCTTGATCACCTCGCTGGGCGAGCCGATGCTTGACTTCGTCAGCCATCTGCGCTGGGCCAACAACCTCCCCGGCCCCGCGTTCACGATGTTCGGCCTGCACGTGCCGGCGCTGATCCCGCCCTGCTACATGCTGTTCATGGGGCTTGAGGCGTACTGGATCCTGAAGGTTCTGCAGCGCGGCTGCACCGCGCGCCAGTTCGCCTGGATGGCGTTCTGCGTCGGCCTCAGCGACGCGATCATGGAGAACCCCGGGCTGCTGATGCACACGTATCAGTACTACGGCGACCAGCCGTTCAAGTTCGGGCCGTTCGTCTACTACTACGCGTTCACCAACAGCGTCGCGATCTGCACGATCGCGGTGATGGCCTACTTCCTCTGGCCCCGGGTCAAGGACGGCGGCTGGATGAAGCTGGCGATCCTGCCGATCGGTATCACCGCGACGACGATGGGTGAGTTCGGCACCGGCTTCCCAACGTGGCTGGCGATCAACTCGGCGATGGCGACCTGGCTGCAGTGGGTCGTCGGCTCGCTGACGATCGTCCTGGCAATCGTCTGGATCCGCGTGCTCGGGGAAATTGTCGCGACCGAAAAGGTCGCCACCTTCTCGCTCTGGGCGGAGTTCAAGGCGCGCTTCCGATCCTCGTCCGCGGCGCCGGCTCCGATCGTGACCGGCCAGCCGGGCTTCGCGCAGCAGACCGCTACCCCGACTGCCTGAGCGCTACTGCCCGCCGCTGGTCCAGCTGGACCAGCGGCGGGACTAGCCGTACAGCATCTTCACGAGCCGGGCCATCAGCTTCGAGCGCTTCGGCGTGTACGGGAACATGTGCATGTCCTTCTTCAGCGCGAGTGGCGCCGGCGGCCCCAGCAGAATCGTTTGTGTACGGCAGTACTTGCGGATCCCGGTCGGTCCGTGGCGGACGCCGATCCCGGAGGATTTCCAGCCGCCCATCGGCGCGTCGAACACCGTGTAGTTGACCTGCGAGTCGTTGACCGTGACCGCGCCGGCCTGAAGCCGGCGGGCGATCGCCTCGGCCTTGTGCATGTCCTTGGTGTAGACGCTGGCCTGCAAGCCGTAGACCGAATCGTTTGCGCGCTCGATCGCCTCATCGACGTTGGCGACGCGCATGATCGGCATCGTCGGGCCGAACGTCTCCTCCTGCATGCAGGCCATCGAGTGGTCGACGTCGAGCAGGACTGTCGGCTCGTAGAAGTCTCCTGGGCCCTCGCCGCGGTGTCCGCCGGCGGCGACCGTGGCACCGCGTTCTTTGGCATCGGCGACGTGGCGCTCGATGATCTCCATCTGCGGCCCAAACGTGATCGCGCCGACCTCGATCGTTCCCGGCTCGCCGGGCGGACCCTGGCGGACCTCCGCAACCTTTTCAAGTACCCGCTTGACGAAATCGTCGTAGACCGGCGCCTCGACGTAGACGCGCTCGACGGAGATGCAAACCTGGCCGCTGTTGTTCAGCGAGTAGTAGGCGGCGCCGTTGGCCGCGCGCTCGATGTCGGCGTCGGCACAGACGATCATCGGGTCCTTGCCGCCGAGCTCAAGCGACACCGGCGTCAAAGTCCTGGCGGCGCGCTCCATCACCCGTTTGCCGGTGGCGGTGGAGCCGGTGAACATGATGAAATCGACCTCGTCGATCAGTGCCGCGCCGGTCTCTCCGCGTCCCGTCGCGATCTGCATCACGCCCTCCGGTAGGCCGCATTCGGCCATCATCTCAGCGACCAGGAACGCCGTCATCGGCGTCACTTCGGAGGGCTTCAGCACCACCGAGTTGCCCGCCATCAGCGCCGGGACCGCGTCGCAGAAGAGGTTCGCCAGCGGATAGTTCCACGGGCCGATTACGCCGACCACGCCGACCGGCGCGTAGCGCACGATCAGCGGACGCATCATCACCAGCGGGGCGCGTGAGCGGCGCTTCTCGTCCTTCAAATACTTCGGGGCCATCTTCGCCCAGAAGCCGAAGCTTGAGGCGGCCACCGTGATCTCCAGCGCCGCGTCGTCAGGCGTCTTGCCGGTCTCGGCGCAGATCGTTTGCGCCATCCGCTCGGAGTTCTCAACGACCCACTTCTGAGCCTGCTTGAAGATCTTCCCGCGGGCGGCGAATCCGAGCGCTTCCCAGGCCGGCTGAGCGGCGCGCGCCTGGCTGACGAGCCCGGCGACAGTGGCGGCGTCAAACGACGGAAGCTCTTGCAGCGTGCGGCCGGTAGCCGGCTCAATCACGGCGAACTGCTCAGACGGGGCGTTGACGGTTCCTGACTCCATCCTCGGGTTGTCAGCGTACAACATGTCTTGACAGCCTGCCTGAACCAATCTGCCGTCTTGTCTAGCGGGCGCGCTACCTTGTCCAGTGTCAATGTCTGGCCTAACCGTCTTGCGATGACCGAACCAACCCCCCTCTCGACCACACGCGGCGCCGACCGTCCCCGCGGACACAGCGGCACCAGTGACACCGAGCTGGCGATCTTTGCGGCTACCGAACGGCTGTTGGCGGACGAGCCTCTGCACGACCTCAGCGTCGCCCAGCTGATCGCTGAAGCCGGGATCTCCCGCGCGACCTTCTACTTCTATTTCAGCTCGAAATTCGCGGTCGTCGTCGGTCTGCTGGCGCAGGTGATGGACGAGATCTTTGAGGTCGTGCAACCGTTCGTCAGGCGGCAGGAGGACGTCTCGCCGGAGCAAGCCTTGCATGAGAGCCTGGAGGCAGCGATCGGGCTGTGGGCCCGTCATCGTCCCGCGCTGCGGGCGATCCATGAGCATTGGAGCACGACAGACGAACTGCGGGACCTGTGGGTCGGCATCGTCGGCCGGTTCACCGAGGCGATCGCGGTTGAGCTTGATCGCGAGCGGGCCAGCGGCCTCGCCCCCGCCGGCGCCGACAGCCGCTCGGTCGCGGCGGCGCTGTTGTGGGGGACCGAACGCGTGCTGTACGTGGCAGGCCTCGGCGTCGACCCCAGCTTCCCCGACGAGTCGGCCGCGCTGTCGCCGCTGATGACGATGTGGATCGGCACCTTGTATGGCGGCCGCAGTGCGATCCCGTCCGAGCCGGCGTCACGCCAGCGGGGACCCCGCCGCCGCAGCTCTGACAAGGGCTGAACGCCGCTCCGGGTCTCGCGGGTCCGTCCCGCTCCCGCCTCCAGCAGGCCTGCAACCGGGCTGCAGCAGGCCGAACTGGACGGGAGGTCTACACTCGGACTAGATAGAGTGTCTAGTCACTTCTCTTCCATTCACAACGATGTCTGCACGCGAGCGTAACCCGGGCCCGACAGGCTCGACAGCCGTGCGAGCGGGGACCGATGAGAGCCCTGTCGAAGCACGTGCCTCGATCCTCAAGGCCACCGAGGATCTGCTCGCAAACACGCCGCTTCAGGATCTGAGCGTCGCCCAGATCATCACCGAGGCCGGGATCTCCCGCGCCACCTTCTACTTCTACTTCGGCTCGAAGTTCGCCGTCGTCGCGGCCCTCGTCCAGCAGTCGATCGAGGAGATCTACACGGTGACGAAGCCGACCCTGCGCAGCGATCCGGGGGCGGCTCGGGTGGCGGCGTTGACACAGCGGATCCGCAACTCAGCCGACGTCTGGGACAGCCATCGCCCGGTGCTCGGCGCGACCGTTGAGAACTGGCAGGTCTATCCCGAGCTGCGCGAGCTGTGGCTTGAGATGATCGGTGGACTGACCGACGCGATCTGCGCCGAGATCGTGCACGAACGAGCGCTCGGCCACTGTCCCCCCGGACCCGATGCGCGCGCCCTCGCCGCGCTGCTCGCGTGGACGACCGAGCGGTGCCTGTACCTGATCGGTAAGGAGTACCTGGTCGCCCCCGAGGACCGCGAGTCGCGCCTGGACGGCCTCACCCAGACCTGGCTGTACGTGATGTACGGCGCCGGCGCCAGCCCGCAGTCGGCCGGGTAGTCATCTCCTGGGCGCAGCTTGAGCCCCCTGAGGGGCTGAGAGATGCCGAAATTCCACCCCAGGACGGGCATTTTCGGTATCCCTGATCGCTTCAGCCCTGGGATGGGGCGAGGTGCAGCAGGACCAGACTAGCCCTCGATCGTGATCGCAAACATCGGGCAGGCGTCCGCCGCTGCCTCGGCCTGGGCGCGCAGCTCCTCCGCCGGCTCGTCCTGCAGCACGCGGACGACCTCGTCGTCGTCGGCGAGATCAAAGATCTCCGGTGCCGCGGCGACGCAGTCGCCATGTGCCGCACATGCGTCGAAGTCCACAACCACCCTCATAAGCACTCTCCCAGACTCGCCGTCACCATTCCGGTGCAGCATACATTCTGTATGGACAATCTGCTGCACGCCAGTTGACCACTGCCGGTTCCCAGTTGACACGCCGACTGAACGCTATGTATGGTCGCAAATGTGCTTGCCCACGATCAAATCGCCAAGCCACTGCAGCGTCAGATGGCTCGCAGGATCGTCGCCGGCGCCTTGGGCGCTTGCACCGTCGCGGCGGGTCTTGTCACGGCGCTGCTCGTGCTCTCCCCCGCGGCCGTCGCCGACGCCTGCACGCTCACCTTGACGCTGAGTGGCTGGCGGCAGCTCAGCATTAGTGTCAACGTGCCGGCCGGCACACCGCTGTCGTCGATCCCGCTGCCGATCAAGGTCGGAGTGGTATCGGTCAGCGAATCGTGTCCGGCTGCTGCCGGCCCGCCGGTGTCAATCGCCGTCAGCACGACGCCGGCGACGGCCAAGACACCCGTGGCTGCCCCGCAGCCCGTTGTCGCCAGGCCGCGCCCCGACCGGCATCGCGTCCAGACCCCGACAGCGATCGCCGCTCAGCCACGGACGTTCCAACCGCGCGTGGTCAAGCACCACGCGGCAGGCGCCGTCAATGACTCCGATCTGAACTTCGAGCTGCCGAGCACTGGCGACCAGGACGTTCCAGATTTCTTCATCAAGAACTTCCAGATCCCGCCGTTCCTGCTGCCGATTTATCAGGCAGCCGGGATCGAGTACGACGTGCCGTGGCAGGTCCTAGCCGCGATCAACTGGATCGAGACCGACTACGGTCGCGATCTCAGCGTCTCGAGCGCCGGAGCGATTGGTTGGATGCAGTTCCTGCCCTCGACCTGGAAGCAGTGGGGCGTCGACGCCACCGGGTCCGGCTATGCGGATCCGGACAATCCGGCCGACGCGATCTTCACGGCCGCGAGGTATCTACAAGCAGCCGGTGCGGCCACGGATCTCCCGCGCGCGATCTACGCCTACAACCACGCCGGATGGTATGTCCAGTCGGTGCTGCTGCGCGCCCAGTTGATCGGCGGCATTCCGTCCGGTTTAGTCGGGGCGCTCTCGACGCTCGTTGAAGGGCAGTTCCCAGTGGCGGCCACAGCGCATTACGGCGACAACGGACTTGCCACGGCGATCTTCGCCAAGGCCGGTTCGCCGGTGATCGCCGTCAACGACGGGAAGATCGTCGCGATCGGCGAGAACGCGACGCTTGGGCGCTACATCAAGTTGCAGGACGACACCGGCAACACCTACACCTACGCGCACCTCGGGTCGATCCCGTCGTACTACGCGGTGCCGAAGGCCGTCACCACCAGCGCCGCGCAGCTGCGCAAGGAGCTTTCGCTTGCTGGCATCGGCAGCCGCGCAGCCGTGAAGGGGATTCTCAGCGCCCCAGCAAGCGCCGGCGTTCAATCGCGCCGGGCGCCCGCTCTTTCCAATGTCTTCACCGCACCCGCGATCGTTGCGACCGGTTTGCGGCGACTCGCTGATACCCGTGCGGTTAGCCGCAGCTCGGCCGCAACCGACGCGCCCGCCAAGCAGCGGTTGTTTGCGAATCCGTCGTTGCCGGGGTCGTATGCGGCTGGTGGTAAGCAGCAGATCGCTTCGGAGACCGCGTCGATCTCCGATTTTCAGGATTACTTCGCTGACGTGCTGCATTTGGCGCGTAACCAATACACGCTCGCTCCGTTGCAGCAGGGGTCGATTGTTGTCGCCGGCACGATCCTCGGCCGGATCAGCACGGGTAGTGCGAGTGATGCTTCGCATTTGTGGTTCCAGATTCAGCCCGCCGGTCAACGCTCACCGTTCATCGACCCGAAACCGATCCTGGACGGCTGGAAACTGCTTGAAGCAACCGCCGTGTACCGCGCCGCCGGGATCAACCCGTTCTTCGGTCCCGGCGCGAAACAAGCCACGATCGGCGAAGTGCTATTGGAAAGCAAAGAGCAGCTCGAAGCCCGTGTACTGGCTGACCCACACGTCTCCGTTTACCGCTGCGGGCGCCGTGACATCCAAGCCGGACTGATCGACCGTCGGATCCTTGCCACGATCGAATTCCTCTCCGCCTCCGGCCTCGACCCAACCATCAGCGGCCTGGCATGCGATGCGGGGCACAACGGCATCGATCAAGCCGGCGCCAGCGGCGCGTCAATGGACATCACT
>Ga0302314_10019097_pt1 | contig 11403 bp, 10 predicted proteins | sample III_Palsa_N2_3_FD_200533 | JGI IMG/M metagenome (GOLD analysis project Ga0302314, IMG submission 200533) | Peat permafrost microbial communities from Stordalen Mire near Abisko, Sweden - III_Palsa_N2_3 | ecosystem: Environmental > Terrestrial > Soil > Palsa > Peat permafrost | place: Sweden... | reverse complement strand
CCTCAGTGCTTCTGGATCGTTCGGCCAAGGCGCCGTTGATCATGTTCAGCGTCGAGGGCGGCGTGGACATCGAAGAGGTTGCCGAGAACACTCCCGAGAAGCTGATCCGCCATCACGTGGACTCGCTGCAGGGGCTCTCGCGCGCGGAGGCCGTGAAGATCGCCACCGACGGCAAGGCCGACGCCGATGTGATCGAGGGTGTCGCCGACGCATTGGTGGCGCTGTACGAGGTGTGGCTGGAGGAGGACGCCACGCTTGCGGAGATCAACCCGCTGATCGTGACGCCGGAGCGGGAAGTTAAGGCACTCGACTCGAAGGTCTCGCTCGACGACAACGCCCTCTACCGCCACCCCGAGAACCAGGAGCTGGCCGACAAGGAGAACGAAGATCCGATCGAGCGCCGCGCGAAGGAACAGGGCGTGCAATACGTCAAGCTCGACGGCGACATCGGGATCCTCGGCAACGGCGCCGGGCTGGTGATGAGCACCCTCGACGTCGTCGCCCAAGCGGGCGGCAAGCCGGCGAACTTCCTCGACGCGGGCGGCGGCTCGGACGCCGCGAAGATCAAGCAGGCAGTCGAGCTGATCCTTGCCAACGATGCGGTGAAGGCGGTGCTGTTCAACATCTTCGGAGGGATCACCCGCTGCGACGAGGTCGCGAAAGGTCTGATCGCGGCGTTCGATGAGATCAAACCGTCGGTCCCGTTCGTCGTGAGGCTGGACGGCACGAACGATGTGGCCGGCCGCGAGCTGCTGCAGGAGGCCGCGCTGGGAAACGTGCACGCGGCACGGACGATGAACGAGGCCGCAGAGAAGGTCGTCGCATTGGCAAAGGAGCAGAGCTGATGTCGGTCCTCGTCGACGAGCACACGCGCCTGGCCGTCGCCGGGATCACCGGCCGCGAGGGCTCGTTCCACACGCTGAACAACAAGCGTTACGGCACGAACGTGGTCGGCGGGGTGACGCCAGGCAAGGGCGGACAGGACGTGGAGGGCATTCCCGTGTTCAACAGCTGGGCAGAGGCGGCCGAGAGCGTCCAGCCCAACACAGCGATGATCTTCGTGCCGCCGCGATTCGCGGCCGATTCAATCCTCGAGGCCGCCGCGGCCGGGGTCGAGCTGGTAATCGCGATCACGGAGGGGATCCCGGCGCACGACGAGCTGCGGGTCTACAACACGCTCAAGCGCGATTTCTCGGGCACCCGCCTGATAGGGCCGAACTGTCCGGGCATCCTCTCCCCCGGCAAGGCCAACGTCGGCATCATCCCGGCGAGCTTCTTCAAGGAGGGCAATGTCGGCGTGGTCTCGCGCTCGGGCACGCTGACCTACCAGATCGGCAACGAGATCGCCCAGGCCGGGTTCGGGTGCAGCTCGATCGTCGGGATCGGCGGCGACCCCGTGCCAGGGAGCTCGTTCGTGGACGTGATCGAGCTGTTCGAGGCAGACGAGCAGACCGAGCTGATCGTGCTCTCCGGCGAGATTGGCGGCTCGGCCGAGGAGGAGGCCGCCGAGTACATCGCCGAGCACGTGAAGAAGCCCGTGGTGGCCTACATCGCCGGCTTCACCGCCCCGGCGGGCAAGCAGATGGGTCACGCCGGTGCGATCGTCTCCGGCTCCGCCGGCACCGCCGCCGCGAAGGCGCAGGCGCTAGAAGCGAAGGGCGTGCGCGTGGGGCGTACCCCGACCGAGGTGGCGGAGATAGCGGTAACGCAGCTACGCTAGGTCCGTGGATCAAGAGGTTTCGAAGACACTGGGCGAGTTGGAGCGCAAGGTACAGGAGCTGGAGCGCATCCTGACCTCGGTCGATCGCGGCGATCGGATCGGCGAAGAGGTCCGTGTCGGCGCCGAGCATAATCCTGCCGATCGCAGTCGCCCCAGCCCCCCTCCCTCCCCCGCCGGCCGATCTCCGCTCGGCCGACTGGTCGATGAAGCGGTTGAGCCGGTCGCGCGCGTCGAGCGAGCACCACGTCCGCACGCCCAGCAGTCCCCGCGAGTCCCACAGCCCGCGCCACCGCCACAACCTGAGCAACCACCGAGGTCTCCTCGCCCTCCCGAGGCAAAGACGCCGAGCGCCGATCAGCTGCTGCACTTCCGCGATCGGCTGGAGCGGAGCGCGAAGGAGCTGACCCGGGAATATGACGAGCTGCTCGGGCGCCTAGACTACGCCGCCGTGGCAAGCAAACCCATGGGCCCAACGATCTCATTCGCGCGCGGAGCACCGTCGCTCGACATCGTCGACGTTCGGGGCCTGAGCGATGCGGCCGTGCGCGCTTTCGAGAGCGACCCGGCCGGCACGACCGCGTACGGCACCTCGGTCGGCTACCCGAGGTTGCGGGCATGGATCGCTGATCGCCACCAGGTGGAGCCGGAGCGCGTGCTCGTTACCAACGGCTCAATGCAGGCCGACGCGTTCCTGTTCGAGCAGCTCGTGGGCGAGGGCGACGAGGTGATCGTGGAGCGCCCGACGTACGACCGCACGCTGCTCTCGCTAAAAGAGCGCGGCGCGAAGATCCACGCCGTGGAGCTGGAGCCGGACGGGATCGACACCGATGCGCTTGCCGGCCTGTTGAGCGGAGCGCAGGCAGTGCAGCCGCAGCTGGCCCACATCATCCCCAACTTCCAGAACCCCGCCGGCTACACCCTCTCGCCGGCCAAGCGTCAGGCACTGCTCGCGCTGGCAGCGGAGCACAATTTCTGGGTGTTCGAGGACGACCCCTATGTCGATCTTCGCTTCAGCGGGCAGACGCTGCCGACGATGCTCTCGATGGACGCCAAGCACGTGGTCTACGCCTCGTCGTTCTCGAAGACAGTCTGCCCAGGGATCCGCGTTGGCTACCTGGTCGGCCCGGCCGAGCTGATCTCGGCGATCGCGAAGCTCGCGACGAACACGTACATCTCGCCGAGCATGGTCGCGCAGTCGATCGTCTACGAGTTCTGCGCCTCGGGCGCGATCGACAGCTCGATCGAGACGGTCAAGGCTGCACTCGCCGAGCGCGCTTCGACGCTCGGGCGGGCGCTCGCGCGCGAGCTACCGGAGGCCGAGTTCGTGGCGCCCGAAGGCGGCTACTTCATGTGGGTGACGCTGCCGCCGGGTACCGACGTGAGCGCGCTGCACAAGGCGGCCGGCGAGCGCGGGGTCGCGTTCGTGAAGGGCACCGACTTCGTGATCGACGGCGGCGAGAACACGCTGCGCCTCGCCTACTCGGGCGTGACCCCCGAGCAGATCGACGAGGGCGTCGCACGCCTAGCAGACGCCTACCGTTCGCTCTGACGGCTATCTGCCATAGCGCTGGCCCAACACCAGCTGCTCCGGAAGCGCGGTGCGCGGAGGCGGCGATGGATCGGCGATCGCCGAGACGGTCTCAGCGACGCTCGGGGTGACGGCGCAGAGGCGGCCATCGGCGTCCTGGACGACCACCTGCTCGTCGTCGCTCACTGTCAGCGTGCCCTCCATGCCGGGCTCGAGGCCGGAGGCCTTGAGGTAGTGCAGGAGATCCTCGGCCTCGTTCTCGAAGCGCAGGATCCGCACCGAGGCGCCGACCGCGACGTCCGCGAGCGGCACGCCCGAGAGGCGCGCGCCGGCGACGATCGGGTGGCCGTGGGGGCAGGTCTTGGCGTCGCCGATCGCCGCGAGCATGCGCTCCTCGAGCACCGGGGACATCGCATGCTCCAGGCGCTCAGCCTCCTCGTGGACCTCGTCCCAGGGCACGCCGAGAACGTCGGTGAGAAAGCGCTCGATCAAACGATGGCGGCGGACGATGCCCTCGGCGTGCTCAGCGCCTGAGTCGGTGAAGACGATCGCACGATCGGCGCCGCGGGTGATGTAGCCGTCGCGTTCCAAGCGGACGATCATCTCGTGCACCGTGGGCGGCGAGAGTTGCATCGCGCGCGCAACGTTCGCGCCGGTCATCGGCAGGCCGGCCTCCTGCAACCAGAAGAGGATTTGTAGATACTCCTCCTCGGCGACTGTGGCCGTGGTGTTGCCCTCGTCGCTCACGCCGGTGATGTTGCCTTGGTGGTGCCCTCGTCGCTCACGCCCGTGATGCTAGACGACACTCAGCCAGCCAGCTGGTCAAACGTGCACTCCGTTGGCGGCTTGTCATCGCGCCAGCGACGCAGCTTGGCGCCGTGGCGGATGCGCCCGGCGGAGACGTGGTCGAAGTCGATCTCGATAACCAGCTCGGGGCGCAGACCGACCCACTCGAGGTCCTTGCCCGAGCTCCAGCGGCTGGGGTCAGCCGAGCCGCGCTCTCCCGACTCATACGGGGCGAAGAAGCCGACCAAACGCCGCTTCTCGGAAGCGGACAAACCGGAGCAGTGTCCGACGACGCGCAGCTCTGGACCGTCGTATACGCCGAGGATCAGCGCACCGACAGTGTCGGGCTCCTTGCCAGGACGCCAACCGACGAGCACGACATCGATCGTTCGCACGCGCTTGACCTTGAACGTGCCCTTGCGCTCGCCGGGACGGTAGGGCGCAGAGAGCTCCTTGGCGATCGCGCCCTCGGCGTGCTCGAGCCAACGCTGGGCCTCCCGCTCGGTCGTGACCGTCTCCATCAGCTCGACCGGCGCGCCAGCGAACGTCTCGTCAATCAGCAGCTCCTCAAGCGCCGCGCGGCGCTCGGAGAGAGGCCGCTCCAGCAGCGACTCGTCCTCTCGGGCAAGCAGATCGAAGACCACGTAGACAGCGGGGGTCTCGACGGACAGGCGCTCGATACGGGAGACGGCCGGGTGGATGCGCTGGCCGAGCGCGTCGAAGTCCTCATGGCCATCCTCACCGCGAACGACGATCTCGCCGTCGAGCACGTAGCGACCTGGCGGGAGCACCAACTCGGGGAAGTAGCGACCGAGCGGCTTAGCCGAGCGCGACTGCAGGAATACCTCTTCACCGTCGACGAACGCCAGGCAGCGGAACCCGTCGAGCTTGATCTCGTAGGAAAGATCCTCGCCGACAGGCAGGGCCTTGCGCGAGAGGGCCAGCTGGGGCTTCACCGGCGGCTCCAACGGAAGGCTCACTCGTCCTCCTCGCTCTCGTCGCGCTTCGCGCGGCTTGGCTGGACGCGCGTGGGCTCTCCGGGCATCTTTGGATAGTCGGGCGGGTAGGGCATGTCTCCCCGGCCCTCGGCGAGGTCGCGCTCATACATCTCGAGCAATGGCTCGAGCGAGTGGGCGATGTCGTCGATGGCAGCGTGGCGGTCGCCCGTCTCGGCGAACCTGGCGGGCATCGTCGTCACCGTGAAGTCCTCGGGCTGGGCCTGCTCGAGCTCCTCCCAGGCCAAAGGCGCGGATACGGGCGCCCCCGGCTTGGGGCGCACGCTGTAAGCGGAAGCGATCGTGCGGTCGCGTGCGTTCTGGTTGTAGTCGACGAAGATCCGCTCGCCGCGCTCCTCCTTCCACCAGTTGGTCGTCACCTGGCCAGGCAGGCGTCGCTCGAGCTCACGACCAAAAGCGATCGCTGCGTGGCGCATGTCGGTGAACGTCCAGCGTGGCTCTATGCGGACGTAGATGTGGACCCCCCGGCCGCCGGATGTCTTGGAGAACCCGACATACCCCAGCTCCTCTAGCAGCACCCGCGCCTGCGCGGCAACGCGGACCGCGTCAGCGAAATCGGTGCCCGGCTGCGGGTCCAGGTCGATGCGCAGCTCGTCGGGATGGTTGAGGTCCTCGCGGCGGACCGGCCACGGGTGAAAAGTGATCGTGCCCATCTGCGCGGCCCAGCCGACGACCGCTATCTCCGTCGGGCAGACCTCGTCAGCGGTGCGGCCCGAGGGAAACTCGATCGTCGCGGTCTGCACATACTCGGGCGCCCCACGCGGGATGCGCTTCTGAAAGAACGCGTCACCGCCACCTTTCTCGCGTGTCGAGGGCACGATCCCCGAGTGCACCCCCTTCGGCCAGCGCTCGAGCGTCGTCGGCCGCCGCATCAGTGCCCGCATGATGCCGTCTGCGACGGCGAGGTAGTAGTTGACCATGTCGAGCTTGGTGACCGCGCGTGAGCCCTCGGTCGCTCCGAAGATCACGCGATCGGGGTTGGACACGCGTAGCTCGCGCCCGTCGACATCCAGCACTACGTGCTCTTTGGCGGTAGCCATGAGTTGAAAGGATGCCCGATTGACTCAAAGCTGGCAGCCGGGACACCAGTAGGTGACGCGGTTGCTATCACCCTGCCCGCGCGCGCGGATCCTCGAGGAGCAGCGCAGACAGGGCCGGCCCGCTCGCTTATACACCGCGCTGGGCCGGGCGCCGTCGCCCGCGGGGGCCTGGGTTGCCCGGGACATGTAATCCCGGATGACGCTGACGACCGCCAGCGCCTGCTCGTCGCTCACCTCGCCCGCGAGACGCCAAGGATCCAGTGAAGCGGCAAAGCATGCCTCGGCCTTCCAGACGTTGCCGATGCCGGCGAGGATGCGCTGGTCAAGCAGGGCATCCCCGATCGGACGGCTCGGGTCCTCAGCGCGCAGGCGACGCAGGAACAGAGCCGCCTCGAAGTCCTCTGCGAACACATCCGGACCAAGCTCGGTCAATCGCCGGTCAGAGCGTATGCGCCGCTCGCTCATCAGCTCGAGCACCTGGCCATCGAACTGGACAACCTCCCACTCCCCGGCGCGCATCACAAGCCAGGCTTTGTGCGCCGTGCGGTGCCAGGGACGGCCGCGCTCGTAAACTCCCCAGGCGCCCGTCATGCGTAGGTGGGAGTGCAGCGTGAGGTCTCCCTCGAAGCGAACCAGCAGGTGCTTGCCGCGCGCTTGCACCTCGGCAACGGCGCGTCCGACCAGCCGCTCGGGCCAGCGATCGAGGCTGTGGCGCGGGTGTGGCGTGAGGATCTCATCAGGCGTGCGGCCGGCGAGCACCGCGCGGATACGCCGAGCCGCATGATGGATCGTGTCGCCCTCTGACATCTCCTGTAAGGATGCCCGACGTGGTGATTCCGCAAGCCGCGCTGATCGCGTCTGGGCCGTTTGGCGATGCGTTGAGCGCCGAACATGTCGCGCTGGCCATCGCGCAGGGCTTGCGCGAGGGCGGAGCGCCGCAGCCCGATTTGTGTCCGATCCCCGCCGATCAGGGACAGACATCGGACGTGAGGGTACTGCTGGAGAGGCTCGACTTCGACGTACGTATGCGCCGAGCGCGCGCGGTCATTCTGGGAGAGCGGCAGCTCCAGGAGCGCGCGCTGAGGGGAAGTGTGGCGTTCGAGATCGCCACCCGGGCCCGTCAGGCAGGCGTGCCTGCCTACGCGGTGACCGGTGAGAACACGCTCGATCCGTTTGACGTGCGCATCCTCGACCTGCAGGTCATCGTGCAGGCGAGCAGCCGACGGGCGCTCGTGGCGGCGGGCAAGAGGCTGGCTCAGGTGCTGTGAGCCGCGGCGTCGGTGGCGAGCGACCGCGCCAGCTCGTAGACCAAGCGGGTCGCGTCGGCGACCGTGCCGAAGTCGAGGTTCGCGGGCACGTCGCTGGGCAGGTGGTAGTTGGCCAGGCTGCGCCAGTCGGTCATCGAGACGAGCGTGACGATCGGGTAACCGGCGCGACTGGGGATCACGCTGTCGGTCGAGGCGCGAGCGCGGAAGCCTCGCTGCAGCTCGACATCGATCCGCTCGGCGCACGTGGCAAGCAGATCGCGCAGCCAGGGGCCCGCGTAGCTCTCCATCCACACCGGCCCCTCCGCCTCAAGCGACACCAAGTGGGGCGAGCCGACCGTGTCGAGGTTCGCAAACCACGTGCGCCCTGGCTCGAGCTCGTGACGGTGACGGGCGACGAACGCGCGCACGCCGTCCTGGAGGGTCTCCTCCGCCCCACAGGAGACCAGCAGCACGCGCAGGCCCGGCAGCGGCTCCTTGCGCAGCAGCTCGGCGAGGGCAACCAGCGCGGCCACGCCGGAGAGGTTGTCGTTCGCGCCGGGCACAGTGGGGCTGCGCCACACATCGGCGACCAGCGCGCTGCCCACGGCGCCGAGCAGCAGCCCGGCACGCGCGGGGGCGCGGCGACCGCGGAGCGCCGCGAGCAGCGTGGCAAGCGGTCCGGCCAGGCCCAACCACCACTGCGGCGCCGATGTCTTGAAGTATTCGATCACCTGCGGGGCGCGCTCGTAGAGACGTCGCTGCAGAGTCTGGTCGAACAACATCCCCGTCTGAGGAGCGTCGTGGTGGGCGAGCACGACAAGCGTGCCGGCCCCGTTCCGGTCGCCGGCACGCGCGATCAGGTTGACCGTGGTGCGCCGGCGGCGCACCAGGCGCCGCAGGAGCCGCGGCCCGTTCTGGGCCTCGTCGACGATGCCGGCGAGAGTGCTGGTGGCGAGCAGCGCGCCGAGCGTGCGCCGACCGCGCAGGGTTAGCGTCGCGGCAACCATGCCGAGCACGCCGAGCCCGGTGACGGTCGGGGCGAAGATCCCCCACGAGGGCTCATCCTCAAGCGCCACCTCAACTCCGCTGACCGCGCGCAGTCGCTGTGCCAGCCACTCCGCGGCCGCTCGCTCGCCCGGTGAGCAGGGCGGCCGGTCGATCACAGCTAGCGTCTCCACGACCTCGTGCAGGGTTGCCTGCAATGAGTCTGAAGCGGGGCTCACGGAAGGCATCGAAGGGTCGCCTCAAGTGAGTTTGCAGCGTGGCTCACAGAAAGCATTGTCCCTCGCCACGGTAGGTCGGCACCTCGTCGATGATCCGCTCACCTTCGAGCAGGTACAGACTGGCGAAGCGCTCGCAAAGCTCGCCGGCCTTGGCATGGCGTAGATAGACGCGGTCGCCAAGCGCGAGTGTGTCCGCAGCGGCGCCGAGCAGCGGCGTCTGCACCTCGCCGGCGCCCTCCTGGGAGTCCAAGCGCAGTCCCGCCGGCAGATGAGGGCGTGGCAAGCGGGCCCGATCGGCGGGCCCGGAGGCGAGGTAGCCGCCGCCCAGCGCCGTGATCACGCCGGGCCCGGGACGGCGCACGACGGGCAGAGCAAACAGCGCCGCGGGACGGGGTGTAAACGCGCGATAGGCGTCGAACAGGCCGGGGCCGTACAGCCCCGAACCGGCCGTCACCTCGGTGACCGCCCCCTCCGCGGCGGTCATCTCGAGACTGCCGGTCCCGCCGCCATTGACGAACTCCAGCGGAGCCGACGACGTCTCCCCGATCGTCTGTTGCACCGCGACGACCGCGGCGGCGCGGCGCACGGCCAGCTCGCGCGCGGAGAGCGCCTGCATCGCACGGATCGCGCGGGCACGCAGCGGAGGACCGACTCCCCGCCCGCTCGGCGTGTCGCCGAGGCCGGCGATCTGCGCCTCATAGGACATGATCCCCACCAGCGCCAACCCGTCGCGGGCGAGGATCGCGCGCGCCAGCGCGGCGGCCTGCTCGGGAGTGTGGACGGGCGAGCGCTTGGCGCCGATGCGCAGGCGGCCGCCGAGTGTCCACCAGCCGGCATCGAGATCGATGCACACGCGCAGCGCAGCGGCGTCACGGTCGCTCTGTGCAAGCTCAAGCGCACGGTCGATCAAGTCGAGCTGCTCGAGGCTGTCAACCATCACCGTGACACGCGCCGCGGGTCGTTCGGCGGTGAGCGCGGCAAGTGCCCGAAGCGCCTGTCGGTCGGCGGTCGGGTAGGCCACCACCAAGTCCTCGGCGCCGTGGGAGGCCAGCCAAAGGGCCTCCGGGAGCGTGAAGGCGAGCGTGCCGGCGAACCCCGGGCGGGCGAGTACGCGTTCCTGCAAAGCGCGGCAGCGAACGGACTTACTCGCCAAACGAATCGGCTTGGAGGCGGCACGGCGCACAAGATCCTCGGTGTTGGCCCACAGCGCGTCGAGATCGATGACCGCGAATGGTGCCTCCAGCTCGGCGCTCGCGCGCTCCAAGCGCTCGTATGCCGCGTGGTCGTGTGTCGCGTGGTTGTGGGTCGTGTCAGCCATCGGCAGGGGCTGTGGGTTGAACAGGGTTGACGGGTCCCAGGATTCGGTCGGTCCAGGCGTTGGCAAAGCGTCCCTCGGGGTCGAGCCGGACACGCACCGCCTGAAAGCGGTCCCAGTCGGGATAGCGAGGGCGCAGCGTGGCGGCGGTCTGGAAGTGGCGCTTGCCCCAGTGCGGACGCCCGCCGAGCTCATCCATGATCGCCTCGACGGCACGGAAGTATGGCTCCCAAGCCATTCCGCGATACATGTGGACCGCGACGAAGCCGCTGTCGCGGCCGGCCGCGGTGCTGAGTAGCGCGTCGTCGGGCGCGACCGTGCGCACCTCGATCGGGAACGGCACGGCGAAGTTACGGCTGGGAACGAGCGCCATGATACGGTTGACCGCCTCGGGTGTGGCAGCACGCGGGAGCGCGTACTCCATCTCGGTGAAGCGCACCAACCGCGGACTGGCGAAGATTCGATCGGAGCGATCGACCAGTGCGGTCGCTCCCGCGAGGCGGGTGACGAGACGGTTGAGCTGAGGAATGCGCCGCGGGAAGCGACGCCCGGCTCGGCAGAGTAGCTCGAAGGCGTGGTTGGTGAGCAGTACGTCGTTGGCGTAGGCGATCACCCGGCCGCGTGGGCGCGGAGGCTGATCGGTGCGATTGTTGGTGCGTGTAAGCGCCCTATCGGCGTGCGGAAAGACGAAGAACTCGAAGTGATCGTTGCCGAGCGCCAACTCCTCGAAGCGCGCAAGCGTGTCGTGCAGCGGCATGGGAGCGTCGACACCACGCAGGGTGAAGGCGGGGACACAACGGAGAGTGACCTCGGCGATCACGCCCAGCGCGCCGAGGCCGACGCGCGCGGCGCGGAAGACCTCGGAGTCGATCTCCTCGGCACAGCGCAAGGTCGAGCCGTCGGCGAGCACGAGTATGAGCTCGACCACCTGCGCGGAGATGTTGCGCAGGCGAGCGCCGGTCCCGTGCGTCGCCGTGGAGATCGCGCCGGCGATGCTCTGGACGTCGATGTCCCCGAGGTTCTCCAGCGCCAGCCCGTGCTCGGCCAGGCGCGCATTCAGCTCACGGATTGTGATTCCCCCCTGCACGCGCACCAGCCCGGAGGAGCGGTCGACGTCGAGCACGCCGGTGAGCCGGTCCAGGCGTAGTTGAGAACCGTCGGTGAGGGCGACATCGCTGAAGGAATGCCCGGCGCCGGCCACACGCACGCGGCGATCATGCGCAGCGGCGCGGGTTATCGCTTCAGATATCTCCTCAATCGAGCCGGGGAGCTCGACGGCCGCGGGACGGCAGGATTGATCGCCGGCCCAGTTGCGCCAGTCGACGGCGCGCTCGTGCGGATCGTTAGGCTCGCTCATCAGATGACCGACCCCGAGCCTACTGCGACCCCGGGTACACCGGCCGCCGTCACACCCGCGAGCGCGGCCGCGAGCCCAGCAGTCCGTGCCTCGCGCGCTCGCTCGCTGCCCACACCGGGCGCCAAGCGCGCGACGGTGATCGGGGCTGGATCGTTCGGAACGGCGCTGGCC
>Ga0302314_10019095_pt1 | contig 11404 bp, 6 predicted proteins | sample III_Palsa_N2_3_FD_200533 | JGI IMG/M metagenome (GOLD analysis project Ga0302314, IMG submission 200533) | Peat permafrost microbial communities from Stordalen Mire near Abisko, Sweden - III_Palsa_N2_3 | ecosystem: Environmental > Terrestrial > Soil > Palsa > Peat permafrost | place: Sweden... | reverse complement strand
CACCGCCTCGATATCGTCGTCGTTGTTGTAGAAGTGGAAGCCCAGGCGGAGGTTGTTGTCGCGGTGAGAGCCGACGATGCCGCGCTCCATCAGCCGGCCGGCCAGCGCGCCCGCGTCGCTGGAGGGGATGGCGATCATCGGCCCCCGCCGGGCGTCGCCCGTGGGCGTCACGGCCGGCCAGCCGATCTCTTCCAGCCGCCCCATGCAGCGACGGGTCAGGGTGCGCACACGATCGCCGATCGCAGCCGCGCCAACCTCGTTGATGATCTTCAGGCCGGCCTCGGCGGCGTAGCAGTTGACCACCGGCGGCGTGCCCGCCTCGAACCGCCGGGCTGTGTGCGAGGGCCGGTTGGCGGTGATGTCCATGGCGATGATGTCTTCCTGGGCGAACCAGCCGGAATTGCTGGGAACCAGGGTGGGGATCAGCTCGCCGCGTACGTACAAAAACCCGATGCCAGCCGTGCCCAGCAGGTATTTCAGCATGCCGCCGATGGCGAAATCTAGATCCAGCGCCTTGACGTCGATGGGCTCGGTTCCGACCGACTGGTAGCAGTCCAGAAGCACTCTGGCGCCCTTGGCGTGGGCCAGCCTGGCGACGCCGGCGATGTCGAGTTTGGCGCCGTTGCGGAAGCAGACATGGGTGATGGCGACGAGGGCCGTCTCCTCGTCGATCAGCTTTTCGAACTGTTCCAGCGGGATATAGCCGTCCTCGGCCTTGGGAACGTGGACCACCCGGGCGCCGCGAGCGGCCTGCGCGTGCCAGATCTGGGCGCTGGTGGGAAACTCGAAGTCGCTGACCACCACCTTGTTGCGGGCTCCTGTGAAGTCCATCGCGCTGGCCAGGGCGTTCAGACCCGCCGAGGCAGACGCCGTGACCGCAATCTCGTCGGGGTGGGCGCCCAGCAGCTTGGCCATGGCTTCGCGCACGGCCTCGTTCTTCATCACCCAGACGTCCCAATTGGCCCCGACCAGCAGGCGGTCTTCCATATAGGCGTCGAAGGCGGCGCGGACGCTGTCGGCCAGGGCGCAATAGGAGCCGCTGTTAAGATAGATCTTGCGGCCCAGCAGGGGGAATCGCGCGCGCAGGGCCTCGAAGTCTGGTTTCATTCGAAAGTCATCCGCAAGCTGGCTCAGGGGCGGTCAGCGCCCCGCCGTTATATGCAAAATCATATACCTTCGCAAACGGGATTCCCCGCCAGGGCGCGCGGACTTCCCCTCGCGATTGTTTCAGATTGCCGGTTCAGGCGCCGCGCTGAAAACTTGGGCGCCGAGTAGGCCCGGCCACGCCTTTTGGCGTCGACGTTTCGATGTTTGGAGTGATTTTGCTATTCTGACCGGCGCAGGCTGGGGAGCGCGGGGCGATGAACAGTCCTCTGGGCCACGAAAGCTTCGTGGATCGCATCTACGAGACGGCGGTCGATCCTGACCTTTGGCCAGGCGTCCTGAAGAGTTTCGCCGATATGATGGGCGCCGCCGCCGCGTCGCTGAGATGGTGCGATGCTTTCACCGGGGTTGGAACCGGGACCAATTCGGGCCTCGATCTGGGCGTCGGCGAACTTTATTTCAAACACTTCGCGGACTGCAATCCGGTACGCACGCCGCCCGAGGTGATGCGCCGGCGCCTCGCCAACTGGACGCCCCGCATCGCCGTCGGTGAAGCCTGGATGCCGCGCGACGCCTTCGTGCGGACGGAGTATTACAACGACTTCGTCCACAAGTTCGAACTCGACTGGGACCTGTCGATCGCTTTGGACGCCGAGGGCTCCAATGTGGGCTTCGTTAACGTGCACCGTTCCGAGCGATCCGGCGCGCACACCAAGGACAACCTGAAACTCGCTGCGGCCGCGCAGCCGCACCTGATCCGCGCCTTCAAGCTCGGCCGCAAGCTGACCGCATCGCGCGGGCTGGGCGAGGCGATGAGCGAGGTGATCGACGGCTCGCCCTACGCCCTGTTCCTGCTCGACGCCGACGGGCGCGTACGGCATCTGAACCCCGCCGCCGAACGCCTCGTCGCTGGAAACATCGGACTTAGGATCATCGGCGGGCGATTGACCGCCGCCAGCCAGGACGCCGCGCGGCGGCTGCACGATCTGATCGGCCGGGCCGCCGCGCCTGAGACCGGACACCGCGCCGGCGGCTCGATGGCCCTGGCCACGCCGGACCGTCTGTTGCCGCTGTCGGTGACCGTGGCACCGATGCGCTCGCCGCGTCTTTCGCTGCTGTCCAGCGGGCCCTCGGTGCTGATCTGCGTCACGGATCTGGAGGCCGGCCTCACCCTGCCAGAGGCGCGCCTGCGCGAACTGTTCGGGCTAACCCCCGCCGAGAGCCGCGTGGCGTTGGCGCTGTTCGAGGGACTGGATCCGAGGCAGGCGGCCCAGCGGCTGGACCTCAGCTTCTACACCGTTCGCGCCCACCTGATCCGCATCTTCGACAAGACCCAGACCTCGGGCCAGGCGGATCTGGCGCGGCTGATGATGCGAACTCTCGGCGGCTGGGGTGGATAGAGCGGGCCTACTCCGCCGCCTGGACCGCGGCCGGGACGCGGTTGCGGGCTTTCCAGATGAAATAGGCGCCCGTCAACAGCGCCAGCCACGGCGCGCCGACGATCCATGAGACGTTCCAGTCCTTGTCGAGCCCCATGGTGACGAGCAGGGCCACGAGCAGGAGAAGGCCCGCGATCTGCATCACCGGAAACAGCGGCATGCGCACCGGCAGGTCCGCCGCCTTGTGGACGCGACGAAAGCTCAAATGGCTAAGCAGGATCACCATCCAGACGATGATCGCGCCGAACAGCGCGACGCCTTGCAGATAGTTGTAGGCCAGGGGCGTGAATTTGGAGACGAAGGCGGCCATCAGGATACAGGCGCCGGACAAAAGGGTCGCGGCGACCGGGGTCCCCGCCTTGCTCAGCCTGCCCAGGATCTTGGGCGCATAGTTGCCGCGCGACAGCGAAAACAGCATCCGCGAGCAGAGGTAGACGTTGGTGTTCATGCTGGAGAGCGCCGCGCTGATCACCACGAAGTTCATGATCCCGGCCGCGTAGGGGATGCCGGTGTGGGCCAGCACCCGCACGAACGGACTCTGGGTCACGATGTTGGCGTGGGCCGCGGTCACGGTCCAGGGAACGAAGGCCACCACGATGCCGAGGGCCAGGATGTAGAACAGGAACAGCCGGATCGCCATGGTGCGCAGTGCGGCGGGGATGGCCTTTTCGGGATTGGGCACCTCGCCGGAGGTCACCGCGATCACCTCGATGCCGTTGAAAGACAGGAACCCAAGGATCACCGCCATCCACAGGCCGTGCAGTCCGTGCGGCAGGAACCCGCCGGGCAGCTGGTAAAGGTTGTGGAAGCCCACGGCCGGCAGGCCCAGCCCAAAGATATTGGCCGCGCCCAGGATGATGAACAGGACGATGGCCGTCACCTTGATGAAGGCGAACCAGTACTCCACCGTCCCGAAATTGCTGACCGAGCGGGAGTTCACATAGAGCAGGATGCAGGCGAAGCCGATCGACCACATCCAGACCGGCGCGCCGGGGAACCAGTAGGTCATGTAGACGCCGGCCGCGACCGCCTCGCCGCCGATCGCGATGACCTGGGCGAACCAGTAGGTGTAGCGCACCACGAAGCCGGCCCATGGGTTCAGATAAGCCTCGGCATAGGCGCCGAACGACCCGGCCGTCGGATGCACCACCGCCATCTCGGACAGGCTGAAGACCATGACCACGGCGACGAAGCCGGCGATGGCGTAGCTGATCAGCACCGAGGGTCCGGCATAGCCGATAGCCAGGCCGCTGCCCATGAACAGGCCCGTGCCGATGGCCCCGCCCAGGCCGATCATGACCACCTGGGCCTGGGTCAAGCCCTTGTGCAGGCCCTGTTCGCGCTCGACAATCACAGCCTCGTCCACGCGCGTCTCCGTCTCTGGATCCCGGGCCGCCACCGCCCCTGCAATGGTCGTCGGGATTCGCGACCGGCGGGCCGGACTGCAATTAGTTTAGACCTAAAATTTCTCGTTTCAACCGGCGACGCGGCCGGTCATGACGTAGGCGATTGGGGGGCCGGCGGCGGCGCAGCGCCTACCAGCCCTCCACCCGATCGAAGCTAGCGATACTTCACGTGGAAGCCGATCTTGAACGCCCGGCCGATGATCCCGGCCTGGGCGTAGGTCGGGTTATAGTTGAGGCCCTGGCCATTGGCGCCGCCGGAATAGTCGGCGGGGTCCAGGGGCGGCTTGGCGTCGAACAGGTTGGCGATGTCGGCGTAGACCTCGACGTTTTCATTGATCTTGTAGCGGCCGGTCAGATCGAAATCGAAGAACTCGCTGACATTGCACCCGCTTGGAAAGGGCGAGCCCGTCGCGCCGTTGTATAGGCAAGTCGTCGGCAGGCCGGTCGCGTCAACGCCGGTCTCCTTGATCGAACTCACATAATACAGCGTGCCGGTGACGTTGGCTGGTCCATAGGTGAAGCTATTGGACCAGTTTGCGCGATATCGCGGCGTGCCGGCGCCGGACGACAGAATATAGGGCGCCTGGGTTCCGTCATAATTGTAGGTTGTGCCGCCGTTGTCATAGTTGAAGGTGAATATGTCGCTGAAGTTGATCTCGCTGACCCATCTGACGCCGTAAGGTAGCGCGAATTTCGCCTTCGCATCGACATCAATGCCGTCGGTCTCTTCAGAGTTCGAGTTCACATATGGCTCGTTGATGACCAGCGGACGAGGCAGCGCGTTGGGCGCCTGAGGGTCCGGGGCGTCCGGGGTGATCGTCACGCCGGCTGGCAGGGGCGCGCCGGTATAGTAATCGTTCAATATTGCGCCCTGATTGGGGTTGCCAATCACATTCTTCTTCGAAATATGGTAGTAGTCGACCGATACGCTAAAGGCCGTTGTCGGTTCAACAATGAATCCGAACGTATAGCTGCTGGATGTCTCCGGTTTGATGTTTGGATCGCCGATGGTGTAGCCGCTCAGATTGTATGAGCTGGTCGTATAGGCATCATTGTTGTGGGCGTTGTTGAATGAGGCGGGGGCCGAGGCGGAGGTGCTGTAGGGGATGTAGCCGATCACCGCGCTGTTGCCGGCTTCGGAGAAGCTCGGCGCCCGGAAGCCTTCGGAATAGGTGGCGCGGAACGCGAGCTGCTTGAAAGGGGTGTATTTCATCCCGACCTTGGGCGAGAAATTGCCGCCGACGTCGGAATAGTGGTCGTACCGGCCCGAGACGTTGATCACCAAGGGCTTTAGGATCGGCGCCTCCAGCTCGGCGAAGATGCCGCCCACCGTACGATGGCCAAAGGCATAGGCGGTCTGGACCGTGCCGTCGCCGCCGGCGACGAGGTTGTTGGTGTTGATGTCGGGATTGTCGAGCCCCTCGTAGCGGAACTGGCCGCCCACGGCCAGGGAGAGGGGACCCCCGGGAAGATCCCACAGTTTGCGCGTGGCGCTGACGTCCAGGGAGTCCAGATCGGCGGTGGAGGTCTTGTGGAGGGTCGGGGCGAGCGCTGCGCGCACGGCCGCCGAATTGGAGGCTGGATCGATGAAGTTGTAGGCGCCGGTTTCCACATCGGTGACCAGCTGCGGTTCATAGATGAAGCCGCTGGCGAGGGTCTCCAGGGAGCTGCGATTGAAGTCCAAGGAGGCCTGGTAGTCCCAGGAATCCAAGCTGCCCTTGATCCCCACCACCGCGCGATAGACCTGGTTGGTCAGGCGGATCCGCGAGGGCAGGTCGCCGAACGCGTAGTTGATCAGCGCCGCCTCGCCCAGGGCGGCGAAGGGGTCGTTGGGATTGAGCTGGCCATTGGTCAGCGTGGCGGGAAGGGCGATGGTGTTGGTGTTGAGCGGCGTGCCGTTCTGGATCTGGGCCGGGGCCTCATCGACGGTCGTCTGGTTCTGATGGAAGCTGGCCGTCAGATAGACCTGGGTGTCGGCGTTGAGCTGGACGGTGAACCGGCCCAAGAGGCCATAGCGGGACTCCTCGGGCTGCACATCGGTGTAGTTCAGAAGGTTTTGCGCACAGTAGACGTTGCCGTTGGCGTCCGTGGTCTGAGGGGCTTGAGGCGTGCACGCGCGCAGGGGTTGAGTGGTCTGAGTGAGGCTCAGCGGCACGCCCAGTAGAACATTGCCGCCGGTCAGCGTCGCCGGCGCCACGGACCCGTAGATCGAGCCGACATTCAGCGCGGGTTGAGCGCTGAAGTTGTTGCCGCCGATCGAGGTGAGATTGTTGGTGTTGTAGGGGAACTCGCGCTGGGTGACCAGGATCCGATCGTCGTCCTGGTATTCGAAGTTCAGATAGGCGTTGTAGTGATCCGTATCGAGATCGCCCTTGCCGACTGTGGCGGTATAGCGCTGACTGAAGCCTCCGCCGCGCTCGGTGTCGCCAAGTTCAACATCGCCGTCCACGCCCTGGAAGGTCTTTTTCATGATGATGTTGACCACGCCGCCGATCGCGTCGGCGCCGTAGATCGAAGACGCGCCGTCTTTCAGCACTTCCACCTGCTCGACGGCGCTGAACGGGATGGTGTTCAGATCGACGAAGCCGCGCACGCCGTCGTCCGGCAGCGGATAGTTGGAGGTGCGTAGTCCGTCGATCAGGACCAGGGTCGAATTCACCGTCAGGCCGCGCAGCGACACCGCTGAGGACCCTGCCGCGAAGCCGTCGCTGAAGGCGTTGGGGATGGTGCCGCTGTTGTCGGCCGAGATCGACCGGATCGCGTCGGAGATGGTCACAATGCCGGAATTCTGCAACTTCTCGGCGGTCAAGACCGTCACTGGAGATGGCGTTTCCACGTCGGTGCGGCGGATCAGGCTTCCGGTGACGATCACCTCTTGCACGGTGGACGGCGAGGCGGCGTTCGAGGTCTGCGCGACGGCGGCGCGGCCTGTCAGCGAGAGCAGAGCTGAGCACGCCAAAGTCGTGGTGGCGAATAGGCGAGTGCGATTCTTGGACTTTTGCACGTAGTGACCCCCGGTCTGACCCGCGTCACGCCCGGCTACGAGCGGTGCTGGGTGCGTTTAAGTTGTGGTTGCAAATAACCCCGATATCCATCGTTGCGCATGACCCCCCAAACCGGTCAATGGCCCGGGTGCGCGGGCGATGGACTTGTCTCAACAACGTATGATTTCTGTCACACTTGGGCCCGCTTCCGCTCGGCTGCGGTCATTTCATCAGCAGGCCGCTGGCGGTTGACCAACACATGATTTTTCATATATCGGACAGATCCGCCGTTGGGATGAGGACTGTCGTGACCGCTGAATTTCCCGTCGAAGCCGTCCGCGCGAAGTTTCCCGCGCTGAAGCGCGCCGCGCCCTTCGTCTATTTCGACAACGCCGCCGGCGCCCAGTCACCCCAAAGCGTGCTCGACGCGGTCGCCGGCCATCTGCTGGACTTCAACGTGCAGCGCGGCGGGCGCTACGCCAAGAGCGTCGAGGTGGATCGGGTGATCGCCGCGGCGCGCGAGAAGGTCGCGACCTGGCTGAACGCCGCCGACGCCTCGGAGGTCTGCTTCGGCATGAACGCCACCTCGTTCATCCGCATCGTCAGCTTGGCGATCGGCCAGACGCTGAAGCCCGAGCGCTGCGAGATCATCGTCACCGACCTGGATCACGACGCCAATGTCGCCACCTGGCTGGCCCTAAAGCGGGAGGGCGCGAGCTTCAACTGGTGGAAGATGCGCGATGACGGACGCCTGCACGTCGAGGACCTGATCCCGCTTCTATCGTCTAAGACGCGGCTCGTGGCGTGTACGGCGGTGTCGCACGCGCTGGGTTCGCTGGTGGACGTCGCCGCCGTCGCCAAGGCCGCCCATGCGGTCGGGGCGGAGCTGTTCCTGGACTCGGTGCATTTCGGCCCCCACGCCCTGATCGACGTACAGGCCTGGGACTGCGACTACCTGGTCTGCTCCGGCTACAAGACCTTCTCGCCGCACATGGGCTTTATGTGGGGTAAGCGCGACAAGCTGATCGCCCTGCCGACCTTCCGCGAGGACTTCATCCCCGACGAGCCGCCCTACAAGATCGAGGCCGGCACCTTCGTCTATGAAAACATCGCAGGGATGAGCGCGGCGGTGGACTATCTGGAGGGCCTCGGCCGCGATCTGAGCCCGCCCGGCGCCTCCCAGACGCCGCGCGCCCATATCGAGACCGCCATGACGGCGATCCAGGGCTATGAGCAGACGCTGTCGCGCGAACTGCTGGGCGTTCTGGCTGAAAACAATGCGACGATCTATGGCGTCGCCGACCCGGACGCGGCGCATCTGCGGGTCCCGACCATCTGCTTCAATCTGGGCGGCAAGGATCCCGCCCAGCTGGTCGAGCGCATGGCCAACGCCGGTTTCGGCATCCGCGACGGCCACATGTACGCGCCCCGCCTTATGGCCCGCCTGGGCCTAAGCATGGACCGCGGCGGCGTCCGCGCCTCGCTGGTGCATTACAATACGGTCGATGAGGTGCGCGGTTTCGGCGAGGCGCTGAAGGCGGTGAGCCGGGGGCTGTAGGGGGCGGTGCGGTCTTCGACACGTCGCCCTTCGCCAAGCTCAGGACGCCGGCTCAGACTGACGATGGTTAGGGAAACCAAATCAAATTCGTCATGCTGAGCCGGGCGCGTAGCGCCCGTGTCGAAGCACGCACCGGCCGCGTTCACTCCGCTTCCCCCAAACTCTCCCGCACCTCGCCATAGGTCGCGCCCCAGGCGTCAGTCATCTCGCCGCGTACGTCCCACAGGGCCGGGAAGAACCGCTGGCGAAGGCCGGCCTGCAACAGTTCGATCGGCCTGCCCTTGAGCGACTTCGAACCGACGCCGATCGAGCGGAAGATCAGCATCATGTGGTTGGCGCGAAACTTCTGGAACCGTTCGTCGAACTCGATCATCGCTTCTGCGACCACATAGGCGTCGTCGTGGGAATAGCCGGTGTCATAGACGTCCCGCACGGTGCGCCCGCCGGTCAGATAGCGCGCCTCGTAGCTGCCCCACAGCTCCTGCGGCATGTGCAGCAGCACCCGAAAGCCCGGCGATTCCTGGCCGCTGCCATTGCCCAGCTGCAGGCGGATCTGCTGGTATTCCTTGGGCGACATGGTCTCCAGCAGGCCCAGCTGCTCGGTCATCATCTTGAGCAGCGTGTTGCAGCGCCCGAACAGGGTGACCACCCGGCGCGCGTCGCCGGCGCGCATATAGTCGTCGATGTCGAGCAGGGTGTAGGCGATCAGCTTCATCCACAGCTCCTCCACCTGATGGACGATCTGGAACTGCAGTTCATCGGCATTGCACAGGGCGTCGAACGGCTTTTGGCAGGCCAAGAGGCTCTGGGTCGACAGATAGCGCTCATAGTCCAGCGTCTCGGGCGCCGACAGCATCGCGTAATATGCGGATCGGTTCATCGGGCGGTCTCGCTTTGACGGGGAACGGCGATACCACGCTATCACGCGTCCATCGAAACATTGTGCGCGATTGTCCCATCTGGGCAACCAATCTAGGATGTTATCCGCTCCAAGACCGACAAAGGGAAACAACGTGCTTCAGAAGACCGATCTGGCCATCCTTACCCGGCTCGAATCCGACGCGCGGCTGTCCTATGCGGAGCTGGGCGAGGCGGTGGGGCTGTCCAAGTCCTCGTGCTGGAAACGCGTCCAGGCGTTGGAGCAGGCGGGCGCGATCCGCGGCTACCGCGCCCTGGTCGATCCCTCGGCGATCGGGCTGGAGACCGTGGCCTTTGTCGCCGTGACCGTGGCCTTCGACCGGCACGCCGAGTTCGAACAGGCGGCGATCGGCCACCGCATCATCCTGGCCTGTCACGCCACGATCGGGGAAGCTGACTATCTGTTGCAGGTGATCACCCGGTCGATGCCGGAGCTGGACCAGTTCCTGCGTCACGAGCTGTGGCGCCTGCCCGGCGTGCAGCGCTTCAACACTACCATGGCGATGCGGACGATCAAGACCGACGGTCCGCTGATGAGGGCGCTGCCGAACCCCGCGCCTTAGCCGCCGCGTTGGGCATGGCGTTTCGCGGCGACGGGGCTAGGGTGGGCGCTTGCTTTAAGCTTGAAACGGATGCGCCCCATGACCCTCAGATCCATCCTGTGCGCGGCGGTCTTCAGCCTGGCCGGCGCCGTCTCGGCCCACGCGGGGTCCTACACCATCGCCCATGTGACCCTGATCGACGGCACGGGCGCGGCGCCCAAGCCGGACGTGACGGTCGAGGTCGAGGGCGACCGGATCACCCTGGTGACGCCCAGCCCCGTCGCCGGCCCGCCCAAGGGGACGCTGATCGACGGGCGCGGCAAGTATCTGATCCCCGGCATGATGGACGTGCACATCCACCTGGCCGGCTGGTCCGGCGGGCGCAACGCCGACGGAACGCCCACGGTGGACCACAAGATCGCCGAAGCGGCGCTGGCCGGCTACATCTATGACGGGTTCACCACCGTGCTGGACGTCGGCAACCAGCCGGAGAACAGCCTCTATGAGCGGGCGCGCGAGCGGGCCGGCCAGATCCAATCGCCGCGCATCTTCGCCACCGGCAACCTGATCACCTATCCAGGCAGCCACGGCGACGCGATGGCCATCCGCATCAGCGATTTCGAGAAGGACAAGGCCCTGCTCGACAAGCATATCGCCGAGCAGCAGCCCGACATCCTGAAGCTCACCTATGACGAGGAGGGCTGGGGCACGCGGCCGATGATCACGCTGATGCCGACCGAGCTGCTGCACCAGATTATCGAATATTATAACCTGCACGGCATCCGAACGACGGTGCATATCTCCAACGAGCGCCGGGCGATCGAAGCCATCTATGCCGGGACCGACACCCTGGCGCACCCGGTGATCCAGGGCCCGGTCAGCGACAGCTTCGTCAAGCTGATGGCGGCCAAAAAGACGCCCTTCGCCACCACCTTGACCATTGGCGAGAACTACGGCCGCCTAGCCGACCATCCCGAGTTCCTGGACGAGCCGGACTATGTCGCCGCCTTCAGCCCCGCCGAAATCCAGAAGATGAAGACCGAAACCCGGGCGGACTATCAAAAGCGCGTCTGGACCCAGTGGATGAAGGTGATGACGCCGATCTGCCTGGAGAACGTCCGCAAGGTGGTCGCCGCCGGCGGCGTGGCGGCGCTGGGCACCGACCAGTCCAGCGGTCCGGCCGCCCACCGCGAGCTGGAGCTACTGGTCAAGGCCGGCATCCCCAACCTGCAGGTGATCAAGATCGCCACGCTGAACGGCGCGGTGTTCTTAGGAAAAGCCGACGATCTGGGCTCGGTCCAGGAGGGCAAGCTGGCCGACCTGGTCTTGCTGAACGCCGACCCCGTCGCCGACATCGACGCCACCAAGAACATCGCCCTGGTCATGAAGGGCGGCAAGATCATCGACGAGAGCAAGCTGCCCCTGGCCGGCGGCCCGCAAAAGAAGCGCTCCG
>Ga0302314_10019094_pt1 | contig 11404 bp, 10 predicted proteins | sample III_Palsa_N2_3_FD_200533 | JGI IMG/M metagenome (GOLD analysis project Ga0302314, IMG submission 200533) | Peat permafrost microbial communities from Stordalen Mire near Abisko, Sweden - III_Palsa_N2_3 | ecosystem: Environmental > Terrestrial > Soil > Palsa > Peat permafrost | place: Sweden... | reverse complement strand
CTGGTCGGCCGCCCGGCCGAACGGCAGCTCGGAGAGGACCGCGCCCGTCTCGGCGATCCGCCGGTAGAGGGCGAGGTTCTCGGGGGGATGGATGAGGTCGATCCCGGTCCCGAGGACCGCGGCGGTCCGGCCGCCCACCGAGAGCGCGCCCTCGTGGGCCGCGGTGTCGATGCCGCGGGCGAGCCCCGAGACGACGCAGAAACCGCGCTGGGCGAGTTCGACCGCCAGGCGCCGGGCGATGCTCTGGCCATAGGCGGTCGCGCGCCGGCTGCCGACAATCGCGATGCCCGGCTGCGCGAAGTCGTAGGCGCCCTTGCGGTAGAGCCCGACCGGCGGATCCGGGATCTCGGCCAGGAGCGGCGGATAGCCCGCCGCGCCGGGCACGAGGAAGGTGACGCCGCCCTGGGCCATCTTCGCTTCCTCCCGCGCCGGGTCGAAGTGGGACCGCCAGTCGCGCAGCGCCGCGACCAGGCCGGGCCGGCCGCCCAGGACGGCGCCGATCCGCCGGCTGTCGGCGGAAAGCACCGCGCGGGGGTCGCCGTCGAAGGCCTCCAGGAGGCTGTTCAGGAGCACCGGGCCGAAGCCCGGCAGCGCGTTCAGCGCCAGGAAGGCCTGCTGCTCGGTCAGGTCCGCGGGCATGGCGCCGGGGTGCGCAGGGCCGGGGCCAGGAACTCGAGCCACTCTAGGATCTGCACGGCGGTCTGACCCCGGGCCCGGGCCAGGTGATCCGCGGCCCGGCCGTGCCACACCACGGCGCGGCAGGCGGCGGCCAGCGGGTCGTCCGGCGTCTGCGCGAGCAGGCCGCCGGTAAGTCCGGCCAGGAGATCGCCGCTGCCCCCCCGGCCAAAGACCGGTCCCCCGAAGAAACTGTGGTAGACGGCCCCGCCGTCGGTGACCCGGGTGACCGGTCCCTTGGCCGCCACGACCGCCGGGAGCCCGCGGGCCAGCGGGCGCAGGGCGGCCCCCTCGGCAATGCGCTTCAATTCGCCGGCGTGCGGGGTGAGGATGCGGGGCGCCTTCCCGAGGCGGACGAGGTCGGGCTGGAGCGAGTCGGCGTCCATCACGAACGGCACCTGGAGCGCCGGGATCACGGCCCGGAGGAGCGCATGGGCCGCCCGGTCCTTCCCCATGCCGGGTCCCATGACGAGCGCGGTCGCCCGCTCCGCTGCCTGCAGGACCTTCGCGCGTCCCGCGGGCGCCAAACTGCCCGACGCCGTCTCCGGCAGGCCCACCCACATCGCCTCGGGAGCCCGGGCGGCGTAGGCCGGGATCAGCCGGTGGGGCACGCAGGCCGTGACCAGGCCGGCGCCGCTCCGGAGCGCCGCCAGGGTGGTCATGAGGATGGCTCCCGGAAAGCCGCCGGACCCGCCGACGATGACCAGGTGGCCCTGCGCGCGCTTGTCGGCATCCGCCGGGCGCAATCCGGCCAGGGGAGCAAGGAGGGAGGCGAGGAGCACCCGGTCGCCCTGGCGGGGCCGGCCCGGCGCCTCGCCGGCAAAAAAGCCGAGGTCGAGGTAACGCGGCCGGCCGGCGTGCCGGCAGCCGAGGAGATCCGCCTTCACCGCGCCGGTGGCGTAGGTGAAGTCGGCATGGAACGCCCCGGCCTCGCCCAGTCCGCTCGGCAGGTCGACGGCGGCGCGGAACCGGACGACGGCCGCGGCGCCGGCCGCGATCGCGGCCAGGGCCTCCGGCGGCAGCGGCGGCCGAAACTGGAAGCCGAAGATGCCGTCGATCGCGACGTCGTAGGCCGCGGCGACGCCCGCCGGCGTCACGGCCCCGACGCGGCCCCGGGCCGATTCCGCCAGGCCCCGCCAGGCCTTGGCGGCCAGCGTCCCCAATTTCCGCGACCCGAAGGCGAAGAGGACGTCGGCGGTCGCGGCCGGGCGGCCGGCGAGGAGCGCCCGCGCCGCGATCAGGGCGTCGCCGGCGTTGTTGCCCTTGCCGGCCAGGACGAGGATCCGGGCCGCGGCGGGAAGTTCCCCCGCCTCCTCGAAGTCGCGGACGATCGCCGCGGCGACGCCGGCGCCGGCCGCCTGCATTGCGCGCCATTCCCGCTTCTCGTCGCCGCCCAGGAGCCGCGCCTCGAGGGCCTTGGTCTCCTCGGCCGTGAGGACCGGATGGCTCGGTAGCGGCGCGCTCTTCATGCGGAACCCTACTTCGGGTTCGCGGGCTTTGCCACCTCGGACGGGCCCAGCGCCGCCCGCGCCCCGGCGGAGAAGGAATTCCAGTTCTCCTGGCGCACGTCGCCCAGGAACTTCTCCCGCTGCGCCGGGCTCTCCGTGAACTGCAGCGGGGATTCGGGCACGACGCCGTGGGTCAGGACCGGCCGGGTGAGCGCGGGGATGGACCGGAAATAGCGGTTCTCGCCGATGCGCAGGACCTCGTAGCAGTCCGAGTAACTCTTGGTCTGGGCGTCCCACAGGGCGACCTGGGTCGTGTTGTCGGACCAGACGGCGTACTGCTCCCAGCTCGCAAAGACCGCCTCGATCGTGGTCACCTGCGGCGGGGGCGCCGGCCGGATTGCCGGCGCCGGGGCCGCCGGCGCGGGTTCCGCGGCCCGGCGCGGAAGCGCCGCGACGAAGAGCGCCCCCAGCGCGAAGCCCAGGACCACCCAGGAGGGAATCTGGGAGGGCTTGGCCGGCGGCGGTGGGGAGGGATCGTCGTCCTCGTCCATGGTCGGCTCAGGCGCGGACGAGCGCGGCGACGGCCACCGCGACCGTGTCGGTGTGGGAGAGGCTGAGGAGCACGTGGGTCGCGCCGACCGCCGCCAGCAGCGCCCGGCCCTTGTCGTCCAGTCGGACCAGCGGCTGGTGGCGGGCGCCGTGGTAGACCGACACGGAGCGCCAGCCGAGCTCGGCGCCGATGCCGGTCGTGAAGCACTTCGAGACCGCCTCCTTGGCGGCGAAGCGCGCCGCGTAATGCTTGTGCGGCTGCCTCATCTTCGAGCAATAGGCGCGCTCCTCCTCGGTGAACACGCGGGCGAGGAAGCGCTCCCCCTGCCGGTCGAGGACGCCGCGGATCCGCTCGACCTCGATGACATCGGTCCCCAGGCCGACCAGGACCCCGCCGGGCGGCAGGTCGAGGCTCACGGGTTCAACCTCGCCTTCATCTCCCGCACCGCCTCGTCGATCCCGCCGAACAGGGCGCGGCTGATGATGCTGTGGCCGATGTTGAGCTCGTGGAGGTGCGGGAGGGTGCGGACCTCGGCAATGTTCACGTAGTTGATGCCGTGCCCGGCGTTCACCGTGAGGCGGAGCTCGTGCGCCCGCACGGCCCCCAGCGTCAGCCGGTCGAACTCCATCGCCCGCCGGGGCGTGGCATAGGCGTTCGCGTACGCCCCGGTGTGCAGCTCGACGACCGGCGCCCCGACCTCGGCGGCGGCGACCACCTGGTGCTCGTTCGGATCGATGAAGAGGCTGACCTCGATGCCCGCGGCCCGGAGCGCCGCCACGCAGGTGCGGACCTTGGCCAGGCTCCCGGCGACATCCAGGCCCCCTTCCGTGGTGACTTCCTCGCGGCTCTCCGGCACGAGGCAGACCGCCGGCGGCCTAACGTGGAGCGCAAGCTCCGTCATCTCCGCGGTGCAGGCCATCTCGAGGTTGAGGCGGCAGCCCGGCAGCTGGCGCAGGCGCCAGACATCGCGCTCCTGCACATGGCGCCGGTCCTCCCGCAGGTGGGCGGTGATGCCGTCGGCCCCGGCCCGCAGGGCGCGCTCGGCCAACGTCACCGGGTCCGGTTCGACCGAGCCGGCCACCGACTCGGGCGCCCCGCGGTAGCGGGCCTGGCGCAGCGTCGCGCCATGGTCGATGTTAACGCCGAGAAGGATCATGGTGGCATCGAAGCAAAGATAGGCCGGGCGTCCAACCTCCAATCGCGCCGCGGCCGGGGGCTCACCGCGGCGCGTCGCCCACGGGGTTCATCGAGGCCACCCAGGCGCCGGTGCCCTTGCCGGCGGTCAGGACGAAGGGGGCGAAGCTCGTCGGGTCGAGGGCATAGGCCGAATGCGCCACCGCGGTCTGGCCCGCCGCGGCCAGCGCGAAGCGGGTCTGACGCTCGCGCCGGTCTGCCGGGTCCGGGTCCGCATCCCAGTAGGGGGACTCCGCCGGGGGATAGAGCCACGGCGCATCCACCCGCACCGTGAGCGCGGTCGAGGCCAGGTCCAGCCGGGGGATGATCGCCACCACGGAGTCGTTCTGCATCAGGGCCAGGCGCGCATGCCCCGGGTCGATCCGCTGGAGCACCAGCCGGTTCATCATGTCCTGGCGCCCGCTGGCCAGGAGGGTGGACGAGTCCGGGCCATGGAAGGGACCCAGGTGGACGGTGAGGTCGACGGGCCCGAAGGCGGCCGCCGCCCGCCGCGCGGCCCAGAGGCTGGGGTAGTCGAGGGGGCGGGCCAGGGCGGCATAGGCCTCGGGATTGGTGGCGCGGAAGAGGCCGCCGTGCTCGAAGGAGGCGAGCCAGACATAGGCCACGGTCCAGGCGCTGGCGGCGAGGGCGACGACCCGGAGGGGCCGGCGCCACGAACCGGCCGAACCGCCGCCGGGCGTGAAGAGCGCCAAGAGGCCCACGCTGGTGACCACGGTCCAGCCGCCGGTGAGTTCGGTCAGGTAGCGCGAGCAGGCCCCCGCCCAGCTGAACAGCACGCCGGCCGCCAGCAGGCTGGTGAGGGCCGCGCCGGCCAGCATTACCGCGGCCGGCAGGACGACCGGTTCGCGGCGCCGGTGCCAGGCCCACGCGAGCGCCAGCCACCCAAAGACGTGCACCGGCATCGCCAGAAAGGCGCCGTGCATCTCCTCGGTCAGCTGGTAGCCGGCGGGCATCGACCCCAGCCAGAGCGTCTTCACGAATGGGAAATACGGGCTCAGCTCCGGGATCGAGGCCAGGTAGACCCAGGCATTGAACGGGATGAAGTCCGCGCGGAAGTGCTGGACGTGGAGCTCGGGCACGTTGAGGAGCTGGTAGCTCTGCCCAAACTCCCCCGCCCGCCCGAACCGCACGACGTTGTAGAGGACGAGCGCCGCGGCGCCCGCCCCGAGCGTGAGCGCGACGCCGAGGGCCGCGCGCCAGCCGCGGGGCGGCTCCGCCGGCAGGCCCAGGGTCCCCAGCCGGCGCGCCAGCCAGCCGGGGGGCGCGGCCGCCAGGAGCGCGAGCACGCCGCCGCCGAACACATACGTCGGCCGCGAGCCGACGAGGAGGGCCAGGCCCGCGCCGACCGCGAGCGCCCAGCCCATCCGGGGCCAGGCGAGCCGCAGCCGCCAGAGGGCGTAGAGCGTCCACCACAGGCAGGCCAGGGCGGCGGTGTGCGGCAGCTCCCAGAATCCCGGCCGGCGGAGGGTGACCGGCAGCCACGCCGCGTGCATCGCCACGAGGAGGATGAGCGCAATCGTGAGGTCGCCGGCGCGGGGAAAGTTCCGGCCGCGCAGGCCGAGGAGGAGGGCGCCGAGCCCGGCGAGGGCCGCGACCGAGAAGACGACGCAGGCGATGCGCTCGGGCAGGTGCCGGCCGGTCAGCACCCGCCAGGGCAGCATCAGCACCACCGCCGGCGTCGGTCCGTAATAGAGGTAGTAGCGGCCGCGGTAGAGCGAGGCGTCGGACAGGCGGTAGGGGTAGTTCTGGGCCGGGTCATACGGGTCCGTGAGCTGGAGGAGCTGCGGGGCCGGCCGCATCTCCATGCTGGTGCGGCCGTGGAGGAAGCCGTCGACCAGCGACTCGTAGTAGTGGCCGCCGTAGTTCGGGGCGTCCTCCATCGGGCCGATGCCGCTCGCCACCCACGACAGCGCGGCGGCGCAGACCGCAAGCGCGGCCCAGATCCAGGGACGGGCCCTCATGGGCGCCGGGACGGGGGCGCGCGGTCCGGCCGCAGGACGGGATGCATGCCCGCCAGCCTGGGGCGCCGACCCGGCGGGGGCAACCTCAGCCGCGCTGCGACATCGGGACGTAGTCCCGCTTCACCGGCCCGACGTAGATCTGGCGGGGGCGGTAGATCCGGCCCTTGGGGGTCGAGGCCACCTCGCGCCAGTTGGCGATCCAGCCCGGCGCCCGCCCGATGGCGAAGATGACCGTGAACATGCTGGTCGGGATCTTCAGCGCGCGCATGATGATGCCGCTGTAGAAGTCGACGTTCGGGTAGAGCTTGCGGGCGAGGAAGTACTCGTCCTTCAGCGCAGCCTGCTCGAGCTTCTTGGCGATCTCGAGCAGCGGGTCCTTGATCCCGAGCTTCGTCAGCACGTCGTCGCAGGCCTTGCCGATGATCTTGGCCCGGGGGTCGAAGTTGCGGTAGACCGGATGGCCGAAGCCCATCAGGCGGTTGGCCTTCGAGCCGCCCTTGGCCTGCGCGATGAAGCGGGTGCCGTCGTCGCCTTCATCGTGGATCGACTGCAGCATCTGCATGACGGCGACGTTGGCCCCGCCGTGCAGCGGGCCGGAGAGGGCGCAAACGCCGGCGGAGAGGGAGGTGAAGAGGTTGGCCGCGCTGGAGCCCACCGTCCGGACCGTCGAGGTGGAGCAGTTCTGCTCGTGGTCGGTGTGGAGCAGGAGGAGCAGGTTCAGGGCCCGGGCGACCTCGGGCTCGGCCACGTAGTCCTTGTACGGCTCCGAGAACATCATGTGCAGGAAGTTCTCGCAGAACGGGAGCTCCTGCTTCGGGAAGATGTACGGCAGCCCCTTCTGGTACCGGTAGATCATCGCGCCGATCGTGCGGATCTTCGAGATCGCCATGGCGGCGGCCAGGTCGAAGTGCGAGAGGTCCTTCTCAAAGTTGTTGGTGGCCAGCTGCGGGTAGTGCGCGGCCAGGGAACCCACGATGGACGAGAGCATCGCCATCGGCGGGGCATCCTTGGGGAAGCCCTCGAAGATCTTCTGCATCTGGGTCTCGATCGCCGCGTTCTCGCGCAGGCGCAGCCCGAACTCCTTGCGCTTCTCCGGCCCCGGCAGCTCCCCGTAGATCACGAGGTAGGCGGTCTCCACGAAATCGCTGTTCTGCGCCAGCTGCTCGATCGGGATCCCGCGGTAGCGCAGGATGCCGTTGTCGCCGTCCAGGAAGGTGATCCCGCTCTCGCAGGAGCCGGTGTTGCCGTAACCCTGGTCGTAGCAGATAAAGCCCGTGTCGGCCCGCAACTTGCGTGTGTCGATGGCCTTCTCACCCTCGCTTCCCTCCATGACCGGGAGGGCATATTCCTTGTCATCCAGCCTCAGTGAAGCGGTGTGGGGCATACCGAAGGTAGCCAAGCTAGAATTGCGCCGCTTGCAAAGCAAAGATCGGGGGAAAGCCCGATCAAATCGCGCCCTTATTGCGCGATTAGCTGCGCTGTCGCTGATGCCGCGAAATTGCGATAGACCCGCAGCCCCTTCTCCTGGCTCTTCTCGGGGTGGAACTGGGTGGCGAACATCCGGCCCCGGCCGATCGCGGCGACAAACGGCGCGCCGTAGTCGCACTCGGCCAGGATGACGGAGCGGTCCCGCGGCACGCAGTGGTAGCTGTGCACGAAATAGAAGGACTCGCCGTCCGCCCGGAGGCCGTCCTGCAGCGGGCTGGCCGGCTGCACGAACCGGATCGTGTTCCAGCCCATGTGGGGGACCTTGAGGGGCGACGCGAGCTGGAAGCGGACCACGCGGCCCGGGATGATCCCGAGGCCCCTGACGCCCCCCTCCTCGGAGCCCTCAAAGAGGGCCTGCATGCCGAGGCACACCCCGAGGAAGGGCCGGTCGAGGCCGATCCATTCGCGGACCGCGGCATCCAGGCCCGAGTTCCGCAGGGAAAGCACACAGTCCCGCAGTGCGCCGACCCCCGGCAGGACCAGTCCCTCGGCACCCGAGGCGTCGAGCGCTTCGGGCGTATGGACGACCAGCGGGCGCGCGCCCACGGCCTCCAGGGCCTTGGTGACGCTGTGCAGGTTGCAGATGCCCGTGTCGATGACGGCGATCGGTGCGCTCATCCGCGGCAAGTCACAGGCTGCCCTTGGTGCTCGGGAGGAGCGTGGCGGCGCGCGGCTCGATCTGGGTGGCGGCGTCGAGCGCGCGGCCCAAACCCTTGAAGATCGCCTCGGCAATGTGGTGGGGCTCCTCGCCGTAGAGCAGCTCAACGTGCAGGTTGGCGCCCAGGGCGTTGCTGAACGCCCGGCAGAATTCCTTCACCAGCACGAGATTGAAGTCCCGGACGAACATCGAGGCGGAGTCGACCCGGTACTCCAGGTGGGGACGGCCGCCGACGTCGACCACCACGCGGGCCAGCGACTCGTCCATGGGCAGGATGAAAAAGCCATAGCGCCTGATCCCGACCTTGGTGCCCAGGGCCTCCTTGACGGCCTGCCCCAGGACGAGGCCCACATCCTCCACCGTGTGGTGGTAATCCACGTCGACATCCCCCACGGCCTTGACGGACAGGTCGAAGAGCCCGTGCTTGGCAAAGAGCGTCAGCATGTGGTCGAAGAAGGCCACGCCGGTCGTGATCTTCGACGTGCCGGTGCCGTCGATCCCGATCGTAAGCACGATGTCGGTCTCCGCCGTCCGGCGGGAGACCGTCGCTACTCGCTTGGGGGTGCCTTTAGCCATGCGTCGAGGGAGTCTTCGAGGACGAGCATCTCGTCGTCGGTGCCGACGCTGATCCGCAGGAAGGAGGCGGTCAAGGCGTCGCTCGGGAAGTGCCGCACTAACACCTTGCGCGAGAAGAGGAAATCGTAGGCGCTCCGCGCGACCTCGCGGCTGGTGCGGCCCCGCGCGTCGCGCGGCTCGGTGCAGATGAAATTGGCCTGGGAGGGAAAGGTGAACCAGCCCCGCCTTGTCGTCCAACTATCCGAATAGTAATCCCTTGTGGCTTTGATCTTCTCCACCACCGCCGAGTAGTACCCGGGATCCGACAGGGCCCCGAGGGCGGCCGCCTGGGACAAGCGGCTCACGTTGTAGCTGTCGCGCACCCGGTCGAGGAGGCCGATGATCTCGGGATGGGCCAGCGCGTAGCCGATCCGGATCCCCGCCAGCGCATATGCCTTGGACAGGGTCCGCACCACCACGAGGCGGGGATGCGCGCCGAGGAGGCCGACGGCATGCTCGGCGGCGAACGGGGCGTAGGCCTCGTCGACGACGAGGAGCCCCGGGAAGCTCCCGAGGATCCGGGCGATGTCCGCCGTGGGGAAGCCGACGCCAGTGGGGGCGTTGGGCGACGTCAGGAAGAAGGCCTGCGCCCCGGAGGCCGCGATCGCTGCCACCGGCAGCGCCATCCGCCGGTCCAGCGGAAAGGTGCGGACGGCGCCGTCCTGGATCGCGACCAGCACCGGATAGAGCGAATAGCTCGGCAGCGTGAAGCCGGCCGCCGCCCCGGGGCCGCAGTAGCATCGCACGAGGAGATTCAGGATGTCATCCGAGCCGTTGCCGACGCAGACGTTTTCCGGCGCGACGCCGTGCAGGCGGCCGACGGCCGCCCGGAGGGCCGAGCTCGTCGGGTCGGGATATAGCCGGAGCGCGGCGCCGTCCTCCCCCACTTCGGCCCGGACCGCGGCCGCCGCCCGCGGGCTCGGCGGGTACGGGCATTCGTTCGTGTTCAGCTTCACCCAGCCCGGCCCCGGGGGCTGGAGGCCGGGCGTGTAGGCCTTGAGCCCCGGCACGTGGCCGAGCGCGGACCCCGCCGCCGGACCGCTCATCGCGCCGCCCGGCCCGTCAGCCGGATCCGCGCCGACTGGCCGTGGGCGTCGAGCCTTTCCATCGCGGAGAGGGCCGCCACGGTCGGCTCGGCCCGGGCGAGGCTGCGCGCATCGTACCGCAGCACGCTCGTCCGGCGCAGGAAGTCCTCCACCCGCAGGCCACTGGAGAAGCGGCCGGCCCCGCCAGTCGGCAGCACGTGGCTCGGGCCCGCGGCAAAGTCGCCGAGCACGGTCGGGGTCTCGTCGCCGATCATGATCGCGCCTGCCGTGGTCACGGCCGCGACCAGGTCCCTGACCGCGGCCGGCTGCACCATGATCTCCAGGTGCTCGGGGGCGACGCGGTTGGCGACCGCCGCCGCCTCGGCGAGGTTGGAGACGCGAATGGCAAGGTATCCCGACGCCAGGACGCGGCGGGTCTGGCCGGCGCGGCTGAGGCGGCCCAGCTGGCGGGCGACCTCCGCCTCCACCCGGGCGATGATCCCGCGCGCGGTCGCCACCAGGTAGACCTTCTCGCGGCCCGAGCCGTGCTCGGCCTGGGCCAGGAGGTCGGCGGCCACAAAGTCCGCCCGCGCGCTGCCGTCGGCGATCACCATCACCTCGCTCGGCCCGGGCAGGAGGTCGACGCCGACCGTCCCGAACACCTGGCGCTTGGCCTCGCACACGTAGGCGTTGCCGGGGCCAAAGACCTTGTCGACGGCGGGGATCGTCCGGGTCCCAAAGGCCATGGCGCCGATGGCCTGCACGCCCCCGATCCGGTACACCTCGGTGACGCCGACCAGCTCGAGCGCCGCCAGGAGGTCGGCCGCGACCCGGCGGTCCGGCCCGCACGGGGTGAAGACCGCGATCTCCGGGCAGCCCGCGATCCGCGCGAGCGTGGCGGTCATCAGCACCGTCGAGACGAGGGGCACCTGGCCGCCCGGCACGTAGAGTCCGACGCGGCCGATCGGGTCGAACTTCTCGCCCACCCACGCCCCATGGCGGTTGCGCGCCGACCAGCCCTCGGGCCGGGTGCGCGCGTTGAAGTCCACGACCGCGCGGTGCACGGCCTTCAGGGCCCGGCGGCGCGCGGGCGGCAGGCCGGCGGCCGCCCGGGCCAGCTCGGCGGGAGGGACCCGGAAGTCCCGCGGGCGCAGCCGGGCGCCGTCAAACTGGAGTGCATAGGCGGCCACCGCCCGGTCGCCGCGGGCGCGGACCGCGGCGAGGATGGCCCGGACGGCATCCGCGACCGCCGGCGGCGCCGCGGCGCCGCGGCTGAACAAGGCGAGGGCGGAGTCGAATTGCTTCGACGCGTACTCGAGCGTCGGCACGGACTACTTTCCGGCCGGCTGGGACGGCGGCGCGGGGGCCGCGGCCGCCGCCGCCGCCGCCCGCGCCGGGGAGGCGGCCGCCGGATTTGGGACGGCGAAGTAGGACTCCGGCAGCGCGTCGTTGAGGACGATGGAATCGAAGGTCGCGGTCGAGACCAGCTCCTTGCCCGAGGCCAGCTTGGTCAAGGTGACGATCATTTTCGGGAAGCGCACGCCGTTGATCCGGATCTCCCCGCTCTCCCGGAACGAGTCGGGGCCGCGGACGGTGAGGACGAGCCGGCCGGTGTCGCGATCGAAGTAGCGCTGGTAGACGATTCCGCCGCCGTGGCTGAAGTCCACTTCCTCGCACTCCACGCCGTCGATCGTCGCCGGCCCCTTGTCGTCGATGTCGCCGCCCTCGGGCGGGCGGTAATAGTAGAGGTTCTCCCAGGTGCTGGCGCGGAGCGCCCGGACATCGCCGGC
>Ga0302314_10019092_pt1 | contig 11405 bp, 12 predicted proteins | sample III_Palsa_N2_3_FD_200533 | JGI IMG/M metagenome (GOLD analysis project Ga0302314, IMG submission 200533) | Peat permafrost microbial communities from Stordalen Mire near Abisko, Sweden - III_Palsa_N2_3 | ecosystem: Environmental > Terrestrial > Soil > Palsa > Peat permafrost | place: Sweden... | reverse complement strand
CCGCCCAGCGGCTCGCCCAACGGCTCCACCGTGCGCACGAGGTCATAGCCGAAGAAGCCGACGGCGCCGCCGATGAATGGAGGCGCCGAGCCTCCCTCGTCATCGATCGGTGCCTGCTCGTAGCGGGACACGCGCTCGGCTGCCAGCGCATACGGGTCGCCGCCGTCTGCCAGCGACCAGCGCAGCACCGAGCGCGGGCGAAAGCCGATGAACGACCAACGCCCGACGCGCTGCCCCTGATCGGCGGACTCGAGCAGGAACGCCGGCTCGCCGGGCGCCAGCGCGCGCAGCTTCAGGAACGCCGACACGGGTGTCTCACAGTCCTCGATGAAGCTGAAGCGCAGCGGGATCAGGTCATGTGTGCGCGCGAGCACGCGCGCATGCTCGAGGCTCGGCGCGAGGCTCGCGGCGATCCCCGCGGGAGCGCTAGGAGCGGCGGCCATCGAGCACCCGCTCGGCGTCCGTGAGCGCCCGTCCGCGGCTGCGCAACAGCACCAGCAGGTGGTAGAGCACGTCGGCTGCCTCTTCATCGACGCGCTCGTCGGACTCCTCGCGGGCGGCGCGAGCGACCTCCTCGGCCTCCTCCATCACCTTTTCACCGATCCGCGGAGGGTCCTCGAGCAACTCGACAGTGTAGGAGCCCGCAGGGCGCTCGCGAGCACGCCCGGCGAGCGTGCGCTCGAGCGCGGGCAGCGTCTCGTAGGGCGCGCCATGCTCCAGCTCGCCACGGTGAAAGCAGGTGCGCTCGCCGGTATGGCAAGCGGGTCCCGCCGGCTCGACGAGCGCGAGCAGGGTGTCACCGTCGCAGTCCAAGCGCAGCGCACGCACCCTCTGCACGTTGCCGCTGGTGGCGCCCTTGTGCCACTGCTCGCCGCGCGAGCGACTCCACAGATGCAGCTCGCCGCTCTCACGCGTACGTGTGAGCGCCTGCTCGTTCATGTAGGCGAGCGTCAGCACCTCACCGGTGCTCCAGTCCTGCACGACGCACGGCACGAGGCCGTTGCCGTCGTATTCGACCTGCGCCTCGATCAGATCTGTCCCCGGTGCGTTCATCGCCACGATTGTAGGTCCCGCCGCCCGATGCACGCTTTTCAGCCACACTCCTCGGGCGATGCAATCGGTGCTCGACCATCAGCTGCTCGTAGTCACCGGCAAGGGCGGCGTCGGCAAGACCACGATCGCCGCGGCCCTCGGCCTGCTGGCGGCCGGTAGCGGGCGCAACACGATCGTCGTCGAGGTCGGCGACGAGAGCCGCCTACCGCAGCTGTTCGGCGTCACGGACACGCAGCCCGGCGTCGAGACGCGCCTCACAGAGCGGCTGTCGAGCATCACGATCGATCCCGACCGCGCGCTGCTGGAGTGGCTGCAGGCGCTCGGCGGGCGCGTCTCCGGCCGGGTGCTCGCCTCCAGCGGGACCTTCCAGTACTTCGCCGCCGCGGCTCCCGGCGCCAAGGAGCTCGTGACGATGGTCAAGATCTGGCAGCTGACCCGCGGCCCTCGCAAGCGCGGCACGCGCTCGGGCGACTACGACCTTGTCGTGCTCGACGCGCCGGCGACAGGACACGCGCTCGGGATGCTCGGCTCCCCGCGCACGTTCGGCGCGATCGCCCGCATCGGGCCGATCGCCGGGCAGACACGCCAGCTGCAGGAGCTGCTGGAGAGCCCATCGCGTTCGGCCTACGTCGCGGTAGCGCTCGCGACCGAGATGGCGGTGACCGAGGCGCTCGAGCTCCAGGATGGCCTGCAGGCCCGACTCGGACGCGGCCTCGCCGCGGTCGTCGTCAACGCGCTGCTGCCACGACGATTCAGCACCGAGGAGCTGCGCGAGATCACCGCGCTCGAACAAGCTCCGCAGCCGCGCAGCGCGCACGACCGAGCCGCGCACGGTGCGGACGGCCGAGCGGCCGCGGCTACGCTCGCCGGCGCAGCCGAGCGGCGGGCGGTGAGCCTTGCGGCCGCCCACGCCGCGACGGCCGTTCACGACCGGGCGCGGTTCCAGCACAACCAGCTTGCGCGCCTGCGACGCCGCAGCTTCGACGTCGTGGGCCTCCCGTTCGTGTGGGGAACGGGATTGGACCTGGCGGCGGTGCAGGGAATCGCGGCACGACTCGCGCGCGCGGTTTGAGAAAGCGCTGCGGGTCAGAGGGCCTGGTCGTCGTTCAGGGCGCCGCAAGGCGGTAACGGCGCGTGCTCGAGTCGCGGTCGAGCAGGCCGACGGCCAGTAGCGTCGTCACATAGCGATGCGTGGTGCTGGTGTTCATCGCGAGCATCCGCGCGAGTTCGGCGATCCCGAGGTATTCGCCGTCGGGAGGAAAGCACGACAGCACGAGCAGCCCCGACAGCAGCGAGCGTGACAGACGCCGATCCTCCATCTGCGCCGGCTGCACCCATTCCTCCGCCTCGAGGCCAAGCGTCCAGTTGGGATCTTTCAGCGCGGTCAACAGCACCGACATCGTCCCGCCCTGGCCCGCCGCCCGGATGACCTTGTCGACCTGCGCCTTGGACAGCTCGATCGTGACGCCTGCGCTCATGTTCCCATTAGTCATTGCGTGTCGCTCATCATGGCGGCGGGCACGACGCGCGCTAAGGCGGCGTTGAATATTCAGTACTGACTATTTATCCATGCGCTGTAGTACAGGTGTCTGTCACCAGCAGTCCGTCGACATTCCGCCCTTCGATCTGCCGGCCGTCGGTGTGCCGGCCTTCAGAGTGCTTGACCAGTCCCGCCAACAGCTCTCGTGCACTCTGCAACCACTCGATCCTCGCCTTCCACAGAGCTATCTCAGCATCCTTGGCGAGCGTGCGCATCAGCCGCGGCCAATCGTCGCGATCCACAACGATCCGTTCGCGCTCCGAGCTCTGCGTGAGGTCGTGCAGGCGTCCCACGCAGGCGAGCTCCTGGCCATAGATGAGATCGATCAGCCGCGGCAGATTGCCCGGACGGCAAAGCGCGATCTTCATGTGCAACTCGTCGCGCAGGGGCGGCGTCGGCGAGGAGCCAAGGATCCAAGCTTCGAAGTGACTGACGCCCCGCTCGGTGGCCTCGTAGATCATCCGCGGCGCCGAGCGTCGCGCCGGACCAGGCCCCATCTCGCCGGCCGCCCGGACGAATTCATCGCGGCTGAGCTGATCGAGCGCCGAGTAGACACCGGACGGCGCGAAGCTCGAGGAGCCGAAGCGCTCCTCGAGGCGCTGTGCCAACTGATAGCCGTAGCCGGGACGCTCGATCACGAGTCCCAATATCGCGTACTTCGCTGACATGCATACCCTCCCCACGAGGCTGACTCAGCCAGGAAGGTACCCCAAAACGCAGCCGAGCACGTTCCACAGACCGAATGAATCGCATCGGCGGGAAGCAGCGGCCACCATAGGCCCCACGGGATCGTTGCAACTGTCAGGTTATGCCGAGACGGTCGAGCAGCGCCTCGTCGGCGCGCCAGTCGCGTCTCACCCGCACCGCCAGCTCGATGTGCACCTGCGCGCCGAGCGCACGCTCGCACTCGCGGCGCGCTGCCGTCCCGATCGCCTTGATCATGCGTCCCTGCGCGCCGATCAAGATCCCTTTCTGGGAATCGCTCTCGACCCAGATCAGAGCCCGCACCCGCACGAGCCCCTCGCGCGGATACTCGACCTCCTCGACCACCACCTCGACCGCGTGCGGCAGCTCCTGGAACGTACGCCGGATCGCCGCCTCGCGGATCAACTCCGCAAGCAGCAGCTCGCGCGCCTGATCGCTGCTGGCGCCGGCCTCGAACATGAACGGCCCCTCCGGCATCAGCGCCGCGAGGTGCTCTACCAACTCGCCAATCCCAATGTCCCTGCGCGCGGAGATCGGGAACACCTCGGCGCCGGCAACGAGCTCAGCCGCCTCTGCGAGCACCTCCATCAGCGGCGCGCGAGCGAGGCGGTCGACCTTGTTGACCGCGATCGTCACCGGCGTGCGCGCACTCGCCAGCGCTTTGGCGATGAACCGGTCCCCGGGGCCGACGCCCTGCTGCGCGTTGAGCATCAACAGCGCAACGTCGGAGCCGTCGAGCTCCTGTTGCACGCGTTTGGCCATGCGCGCGGTCAGCGCGTCGCGCGGACGCTGGACGCCCGGCAGGTCAACCAGCACGATCTGGCACTCGCCGCTCTGGTGGATCCCCCGGATCGCGCGCCGAGTCGTCTGCGGACGATCGGAGACGATCGCAACCTTCTCACCGACGACGGCGTTCACGAACGTCGACTTGCCGACGTTCGGTCTACCGGCCAGAGCAACGAAGCCGCTGCGCGTCACGCATCCGCTCCAGCGAGCAGCTCGCGCTGGAGCGCCAGCATCTCGCCGTCGTCGGTCTCATGGTCCATCCCCAGCAGATGCAGCATCCCGTGAACGATCGCCTCGCCGACGTCGACCGTGTGCTCGGGGCAGATGACGACGTCGCCGAGCTCATGCGGCACCAGCTGCACCGCGCTCGCCCCACCGTCGGCGCGAACGCGCGTGGCGTCAGCCAGCAACTCGGCGCCGTCGATCGGAAACGAGAGCACATCCGTCGGGACAGGTTTGCCGCGGTACTCGCCGTTCAGCTCCGCGATGCGCGCGGCGTCGACGAACTCGACCGCGACGTGAGCCCGCTCGACGCCCATGCGCGATGCCGTCATCGTGCACAGCCGTCGCACCTCGCGCGGCGACGGCAGCCGCGGCGAGAGGCCCGCGCCGAGCACCTCGACCTCGATCATCGTCGATCAGACGCCGCGGACCGCCGCACGCGCCCCGCGCTCTGTCTGTAGCGGGGCGTCGCGGTGGGAGTGCACGTCGTAGGCCTCGACGATCCGCTGCACGAGCTTGTGACGCACGACGTCCTCGGCGCCAAAGCGGATGAACTTGATCCCCTCAACCTCATTTAGGACCTCCCCGACCGCGATCAGTCCCGACTGCTGCTCGCGCGGCAGATCGACCTGCGTGACGTCGCCCGTGACCACCATCCGCGAGCCGAAGCCGAGACGCGTGAGGAACATCTTCATCTGCTCCGGCGTGGTGTTCTGCGCCTCGTCGAGGATCACAAACGAGTCGTTGAGCGTGCGTCCGCGCATGAACGCCAGCGGCGCGATCTCGATCACGCCCCGCTCGATGTGCTGGGAGACCTTCTCGGGGTCGAGCATGTCGTGCAGCGCGTCGAACAGCGGGCGCAGATAGGGGTCGACCTTCGCCATCAAATCGCCGGGCAGGAAGCCAAGGCGCTCGCCGGCCTCGACCGCAGGGCGCGTGAGGATGATGCGATTGACTTCGTGGCGCGAGAGCGCCGCCGCCGCCATCGCCACCGCCAGGAACGTCTTGCCGGTTCCCGCCGGCCCGACGCCGAAGGTGATCGTGTTCTCGCGCACCGAGTCCACGTAGCGCTTCTGGTTGATCGTGTTCGGCGCCACCCTCAGCCCACGATGGCGCCACACCACGTCCTCGAGCACGCGCGCGGGCGATTCGTGCGCGTCCAGCGCACCCGTGACGGCGGTGATCGTGCCGGGGCCGATCTGATGGCCGCGCGCGATCAGATCGGAGAGCTCGCGCACCACGCGCTCGCCCGCGTTCGTCTCGGTCTCATCGCCGTCGAAGGTGAGCAGGTTGCCGCGCAGGAACACCTTGCAGTCCAGATGCGCCTCAAGCGCGCGCAGCACCGCGTCCTGGCTGCCTGCCAGCTCCGCTGCGACGTCGTTGGAAAGCTCGATCTGGGTCCTCATCCTTGAAGCGCCGCTCGCACGAGCCCCGACACGCGCTTGCCGTCGGCACGACCGTCGACCGCAGCCATCGCGGTCTTCATCGCGCTGCCCATGTCCTTTGCCGACGTCGCTCCACTGTCGCGCACGGCCTGCTCGACGATCGCTGCGAGCTCATCGTCGGAGAGCTCAGCCGGCAGGTATGCGTCGATCAACTCCGCTTCGGACTCCTCGCTGTCGGCGAGGTCCTCCCTGCCGCCGTCGCGGAAGGCCTTCGCGGACTCCAGCCGACGCTTGCGCTCGCGACGGAGCACCGCAAGCTCCGCCTCCGGGGACAATGCATCCTCAGAGCCCTCCTTGGCGGCCTTCTGCAACTCGGAGAGCACGAGCCTCAGCGCACCGACCCGCTCCTTCTCGCCGGCGCGCATCGCACCCTGCACGTCAACTTTGATCTGCTCGAGTATTGCCATCCACAGATCAGGATACGCCGGTATGACGATGGCGCGGGCAACTCATGGTTGTGGATCGCGCTCGAGCGGCGTCGGGCTGCCCAGACGCCCCGGCGCGCTCGAGTCGCGCCCGAACACGAGCGCCACGTTCCAGTCGACCAGCAGGCGCAGCTTGCGACCGAGACCGGGCATCAGCAGCAGGTGATAGGTCCGCGCGATCAGCCACGCGGGCATGCCACGCCAGCGGATTCCCAGCGTCAGCGCAACCGCCTGCCGGCTGCCGAGCTCGGCGACCACCCCTTTCGTCCGATAGCGGAACGGGCGCGCGCTGCCGCCGGCGAGCGCCGCCGCCACATTGCGAGCGACGAGGCGCCCCTGGCGGATCGCGTGTTGGGCCGTCGGCGGGCACGGCTGGCCCGGCCGTGAGATGTCGGGGACGGCGGCGCAATCACCGATCGCCCAGACCTGGCCGCCCGCGGAGCCCAGCGCGCGTTCATCCACGCGCATCGTCGCGTCCACCACCACTCGTCCTTCCTGGTTGAGCGGCAGGCCCAGCTGGGCAACGACCGGGCTGGGCTTGACCCCAGCTGTCCAGACGAGCGTACGCGCGGCGATGATCTCGCCGTCGGCGAGCGTCGCCCCGTGCTTGCTCAGCTCGCGCAGGGTCGTGCCCGTGCGTACCTCGATCCCGCGTCCACGCAGCTCGCGTTCGGCGAACTCAGACAGGCTCTCGGGAACCTCCTGCATGATCCGCCCCTTGGCCTCGATCAAGACCCAGCGCATGCCCTGTGCGGCACAGCGCGGATACAGCTCGATCGCCTGCGCCGCAAAGTCCTGCAGCTCGGCGAGCCCCTCAACGCCCGCGTAGCCGGCGCCGACGAACACGAACCCGAGGTACTCGGCGCGCAGCGCCGGATCCTCGAGCGACTCGGCGATGTCCAGGCAGTTGAGCACCTGGTTGCGAAGCGCGGTCGCGTCCATCAGCGACTTGAAGCCGATCGCATGCTCGCCGAGGCCCGGGATCGGAAGCGTGCGCGAGACCGAGCCGAGCGCGACGATCAGCTGGTCATACGCGAGGTCGAGGTGCTCGCCGTCGATCCGCCGTACCCCCAGCGTGCGCCCGGCGGGATCGGCGCCGGTCACCGAGCCGATCACAAGATCGGTGCGCCGCAGCTGCGAGCGCAGCGCGACGACGACGTGGCGCGGATCGAGCGCCGCGCCGGCGGCACCCGGCAGCAGCGGCGTGTAGAGCATGAAGTTGGCGTCGTTGACGAGCGTCACGTGCGCGCTCTGCGCCGGCAGCAGGCGCTCTAGCGCACGCGCGGCGTAGAAGCCGCCAAAACCACCGCCAGCGATCACAACCTGCCAGGCCACAAGGACACAATAGGGTTCCGGATGTGGACGACGCCCTTTACGCGGCCGCATTGACGCCGTTCCTCGCCGAAACCGAGCGCCTGCGCCCTGCTCAGGCCGAAGTGATCGACGCTCACACCCATCTCGGGCTCGACGAGGATGGCCGCTCGCTGACGGTCGAGCAGCTGCTGGAGCAGCTCGATCGGGCGGGGGCGCGCCGTGCCTGTGTGTTCCCGCTGCACGACCCCGAGCGCAAGCCCTCCTACAGCCTGCCCAACGACCGCGTGCTCGCGTGGGCGGCCGAGAGCGAGGGCCGGCTCGTGCCCTTCGCCCGCCTGGATCCGGCCGAAGCACCGCTCGCCGAGGCCGAGCGCTGCCTGGCGGCCGGTGCGCGCGGCATCAAGCTGCACCCGCGCGCGCAGGGCTTCGTGTTCGACGGCGGCGAGATCGAGCAGGTCTTCAAGCTGGCCGAAGACGCCGCTGTGCCGATCCTGATCCACGCCGGCCGCGGCCTGCCGCCACTCGCGGACGGGCTCGCCGACCTCGCGCTGCGCTATCCGGGCGCGGTGCTGATCCTCGCGCATGGCGCGATCTGCGACCAGGGGATCCTGACGACGAGGCTCGCGGGACATCCAGGCGTGCTCTACGACATCTCGTGCTTCTTCCCGCTCGACGTGATCGAGCTGTTCGCGCGCGTGCCGGCGGAGCGGATCGTGTTCGCCTCCGATCCCCCGTACGGGCTGCCCGCCACGACCCTGTACATGGCGCTGCGCGTAGCCTGGAAAGCGGGCCTCGACGAGACGGCGACGAAGGCGGTGCTCGGCGGCACGATGGCGGCGCTGATCGACGGCCGTGAGCTGCCGGCGGCAGGGCCGCTGCGGCGCGGCCCGACGATCGAGCTCTCAGGGCGCCTGGCGCGCGTGTACGGCTACGCGAGCCTCGTCGGACCGGCGCTGTTCGGCGGCGCAATCGAGCAGGCCCGCGGGATGCTCGACCTGGCGGTCGCCGCGTGCCGGGACCCCCAGCCGGGGGCCGTCGGTGATGCGCTTGTGACGATCGGCGCGGCGCTGAGCGCGGCGGGCACGCTGATGGAGAGCGAGGACGGCGTGCGCGCAGCGATCGACCTCGTCTTCCGCGCGATCGTGCGAGCCGCGACCGAGGTTCCGGACAGCATCTGATCAAACGCGGCTCAGCCGGCGCTCAGCCACAGAGCCGCCCACTCGCCGCTCACGCGCCGCTCACGCTCGCGCAGCCCGAGACGCTCGCCGAATGCTCGTGCGACCTCGTCGAGCTCGGCCCGAAGCAGGCCGCCCGCGATCAACTGGGCGGGCGGCGCGGGCATCGAGGCGGCCAGCTCCAGGAGCAGCGGCCGCAGCAGGTTGGCGAGCACCACCGGCGCTGGATCGGGGACCTCCGTGCCGCCCAGCCACGGCAGCTTCTCGCGGCGCAGGTCAAAACGGCGGACGTCGATCTCGACGCCGTTGACGAGAGCGTTCTCGCGGGCTGCGTCGACGCTCTCCTGCTCGTGGTCGAGACCGAGCACCGGGCCGTATCCGAGCATGGCCGCCGCGATCGCGAGCACCCCGGATCCGGTGCCGACGTCCAGCAGCGGACCACTCGGCCGCCGAGCTGCGACGAGCTCGAGCAGCAGCTCCAGACACAGGCGGGTGCTGGCATGGGCGCCGGTGCCGAATGCCTGCCCGGGGTCGATCACGATCTCCCGCACCGCCGCCGTATCAGCTGCGCTCGCAGCCTCCCACGGGGGACGCACGTACAGCGCCGGGATCGGCTCGCCCCCGCCGTCGGCCGCAGGCGGCGCGGCGATCAACACCGGCCGGTGGAACTGCTTCCAGCGCTCATGCCAATCGTCGGGGATCTCGGTGGTGGAGATCTCCACGAGCGCGTCGCCCGCCAGCGCACGCAAGTCAGGGAGGTTCGGCAGCTCGCCCGGCGCGCCGTAGACGGCGTACTCGACCGTGCCCGCCTCCCCCTGCAGCTCCTCGACACCCGCCGGCGCGAGCTCCAACAGCTCTGCCAGGACCAGCTCCGCCTGCCCGCTGGCGACGCGGACGGCGAGCCGGATCACGCGGCCTGGCTGCCGAGCACGCGACGCAGCTTGCTGAACACCGACTCCTGCGAGCGCAGGTTCTCCTCGCTGAGGCTGTCGTTCAGCCGCTCCATCAGCTCGCGCTGCTCGGGACTCAGACGGCGCGGCACGAGCACGTTGACGACCACGCGCAGATCGCCGCGGCGGCTGCGCCTGAGCGCCGGCATTCCCGCTCCACGCAGCGTCAGCACCTCCCCGGGCTGGGTGCCGGCGGGGAGCTCGAGCGATGCGCTGCCTTCGAGCGTGGGGACCTCGAGCACGCCACCGATCGCAGCCAGCGGCGCGGCCACGTCGAGCGCGGTGATCAGGTCATCGCCTTCGCGCACGAAGCGCTCGTCGGCGCGCACGCGCACGACGACGTGCAGGTCGCCTGCAGGCGCCGCCCCTTCCCCGGCGTGGCCGCGCCCGGAGAGCCGGATGCGCTGCCCGTCGGAGATGCCGGCCGGAACGTCGACCTCCAGCGTGCGCCTGCTCGACACCCTGCCACGACCGCGACACTCGGCGCACGGCTGCTCGGGCACGCGCCCGTCGCCATGGCACTCGTCGCAGACGATCGTACGCACCATCTGCCCCAGCAGCGTGCGCGTGACCGCCTGCAGCTGCCCCGCGCCGCCGCAGCGCTCGCATGTGTGGATCGGGGTGCCCGGCTCCGCGCCGTTGCCGTGGCAGTGCTCGCAGCGTTCGACTGCCTGATAGGTGACCTCGACCTTGGCGCCGTTGGCAGCCTCCAGCAGATCGATCTCGACCGCGACCGCGAGATCCGCCCCGGGCGCGGGGCCACCCTGGCCGCCGGCGCCGCCGAAGAACGCGTTGAACAGATCGCTGATCGAGCCAAAGCCCTCGAAGTTGGGAGCGTAGCCGCCCGATCGCAGGCCATCGTGGCCATAGCGGTCATAGGTGGCGCGCCGCTCCGGGTCCGAGAGGATCTCGTTCGCCTCGGCCGCCTCCTTGAACTTCTCCTCGGCGTCGGGGTCGTGGGCGTTGACGTCAGGATGCAACTCCATCGCGAGCGTGCGAAAGGCTTTCTTGACGTCCTGTGCGGAGGCGTCGCGGCCGACGCCCAGCACCTCGTAGGGATCACGGGGCATCGTGCTCTGGTCAGTTCTCGGCGTAGGCGTCTTCGACGAAGCGCGAGAGCTCGTGTGCGGCCTCGCGCACCGTTGCGATCGCGCCGGCGTAGTCCATGCGCACGGGGCCGATCAGCGAAACGGTGCCGAGCTTGCGTTGCGCGACTCCATAGCCGGTCGCGACCAGTGCCAGCGAGTGCATCGCCGGCAGCTCGTTCTCGTGTCCGATGCGCACGTACATGCCCGGCTCCGAGAGTGCCGCGCGCAGCACCTGCAGCAGCGCGACCCGCCGCTCGAGCAGGTCGATCAGCTCGTTGACGCGCGTCCGGTCCTGCATCTGGGGGGCCTCGAACAGGCGCGCTGTGCCCTCCACGAACAGCGAGTCCTCGCCCTCGGCGGCGAGCTCGCCGAAAGCCGGCACGAACCGCGCCAGGAACGCGAGCTCCGTGGGCGAGAGGCTCGGGTCCACAAGTCGCTGCTGCAGCATGCGCGCCCCCAGGCCAAGGCCGACCAGCCGCTCGTTCAGGTACTCGGCCGCCCACGCAACGAGCCCGGAGTCGACGGCGCGATCGAAGGTCGCGAACATCTTCGAGACGTTCCCCGCGGAGGTGATGATCACGACGAGCACCAGCTGCGGCTGCAGCGCGAGCACCTCCACGTGTCGGATCGTCGCGGCATTCATCGACGGCGCGGAGACCACGGCGAGCAGGTTGGTCATCTGCGAGAGCGTTTCGGTGGTCA
>Ga0302314_10019090_pt1 | contig 11405 bp, 9 predicted proteins | sample III_Palsa_N2_3_FD_200533 | JGI IMG/M metagenome (GOLD analysis project Ga0302314, IMG submission 200533) | Peat permafrost microbial communities from Stordalen Mire near Abisko, Sweden - III_Palsa_N2_3 | ecosystem: Environmental > Terrestrial > Soil > Palsa > Peat permafrost | place: Sweden... | reverse complement strand
CAGCACCGCGGAGATCTCCGGCGCCACGCGGATGGCCGGCGCCTCGAGGTCGTTGCGGCAGAACGACAGGATGGCGGCGAGGTCGGCCGCGTCCTCGAACGCTTCCGGCAGCGGCGGCGTGTCCGCCCCACCTTGCGCGCCGCCCTGGTCGAAGGCGCGATAGACCGCGCCGGTGGAGCACGGCACGCCGGGGTTCACCAGCACCGCGTCGATGGCCGGCATGGCTGGCGCGGCCGACAGCCGGTCGCCCCGCCCCTCGCCCAGCACCGGCTCGGCGGCGAAACACGCCGGACCGTCGGCGCCCAGCGTCCCCGCGATCTCGATCAGCGCCCGATCATCCAGCGGCAGGCCGACCGAATCGCGGATCAGCCTGAGGGCGGCGCCGGCGTCGCTGGAGCCGCCGCCGAGCCCCGCCGCGACCGGCAGCAGCTTGGTCAGGATCAGCCGGAACGGCGGCATCGGGACCTTGGCCCGCTCGGCCACCGCGCCCCAGGCCTGTTCGACCAGGTTCAGTCCGTCGCCGAGGCCGGCGGCGAACGGGCCGTCGGCCTCGAAGGCGGGATAGTCGGCCGGGCCGATGGTCAGCCGGTCGCCCACGTCCGCGAACACCATCAGGCTGGACACGGGATGATAGCCGTCGGGCTGCAGGCCGCCGACGTGCAGGAAAAGGTTGATCTTGGCAGGCGCCAATCGGCTGAGGGTCACGGGGTCGGCGCGCCCTCGGCGGCGGGGGCCGGAACCGGCGCCGCGGTTTCAGGTCCGAGCCCCTGCGCCAGCTTCAGCTGCGCCGCGGCCTTGATCTTGGGATCGGGGTCCAGGGTCAGCACCCTTTGCCACTGGAAGCGCGCCTCGAGCTGGCGGCCGAGCCGCCAGTAGACGTCGCCGAGATGGCTGTTCACCTCCGGATCGGCCGGCTCCAGCGTCACCGCATGTTCGAGGTCGCGCAGGGCGTCGCGGTACTGGTGCACCCGGTAGCGCGCCCAGCCGAGCGAATCGACGATGGCGCCCGAGCGGGGCTCCAGCGCCGACGCCATCTCCAGCATCGACAGCGCCTCCTTCAGGTGCTCGCCGCGATCGGCCCAGGCGTAGCCGAGATAGTTCAGCACTTCCGGCTCGTTCGGCTTCAGCTTCAGCGCCTTCTTCAGGTCGGCCTCGCCGGCGGGCCAGTCGCCCGCCCGCTCCTCGGACGCACCGCGCTCGTAGTAGAGCGACCAGCCGATGTCCGCCTCGGGCGTGTTCCTGATGGCGCGGTTCAGCGCCTCGACCGCTTCGGCATAGCGTTCGTCGTCGCGCAGCAGGTCGGCGTAGACCACCAGCGGCCGGGGATCGTTAGGCGACACGTCGAGCATGTCGCGGGTCAGGCGCAGGGCCGTCTCCTTGTCGCCGTCCTGCTGGGCCAGCAGGGCCAGGCGGGTGCGCGCGGCGATATACTGGTCCGAGCGCGCATGGACCTTCTGATAGGCCTCCTTGGCCGAGGCGACGTCGCCGGCGCCGTTCATGGCGTCGCCGACCAGCACCCAGGCCTCGTCGAGGGTCGGGTCCAGCCGCAAGGCAAGGCGCAGGTAGGCGAGGCCGTTGTCGCCCTCGCGCCGGGCCACCATCATCGCCGCCGGCGCGATCAGCGCCTCGGCCCCGCCCTCGCGGACCCCAGGCAGCGGCAAGGCCGGCGCGCCCTTGCTGACGCGCAGCTGGGCGGTTCTCAGCCCAAGATCGTTGGGGGTCTGGGTCAGGGCCTTGGCGTAGAGCGCCTCCGCGTCGGCCTTGCGCCCGCGCCGCTCCAGGAAGGCGCCATAGCCCAGGGTGAACAGGCCGTCCTTGCCGCCGGCGCGGGTCTTGTAGACCGCTTCGGCCTCGGCGAACTTGCCGGCGCGCTCCAACAGCTCCGCCTGGCCCAGGATGGCGACGCCCTGGGCGATCGGATCGCCATCGATCTTCGGCAGGGCGGTCGCCGCGGCCCAATCGCCCGCCGCGGCCGCGGCCCACGGCGTCAGCAGCTGGATCGCCTGCAGATGCTCCGCGCCCATCGGCTTGGCCGACAGCAGGGCGTAGGCCTGCTTGCCCTTGTCCTCCGCCAGGGCCTCGACCGCGCGGGTCAGGAGGCCGAGCCGCTGCACCGGGTCGGGTCCGTCGCCAAGCCGCTGGGCCGCGTCGGCCGCCCGCGCGATCTCGCCGGCCACCAGGGCGGAGGAGAAGGCCCGCGCCTCGATCGGCCCGGTGTCGGGATCGAGCTGGCTGGCCTGGTTGAAATAGGTCGCCGCATCGCGCGAGGAGCCGTGGTCGATCGCCGCCTGGCCGGCCAGGTAGAGGCCGAAGGCGCTCGAACTCTGGGTCGGCGGCAAGATCGCCTCGTCCGTGGCCCCGGCGGCCGGCTGCGCGGCCCTGAGGCCGAGCGCCGCGGACGGCGGCGCTTCGGCGCAGGCGGCCAGCGACAGACCGGTGAGCAGGACGGGAACCAAGCCGAAACTGAAGCGAGGGAGGCGACGCGCGTTCATGGCCGGACCATCGCCCCTTTCCCGCACTGCCGCAAGCGAAGGAGCCCGTTTGCCGGGACAAGAGGCGCTGGACCACCCCTATCCGCAAACCCTATATGACGGCGGCCTTTTCCAGCTGAGTTGCACATGCCGAGCCTGAACGACATCCGCTCCACCTTCCTCGACTATTTCGGGGCGCGGAGCCATGCCGTGACGGCCTCCGCGCCGCTGGTGCCGCAGAGCGATCCCACCTTGCTGTTCGTCAACGCCGGCATGGTGCCGTTCAAGAACGTGTTCACCGGGGCCGAGCCGCCGCCCTCGCCGCGTGCGACCTCGTCGCAGAAGTGCGTGCGCGCCGGCGGCAAGCACAACGACCTCGACAACGTCGGCTACACCGCCCGCCACCTGACCTTCTTCGAGATGCTGGGGAACTTCTCGTTCGGCGACTATTTCAAGGAAGCCGCGATCGGCTACGCCTGGGAGCTGGTCGTCAAGGAGTTCGGCCTGAACCCGGACAAGCTGTCGGTCACCGTCTATCATACGGATGACGAAGCGGCGGCCCTGTGGAAGAAGATCGCCGGCCTGCCCGACCAGCGGATCATCCGCATCGCCACCTCGGACAATTTCTGGTCCATGGGCGACACCGGCCCGTGCGGCCCGTGCTCGGAGATCTTCTACGACCATGGCCCCGGCGTCCCCGGCGGTCCGCCCGGCTCGCCCGACGAGGACGGCGACCGGTTCGTCGAGATCTGGAACCTGGTGTTCATGCAGTTCGACCAGCAGCCGGGCGGCGCGCGGATCGCCCTGCCGAAACCGTCGATCGACACCGGCATGGGGTTGGAGCGATTCACCACGGTGATGCAGGGCAAGCATTCGGTGTTCGAAACCGACCTGTTCAGGACCCTGATCGGCGCGAGCGAAGCGCTGACCGGGGTGAAGGCGGAGGGCGAGCACGCCGCCTCGCACCGGGTGATCGCCGACCATCTGCGCTCGTCGTCCTTCCTGGTCGCCGACGGGGTGTCGCCCTCCAACGAAGGGCGCGGCTATGTGCTGCGCCGGATCATGCGCCGCGCCATGCGCCACGCGCACCTGCTGGGCGCCGCCGATCCCCTGATGCACCGGCTGGCGCCGACGCTGATCGCGGAGATGAGCGGGGCCTATCCCGAGCTGAAGCGGGCCGAGCCCCTGATCGTCGAGACCCTGCGCCAGGAGGAGGAGCGGTTCCGCCGCACCCTCGGCCGCGGCATGGCGCTGTTCGAGGAAGCGACCGCGGACCTGCAGCCCGGCCAGGCGCTGGCCGGCGAGACCGCGTTCAAGCTCTACGACACCTATGGCTTTCCACTCGATCTGACCCAGGACGCGCTCCGCGCCAAGGGACTGGCGGTCGACCTGGAAGGTTTCGACACCGCCATGGAGCGCCAGCGCCAGAGCGGGCGCGACAACTGGGCCGGCTCGGGCGACCAGGGCGTGACCGCCGACTGGATGAGCGCGCGCACCCGCCTCGGCGCCACGGTGTTCGAGGGCTACGAGCAGTCCGAGATCACCGCCAAGGTGCTGATGATCCTCAAGGACGGCGAAGAGGTAGAGGCGGCGCCGTTCGGCTCGACCGTGCAGGTGGTGTTCGAACGCACGCCCTTCTACGCCGAGAGCGGCGGCCAGGCCTCCGACAACCGCGGCGAGGTGGAGTGGACCGGCGGCGGGCGCGCCACCCTGGTGGGCGTGACCCGCGAGGCCGCGGACCTGTTCGTGCACACCCTGATCATCGATGCGGGAACGCTGCTGAGCGGCGGCGAGGTACGGCTGGAGGTCGACAGCGACCAGCGCCTGCGCACCCGCGCCAACCACTCGGCCGCCCATCTGGTGCACAAGGCGCTGAGCAATGTGCTGGGCGCGCACGTGGCGCAGAAGGGCCAGCTGGTCGACGCCGAGCGCATGCGCTTCGACTTCAGCCATGGCGGCCCTTTGACCACCGACGAGCTCGAGCGGATCGAGGCCGAGGTCAATGCGGTGATCCGCCAGAACGTACCGGCCGAGACCAGGCTGATGGCGCCGGAGCAGGCGATCGAGGCCGGGGCCATCGCCCTGTTCGGCGAGAAGTACGGCGACGAGGTGCGGGTGCTGACCCTGGGCCGCGCCCTGCACGGCCAGGGCCCCTACTCCGTCGAGCTCTGTGGCGGCACCCATGTGGCGCGCACCGGCGACATCGCCCTGTTCCGCATCGTCTCCGAGACCGGCGTCGCCGCGGGGGTGCGCCGGGTCGAAGCCCTGACCGGCGAGGCGGCGCGCCGCTATATGCTGGCCCAGTCCGAGGTGGCGCGCAGTCTGGCCGAGCAGTTCAAGGTCCCGGTGGCCGAGGTGATCGCCCGCGTCGAAGGCCTGACCAACGATCGCAAGCGGCTGGAGCGCGAACTGGCCGACACCAAGCGCAAGCTGGCGCTGGGTGGCGGCGGCGGTCCGGCGGCCGAGGCTGAGATCGTGAACGGCGTGAAGTTCCTCGGCCGGGTGCTCGACGGCGTCGACGGCAAGGCCCTGCGCCCGATCATCGAGGAGTTCCGCAAGCAGGCCGACGTCGTCGTGGTGGTCGGTGTCAGCGACGGCAAGGCGGCGGTGGCCATCGCCTCGTCCGCGCCCGGCGTCTCCGCCGCCGACCTGATCAAGACCGCGGTCGTCGCCATGGGCGGCCAGGGCGGCGGCGGCCGCCCCGACTTCGCCCAGGGCGGCGCCCCGGACGGTTCGAAAGCGCAGGCGGGCGTGGACGCGGTGAGGGCGGCGATCGCAGGCTGAACCGGCGCGCCGGTTCAGCCTGCGAGGTCCCAAGACGGTCCTAGAACTGGTACCTCAGCCCGACTTTGACGACGTGCGCCACATCTTGGCCGATGGCGAAATCGGAGCCGAAGAAGCGCATGTACCGGTAGGCGGGCACGAGCGAGAGATTGCGCGTGATGGCAATGCTTACTCCGCCTTCGACCATGCCGACCCCTTGGGTCGACGCATTGCCGGCGGCGGCGAACGGCACTCCATTGGCGGCTGCAAAATCGCCGAACGCCTTTCGGCTCTCTGCGACGCCCAATCCACCGCCCACGTAGGGCGAAAATCGACCTGCGAGCGGCGCGAAATCGTAGAAAACGTTGGCAGATTCCGTGGTGCGCGCGAATCTGTCGCCGGATGTCCGCCGAAAGGTCTGACCATTCAGATTGGGAAAGCCCGGGGCTGAGGTGGACGGGTTTAGCGTACTGCCTGCGTAGGTGGCGTATCCCAGCTCAGCCTCGATCCGGACATGGGCGTTCAAGCGGTATCCTGCCGCCAGGTTGCCGATTTCGCCCGGATCGAATCCACGCTTGGTCGTCCCGCTCACATTGATGTCGGGCACGTCTGAGTGAAAGAGCTGAACCGGGCCGCTATCTGACTCGCGAAAATAGCCGCCGATGCTGCCCGACACGTAGAATGGGGATTCTGCCCAGGCCGAAGAACTCACACCGACCGCGGCGGCGGCGCCCGCCAAGACGCCGATCCAGAAACGCATATACCCTCCAACGAATCCTACTGCACTGGGCGGCCTATAGGTGGTTCGACCTCAGGTGGTTTTTCGTGGCGGCAACAATCATTAGTGCGCTTGCGAATTCACGCGAGCGGGAGAAATGAGCCGCGGTATTTTTGGGATCAACGGTCTCCGTCCCGGACCCAGCGCATGGTCTGGTGCGGCCCCCAGTCGCCGGACCGCACGAGCACCTTGCTCAGAGCCGGGACGTCTCGCACATAGCAAGCCGCTTTGACGACCCTCAGCCCCGGGATCACGATCCGTGGCTCGCCTCTATCGGCCTTGGGCGGACAGACCACCAGCCAGGTTTCGGCGGCAGTGATCCTGCCGTCTCGATCGCCCTGCAGCGGACGGACCGCCGTGAAGCGGTAGAAGCCTGGATTGTCCGGAGCCGGCTCCTGAAGGACCCGCGGATCGCCGGCGGCCAAGACAAAGGGTTCGCTCGCCCGCCTCGGCGCGCGGCGTCCGGACAATCTGGTCCGGACAATCCTACCCTGGGCGACCAGGGTCCAGTCGGCGCAATCGGGCCATTGGGCGGCAGGCTTGGCGACATCCACGGCGCAACCGTCATTGGGGACGTTGAGCCAGACCCCTTCCCGCAAGGGCGGCGCCGCCCGGATGTCCGCGGACTGGAACAGGGGGTGATGGGACAGCACCGGCCGTTCGCACCCAGCCAGCAGAAACGCGGACAAGAGCCACAGCCGCCGCACGAACGCCTCCGATCACGGTTTCGTGATCAGGCAGTTGAGCTGTGTTCTTATTGGGGCGGAGGAGTCGTTGGATTGGTCGTGGCGGGCGGCGCTGCCGGAGCCGCTGGCGCAGCGTCCTTCGGCGGCGGCAACGGCGCCTCGGTGATGGTCCCCGCCGGCGGAACGATGGTGGGCGCGGTCGTGTCAGGTGTGGCGGGCGCTGTCACCGGCGCCGGCGCCACGATCCGCACCATCCGGTAGAGCCGTTTCGGATCGGTGGGTTCGATCGCGGCCTGGGTCTGCACGTCGGCAAGGGTCTTGGGGTTGCAGCCGCCCTCGGCCTTGGGCAGGCAGGCCACCGGCCAGCCCTTGGCGGCCGCGAACCTGCCGGCGGCGTCGAGCGGCGCGGCGGGGGTGATGGCCAGGTAGTAGTAGCTGCGGCTGAACACCATCGGCACGACCACCTGGGCGATGGCGGGGGCGTCGGGCGCGGCGCCGGGGATCACCGCGTATTTGGTGCGGCCCATGGAATAGAACTCGGTCGGCGTGGCCTTGTTGCCCGGCGCCGGCCGCTCGAGCGCCGACACCTCGTCGTCGGCGAAACCGATCGGCGTCGCGCATTTGGGCCAGACGGAGAGATCCAGCGTCGTCGGCGCCTCGCATTCGGCCGGCAGCATGGCCCAGACCCCGTTCTGCGGCAGCGGTCCCGGCGTCGCCCCGTCCGGAACCAACGGGCCGGAGGTGACCATAGTGGAATGGAGCAGGGCCGTGGCCGAAGCGGCCATCACGAGCAATTGCATCGGCGTCCTTCGCACAGGCTCTTCTTGCGCCGGCTTTGGCGCGAGGCCCCTCGGCCCTCTATATCGCTATCCTAACGACGAATCGGACAGAAAGCGGTTCCCATGCCGATGACCCAGACGGCGCTGGAAGCGCGCCTCACCGCCGCCTTCCCGGACGCCGAGATCACCATCACCGACCTGGCCGGCGACGGCGACCACTACCGCGCCCGCATCGTCAGCCCGGCTTTCACTGGGCTCCCCCGCGTGCGCCAGCACCAGCTGGTCAACAAGGCCCTGGCGGACGTCCTGGGCGGGGAGCTGCACGCGCTGGCGCTGGAGACAGCGGCGCCGTGATCACCGCGGCGCGTTGACTAAGGTCCTCCCCCTCTGGGGGAGGTGGCCGCGAAGCGGACGGAGGGGGTAGCGCCGCCGCCGATGCAACCGCAACGCTCCTCGGGCCTGCGTCGTAGATCCGCCGCCCTCAGCGCCACCCCCTCAGTCACTTCGTGACAGCTCCCCCAGTGGGGGAGCACCCGTTGGTTCTGCACCGCCTAATCCCACCTTCAGTTTTCCCCCGCTTGATCGGCGGCCCTTGCGCGCTTAGCTCTTGTGCAACGCATCAGGAGGTCTCCGTGACCGACGTCACCCAGTTCGAACCCACCGGCCCCGGCCCGGACGAAGCCATCGACACCCGCCACGCGGTGCAGACCTTCATCGGCGACACCATCAAGGACAACCCGGTGGTGCTGTTCATGAAGGGCGAGCCGGAGCAACCGCGCTGCGGCTTCTCAGCCGTGACGGTGCAGATCCTCGACCACCTCGGCGTGCCGTTCGTCGGCGTCGACGTGCTGCAGAACGACGACCTGCGCCAGGGGATCAAGGTGTTCTCCGACTGGCCGACCATCCCGCAGCTGTATGTGAACGGCGAACTGGTCGGCGGCTCGGACATCGTGCGCGAGATGTTCCAGTCGGGCGAGCTGAAGCCCTACTTCGCCGAACGCGGCCTCATCCAGGCGTGAGCAAACTCTTTTCGCCGATCAAACTCGGCGGCCTGGAGCTGAACAACCGGGTCGTCGCGGCGCCCATGTGCCAGTACTCGGCCATCGACGGCGTGATCCAGCCCTGGCACTGGCAGCATCTCGGCGCGCTGGCGATTTCAGGCGTCTCGGTGGTGATCGTCGAGGCCTCGGGCGTGCTGCCCGAAGGCCGCATCTCGCCCGGCGATACCGGCCTGTGGAACGATCGGCAGGAGGCGGCTTTTGCCCACCTGATCAAGGACATCGCGACCTTTTCCGATACGCCGATCGGCATCCAGCTGGCTCACGCCGGCCGCAAGGCTTCGACCCATCGGCCCTGGCAGGACAAGGGCGGGCCACTGGCCGCCGGCGAAGGCGCCTGGACCACGGTCGCCCCCTCGCCCATCCCCTTCAACGACGGCTGGCATACGCCGGCGGCGCTGGATCAGGCCGGCATGGACCGGGTGGTCGAGGCCTTTGTCGCCGCCGCGCGACGCGCGGATCGGGCCGGCTTCGCGCTGGCCGAGATCCATGGCGCCCACGGCTATCTGATCTCCGAATTCCTGTCGCCGATCTCCAATCAGCGCACGGACGACTATGGCGGGTCGCTGGAGAACCGCATGCGCTTCCCGCTGCGGATCGCCGAGGCGGTGCGCGCGGCGTGGCCGAAGACCAAGGCGCTCGGCATGCGGCTGAACGGCTCGGACTGGGTCGAGGGCGGCGTCACGCCCGAGGAGACCGCCGAGGTCTCGGCCCGGCTGCAGGCGCTGGGGCTCGACTATGTGCATATCTCGTCCGGCGCCAACACCGCCAAAGCCAAGATCCCCGGACGCGAGCCCGGCTATCAGGTGGCCTTCGCCGAAATGGTCAAGCGTCGCTGCCCGAGTTTCACGGTCATTACCGTCGGCATGATCGCCGGCGCGCACCAGGCCGAAGCGATCCTGGAGGAGGGCAAGGCCGACATGATCGCCCTGGCCCGCGCCCTGCTCGACGATCCACGCTGGCCACACCATGCCGCCGAGGCGCTGGACGGCGGCGCCGACGCCGCCTCGCCCTGGCCCGTGCAGTACCAGCGCGCCGCTGGCGCCGCCTGGGCCGGCCGGGCGCTCAGGGATTTCGACTGAGTCAGCTCCAGCCGCCGCCGAGCGCCTTGTAGACCTGGACCGAACGGCGCAGCGCCTGCAGGCGCGCATCGACCAGGGCGGCGTCGGCGTCGCGCCAGGTCCGCTCGAACACCAGGACGGCGCTGAGCTCTTCGATCCCAGCCGTGTAGCGATCGCGGGCGGCGTCGAGCGCCCGGTGCGCCTCGGCCTGCGCCCGCGCGAGCCGCGCCGCCCGCGCCTCGTCCGTTTTCAGCCCGGCCAGCGCCGTCTCGGCCTCGCCATAGGCGGTCTGCACCGTCTTCTCATAGATGAGCGCCGCCTGGTCGGCGCGGGCGCCCTGCGCCCGGATCTCCGTCCTCAACCGAGGAAGGTCGAGGACGGGCTGGGCGAAGCCGACCCCGATCGACCACAGACTGGTCGCCGTCTGTCCTACGAGACCGGGGCCTGACGTGGCGCCCAGCCCAGGCAACAGGGTGAAGCGCGGGAACAGGGCGCGCTCGTCGAGGTCGAGCCGACCCGAGGCGGCGACCAGCCGCGCGGCCGCTTCGCGCACGTCCGGGCGGCGGGCGAGGAGCACCCCCGGCGCGGTGCGCGGCGCGGGCGGCGGTGGGACGAGCGCGGTGGTGCTCTGCAGGGCGGCGAGCGGCGCGGCGCCGCGACCGCTCAGCACCAGCAGGCCGCGCCGGGCGGCGACGGCCTGGTCGTCGAACCCTTCGACCCGCGCCTCGGCGGTCTCCACTTCGGCCTCGACCGCCGCAAGGTCGGCCTGCCGGTCCACGCCCGCGCCGGCGCGATCGCGGGCGACGGCGAGCAATTGGCGCTCCACCGCCGCGGTCTCGCGCGCCGTCGCCGCGGCGGCGCCGAAGCCACGCACCTGGAACAGCAGGTCGGCCACATTGGCCGCGAGACTGGCGCGCGCGGCGGCGTATTCGAAGCGGGCGGCGGCGAGATCGCCGTTCGCCGTCTTGCGCGTGGCGCGGGCGCGGCCGAACAGGTCAATCTCCCAGCTCACGTCGAGGCCGGCCTGATAGGTGTTGGATGCGCCGGTCGAACTGACGGTGATCGGGGTGGTTCCGGGTCCGAGCGACAGGGTCGTGACGCCCGTCAGCAAGGTCGTGTCCGTGCGCACGGCCGAGGCGGTTATCCCGCCCTGCGGCCCGAAGCCGGCGAGCGCGCCCTGCCGGACGGCCAGCGCCTCGCGCAGGCGCGCCTCGGCGATCCGGGCGTCCGGCGCCTGGGCCAGCGCCGTTTCGACCAGGCCGGACAGCTCGGGGTCGTCGTAGGCGCGCCACCAGCGGCCGAGGTCGATACCTTGGGCTTCCCCGCTCGCGGCCTCGAAGGCGGCGGGCAGACGATCATTCGGCGTGACGATCGCCGGGCCGAGCGCACAGCCGCTGAGGGCCAGCGGAGCGAGGGCGACCAGGACGACATGGCGTGCGCGCATCGGCCTACTCGTAACGGAGCGCGGCGACCGGCTTGGACCGGGCGACCAGGAAGGCCTGTCCGACGACCGTGACCCAGGCGATCAGCACCGCCGCTGTTCCGGCGAAGACGAAGGTCAGCGGGTTCAGGTCCACGTGATAGGCGAAGCCGGACAGCCATCGGTCCATCACCCACCAGCCGATCGGCCAGGCGATCAGGTTGGCCCACAGCACCGGCTTGGTGAACTGCCAGACCAGGAGGCGCAGGATGTCGCCCGTGCCGGCGCCCATGGCCTTGCGGACGCCGATCTCCTTGGTCCTCTGCTCGGCGGTATAGGCCGACAGGGCGAACAGGCCGAGGCAGGCGATGAACAGGGCCAGGCCCGCG
>Ga0302314_10019089_pt1 | contig 11406 bp, 7 predicted proteins | sample III_Palsa_N2_3_FD_200533 | JGI IMG/M metagenome (GOLD analysis project Ga0302314, IMG submission 200533) | Peat permafrost microbial communities from Stordalen Mire near Abisko, Sweden - III_Palsa_N2_3 | ecosystem: Environmental > Terrestrial > Soil > Palsa > Peat permafrost | place: Sweden... | reverse complement strand
GTTCGGCCTGCGCCAGGACGGTGCCGCCCTGGTCGGCCGGGACGCGTTGATCCTTGGCCGCGTCGACGCGCTGAAACGCCGGCTGCCGGCGCTGTCGGCCTACTTCCAGAGCACCAGGTGGGCGCCGCCCATCGTTGTCGGGCGCCAGGGCCGGACGGAAATCGTCGTCGGCGTGATCGAGGCGCATCGCCTCCTGCGGCCCTACCCCCAGCCCGACTTCGCCAAGCCCTGATCTTCAGGCCGGCGCCAAGACCAGGCCCAGCCGCGCCTGCAGCAGATCGCGCACCGCCTGGGCGGCCACGTCCGTTGCGTTGACCGGACCCTTGGAGGGCGCGGCGACGGGATCGCCGGTGAACGGCCGCAGCAGGCCGCGGGCGATCAGACGGTCGATGAACTGGACGTGGCGGGGGCTGCCCGGCCGACCGTAGACCTCGACCGAGGCGTGGGTGGCCAAGGCCTCGGAGACCATCGAGACGCTGTCGCTGGTGACCACCAGCCGGTCCGACAGGGCCAGGATGCCGCGATACGGATTGTCGCCCTGCATGTCCCAGACGAATACGTCCGGGTCGCCGTCGAACCAGGTCGAGAGCAAGGCCCGGACCTCGGCCGGGGTGCGCCGCGAAGGGGTGACGGCCAAACGCGCGCCGGTCGCCCGGCGCAGGCCGTCCAGGCCGGCGAACATCTCCCCCCACTGGGTCAGCGACAGGGCGCGACGGTGCGCCGGGCCGCCCAGGACCACGCCCACCAGTCCCCGCCCCGGTTCGCGCAGTCGGTCCTTCCATTGCGCCGCGCCGGCCGCCAGTGCGGTCTGGGTCAGATCGTGAACCGCGGTAGGCAGGCTGAGCACGCTGGGCCCCTGCGCCGGATCGTGGTTCAGGCAAACCACCAGGTCGAACGCCGAGGGATTGATGTGCGGATCGGGGACGTGCACGGCGACGGTCCTGCCGCCGCTGGCGCGGCGAATGGCGATCGCCACCGCCGCCGCCCGCCGCCCGCTGCTGACCAGCAGATCGGGCCATGGCGGCGTGGGGCGGTCGCTGGCCCGCGTCAGTCCCTGAAGGGCGAACGGCGTCAGATCGCCGGGCAGATAGCGCCAGGGCGATCGCAGGTCGACGGTTAGTTCGCGGGCCTCGCCGGCCACCGCCAGGGCCAGACCGCGCGCCTGGGTGCGATGGCCCGCCTCGCCCGAGGTCAGTATCCAGGCGTTAACGGGCCTCATTTGAAGGTGTGCATCGGTATCGGGCGACCCGCCTTTGAAGAAACGCCCTGCGGATGCGCCAAGCTTGCCGCCAAGTCCAGCCCCCAGGGGCTTGGGCCGAGCGGGCGTATTGACACGCCGGGCCGATATTTTGACCTTTATCCGGTCCATAACTCGTCGTAGGGGACCGCCACGCTGGGTCTCGCCCGTCATGGGCGCAGCCGGCGAGCAGCCAGCAGGTTCGGAGCGCTTCATGGGATCAGCGTCGGGCGAGGCGACCAGCCGGGACGCCGATCGCGCCGCGAAGCCCACGGTCATGATCTACACCATGGGCGAGGTGATCGGCGACGGGGTGATCAAGCTGCCCTTCGCCGCGGCGGTGCGCGAGGCCTTCCCCGACGCCTGGATCGTCTGGTGCGCGGGCAAGGGTTCCACGGTCTATACCGGCCCGCTGAAAGCCGTCGTAGTCGGGCTGATCGACGAAGTGCTGATGACCGGGCGGATGGGCGTCAACATCAGCGATCACCTGTTCAACCCGTTCGACGGGCGGCGGTTCGATCTGGTGATCGACACCCAAGGCAATCTCTCACGCGGACTCTACGCCAGGCGCGCGGCCAGGCGATTCGTCTCCAGGGTTGCTGGAGTGCACGGGCTGCGGCCGAAACCCGCTGACGGCCAGCCGCCGCCGATCGGCATGCTGGACCGGCTGACCGACCTTCTGGAAGTCGCCGCCGGCCGGCGCGTGCTCCCGCGTGCGGTCGCGCTGACCGATCCGCGCACGCTGGCGGCGGCCAGGACCCTGCTGCCCGCCGGACCCCGCTATGTGGGGTTCGCGCCGGGCGCGGGGGGCCAGGAAAAACGATGGCCGCTGGCGCGCTATCTGGAACTGGCCGAGCGGGCCAAGGCGGCGGGTCATCAGCCGGTGTTCTTCTTCGGGCCCGACGAACGGGCCGATCTCGATCAGGCCCGCGCGAGCATGCCGACGGCGCTTTTTCCCGAGTTCGACCGGGCCGACGAATTCAAGGACGTGCGCGGGCCCCTGCTGGTCATAGCTCTGGCCGGGCGGCTGGCGGCGGCGGTCGCCAACGATGCGGGACCCGGGCATATGCTGGCGGCCGGCGGCGCACCCCTGCTCAGTCTGCAGCGGACCCACTGGCTGGCGACCAAGTTCAAGCCATCCGCCCCCCGTCTCAGCCTGCTGGTCGCCGAGGACTTCGGCCAGGGCATGGAGGCGATCCCGGTGGAAGACGCCTGGCGCACGCTGCAAGAGCTGATCGCGAAAACCGCGCCGTGACCGCCGCGTCCATGACCATGGCGGATCAGCCCACCCGGGTCGCCGCGCCCGGGCGCGGGCTGATTCTGTTCCTGGCGGCGATCACCCTGGCGCGCCTTTGGGCGGCCGGGGCGATCCATCTGACCGAGGACGAGGCCTATTACCGCCTGTGGGCCCAGGCGCTGCAGTTCGGCTACTACGACCACCCACCGATGATCGCCTGGTGGATTCGCGTCGGTGTGAGGATCGCCGGCGACACCGCCCTGGGCGTGCGCCTGCTGCCGACGCTGTCCTGCACCGTAACCAGCCTGCTGGTCTTCGACGTGGCCCAGCGCCTGGGCGCCAGCGTCAGGACCGCCGAACGGGCGACGGTCTGGTACAACGCCACCCTGATCGTCGGCCTGGGCGGGTTTCTGGCCATTCCGGACGCTCCGGCGGTGATGTTCTGGATGGTGGCGCTCTGGTGCGTCGTCCGCTCCGGCGACGAACATCCGGGCCGGTGGTGGATCGCAGCCGGCGTGGCGGCCGGGCTGGCGGCGATCTCGAAATATTCCGCGCTGTTCCTGGCGCCAGGCGTGGTGATCTGGCTGGTTTGGCGAGGCGGCGGCTGGAGGGCGCTGCGGCAGCCCTGGCCGTGGGTCGCCGCGGCGATCGCCGGGGCCATCTTCGCCACGAACCTGGTCTGGAACGCCGAGCACCACTGGGTCTCCTTCGTCAAGCAGTTCGGGCGCGTCGCGCCGCACGGGCTCGCCCCGAGCCATACCCTCGAGCTGATCGCGGTGGAGTTCGTCCTGCTCAACCCGGTCATCAGCCTGTTCGGCCTTCGCGGCGCGGTCCAGGGCGTGCGCCGGTCCGGGCCGCCGAACGGACCGGACCTCAGTCTGCTGCTGGCGGTCAGCGCGCCCTTCGCGGGCTATCTGCTGCTGCACAGCCTGCACGACCGGGTGGAGGCGCACTGGCCGGCCCCGCTCTACCCGGAAGTGGCCATCCTGGCCGCGGTCGCCGCCGATCTGGCGATCCCGGGCGGCGTTTGGGCGAGCCTGCGTCGCGCCGCCGCGCCGCTGGGCCTGGTCCTGTCGGCGCTGGTCATGCTGCACCTGCTGATGCCCGCCACCGATCTCGCGAGCGTCGCCGATCCCAGCCTGGCGTTCCGGGACTGGCCGGGCTTCGCCGCGCGCGTGGAGGCGCAGCGCCGCGCCAACGGCGCCGCCTGGATCGGCACGATCCATTACGGCACCGACGCCCAGCTAGCCTTCGAGCATCCGGGCGCGCCCGTAGCCGAGTTGATGGACCGCGACCGGTTTCCGCCGACTGAGTCCTCCTGGCGGGTCGATTTGACCCGACCGGGACTGGTCGTGGATCTGGGTCGGCGCGCCGGCGATATGGAGGCGCTGCGCGGCTGTTTCGGCTCGGTCCGGGCCTTGGGGTATGTGGATCGTGGACAGACACCCTATGCGGCCTTTGTCGTCGCCCAGCCCGTTCGCGACGTGCTCGGGCAAGGCTGCTGGCCGGGCCTGGACGCCATGCACGCCGAGAGCAAACGCTACCGCGCCGCCGGGTTCACCCTGCCGCCACCGCCACCCGCACCTGGCGCCGGCCGTCGCTGAGCCGTTCCTCGGCGCCGCCCCCCCCCGAGACAACGATCGCGCGCGCCTCGCCGGCCGGAAGGATCAGGATCAGCAGGGTCGACGCGACCACGCCGCGGCGTTCGACGGCGATACGCACCTGCTCGGCGTCCGACGCGACCACCAGCCGCCAGGCGCCGTCCGGCCCGTCCGCGGTCTCGCCATCGTCCTCGTAGGACTCGGCGGTGAAGGCGCCGTCGCACCGGTGCGCAAAGACCCAGAAACCGCGCTGGTCGGCCGGTCGGCCGAAGTGCTGCTCGGCGAGGTTGACGGGAATGGCGCATCCTTCGCGCGCCAGCAGCGGCGGCCGATCCCAGGGCGCGTCCAGGCTGACCGCCCGGCCGCCCTCATGCAGCACGCCGGACCAGACGTCGAACCAGCCCGCGCCGGCCGGCAGATAAACCGATCGCGCTAAGGCGCCCGCCTCGACCACCGGGGCGACCAGCAGGTCGGCGCCCAGCATCATCTCGTCGTTTTCCCGGGCGCAGAGCGGGTCGTCGGGAAAATCGCAGAAGGTCGGGCGGACCACGGGCTCATAGTCCCGGTGATAGGCGCGCAACAGCGAATACAGATAGGGAATCAGCTTCAGTCGCAGCTTGATCAGGTCACGGACGAAAGGCGTGGCCTGCGGATGCATCCAGGGTTCGTTGACGCCGCCGTCGTCGTTCCAGGAATGGATGCTGAAGCGTGGCATGAAGACGCCGAACTGCACCCAGCGGACCAAAAGCTCCGCATCCGGCGCGGGCCCCGAAAAGCCGCCGATATCGTGGCCGATATTGGAGACGCCCGACAGCGCCAGGCCCAGGCCCATCTTGATATTGTATTTCAGCGTCTCCCAAGAGGTGTAGTTGTCGCCGGACCAGGTCTGGGCATAGCGGTGCATGCCGACCCCGCCCGAACGCGAGACCAGGAAGGGTCGCTGGGTCGGCGCATGGGCGACCTGGGCGGCGCGGGAGGCCTGGATCATCAGCAAGGTCTGCAGCGGCTTGGCGCGCCAGGCTTCGAACGGCGCTCCGAACCCATGGGCCATCGCCCGGTCGGTCCAGATCTCGAACTCGTTGTTGTCGTTCCAGGTTGACACGATCCCGTGATCCAGCAGCGCGGTGGTCACCTGGTCCCTCCACCAGGCCAGGGCAGCCGGATTGGTGAAGTCCAGATAGGCGCCGACCTCGTCCCAGAACTGCACCCAGGCCGGCTCGCCCTGCGGGTCCATGATCAAAAGGCCGCGCGAGCGGGCGTCCTCGAACAGCGGATGGTCGCGCAGCAGGCACGGCTTGATGTTGGCGCACAGGCGCACGCCCTGGTCGGCGTAGCTTTGGGCAAAGGCTGTGGGATCGGGAAACTTGTCGCGGTTCCAATGGAACACGTAGCGCTTGGCGCCGATCGAGGTGTAGCCGGACGAGAGATGGAAGCTGTCGCAGCAGATGTCGTGCTCGGCGCAGCGTTCCAGGAATTCCGCCATCCGCGCCTGGGCGTCCGGCGCGTCGGTATAGCTCATGGTCGAGCCGGAATAGCCGAGTCCCCAGCGCGGCAGGAAGGCCGGCCGGCCCGTCAACCAGGTGAAGCGGCGCGTGACCTGGTCCACGCGCGGCCCGGCGATGAAATAGTAGTCCAGGTCCCCATGCCTAGCGCTGAAGCCGCGATAGGCGCCGTGATAGTTGTCCAGCTCCCGACCCAGATCAAACACGCAATCCGACAGGGTGTCGTAGAAGAGGCCGTAGGAGAGGTCAGCCTCGGGGTTGCGCGTAATGACGAAAGGAATGTGCTTGTACAGAGGATCGGTGGTCCGCGCGCTGTAGCCCATGGCGTCGATGTTGCGCATCTCGTAGCGCTGGCCGGCCCGGTTCAGGTCGCCGGCGCGCTCGCCCAGGCCGAAATACTGCTCGCCGGGCTCGCGGCGCAGATAGTGGCGGACGCGCCGGTCCCAATAGCCGAAATTATAGGCCTGGGTCTGACGATCCCGCGCCGCGCGGCGCCATTCGCCGCCGACCTTGATCTCCCAGCGGCAGAACAGACCCGACAGGCGCACGGTCAGGCGGACGCACTGGGTCTCGATCGTCAGGCTGTCGGCGGCGAGCGTCTGGATGAAATCCGGCAACGAGAAGTCGCTCAGATCGAACCGGTCGCGGCCCTGCGGCGGCACATCGTCCTGGCCCGGCGCGATGGCCCAGGTGCGGGCCATGTCGAGCCGACCGCCCGGCAGCACCATGACCCGGATGATGTCCGCGTCGAGCACAAAGAGCTGGGCGACATCGCCCTGGTCGCTCTCCAGGGTCAGGCGATTGGCCTTGGTGGCGGCCAGATGGAACCGAGGCGGGGAGGCTAGGGACATCAGGCAAACGCCTCCCCCGTTCGGGGAGGGGGACCGCGCGTAGCGTGGTGGAGGGGGACTTGGCGGAGAATTCGGTATGGCCGTAAGGCCCCCTCAGTCGCTTCGCGCCAGCTCCCCCAACGGGGGAGCAGCTTGACCTCCGCGTCCGACATCTCGGGCCCGACCACTACCAATTGTACATCGTCCCGTCTTCCAGCCGATTTATCGGCAAGCTCGCCGGCCGATAGGGGTATTGCGCCGCCAGCGCCTCGTCGATCTCCACGCCATGACCGGGCGCCTCGCCTGGATGCAGGTCTCCGTCCGCGAAGGCATAGGCGTGGGGAAACACCGCGTCGGTCTCGGCGGTGTGGCGCATATATTCCTGGATGCCGAAATTCGGGACCCACAGGTCGAAATGCAGCGCCGCGCCCATGCAGACCGGCGACAGGTCGGTGGCGCCGTGGCTGCCGGTGCGGACGTTGTAGAGCTCGGCCAGGCCGGCGATCCGTCGCAGGTGGCTGATGCCGCCGGCGTGGACCACGGTGGTGCGGATATAGTCGATCAGCTGCTCTTCGATCAGCTGCTTGGCGTCCCAGATCGAGTTGAACACCTCGCCTACCGCCAGCGGCGTCGTCGTATGCTGACGGATCAGGCGGAACGCCGCCTGGTTCTCCGCCGGGGTCAGGTCTTCCAGCCAGAACGGCCGATAGGGTTCCAGGTCCTTGCCCAGCCGCCCGGCCTCGATCGGCGTCAACCGGTGATGAACGTCGTGCAGCAGGTGGATGTCGGGGCCCAGCGCCTCGCGCGCCGCCTCGAACAGCTTGGGCACCGTGGGCAGATACTTGGCGGTCGACCAGACATTCTCGGTCGGCAGGGCCGCGTCGGCCGGCTCGTAGAATAGCTTGTCGCGCGAGACGCCGTAGGTCGAGGCCAGGCCCGGCACGCCGGACTGCAGCCGCACGGCCTTGTAGCCCATGGCCTGGTAGCGCGCGGCCTCGGCGATCGTATCCTCGATGGTGGCGCCGTTGGCGTGGCCGTAGACCATGACGCCCGTGCGGCTGGCGCCGCCCAGGATCTGGTACAGCGGCAGGCCGGCCTGCTTGGCCTTGATGTCCCAGAGCGCGGTGTCCACGGCGCTGATCGCCGACATGGTCACCGGCCCCCGCCGCCAGTAGGCGCCGCGATAGAGGTATTGCCAAACGTCCTCGATCGCCTGCGCGTCCCGGCCGAGCAGGGCCGGGATCACATGATCCGTGAGATAACTGGCCACGGCCAGCTCCCGCCCGTTCAGCGTCGCATCGCCGAGGCCTGTCAGCCCGTCCGCGGTCTCGATCTTCAAGGTGACGAAGTTGCGGCCCGGGCAGGTGACGATGACCTTGGCGTGGCTGATCTTCAGCATCGGGGCTCCTTCAGGGATGCGAGACGGCGGGCGGAACGATCGCGCCGGGCGCCGTGACCACCCGGGCCGCGACGGCCAAGCCTGACTCGGCGGCGTCGACCGGCGAAGCGCCCGATAGCCGCGCGGCCAGATAGGCCCCGTTGAACGCGTCCCCCGCGCCGGAGGTGTCGACGATGCCGGCTTCAGGAGCGGACAGGGCGACGCGCCCTTCCGGAGTGACCACCAGACAGCCCTCAGAGCCGGCGGTCAGGGCGATTTCGCGGGCGTGCAGGCGCCAGAGCTTGGCGGCCAGCGCCTCGCGCGAGGCGGGACCATAGAGCAGGGTGAGGTCATCCGTGCTCGGAATGACGATGTCGCACAGACCGACGGCGGCCTCGATGACCGCGCGCGCGGTCGCCAGGTCCGGCCAGAGAGACGGGCGGACATTGGGGTCGAAGGCGATGGCGCCCACGCGGCCGTGCAGCCAGCGCAGCATCAGCAGGGCCTGTTCGCGCTCCTCTTCCGGCAGGACCGCCAGCGATATGCCCGACAGATAAACCAGATCGGCGCCGCTGAGCGGATCGCCGCCCCCGGCGCGCAGGCGCTGCATCCACTGCCGCGCCGCCGAGTTCGAGCGCCAATAGTGGAACCGGCGCTCGCCGTCCGCGTCCAGCTCGATCAGATAGAGGCCGGGCGCGCGATCGGGATCGGTGAAGGCGATCTCGTCCTCCACCCCCTCGGTCCGCCAGGCGGCGCGCATGGTCCGGCTCAGCGGATCCGCGCCGGTAACGCTCAGGAACTGCACCTGGGCGCCGGGCGCCGAGCGCTTCAGATAGACGGCGGTGTTGTAGGCGTCGCCAGCGAAGGATTTTGAAAGCAGCCCGCCGCCCGCCTCGCGCAGCTCCACCATGCATTCGCCGATGCAGACGACACGCATCAGTCGGCCCTCCCCATCAAGGTTCTGTGCACGGCGGGCTCCGTCCTGAATGCGTCTGGAAACAGCGCCGGATCGCCCATGACCTCGCCAGGCCTGGAACCCGATCCGGCCCAGGACTGCAGGCGGACGCCTTGCGGGTCCTTGACCCGACCCTGGCCCGCCAGCTCCAACCAGGCCTGGACGACCGCCGCCAGTCGATCCGAGGGCCGCCCCGCGCGGGCGTTGGCGATCAGCAGCGGGAAGATGCGCTGGGCCAGCTTGCTCGATCCGTCCTCGCCGATCTGGGTCAGCCGGTGGTCCAGCCGGGGATTGGCGAAACGGGCCCGGCAGCCGCGCCAATAGTCGGCTACCGGGAGTTCGGAGAGGGCCGGCGCGATCTCCTCGGACACCAGGGCGTCCATGAACCGCGACAGTTCCGGATCGGCGATCGCCTCGCGCACCAGCTGATGGCCGAGCCTCAGACCCAGATAGGCCAGCGCGGAATGAGCGGCGTTCAGGACGTGCAACTTCAGCCGCTCATAGGGCGCCACGTCGGCGACGAACTCCACGCCGGCTCGGTCCCAGGCCGGGCGCGGACCGGCGAAGCGGTCCTCGATCACCCATTGGGCGAAGGCCTCGCGGCTGACGCAGGCCTGGTCGGTAAGGCCCAGCCCGGCTTCGATGCGCGCGCGACTGGCGTCGCTGGTCGCCGGCACGATGCAGTCGACCATGGTCTGCGGGAAGGCGACCTCGGCCGCGATCCAGGCGGCGAGGCCGGCGTCCCAATGCGCCGCCATGGTGCGCACCGCGTCCTGAAGCTTGCGGCCGTTGCCGATCAGGTTGTCGCAGCTGAGCACGCTCAGCGGCGCGCCGCCCGCCTCGCGCCGCCGGGCCAGGCCCTCAGTCAGCCAGCCGACCGCCGAGATCGGCTTGGCGGGTCGCTTCAGGTCGTGGACGATCTCGAGGTCGGCCAGGTCGAGCGCGCCTGACGCATCCAGCCGGTAGGCCTTTTCGGTCACGGTCAGGCTGATGATGTGGGTCGAGGCGGCGGTCATCGCGGCCAGCACGGCGTCGGCCTGGCTCGTTGCGGCCAGCGCCTGACGGAGCACGCCCACGATACGCAGGCTTCCAGGCTCCGCCAGCGTCTCGACGGCGTACAGTCCATCCTGGGGATTCAGCGCCGCGGGCGCGTCGGCGTGGCGCAGGGAGACGCCCGCTATGCCCCAGTCTCCCCCGGCGGCGCGGATCGCATCCTCGGTGAACGCGGCCTGGTGGGCGCGGTGAAAAGCGCCCAGGCCCAGATGGACGATGCCAACGCCAAGATTGGCGAAATCGTAGTCCGGCCGCCCGACGCTCGGGGGGACCTGTCCCAGGGTTCGCGCGCTGAGCCGGTCGGTCATAGCCGGTAGGCCCGTTTGGCCAGGCCGTAGGCCAGGTCGTGGGCGAGTTCCGCCGCCTCGTCCTCATCCAGCCGGCGGGTGGCGACCAGTTCGGCCAGATAGGCGCAGTCCATCCGCCGGGCCAGGTCGTGGCGGGCCGGAATCGAGAGAAAGGCGCGCGTGTCGTCGTTGAAGCCGACCGTGTTGTAGAAGCCCGCCGTCTCGGTGGTCTGGCGGCGAAAGCGCAGCATCCCCTCCGGCGAATCGTTGAACCACCAGGCAGGTCCGAGCTTAAGGCAGGGATAGCAACCCGCCAGCGGCGCCAGTTCGCGGGCATAGTTGCTCTCATCCAGGGTGAACAGGATCAGGCTGAAGCCCGGATGCTCGCCGACCCGGTCCAGCAGGGGCTTCAGCGCGCCCACATAGTCGGTGCGGGTCGGAATGTCGGCGCCCCGGTCGCGGCCGAAGCGGCGCATCAGGGTGGGGTTGTGGTTGCGCCAGGATCCCGGGTGCAGCTGCATGACCATGCCGTCGTCGCAAGCCATCATGGCCATCTCGGTCAGCATCTGGGCGCGGAACTGCTCGGCGTCGCCCGGTTCGGCGCGGCCACGCATGAAGCGGTCCAGCAAAGCCTGCGCCTCCACCTTGGACAGGTCGGCCGTGCGCGCCGTCGGATGGCCGTGGTCGGTGGCTGTGGCGCCACGCTGACGAAACACCGCCCGGGCGTTCAGATAGCCCTTCCAGCGGGTGGCGTCTTCGCCGGTCAAGGCGCCCAGCCGGGCCAGATTATACTTGAAATCCTCCCGCGCCGGGTTGGTCACATCGTCGGGCCGGAAGGTGGTGATCACCCGGCCGGACCAGCCGGAGGCCTGGATGGCGGCGTGATGTTCCAGGCTGTCCAGCGCCCCCTCGGTGGTGGCGAGGACCTCGATGCCGAAGCGATCATAGAGGGCGCGCGGCCGAAATTCGGGCCTGGCAAGGGCTTCGACGATGGACTCGAAATAGTGATCGGCGGTGTCGGGCTCCAGCCGCACGTCCAGTCCGAACACGCTCGAGAAGACATGGTCGAGCCAGAGCCTGGAGGGCGTGCCGCGAAACAGCCGGTAGTGCTCGGCGAAGCGCCGCCAGGCAGCCCGCCGGTCGGGCTCGTACGGCGCGGTGTCGCTTGGCTGCAGGCCCAGGCTCTCCAGCGAAACACCCTGGCTGTACAGCATGCGCAGCAGATAGTGGTCGGGCCAGAGCAGCAGGCTGACCGGATCCTCGAAGGGTAGGTCATGGGCGAACCAGGCCGGATCGGTGTGCCCGTGCGGACTGAGGATCGGGGTC
>Ga0302314_10019088_pt1 | contig 11406 bp, 9 predicted proteins | sample III_Palsa_N2_3_FD_200533 | JGI IMG/M metagenome (GOLD analysis project Ga0302314, IMG submission 200533) | Peat permafrost microbial communities from Stordalen Mire near Abisko, Sweden - III_Palsa_N2_3 | ecosystem: Environmental > Terrestrial > Soil > Palsa > Peat permafrost | place: Sweden... | reverse complement strand
ACTCCGGCGCGGCGTGCCTGTCCGGGCGGGAGCTGGACCCGGCCGAGGCGATCGCGGGGAAGGCGTCGATCGACGCCGAGGCGGTCCGGCTCCGCAACGCGGGCCTGCCCGGCACCCTCGCCCAGATCCGCGCGGTCATCCTGCTGGACCGGATCCACCAGCGCAGCCCCTGGGACCGCCTCGCCCCGGTCCCCGAACCCGGGCCCGACCCGGACCCCGACGGCGACCCCGGCCCCGGCCCCGACGGCCCGCACGGGGACGGGACCGGCAGCCCCGGCCCCGGCCTCTACGACGACTACGACGGCGGCGGCGACTACGGCGGCGGCGACTACGGCGGCGACGACGACTCCGCCGGCCCTGCCGACGAGCCTGCCGACGACGACGAAGAGGCCGCAACGGAGGCGGACGAGGAGGAGGACGAGGGCCGCCCGGCCGGGTTCGACGGCCCGCCGCCCGGGTCCCCGTTCGACCAGACCGGCCGCAAGACCCCACTGCCCGCCCTGATCAACATCATCATCCCCGCCGGGACCCTCCTCGGCTGGTCCAATACCCCCGCCGACGTCGGATCCTGGGGCCTGATGGACGCAGAAACCGCCCGCGCGCTCATCGAGGCCGCGTCCCGACACCCCCGCACCCGCTGGTGCTACACCCTAACCGGGCCAGACGGCCAGGCCATCGCGCACGCCTGCGCACGCGGAACCCACCCCTGGACCCCGCCCCCCACCGGCCGCGACGGGCCAACCCCCGAGGGGCCAGCCCCCGACGACCCCGGCGACCTCCGCCTGGCCCGCCTCGCCGAGCTCCTGGCCGGGCTGAACGCCCTCCCCGAGCCGATCGCCCGCGGAACCTGCGACCACGCCCACCGCGAGGACCGCTACACCCCCAGCCGGAAGCTCAAGCACCTAATCCGCGCCCGGACCACCCGCTGCTGCGCGCCCGGCTGCGGCGCCCAGGCCCTCACCTCCGAGATCGACCACACCCTCCCATACCCCGCCGGCGCAACCTGCGAGGGAAACCTCGCCCCCGCCTGCAAGCGCCATCACCACGCCAAGCACGCCCCCGGCTGGAAACTCCAGCAGACCCAGCCCGGCGTCATGCGCTGGACCACCCCCTCCGGCCGCACCTACACCACTCACCCCACCCAATACGACGAATAACAATGGGCTGAGGCCGCCAGCCAATGCTCTAGGCGAAGCCGATGGCCTTGTGGACGGAGGCGATCGCGCTGGCACCTTCGCCAGTGGCGGCCGCGACGCGCTTCATCGACCCGGATCGGACGTCGCCGACGGCGAACACACCCGGGATGCTGGTCTCGAAGGGCAGCGGCCCCCGTCCGAGGGCGGCCCAGGCCGGGCCGAGGTCGCCGTTGGTCAGCTGGACGTCGGTCCGGATGAAGCCGTCATCCTCAGTGGCGATCCCGGGCAGCCAGTCGGTGGCGGGCTCCGCGCCGATGAAGCAGAACAATCCTGCGCACGGCTGGGCCTGCGTGGTCCCGGCGGCCCGGTCGGTGACGCTGATCTCCTGGAGGAAGTCGCCGCCATCGAGCCGGGTGACCTCGCTGCGGCATCTGACGGTCACCCGAGGGTGGGCGAGGAGCCGGTCGACGAGGTAGGCCGACATCTCGGCCTCGATGGTTTCGCCCCGGACGACCAGCGAGACCTCGCTTCCCCGCCCGGCCAGGTAGAGCGCGGCCTGGCCGGCCGAGTTCGCGCCGCCGATGACGGTGACCGGGCTGCCCGCGCAGCCGCGGGCCTCCAGTTCGGTGGCCGCGTAGTAGATCCCCGCGCCCTCGAAGTCTGGCCACCGCTCAAGCGGCAGCGCCCGGTAGCGGGCGCCGGTCGCGATGACGACAGCCCTGCTGTCGATCTGCTCGCCCCCGGGCAGGTGTAGGCGGAGGCGGCCATCCGCCGTCCGGTCGCTGTCGAGGCTGACCACAAGGCAGGGGCTGGCGAGCTGGGCGCCGAACTTGAGCGCCTGCAGCACCGCCCGCCCGGTCAGGTCGGCGCCGGACAGGCCGAACGGGAAGCCGAAGTAGTTCTCGATCCGAGAGCTGGCCGCGGCCTGCCCGCCGGTGCCGACGGCGTCAAGCAGCACGGTCGCGAGGCCTTCGGACGCCCCGTAGACGGCGGCCGCGAGGCCGGCCGGCCCGGCGCCGACGATCGCGACATCAACCGGCTTGCCGGGTGAGCGGTGGTAGCTCAGGTTCAGCTTCTGGGCCAGCTCCCCGGGGGTCACCCGCTTCAGCGTGGCGCCCGGCATGACCACGGCGGGCAGGTCCTGCTCGCTCAGGCCGGAGGACTCCATCAGCGCCCGGCCTTCCGCGGTGCCGGCGTCGAGCCAGAGGTGGATGAGCGCCTGCCGCGCCGCGTAGGTCCGCAGCGCCAGCGCCGCGGCGGACACCGGGTGGCCGACGATCTCCACTCCCTCGGCGGCGGTGCTGCGGCGCAGCAGTTCCCGGCGGGCGACCAGCGCCTTGAAGACGATGTCGGACAGATCGACGTCGTTCGCCATCAGCTGCCGCAGCCGCTCGGGCGAGACCCGGTAGACCGCCCCGGCTTCCCTGACCCGGCCCCGGACGTAGAGGTTCTGCCCGGTCAGCAGGCTCAGCTCGCCCACGAAACCGCCCGCCCCGACCTTGGCGACGGTCTCGGCCGGCACAGCGGCGGTCGCCTCTCGGATGACCTCGACCGAGCCTTCGGCGACCACGATCAGGTCGACGTCCTCATCGCCCGGCTTGAACAGCACGTCGCCCTCGCGGGTCTGCTGCCGCGTGCCGTAGCCCGCGAGTCGTTCGAAAAGCGCATGGCTCAGGCGCGGCGACGCTGCCATCCGGGGCACCGGCCCGCGCGGCCCTCCGGGCGCTTCGGCCCCGCTCAGCGGGGCCACGTTCGACGGCGTCATCCACGCCGTCGGGTCGGCCAGGCCGGGAGCGCCAAATGCCGAGCCGCGATCGGCGGCAGAGGCAGTTCGGGCGGCGGCGGGTTCATCCATAGGCGGGCTCCTGCGGTCGGACTCGTGACCAAAAGGATAGACCCGCCCTCGGGCAGCGCCGGCTCAGGCCGGGCCCAGGTCCGACGACAGCCAGCGCTCAGGGCGCAGGTAGATCACCACCTGCTCGCCGAACTCCGCCTTCGCCATCGCGACGTAATCCCGGGCCTTCTCCGCGCCCAGGTAGCGGGTGGCGATCTCCCACAGCAGCTCGTCGGTCTCCGGGACAGTCCGCGTGACCGGCCCCTCGACCGACACGTAGCGGATCGTCGGCGTCAGCCGATCTACCATCAGGGAGAAACGGCCCGCCGCCCCGATCAGGTGGGCCTTCAGGGACGCTGACTCGGTCAGAATCCACGCCTCCCCGCCGGGCTCGTACTGATACCACATCGGCACCGTCACCGGGCCGCGGTCCAGCCCGGCCGACACCGACAGAGCCGCGATGTGCGGCTCGGCCAGGAACAGTTCACGGTCGCGTACAGACAGCCTGTTATCCGCCATGAACCCGAGTCTAGGCAGGGGCACCGACAATCCGCCCAAGGGCAGCGGGCAGTCAGCCTCGCGCGAACATCGCCGGTCGCCGTCAGGCAGGTAGTTAGCGTCGGAATATGACGCAGACGCAGGCTCGGTATGACGAATTCGCTGAGTGGTACGAGGGATGGAGCAGCGACATGCCGCCGCTTATCGCGGCCCACGACGGCCTGCTGCCTGCCATGAACGGCGACCGGGTGCTAGACCTGGGGTGCGGGCAGGGCCGGATGAGCCGCCATCTGGTCGGCCTGGGGGCTGACGTGACCGGGGTGGACATCTCGGCCGCGATGCTCGGCCGGGCGCGCGCGGCTGGCCCGGCGGACATCACCTATCTCCAGGCCGACGTCACCGGCGATCTCGCCTGGTGGGACAGGCGGCCTTTCGATGGCTGCACCTGCGAAATGGCGCTGATGGACATCGACGACCTGGCGGGTGCCTTGTCTGCTGTGACAGCGGTGCTGCGGCCGGGTGGCTGGTTCGTCGCCTCGATCGTGCACCCGTGCCTGCCCGGCAGCGAGCGGGGAGCGAGCAGTTGGCCGCCGGGACGGGGGTACGAGTCCGAAGGATGGTGGATCTCGCCGGAAGACCATAATCCCGAGGGCGTCAGGATCCGGGTCGGCGCGACCCATCGCAAGCTGTCCACCTACCTGAACGCGCTGCTTGAGGCCGGGCTGGAAGCCGAGCGCTTCGTCGAGCCGCCAGCTCCGATACCGACGTACCTGCTGTGGCGGTGCCGCCGCCGGTGACCGGACGGCGTCAGTATTCGCCTTTGATCACGAAGAAGGAGCCGCGGATCACGCCGGCCAGCTTTGACTTCTGGCGCGCGAACTTGAAGCCCGCCGCCGCTAGCTCCTCGGGGACTTCCATGCCCTCCGAGAGCTTGAACCCGACCGCCCGCTTGCCCGCGTCCGCGATGGTGTACATCACGTTGATGGCCAGACCGGACTCGTAGAACACGTACGCCATCCGGATGCCATCTACCTCGAAGGAGGTCGCCTCGAGCGGGCGGGCGGAGATCGTGAGGCCGCGCTCGTCGGAGAGGACGCGGCTCACGAGGTCGAGCGCCTCGGGCGCCTCGCCGACCGGGCTCACGGTGAAGGCGTGCCCGTACTTGTTCTTGTAGTAGCGCGCCTCGTTGGCCCGCAGTCCCGCGAGCGCCTCCGCGACCGGCGACGACTCCAGACCGACGGTGGATACGTTCTCGAAGTCGACGATGTACGGCACGCGTCCTCCCCATGACGGTCTATGCGGGCAACGGTACCGTCTCGGCCGAACGGGGCTGACCGGCGGCATCGTGATCGCTGCCCGGCGGCTGACTGCGCTGGCCTGCGCGGACCGGGCTCCCCGGTCCGCGCAGCCAGCCTGGCTCAGCTCGCGCTGGCGGGCGCGGTCAGGTGGCCGCCGAACACCCCGACAATGGTGAGGACCGCGAGGAGCGCGCCGACCACACCCACGATGATCGCGCCGGTCGCGGCGGCCTTGGCCCAACCCGGGGTGCCGCCGCTGCGGATCCGCGGCAACAGCAGCGCACCCGCGCCGAACAGCACCGCAACGGCGGCGAACACGAGCGCCCACCAGCCCTGGGTGTGCCAGCCGCTGGCATACAAGTTCAGCTCCTGCTGTGCCGTCATGCCAGAGCTCGGGGCATTCATTTCCGCGCCGTACTGGCTGTGACTGATCACGATGCCGCTGGTCCAGTTCGTCGTCAGGGAGACGACCGCCAGGGCTAGGCCGGCGAAGCCGAAGCCTCCGCTGACCGCGCCAGTGCTCAGAACGCCGTGCCCGCCCGAGGCGTCGTCGTCGATCTCGGTGAGCTCCTCTGGAAAATCGTCGTCAATCTCGAGCTCTGCCGCGAGATCGTCTTGCTCGTCCGGGGAGTCGTCGGCGATGAGCGCGGATCCGACCCCGGCGTCCGCTTGGCCATTATTCGTGGAGTTATCGGTCATAGGCCGCCACCGTAGGGACAAAGGCTGAAAGGGAGATGAAGGAACGCTGGCCATCGGCCGTCCGATCGTCGGCCGCGGGTTGGGCGATCCGGGTTGTGTGAGGCCGTCAGTGGTGCGCAGGGCTGGCGAGTGCGTCGCGGGCGGTGCGTGGTTCGCGGCCGAGGAGGGTGGCAAGCAGGGGGTCTGTGCCCGCGAACCGGCCTTGTTCCGCTGCCTGATAGAAGCCGAGCGAGAAGCGCGCGGCGAATTCCGGTGTGCCCTGGGCGATCTGCGCGGCGACCCAATCGCCGCTGTCGAGGATCACACGCTCGACCTTCCGGCCGGTGAGGTCCGAGGCGATCACGGCGATGTCTTCGAAGGTCGGCGCCGCGCTTGCCGTGAGGGTGATCGGTCCGTCGTAGGCGCCGCTGGAGGCGAGGATGATCGCGGCCGCTTCAGCGGCGTCCTCCCGCGCCGTCCAGGACACCGGTCCATCGCCCGGCACTGTGATGGCACCGGTCTCACGCCAAGGTCCAGCCAGCCAGCCGAGGCTGTGAGCGTAGAAGCCGTTGCGCAGCGAGGTCCAGGCGACGCCTGAGTCGGCGAGCAGCTGCTCGGTGGCGGCGTGATCGTTTGCGGGGCCGAAGGGGTTCTTGAGTCCCGCGGCCTGGTGGCTCGTGTAAAGAATCCGGCCGACGCCGACGGCCGCCGCTGCCTCGATGGCACTGCGGTGCAGGCTTACGGCGTCTGCGGCCGGGTCGTTCGAGGAAACGAGCAGCAGCTGGTCGGCGCCTTCGAACGCATTCGGGAGTGACGCCGGGTGGGCGTAGTCGCCCTGACGGACCGCCACGCCTCGGTCCCTGAACCGCTGAGCCTTGGTGACGTCGCGGACGGCGACGGTGATGTCCTCAGCGGGAACGAGTGTCAACAGGTGGTCGACGGTCGCGCCGTTAAGCGCGCCGGTTGCTCCGGTAACGATGATCATGCTCGCGCTCTCCTGTTATCGATGATATCTCCTAGATGGTATCACGGGAAATACATTGATAGCGGCGATGCCGTATCGTTGGAACATGGCTGACAGCGCACGGGTAGAGGACAGGCTGGACACGCGCAGCAGAATCGTCGAGGTCGCAGCGCGCCTCCTTCAAGAGCAGGGTCCCGCGGCTGTCACCACGCGGGGTGTCGCTCAAGGCGCGGGCGTCCAGGCTCCGATGATCTACCGGCTCTTCGGCGACAAGGACGGTCTGCTCGACGCCGTAGCCGAGCATGTGCTGGCTGCCTACTCGTCCGCTAAGACAGCGCATGTTGCGGCGGCGTCGGCCGAGAATGTCGACCCGCTGGAGGACCTCCGCGACGGCTGGCAGGCTCAGATCGAGTTCGGTCTCACGAACGCGACCTTGTTCGCTCTGCTGAGCGATCCGGCCCGGGGCTTCCGGTCGCCGGCTGCGCGAGCGGCGGCCGACGTACTGCGAGCGCGGGTCCACCGAATCGCATCGGCCGGGCGACTGCGGGTGAGCGAGCAGCGCGCGGTCAACCTCATCCGGGCAGCCGGGGTAGGCGCCGTGCAGACGCTGTTGTCGATGCCACCTGATGACCGCGATCCTGGTCTCGCCGACGCCATGTACGACGCCGTACTGCGCGAGATCGTCAACGCGGCTCCCGAGGTCTCTGACACCGGTTCTGTTGCCGCCGCGGTAACGCTGCGCGCGCTCGTGGCCCAGCTCGACATGCTCAGCAACGCGGAACGGCAACTGCTCACCGAGTGGCTTGACCGGGCTATTGGCGAGCACTAGCTCCCGGCCGCAGGTGCGTCGATCAGGGTGGCCGCGATGGCGGACAGATGCCTGGCGGGGCTGCCGAACAGGTGCCTGCCGCTGTGCGCGCGCTTGAGGTAGCGGTGGGCCTGGTGCTCCCAGGTGACGCCGATGGCGCCGTGCAGTTGGATCATCTCGCTCGCCGCCCGGGTCAGCGTCTCCGAGCAGTAGACCTTGACGGCGGCGGCGCGCAGGCTGAGGTCTGGGCCGCAGGCGGGATCGGCCGCCACCGCGCGTGACAGCGAGCGGGCCGACTCGACGAGGACGTGCAGGTCGGCGGCTCGGTGCTGCAGGGCCTGGAAGGCGCCGATCGGCTGGCCGAACTGGACCCTGGCCAGCAGGTGGGCGACGGTCAGCTCTATCGCGCGCTGGGCCGCGCCCGCTTGCTCGGCGCCAAGCGCGACGCAGGCCTGATCCCTGGCGAAGGCGAGCGGCGCGGCCGCGTCCCCGCCGATCCGGCGGCCGGTGACGTCGTCCAGCCGGACGACGGCCAGGTCGCGGGAGGCGTCCATGGCGGCGGCGGGCGTGCGGGCGACGCCGCCGCGCCGGGGGTCGACCTCGAACAGGCCAACGCCGTCCGGTGTGGTCGCGGCGACGAGGAGCACGTCGGCGGCGACTCCGTCGAGCACGTAGTGCGCCTCGCCGCGCAGTTCCCAGTGCCGGCCGACGGGACAGGCGTCGTATCCGAGCTCGGCGGTGTCCCAGTGGCCGGCCGGGGTGGTCCAGGCGAGGGCGGCGATCGCGGAACCGTCGGCGATCGCGGGGAGCAGCCGCTCGCGAGCCGCCTCATCCCCGGAGGCGAGCACGGCCTGGGCGGCGAGGACGACGGAGCCGAGCATGGGGCCGGGCGTGAGGTTTCTGCCCAGTTCCTCCATGACGACGCAGGTCTCGGCCAGGCCGGCGCCGGCGCCGCCGTACCGCTCGGGGATCGAGAGTCCGGCGACGCCGATTTCTTGGCACAGCCGCGGCCAGGCGAACGCGGCGGCACCAGCCTTCGCGATCAGCCCGCGGACCGCGTCCCGCAGGTCGCGCTGCTCCACGGTCAAGCCCATCGCGGCGGGCCTTCCCGCGACGGCGGTGGGGTTGAGCTGGGTCGCGTCGCCAGCGCGGCCAGAACCCGCTGGCGATGCCAGGCCTGGCTGCCCCAGGCGGGGGCGAGAGCGCGGACCTTGGTCAGCCACAGGCTGAGGTCGTGCTCGGCCGTGTACCCGATCGCGCCGTGGACTTGGAGCGCCGCCCGGGCGGCCAGCGTGGCGGCGTCGGCGCAGGCGACCTTGGCGGCGGAGACATCGCGCGGCGCGGTCGCGGCGCCGTTCGTGATCGCGGCGGCGGCCGCGTCGAGCAGCGGCCGGGCGAACTCGAGCGCGATCGCGACGTCGGCCAGCTTGTGCTTGACGGCCTGGAACGTTCCCACCGGCTGGCCGAACTGGGCGCGGACGCATGTGTGGCGCACGCTCGCCTCGAGCAGGGCGCGGCCGGCTCCGAGAAGCTGCCCGGAGGAGGCGAGCGCGCCGAGGTCCCAAGCGCGGTCGACCGCCGAGGCCGGGTCACGGGCCAGCACGTCGTCCCCGGTCACCACCGACAGCGAACGTGACGGATCGACCGAACGGTGCCAGGTGCCGGCCCGGCCGACCGAGACCGCGTCCGGTTCCGCCAGCAGGACCAGGCCGGCCGCCTCGGCGTCGGCCGCGAACGGCAGCCGTGGCGGCATGGCCAGCGTCGCGATCAGGTCGCCGCTCGCGAGCGCGGCCAGCCATTCGCCGCAGCGGTCCGCCAAGTCAGAGCGGCCCGCCGGGTCACCGCGGTAGCCAGCCCCGCCCGGCCCGGCCCGGCCGTCCGTCTCGGACAGCGTGGCGAGTAGCGTCGGGACCGCCGCGAGCGACTCCGCCACCGGTCCAGGGACCGCGTGATGACCGAGTTCCTCGCACGCGGTCGCGAGATCGGTCGCGCTGGCGCCAAGCCCGCCCCATTTCTCTGGCACGGCGAGCGCCGTGACGCCGAGGCCGGCCAGCCGTCCCCACAGGGCGAGACCGGGCGCCAGGTCGCCGTCGGCCCACGACCGCGCGGCGGCCGGCCCGTCGGCCGCGCTCAGCAGGTCGTGTAGCACGGCGGCCCAGGCGGGCCCGGGCAAATGGTCAGGTGGCGCGGGGAGACCACCAGAGGGCGGGAGAGGCTGGAACCCACCAGTCCGGGAAACCGTCACCCCCGCCGGAGGGTAAGTCCGGGGGAGATCGCTTCCCCCGGGTCGGGCAGACGCCCGGGGGAGTCGCAGCACCCGCTCCGCGATGACCGTGCGCTGGATCTCGTTGGTGCCCGCGTAGATGGGTCCGGCCAAGGCGAACAGGTAGCCCTCGAGCCAGCGTTCGCCGCGGATCTCGGCCCGCGGGCCGAGCAGGTCGAGCGCGGTCTCGTGGAGCGCGATGTCGAGCTCGGACCAGAACACCTTGCCCATGCTCGCCTCGGCTCCCAGCGTTCCGCCCTCGGCCAGCCGCACCGCGGTCGCGTTGGTGTGCAGCTGATACGCGCGCGCGCCGATCCACCCGTCGGCGACGCGATCGGCGGTGGCGCTGTCGGCCGGGTCGCCGGCCTGCCGCCAGAGCTCGCCCAGCCGGCCGGCCGCCGCGACGAACCGTCCCGGGCTGCGCAGCGAGAGACCGCGTTCATGGCCGGCGGTGCTCATCGCGATCCGCCAGCCGTCGCCCGGCGCCCCGACGACGTTCGCCTCCGGGACGAACACGTCGTCGAGGAAGATCTCGGCGAACCCGGTCTCGCCGCCGAGTTGCCGAATCGGACGTACGGTCACCCCCGGATCGCGCAGGCCGAACAGCAGGTAGGTCAGGCCCCGATGCCGGTCGGCGCCGCCGCCGGCGATGGTGCGGAACAACCCGAACGCGCGGTCGGCGAAGGCCGCCCGCGAGCTCCACGTCTTGATGCCCGACAGCAGCCAGCCGCCGTCCGTCGCGACCGCGCGGGACCGGATGGCGGCCAGGTCGCTGCCCGCCTCCGGTTCGGACCAGGCCTGCGCCCAGATCTCGTCCGCCCGCGCCATCGGCGGCAGCAGCCGGTCGCGCTGCTCCTGGGTGCCGTGCGCGAACAGCGTCGGCGCGAGCAGGAAGAGCCCGTTCTGGCCAACTCGGACCGGCCCGCCCGCGGCGTAGTACGCCTCCTCGAACGCCAGCCATTCCACCAGCGAGGCGTCCCGGCCGCCGTACTCGGCAGGCCAGGACACCACCGACAGCCGGGCCGCCGCCAGCGCGCGCTCCCACTGCCGGTGCCACGCGAACCCCTCGGCGGTGTCCACCGACGGCGGCGGCCCGGGCGGCACGTGCGCGGCCAGCCAGTCGCGCGCCTCCGCCAGGAAGGCGTCGGTGCCCGGCGTCACCGCGCGGCCTTCGTCGCTGCGGCGCCTTCCTCGCGGGCCCGGCTGAGCATCACTGCCCGACCTTCGTCACTGCGCGGCCTTCTTCTTCATCCCCCGGGCGTCCAGGCCGGCCAGTGAGTCGCCGCCCACCTCGGCGTTGTGGGCGTGCGCGACGTGGTGCAGGCCGAAGACCGAGTCCATCCCCGGCCGCAGGCCCATCTGGTCCTCGCACTGGTTCACCGCGCGCTTGGCCAGGGCCAGGCCGAACGGAGGCATCGCCGCGATCTGTTCCGCGAGCGCGAACGTCGCGGCCTCGAGCTCGGCCCGCGGCACCACCCGATTCACCATGCCGACCTCATAGGCACGCTGGGCCGTGAACCGGCCGCCGGTGAACAGCACCTCCTTGGCGAACCGGGGCCCGAGCACCCAGGGATGCGCGAAGTACTCCACGCCGGGTATCCCCATCCGCACCACCGGGTCGGCGAAGAACGCGTCCTCGGCCGCCACGATCAGGTCGCAGACCCAGGCCAGCATCAGCCCGCCCGCGATGCAGGCGCCCTGCACCATCGCGATCGCGGGCTTGGGGATCTCCCGCCAGCGGCGGCACATGCCCAGGTAGACCTCCATCTCGCGGGCGTACCTGGCGTCCGCCCCGGCCTTGCCGACGTGATCCCACCACAGCACCGCCTGGCGCGGAAACGACGTGTCGGCGTCCCGTTCCGGGGTGCCGATGTCGTGCCCGGCGCTGAAGTGGTCGCCCGCGCCGGCCAGCACGATGACCGCGACC
>Ga0302314_10019087_pt1 | contig 11406 bp, 12 predicted proteins | sample III_Palsa_N2_3_FD_200533 | JGI IMG/M metagenome (GOLD analysis project Ga0302314, IMG submission 200533) | Peat permafrost microbial communities from Stordalen Mire near Abisko, Sweden - III_Palsa_N2_3 | ecosystem: Environmental > Terrestrial > Soil > Palsa > Peat permafrost | place: Sweden... | reverse complement strand
CGGCTGCCGCTGGAGATCAAGGACCTGTTCCGCGAATGGCTGGAGGCCGAGCGGCCGGACCGGGCGCGGCGGGTGATGTCGCTGGTGCGCCAGACCCGGGGCGGCAAGGACTATGACGCCGAATGGACCAAGCGGATGCGCGGGGAAGGCCCGATCGCCGACCTGATTCGCGCCCGGTTCAAGCGGGCGAGCGCGCAATATGGGCTGAACGGGGAGCGGGTCCCGATGGCGGTCGACCTGTTCAGGCCGCCACCTCAAGCCGGGGATCAGATGGAGCTGTTTGGGTAGGATTTGTGCGAGGTCGGCGCATGACTAAGATTGCGACGGTGGTTCCGTGAGGACGTGATGGCCCGATATACCACTGCCGAGGCGAAGCGCGACTGGGACGGCCTGCTCAACAAGGCGTTGGCAGGCGAGAAAGTTATCATCACCCGATGGGGCAAACCGGTGGTCGAGATCAAGCCGATTGTCGACCTTGAGGAGCGATCCGGCGAGGACGACGAAAGCGATTTTGAGCGGCGGGGTTGATCGTCACCGTATGACGGTTGCCCCATTCTCCCACCCGCTGCGCGGGCGGGCCCCTCCTTCCCCGACAAGCGGGGAAGGTTTTTGCTACCGGCTGAACACGCCCACCAGTTCGATATGCGGGGACCAGAGGAACTGGTCGATGGGTTTGACGGTGTCCAGGCGAAAGCCAGCGTCAACCAGGATGCGGGCGTCCCGCGCGAAGGTGGCGGGGTTGCAGGAGACGGCGACGACGCGGGAGACCTTGGAGGCGGCGATTTCGCGGGATTGTTCAAGGGCGCCGGCTCGGGGCGGGTCGAACACCACCGCGTCCAGGGCCTTCATCTCCATGGCCAGCAGGGGGCGGCGGCTGAGGTCGCGGGCCTCGGCCTTGATGCCCTTCAGGCCCGGCGCGGAGCCGGTGGCGGACGCCAGGGCGCGGATGGCGGGGGCGGAGGCGTCGGCGGCATAGACCTGGGCGGTCTGGGCCAGACGGAAGCTGAAGGTGCCGACGCCGCAGAACAGGTCGGCGACCTTTGCGGCGCCCTGGGTCGCGGCCACCACCTCCGCCGCCATCGCCGCTTCGGATTCCGGGGTCGCCTGCAGGAAGGCGCCGGGCGGCAGGGCGACCGTCGCCGGTCCCAGCCGCACCACCGGCTGCCGCGACTGGTAGACCACCTCGCCGGCCAGGGTGACCCGGGCGAAATCGCCGGCGGCCGCGGCCTCGGCGGCGCGCATCTGGGCTGTGGCGGACAGGCCGCCACTCTTGCGCTCAACCCCGGTGACGTCGATGTCCAGGCCGCTGAGGGTGGTGGTCACATGCAGGGTCGGGGCGGACTTGGGATGCTCCAGAAAGGGTGCGGCCAGACGGCGCAGCGCCGGCAAGGCGCGGACCAGGGCCGGGTCGGCGATGACGCAGACGTCGATATCCACCAGCCGCCAGGTCCGCCGGGCCTTGAAGCCGAGCCGGATCTTGGTCCCTTCCCGACGGGCGTGCAGGGCCAGGCGGCGGCGGGTGTGGGGGACGCTGGCCACCGGATCGAGGACGTCGGTAGTGATCGCCTCGCGACTGAGGGCGGTGGCGATCTGGTCGCGTTTCCAAGCCAGATAGGGGGCTTGCGCCCAATGCTGCAGGGCGCAGCCGCCGCAATCGCCGAAGTGGGGACAGGGCGGAACAACGCGGTCGGGGCTGGCCTCGAGGATCTCGTCGACATCGACGCGGCCCTGGTTGGCCTGGCCACGGACGAGTTCGCCGGGCAGGGTCAGGGGGGCAAAGGCCGCCCCCGAAACGCCGTCACCCTGCGCGCCCATCTTTTCAATTCTCAGGGTCTGCGAGGTTTCAACATCCATAAGCTTCACTTCATATCCCGATAAATCTGAGGCTGCCGCGGCTGATATTTGGCAATGCTAAGAAAGATGAACGACGAACATAGCCTACGTTCAGACTTGTGCGTTCATTGTCCAGTCAGCGCCGCATTGATCATCCAATCCGGCGCGAAAGTCATGCGCGAACCTCGGTCGTCTCAGTGGCGCGGTTCGGGTTCTCGTCAGAAGTCAAACGGAGCAATTCCATGAGCCTACGTCCAATCTTAGCCAAGGGACTGATGGTCGCGGCCGCCTCGGCCACGGTCCTGTCCGGCTGCCTGATGGCCCCCACCGCGGCCTCCGCACAGGATTACTCGCAGCAGCCGCCCCCGCCGCCCAGCTACGACCAGTGCCAGCAACAGACCACCAACGGTCAGGTCGGCGGCGCCCTGTTGGGCGGACTGGCCGGCGCGGTGCTGGGCAGCAACGTCGCCCGGGGTGGCGGCCGCACCGGCGGCGCGATCATCGGCGGCGTGGCCGGCGCGGCGGTCGGCTCCAGCATCGGCGGCTCCGCGGCCTCGAACAACTGCGGCCCGCCGCCCCCTCCCCCGCCCGGCTATTATCAGGGCGGCCCCCAGGGGCCGGCGCCGGCCTACTACGACAATGGCGGCCCGCCGCCGCCGCCCCCGCCGCCCATGTATCATCACCGCGAGTGCGGCCCGGCCCAGACCCGCGTGGTCTTCCCGGACGGCAGCGTGCAGCACTACACCGCCCGCTCGTGCCGCGACCCGGATACGGGCGCCTGGGCGATCGTACAGTAGGATTGCTTGAGAGGCCCGCCGGTGTGAAAGCCGGCGGGCTTCGCTGTTTCTAGGGTCGCCTCGCCCAGACCAGATATTCGACAGCCCCGTCGCCGCCGCGCACGGGGCTTTCGTTTGTGGCCAGGACGCGCCAGTCCAAGGCTTCCAGCGCGGCGACCACCGCCGCCAGAGCCTCTTGCCGCACGGCCTCGTCTCGCACCTGGCCGCCCTTGCCGACAAGGTCGGGGCCGACCTCGAACTGGGGTTTGACCAGGGCGACCAGATCGCACCCCGGCGCCGCCAGGCTTAGCGGGCGCTCAAGCACCTTCATCAGGCCAATGAAGCTGGCGTCGCAGACGATCAGCGAGGGCGGCGGATCGAGCTGATCCGGGGTCAGGGTGCGGGCGTCCTGGCCGGACAGGTCAACCACGCGCGGGTCGGCCGCCAGGCTGGCGTGCAGTTGGTCACGGCCGACATCCACCGCGTAGACCCTGGCCGCGCCGCGCTCCAGGCAGACCTGGGTGAAGCCGCCGGTGGAGGCGCCGACGTCCAGCACCACCCGGCCCTCCACGGCCACCGGCCAGACGCTCAGGGCGTGATCCAGCTTCAGAGCGCCCCGGCCGACGAAGCGGTGGGCGGGTTCGGCGACGATGGCGGCGCCGGCTTCGATCATCTGCGAGGCGCGGGTCACCGGCGCGCCGTCGGCCACAACTCCGCCCGCCTCGATCGCCGCCCGCGCTTTGGCCCGGCTCTCGAACAGGCCGAGCTCTACCAGGAGGAGGTCGGCGCGCTTGTGCGTGCTTCGACGCGCGTCCGCTGGACGCGGCTGAGCATGACGTGGTGGGGTGGACGTGTCGGGGGGCATCAAAATCCTACGTCAGCCGACGGCGAAGCCGGCGTGTCGAAGGACGCATCTACCCCTCCACGAACACCTTCTTCAGCTCGTTCTTCATGATCTTGCCGTTGGCGTTGCGCGGCAGGGTTTCGTGCCAGAAAACCACCTTGACCGGCACCTTGAAGGCGGCCAGCCGTTCGGCGACGAAGGCGCGCAGTTCGGCTTCGGTGGCCTCGGCTCCAGGCTTCAGGGTCACCACCGCGCCGGGCTCCTCGCCCAGGGTCTTGTGCGGGATGCCTACCAGGGCCGCGTCCATCACCGCCGGGTGGTCGTAGAGGACGTTTTCGACCTCAATGCAGTAGATGTTCTCGCCGCCCCGGATCAGCATGTCCTTGGCCCGGTCGATCATGTAGCAGAAGCCTTCGGCGTCCAGCCGCGCCAGGTCGCCGGTCTTGACCCAGCCGTCGACGAAGGTCTGGGCGGTGGCCTCAGGCTTGTTCCAATAGCCCTTCACCACCTGCGGGCCCTTGCACCACAGCTCGCCCACATCGCCGATGGGCAGTTCGCGGTCGCCCTCGACGGTCATCACCTTCAGGTCGGTGACCGGAACGGCGGGGCCGCAGGAGTCGGGGCGATTTTGATAGTCCTCCGCCCCGTGGGTGGTGGCCGTGGCCGAGGTCTCGGTCATGCCCCAGCCATTGCCAGGGGCGGACTTGGGGAAGGTCTCGACGATCTTGCGCACCAGCTCCGGCGCCGATGGGGCGCCGCCGTAGGAGACGCTCTCCAGGGACGACAGGTCGTAGTTCTGGCGCAAGGGGTGTTCGATCAGCTGCCAGGCGATGGTGGGCACGCCGCCGGCCATGGTCACACGCTCGCGCTCAATCAGCTCGAAGGCGCGGACCGGATCCCATTTGTACATCATCACGATCTTGGCCCCGCCGTAGATGGTGGGGTTGAGGATCGCGAAACAGCCGGTGGCGTGGAAGAAGGGCACCGACAGCAGGGTCGCCCGCTGAGCCGCCGTAGGGTCCGGCGCCGGGGGCGTCTCGCCCCGGCGCAGGAAGGCCCGGGCGCCGACGCAGGCCGCGGCCATGATGTTGGAGACGATGTTGCGGTTGGTGCCCAGGGCGCCCTTGGGCTTTCCGGTGGTGCCGGAGGTGTAGAAGATGGTGGCGTCGTCTTCGGGGCTGATCTCGACGTCGGGCAGTTCGCGGTCGGGCAGGTCGGCATAGGCCGGCGGGGCGCCGAGCACGCTCTCCAGCTTGATCACATTGGGGTGGCTGACTTCGTCGGGCTCGCGGCTGACATAGACCCGCTTCAGCTCGGGGCAGTTGGGCAGATGTTCGGTGATCCGCTTGAAGCTGCCGGCGTCCATGATGGCGATCTTGGAGCCGGAATCGATCAGGCCGTATTCCAGCTCCGGCCCGGTCCACCAGGCGTTCAGGGGGGTGGCGATAGCGCCCAGGGCCTCGATGGCGTGGAAGACCACCGGCCATTCCGGCAGGTTGCGCATGATGATGGCGACCCGGTCGCCCTTCTTGACCCCCTGGGCCTGCAGCTCGTGGGCGAAGGCCGAGGCGGCGCGGAAGAAGGCGTCATAGGTAACCCGCTCGTCCTCATAGACCAGGAAGACCTTGTCGCCATGGGTGCGGCCGAGCAGCAGGACGTCGCGCAGGGAAGGCGGGGCGTTCTTCCACACCCGCGTCTTGACGCCCCGGATATCCAGCTCCTCCATCTCGAAGGGCATGCCCGGCGCGGTCAGCATGGCGTGCGCCTGGGCGATGGACATGGCCGGCCAGGCGGAGGCGACGGCGGCGGTTGAGGCGGCTGTGGTGGTGTCGGTCACGAGGCGAACTCCCTACTCGAGGCGTCTGCGCGGGCGCCCCTTGGTCGGTAGGTGAACAAGCATAAGCTGAGAGGCGATGCAAACAGGGCAGCCGCTCAAACGCCGCCGGGGCGGGTGCGTCGCGGCGTTCCCGAAAGTGCGGGTCAGTAGTCCAGCTTGGGATACCAGTCTGGGTTGCGGCCCTCTGGCGTGAGGTCGAGGACGTCCCAGAGGGGGGCGGACGAGGCGGGGACGCCGCGGGGGTCCTGGCCGGGGTCGGCGGTCTGGCTGGTCATTTCGGCGGTCCAGAAATGGCGGATGGCGCCGTCGCGGCGGGTGAAGACGTTCAGGGACGGGATTTCCGAACCGTCCGGCAGGATGCCGAAATAATCACGGGTGTAGACGCCCGTGAGGTCGCTGTAGAGGCGCAAGCTGCGCCAGCCGCGCTCGCGTTTCCAGGCCGTCAGACGCTTGATCGGCGAGCGGGCGATCACCACCAGGGAGGCGCGCTGGCCGATGTCTGCGGCGTTGCCCTCCCAGGCGCCCAGCAGGTTGGTGCACATGGGACAGGGGCGTTCACGCTCAGGGCCGAACATGTAGCTGTAGGCGATCAGAGTCGACTTGCCCGCGAACAGTCCGGCGAAGTCGACCGGCCCCTCCTCGCCCTCGAAGCGGTAGTCGCCCTGCACCACCCCGCCTGGCGGCAGGGCGCGGCGCATCTCGGCCACCGCCTCGGCGTGGCGGCGCAGGGCGATCTCTTCGGCCAGCAGGGCTGTGCGGGCGGCGCGGTAGGCGGCGTCCTCGTGGGGGATGCGGACGGGGTTGTGCCGGGCCAGATCGGCGGCGGAGGTCAGGGTTTCGGACATGGCAAATCTCCGGGGATGGTTCCCAGCGAGGCGAGATTGAACCACGAAGAGCGCGATGTCACAAACGGCAGCGGCGCGCATTCCGATCAAGCGGGTTCACGGCGCGGCTGGCCAAATCGTCCGACGCGGCTAAGGTGCCGGCAATATTTGAGGGAGGCGATCATGATGCGCGGATTTGCGGCGGCCGGGGCGCTGGCTCTTACACTGATCTATGCGGCGCCAAGCCCGGCGCAGGACCACGGCGACGCGATGACCGACCCGGCGCTGAAGCGCGCCGAGGTGCTGGCCTTCGTGGGCGTCAAGCCGGGGGACCGGGTGGCCGACATCGTCGCCGGCCGCTTCGTGCGCGCCTTCAGCCAGGCGGTGGGGCCGACCGGCAAGGTCTATGCGGTGGAGACCGCCGAGGTGGTCAAGGCTCACCCGGAGGTGATGGGGATGCTGAACCAGATCGCCTTGGCGCCCGGCTCCAATGTGGTGATCAGCGCCACGCCGGTGAACGACATGGGCCTGCCACATCACCTGGACGAGGTCTTCATCCGCCAGAACTATCACGACCTGCATGACAAGTTCATGGGCCCGGCCGACGTGCCCGGCTTCAATCGCCAGGTGTTCGCGGCGCTGAAGCCCGGCGGCGTCTTCGTGGTGCTGGACCATTCGGCGCCCGGCACGGACCTGGCCGCCACCGAAACCCTGCACCGGATCGACGAGGCGGCGGTGAAGCGCGAGGTCGAGGCCGCAGGCTTCTTGCTGGACGGCGAAAGCCACATCCTGGCCAACCCGGCGGACGATCACAGCAAGATGGTGTTCGACCCCGCCATCCGCGGCAAGACCGACCAGTTCCTGCTACGGTTCAAGAAGCCGGGGTGAGGTTGGGGGGCGTTGAATTTGGCGTGAGACGAGCCGCCGGCGCTAACATCCGTCAGTCGTCCCGCGCTTCGCTGCGCGTGATCATGGTGTCGAAGTCGAGAATGTTTTGTTTGAGGGTCGCAATCGCCTTGCCGCTCACGTCCTGATCGCCGGCATGAAGCTTGAGGACGCCCGTCTCGAACCGACCGAGTTGGTCGATGAGCAGGTCGCGAAGGTAGCGCCAGCGTTCTCTGATTTCGGCGGGCGTTTCCATCTCGCAACCAGGCTGGACCGGCGCCATGGCGGCGCCGATCCGAACCTGTCGTGGCCTAGACGGCTTGCAACTGGCCGGCGGAGGACTTGCCGCTGCGCTTGTCGCGTTCCAGTTCGAAGGTGAGCTTCTGACCTTCGTGCAGGCCGTTCAGGCCGGCGCGCTCAACCGCGGATATGTGCACAAACACGTCGGCGCCGCCGTCGTCAGGTTGAATGAAGCCAAAGCCTTTTTGGCCGTTGAACCACTTAACAGTTCCGGTTGCCATGTATTGTCCCTTTCCGGACATGAGTTCTCGCGCCGACTGTCGGCGTCGAGATCAAATTTTCGCGGAGGGCTTTTAGACGATCCGAAGCTAAGTCTCTACTTCGGCACGGAAGGCGTTCGAGCCAAAACGATATTTGATCTCTAAAACTTACCCTTGATCCGAGCACTTGGCAAGATTGGCCAGAAAAATTCCTGGCTCACGATTAGTTGTGCTATGATCAACAAATGCGCACCTTAGTAGATCGGGCCATCCTCACCGTCGTTCAGCAAGAGGGCTCCTGGGCCGTCGAGTTCGAAGGACAGCTTTTCGGACATTCGATCGACAAGGAGGTCGCCAAGGCGGCGGCGCACAAACGCGCCCGCGAAATGCAGGACGGCGGGCGCCCTTGCCAGATCCGCATCGGCGGCGAACCGAACTTTTAGGGCCCGTCAGGCGCCGCCCCAAACCTTCCTCATCCAAAGGCGCCCGGGCCGCGGGTGGCGTTCTATGCGACGCCTGGAACCTCGCCCCTTGCATTTCCGAGCCGGATGCGGATCGCTCATCGCGGGTGATGTGCGGGAGGCTTTGGGCCATGGCGACGATGAAATCCGGTTTGGCGGCGCTGGCCGCGGCCCTGCTCTGGACCTGCGCCAATACAGCCGCCGCCGATCCGGCGCCGCAGACCTATACCCTGCTGGCCACCGCCAAGACCGTGGCCTGGGGCAACTACAATGCGGCGGCCAAGCCGGTGCTGACCATCCGGTCCGGCGACACGGTGGTGTTCCACACCCTGCTGACCAACAGCCCCGCCGGACTGGCGAAGGCCGGGGTGCCGGACGACCAGATTGAGCAGAGCCTGAAGGATGTGTTCAACCAGGTGACCGACCGGGGACCCGGCGGCCACATCCTGGACGGGCCGGTCTATATCGAGGGCGCCGAGCCGGGGGACACGGTTGAGGTTCGCATCCTGAAGATCGATATCGCCATTCCCTATGGCTACAACGCCTTCCGCTATGGCGCGGGGTTCCAGACCGAGGAATTCCCCTATTCCAAGGTCAAGATCATCCCGCTGGATCGGGAGAAGATGATCGGCCACTTCGCGCCGGGCATCGACATTCCGCTGCATCCCTTCTTCGGCAGCATGGGCGTCGCGCCGCCCCCGGCGGTGGGGCGGTATGACTCGGCGCCGCCGACCTTCATCGGCGGCAATATGGACAACAAGGAGCTGCAGGTCGGCTCGACGGTTTATTTCCCGGTGTTCGCTCCCGGCGCCCTGTTCGAGATCGGCGACGGCCACGCCAATCAGGGCAATGGCGAGAGCGACATCACCGCCATCGAGACCTCGCTGGTGGGGACGCTGCAGTTCATCCTGCACAAACACACCGGCCAGACCTATCCCCGCGCCGAGACGGCCACCCACTATATCGCCATGGGCTTTGACGACGACCTGACGGTGGCCACCCACCGGGCCATCGACCAGATGATCGATTTCCTTGTGAAGGAGAAGGGGATGAGCCGGGACGACGCCTATATGCTGATCAGCACGGCGGCGGACGTGGACATCACCGAACTGGTGGACCGCAACAAGGGCGTGCACGTGATGATGCCCAAGGCGGTGTTCGTGAAATAGGCCCGCCGGCGGTGCGGCGGATCGCGCCGGGCCAGGCGAGTTAAGGGTTTCTCAGCCACGACGGCTTACGGATAGCGACGTATTGTCTGTCCCCGTGCGGCCGGAGGCCTATGCGTCATCGTTTGCGTTTGTATCGGCCGACCGACGCTCCGCGCGGGGTCGGGACCGCCATGGCCCTGTGGTCCGTCTATGCCTTCGGGGCGATGGCCTGCTCCATGTTCTGCAAGGACGCCTCCGGATCGGCCGCCTTCTACCCGGCGAACGGGGTCATCGCCGCCGGCCTGCTGGTGCTGCCGCCGCGTATCGGTCTCGGCTACGCCCTGGCCTGCCTTGGCTTCAACCTGGCGCAGAACGCCATGGGGCAGATCGACCTGCCCCACAGCCTGCTCTACGCCGTCCTGAACCAGGCGCTCGCCTTTGCCGTGGCGGCCTTGATCCGCACCTGGTGCGGCGCGGCCACGGACCTGTCCCGCGTGCGGCGACTGTTCACCTTCGCCGCCATTGTCACCGTGGCCGGAACCCTTGAGGCGGCGGTGGGCCAGACCGTGACCATGCTCATCGAGGGCAACCACAGCTTCTTCCTGCACGCCTGGCTGCAATGGTCTGGTGAGGACTCACTGGGACTCCTGATCGCGATCCCGGCGGTGCTGATGCCGATGAAGGGCGCCCGCGCGGTCTATGCGAGCCAGGCCAAGACGGTGGAGCGTTGGCTGCTGCTGGCCCTGACGGCTGGCCTCAGCCTACTGGCCTTCTCCCAAGCCCATTCGTTCTTGTTCGTGCTGCTCTATCCCCTGCTTATGCTGATCGCCTTCCGGTGCGGGCCGCGATGGGTGTTCGCCTCGGTGCTGACCGTCGCGCTGATTTCCATCTCACTGACGGCACGCGGAGTTGGTCCGATAGCCCTGTTGGCGGGCCAGACGCCCTATCGCGCGCAGTTCATGATCCAGCTGTTCGTAGTGTCGGTGTTCGTCAGCGCCGTGCCGGCCACCAGCGCCCTCGGGGAGCGCAACCGCGACGCCGAGCGGCTGAAGCGCATCCACGCCGTCGCCCGCGCCGCGCGAGCCGCGGCCGAGGCGGCCAATTCCGCCAAGAGCCAGTTCCTGGCCAATATGAGCCATGAAATCCGCACGCCACTGAACGGGGTGCTGGGCATGGCGCAGGCGATGGAGCAGGACCCGCTGACCGACCTGCAGCGCGAGCGGCTGGAGGTGATCCGCCGTTCCGGCGACATGCTGCTGGCGATCCTGAACGACATCCTGGATCTGTCCAAGATCGAGGCCGGCAAGCTGGAGCTGGAACAGGCGCCGTTCGACCTGGGCGAGCTGGCCCTGGGCGCCCACGCCACCTTCACCGCCATCGCCAACACCAAGGGCCTGTCCTTCGACCTGGTGGTCGAGCCCAGCGCGGCGGGGACCTATCTGGGGGATTCCACTCGGGTGCGGCAGGTGCTGTACAATCTATTGTCCAACGCCCTGAAGTTTACCGAGGCCGGCGAGGTGCGGGTCACCCTGTCCGGCCAGGCGCGCGGCTTCTCGATGCGGATCGAGGACACCGGCATCGGCATCCCCCCTGATCGCCTGACCCACCTGTTCCAGAAGTTCGAGCAGGCGGACGCCTCGACCACGCGGCGGTTTGGCGGCACGGGCCTTGGCCTGTCGATCTGCCGTGAGCTGGCGCAGCTGATGGGCGGCGACATCACGGTGACCAGCCAGGTCGGCAAGGGTTCGGTCTTCCTGGCCACCCTGCCCCTGGACCGGGCGACGGGGGCCGAGGCCGTCGTCTCGGCCGCCACCGCCAGCGGCGCCGCTGACGCCGACCTGGGCGAACGGGAATTGAAGGTGCTCGCCGCCGAGGACAACCCGGTCAATCAGATGGTGTTGAAGACCCTGCTGCATCAGGCCGGCGTTCACCCCCGCCTGGTCTCGGACGGCAAGGCCGCGCTGGAGGCCTGGGAGGCTGGCGACTGGGACCTGATCCTGATGGACATGCAGATGCCGATCATGGACGGCCTCGACGCCACCCGGGCCATCCGGGCGCGCGAAGCGGTCACCGGCCGCGCCCGCACGCCCATCGTCGCCCTGACCGCCAATGTCATGTCCCACCAGGTCGCGGCCTATGTCGAAGCCGGGATGGACGGGTTTATCGGCAAGCCGATCGAGGTGGGAGAGCTGTTCGCGGCCATGGAGGCGGCGCTGGGGGATGATGAGGCGCCCGGACGGGCAGTCGCCTAGACCCTGCTACGTTTTAGCTGAACGACCCGCCGGCGCGGGCCCCCCC
>Ga0302314_10019083_pt1 | contig 11409 bp, 9 predicted proteins | sample III_Palsa_N2_3_FD_200533 | JGI IMG/M metagenome (GOLD analysis project Ga0302314, IMG submission 200533) | Peat permafrost microbial communities from Stordalen Mire near Abisko, Sweden - III_Palsa_N2_3 | ecosystem: Environmental > Terrestrial > Soil > Palsa > Peat permafrost | place: Sweden... | reverse complement strand
ACCATCGCGCGGGGCGCAGCGGGCATGGGCCTGGCGGTGGCGGGCTCCGCGCTGGCGCTGAGGCTGGCGGGACAGGCGTTGGGCGCGGGGAACGCGCGCATCTACGCCCTGGTCGGCCATTACGACCTCCTGCTGACGGGCGCGGCCCTGCTGACATTGGGGGTCTGCCTGAGCGCGATCGGGGCCATGCGCATCGGTCGCCACCGTGTTCCTGTCGCCATCCTTGCGCTGATCGTCGGCGCGGCGTGCAGCCTGTTCGGCGGCTTCGATCCGCTGGGGGCCGGGCTCGGCGTCGCCGCCGCGCTGGCGGCGGTCTTCGCCTTGGACAAGCCCGTCGACGCCTGGAACGGCTGGTTGGGCGCGCTTCTGGCCACGCTGCTCGTCGCCGTCGTCGTCCAGGTTCTGCTGCCGGCGGGCGGCTTCATGCTGGTCTGGCCATTGCTCGTCGCGTCGGCCGCAGCGCTGGTCACGCTGTACAGCGGCGAGATCCGCATCGGGGCCCCGCGCGCGGTATGGATTCCAGGCGTCGCCGCGGTGATCGTCGTCGCCCAGACCGCCGTCTGGAGCGAAGCCTTGTTCACCGCCGTCGGCCCATCCTTCCCGGCGATCCTGGCCGCAACCGTGCTGATGGTCTTCGCGACCCTGGCCCCGCTAGCCAACGGCGTGGTGTGCACCGAGCCCGGGCGGTTGGTAGGCGTGCTTGTAGCCGCGCTCGGCGCCCTGATGCTCGCCCTGGTCGGCGCGCGAGGCCCCAGCGCCAGCCGCCCAGGGCTGACCCAGGCGATCTATGTGGCCGACCAGACCACGCCCGGCGCATCGCGCGCCTTCCGCATCGACGCGCTGCCCCATCTCGATCCCTGGGCCAGGAGGGTGCTGACGTCCAACGGCGACAAGCCGACGCGAACACGGCTGGACGCCTTCCCTGTCGGTCCCGTCTGGCGGGCGGCCGCGCCTTTGGTCTCCACGCCGCCGCCCAGCGTCTCCATCGACCCCGTCGACGGGGTGGCGATCCTCAAGATCGCGCCGTCGGGCGAAGGGGCGGAAGGTCTGGACATCCTGGTCAAGCCCGACTTCGCCTTCGACGACGCCCGCTTCGACGGCGATCCGGTCCGCTTGAAGGGCCGCCCGGGCCAATGGTCGGAGGTGAGTTTCCAGGCGCCGTCGGCGGACGGGTTCAGCCTGGTCCTGCCGGCGCCGATCCATGGCGCGGTGGATGTGCGGGTGCGCGAAGTGCGCGACGGCTGGCCGGCCGGGCTCGCGCCGCCGCCCAAGCCCCGCAACCGGATGGGCTTTGGCCTCTCCGACAAGACCGAGACCATCGCACGCGCCCAGGCGAAGTGGTGAAGCGGGCTAGGATTGGACTTTGCCTCGCGCCCTGGACTATGCAGCCCGCACCGGCCCCCGCGCCGTTCGGAGTTTGATGGTTTGAGCGCGCTCATCGATGGTGTCGGCTGCTGGGCCTGGACAGGGCCCGTGCGCTTCGACGGCCGCGCCGCCCTGTTCCTCGACCGCGACGGTGTGATCGTCGAGGAGACCGACTATCTCGGCCGGCCGCAGGACGTGGCCCTGATCCCCACCGCCGGCGAGACCATCGCCGCCTTCAATGGAGCCGGCGTGCCGGTGATCGTGGTCACCAACCAATCCGGCGTGGGTCGGGGCTATTTCAGCTGGGACGATTTCGAGGCGGTGCAGGCGGAGATCGCCGCCCGGCTGGCGACCTTTGGCGCGCATGTGGACGCGGTGTTCGCCTGCGCCTTCCACAAGAAGGGGCTAGGCGACATGGCCGTGGCCGACCACCCCTGGCGCAAGCCGGGCGCCGGCATGCTGTACGAGGCCCACGCCCGGCTGGGCGTGGCGCTGGAGCGATCCTTCATCGTCGGGGACAAGGACAGCGATCTGGGGGCCGGACGGGCGGCGGGGCTGATGGGCGGACTGCACGTCTCCACCGGCCATGGCGACGCGACGCACCGCGCCGAGGCCCTGGCGCTGCAAACCTCCGCATTCGAGGTTAGGCTGGGCGACGATATCGGGGCGGCCAAGGGTTTGCTGACCCGGCTCGCGGGAGCTTGAGGCCATGCTGATCGACAAGATCCAGGGCCGGCGGGTGCTGGTGGTCGGCGACGTGATGTTGGACCATTACGTCTCCGGCGTGGTCGAGCGGGTTTCGCCCGAAGCGCCCGCCCTGGTGGTCAACGTCACGGAAGAACGCTCGATGCTGGGCGGGGCGGCCAACGTCGCGGCCAATATCGCGGCGCTCGGCGGCCAAGCGGTCCTGGTCGGCGTGATCGGCCAGGACGCCGGCGGTCTGCAGGTCGCCGACCTGATCGCCCGCCAGGGCGGAGCGGTGATCGACGCCATGGTCCGCATCCCCGGCGCGCCCACGACCCAGAAGACCCGCTATCTCGGCGGCGACCGCCACCTGCTGCGCGCCGACCGCGAGCGGATCGGGCTGGACGCCGAGGCGAAGGCCCTGGTCAGCGCGGCGGTCCACGCCCATCTGGCCGACTGCGAGGCGGTGGTGATCTCCGACTACGCCAAGGGCGTCGCCTGCCCCGAGGTTGTGCGCACGCTGATCGTGGCGGCGCGCAGGGCCGGCATCCCCATCGTGGTCGACCCCAAGCAGGCCGACCTGTCGATCTTCGAGGGCGCCAGCCTGCTGACCCCCAACCGCAAGGAGATGCGGCTGGCCACCGGCGAGCCCTGCGAGGACGACGCCTCCTGCGACGCGGGCGGTGCGAGGATCGTGGCGCTGACCCATTCCGCGGTGCTGCTGACCCGCTCGGAAAAGGGCATGCGGCTCTATCGCAACGGCCACCCGCCCTGGAACGAGGCGGCGCTGGCCAAGGTGATCCGCGACGTCTCGGGCGCCGGCGACACCGTGATCGCCGCCTGCGCCCTGGCGCTCGCCGCCGGGGCCGGGCTGCCGGACGCCGCCCATCTGGCCAACGCGGCGGCGGCGGTGGCGGTGGGCAAGAGCGGCACCTCCTGCGTCACGCCCCAGGAGCTGAACCATGCCCTGCTGCACGGCCCCGACCACGACCTGGCGGCCGGCAAGCTGGCCCCGCTGGCCACCGCCCAGGACATCGTCGCCCATTGGCGTCATGCGGGCGCGCGCATCGGCTTCACCAACGGCTGTTTCGACCTGCTGCACCCCGGCCACGTCAAGCTGCTGGCCGCCGCGCGCGAGCTGTGCGACCGGCTGGTGGTGGGGCTGAACACCGACGCCTCGGTCAGCCGGCTCAAGGGGCCGGAACGCCCGATCCAGAGCGAACTGGCGCGGGCCGAGGTCATCGGCGCCCTGCGTTCGGTCGACCTGGTGGTGCTGTTCGACGAGGACACGCCGCGGAACCTGATCGCGGCGTTGCGGCCCGAAGTGCTGGTGAAGGGCGCGGACTATACGGTGGAGACGGTGGTGGGATCGGACCTGGTGCTGGGTTGGGGCGGCGAGGTGAAGCTGGTGGAGCTGGCCCCGGACCAGTCCTCCTCGCGCCTGATCGCGCGCTCCCGCCTGACCACGACCAACGGCGGCGCGGCGTGAGCGGCCTGACCCTGGTCACCGGCGCGGCCGGCTTCATCGGCTCCAACATCGCCCGGATGCTGGCGGAAGAAGGTGCGGACGTGGTCGCCTGCGATTGGTTCGGCCAAGGCCCGCAGTGGACCTATCTGGCCGACGTCCGCCTGCACGACATCGTGCGCCCCGAACGCCTGTCCGACTGGCTGGCCGGCGAAGGCCGCGAGGTCGAGACGGTGATCCACATGGGCGCCATCTCGGCCACCACCGAAACCGACGTCGACCGGATCGTCGAGCTGAACGTGCGCGCCACCCTGGACCTGTGGCGGTTCGCGACCGAGCGCGGCGCGACCTTCATCTACGCCTCGTCGGCCGCCACCTATGGCGACGGTTCGGAGGGTTTCAACGACAATGATCACCCCGATCAGCTGGCTAAGCTGCGCCCTCTGAACGCTTACGGCTGGAGCAAGCATCTGGCCGACCGCCGTTTCGTCCACGACGCCGCGAGCGGCCGTCCGACGCCGCCGAAGTGGGCGGGGCTGAAGTTCTTCAACGTCTACGGCCCCAACGAGGCGCACAAGGCGGGCATGCGCTCGGTGGTGCACCAGATCTATCCGCTGGCGGCGCGGGGCGAGGCGGTGAGCCTGTTCCGCTCCGACAACCCGGCCTACGCCGACGGCGGGCAGCTGCGCGACTTCATCTACGTCAAAGATATCTGCGCCATCGTGCGCAACATGCTGGGCGCCGAACAGCTGTCTGGAATCTACAACGCCGGCACGGGCCAGGCCCGCAGCTTCGCCGACCTGGCGCGCGCGGTGTTCTCGGCGCTCGGCCAGCCCGCCTCGATCACCTATCGCGAGATGCCCGAGGCGCTGAAGGGCAAGTATCAGTACTTCACCGAAGCCAACGTCGCCAAACTTCGCTTGCATGGCCTGGCCCCGAACTTCCACGGCCTGGAGGACGGGGTGGCCGACTATGTCCGCCATCTCGCCATGGAGTTCGGCGATTAGGGTTGGAGGCGCTCGCCTCAGGCCGCGATTCCGGCCTAAGACATGATCCACATCCTGGAGCTGCACCAATGGACGAGCTGAAGCCGCTGGCCGCCGACCTCAAGCGTTGGTTGTTCGAGGACGCCCTGCCGCTGTGGGCGAGCACGGGGGTGGATGCAGCCACCGGCGCCTTCCAGGAGCTGATCGACCTGGATGGCCATGTCGTTCCCGCCGTCCGGCGCGCGCGAGTCCAGGCCCGGCAGGTCTACACCTACGCCACCGCCGGGGCGCTGGGCTGGGACGGCCCCTGGCGCGAGACCATGGAGCGGGGGCTAGCCTACTTCGTCGCCCACTGGCGTCGGCCCGACGGCCTGTTCCGCACCAAGGTGAACGCCGACGGCTCGCCCGCCGACGACACCGCCTGGGTGTACGACCAGGCCTTCGCCCTGTTCGCCTTCGCCGCCGTCGCCAAGGCCGTACCCGAGCGCCGCGACGAGCTGGCCCGCGAGGCGAGCGCCCTGCTCGACGCCATCGAGGCGAACCTGACCCTGCCCATCGGCGGTTTCCGCGAGGCGGACCCGGCGCGGCCCTACCAGTCCAACCCGCACATGCACCTGTTCGAGGCCTCGCTGGCCTGGGAAGCGGTCACGGGGGACGCGCGCTGGAGCCGCATGGCCGACAGCATCGCCGCCCTGTGCCGCAAGCATTTCCTGGATTCGCGCAGCGGCGCGCTACGCGAGTTCTTCGACGTCGAATGGAAGCCGGCGCCGGGCACCGACGGCTGCATCGTCGAGCCGGGCCACCAGCTGGAATGGGCGTGGCTGATGCAGCGCTGGTCTCTGCTGCGCGGCGACGAGGCGGGTAGCGCCGCCGCCGAGCGGCTGTTCGAGATTGGCTCCGTGCAGGGCGTCGACACCGTGCGCAACGTCGCCTTCAACACCCTGGACGACCGGCTGACGCCCCAGGACCTGTCCGCCCGCCTGTGGCCGCAGACCGAGCGGATCAAGGCGGCCATCATCATGGCCCGCACCGGCAGCACCGCCTGGATTCGTTCGCAGGGTCAGGCGCAGGCGGGCGCTGGCATCGCCGGGCTGAAGCAGTACCTGGATGTGAAGACGCCGGGCCTATGGCGCGACAAGCTGCAGACCAACGGCCAGTTCATCGAAGAACCGGCGCCGGCCAGCTCGTTCTACCACATCATCTGCGCCTGCGCGGACGTGATCGCGGCCGCCGCCTAATTCCCCCCACATTGGAGGTGTTTCTCCGCGCCGGCCTCGATTCAGACAAGGCGTGAACTTGACCGACTCCCAGACCCCAGGCCCCGCGCCGAACCCGCTTGCGGCCTCGCTCGTGATCCTGAACCGGGAGACGGTGTGCAAGCACCTCACGATGGAGCGCTGCATCCCCCTGATGCGCCAGGCCGCCATTGACCTGTCGAAGGGGGTGATGCGGTTGCCGCTGCGCTCGGTGGTCCCGCTGGCCGGGGCAGGCAAGTTCGGGATCATGCCCGGCGCCCTGGCCGAGGACGGGCCGTTCGGCGCGAAGCTGGTGGCCGTCTACCCGCAGAACTTCGATTACGGCCTGCCCTCCCACCAGGGCGTCGTCGCCCTGTTCGACCCCGAAAGCGGCGCGCCGATCTGCATCGCCCATGCCGGCGAGATCACACGCGTGCGCACCGCCGCCGCCAGCGCCGTGGCCACCGACGCCCTGGCCCGCAAGGACGCCACACACCTGGCGCTGCTGGGCTATGGCGAGCAGGCCGCCGCCCACCTGGACGCCGTCGCCTGCGTGCGCAAGCTGGAGGTCGTTACGGTGTGGGGGCGTTCGCCCGAGCGCGCCAAGGCCTTCGCGCAGGACGCCGCCGCGCGGAAGGGCCTGCGCGTCGAGGCCTGTGCGACCGCCGCCGAGGCCGTGGCCGAAGCGGACATCGTCTGCACGGTCACCCACGCCCGCGATCCGATCCTGAAGGCCGCGTGGGCGCCCAGGGGCGTGCATGTGAACGCGGTAGGCGCCAGTACGCCGGACGCGGCCGAAATCGACAATGCGCTGGTCGCCCGCGCTCGCCTGATCGTCGATCACCGCGAATCGGCGCTACGCCAGGGCGGTGAAATCCAACGCGCGATGGCGGCGGGTCTCGTGGACGACGGCTGCGTGGTCGGGGAGCTGGGCGAGGTGCTGTCTGGCGCGATCGTGGGCCGGACGAACCGGGACGAGATCACGGTCTACAAGTCGCTCGGAAACGTCTCGCAGGATCTCACCAGCGTCGCCTGGCTCTACGCGGCCGCCATCGCGCAGGGCTTCGGGAGCCGGGTCGGGTTCTGAAGCCGGCTCTTCGCCGGCCAACGCGTCATACGTTTTAGGCGATCAGCCCCCGCAACGGCCTAGCGTCAGCGCTGCGGGGAAACACCACCGTCTCCAGCGCGCGGCCGTCCACGCCCATGTGCTCGACCAGCACGCCCTTGAACACCTGGCGCACGTCCAGGGTCGGGGCGAGGTCGCGGTTCTCGAACAGCTTGGCCTGATCGAGCGTCGGCCAGTCCCCCACGATCCCTCCCCGGGCGAGCGCGCCGCCGGCCAGGATGACGGTGGAGGCGGTGCCGTGGTCGGTGCCGGCGGTGCCGTTGACCCGGGCGGTGCGGCCGAACTCGGTGGCGACCACCACCACCGTCTTGCTCCATTGATCGCCCATGCCGTCGCGCAGGCCGGTCAGCACCTTGTCGAGCACCCCAAGCCGGTTGGCGAGCTGGCCCTGGGCCGCGCCCTGGTTGGCGTGGGTGTCGAAGCCGTCCAGCGACAGCACCGCGATGGACGGGCCATCGGGCGCGCGCAGAAACTTGGCGGCGGTGACGGCGAAGGCCTGGACGTCGCCGCCGCCCGGCGCATGGCCGCCGTTCAGCGCGCTGGCCTGCCCCTCGGTCTTCAGCCCGGCCGCAAGCGCCGGTCCCAGCAGGGCGTCGTCCTTGTAGAGATCGCCCAGGATGCCGGAGATGCGCGCGGTGGGATCGAGCCGGCCGCCCGGCGACCAGCTGTCGGCCTGCATGGGGCCGTGCAGGATCAGCGGCTCCTGGGCGCCGATCGACAGGGCGCGGATCGGCCGGCGCGGTTGCACCGCCTGCAGCGTGCGGTTCAGCCAGCCGGTGGCCGCGCCATAGAGCTGGCCGGAGCCGTTCTCCAGCATATCCTGCGCCTCGAAGTGCGAGCGGATGCGCTGGGGGATGGCCACGGCGGGGGCGATGCGCGCCTGGCCCGACTGGATCATGGCGTAGAGGCCGGCGAGCTTGGGGTGCAGGCCGAAGGTGCCATCCAGCTTCAGCGCCTGGTCGGGCGGGATGGCGATGGCGCCGCGCAGCACCGCATAGTTGGGGTCGCCCACGGGGGGCGAGACCGACAGGCCGTCCATTGCGCCTCGACAGATGATCACCACCAGCTTGCGGTTCTCGAACGTGCCGGCCTGCGCCCCGCCCGCGCCGATGAAGGCGGCGGACAGGCCGGTGGAGGCCGCAAGCGCCAGGGCGGAGCGGCGGGTGAAGTGCTGGGTCATCGGCGTTGGAACTCCGGGGACATGAGCAGGATGGCGAACGCCTCCGGCCGGCTTTCGGCGCGCTGGACGGCAGTGAGGGTGGCGGGGGCCAGCCGCGCGCCGAGGCTCTCCTGGGCGACCTGGACGGGCGCAGGCCCACCGGCCTTGGGGGCGTGGGCGTTGGCGAAGCCCTGGGCGAAGGTCACCCGCTTGATGATGGCGTCCGGCGCCGCCCAGTCCGCCGCCGCATCCGACCAGCCGTTCGGCTGGGGGGCTGCGAACGGCCGGTGGCCGAAACCGCCCAGCGGGCCCAGCACGTCCTTGTGCGCATCGGTCGGCCCGGTCCCCGCCGCGCGGTGGCTGGAGATCAGGAACTCGTAGGGCGTCTTCAGCTTATGGGCCGCCGGCTCCCAGGCCTCGGGCGCGGAGATCAGCGCATTGGCCACCTGGGCCAGGTCGCCGTCGCTCGAGCGATAGGCCGCCTCCAGCCGCGCGATCAGGGCCGGGGGTGGATCGTCGGCGACGAAGTGGACGGCGAGCTTGTGGGCGATGTGACGGGCGGTGTGGGGACTGGCGGCGAAGTCGTCGAGCGCCGCCTGGGCCTGGCGCTCCTGGCCGGACGCATAGACCTTGCCGAACACCCGCCGCTCGCCCGGCTCGTGATAGGGTTGCTGGTAGAGGAACGTGCCCTGCTGCTCCACCGCCGCGCCGGGGCCGCCCATGGACCAGCCGGTCAGGGCGCGGGCGAACTCGGTGACGTCGCCTTGGCTGTAGCCGGCGTCGACGCCCAGGCTGTGCAGCTCCATGATCTCGCGGCCGAGGTTCTCGTTCAGCCCGCTGTTCTTGCGCTTCAGTCCAGCCGGGCTGCTCGGCCCGATCGAGTTCTGCTGGTCCAGATACATCAGCATGGCCGGGTGGCGGCTGGACGCGGACAGCAGGTCGGCGAAGCGGCCGAACACGTGGGGCCGGATCGCCTCGCGCTCGAAGGCGGCGGCGGTCGCGCCCACATCCTCGCCCTTCATCAGGCTGACGGTGAAGTGGTTGCCCCAGAACAGCGCCCAGCGCTCGCGGAACGGACTGGGGGTGACGGCGGCGAGCCAGGCGCGGGCCAGCACCTCCTGCGCCAGGGCGTCATCCAGCGGTTGGCGGGCGGCCTTGCGCGCCATCGGGTCCTGCCCCGCCGCATTGATCGCTGCACGATAGGCGAGGAAGGCCTGGTAGCTCTCGGGCGTACCGGCGAGCACGCCGCCGCCGCCGGCCTGGGGCTGATCGGCGCCGTTCGGGCTGATCTGGGCCTGCAACCAGCCGTGAGGATCGTGCCGGGCGAGCGCGATCTCGCCAGGGCGGGCGCCCAGCCCGAAACGGGTCGCGGCGACGGCGGCTTTCAGATCGGCAGTGGAGCTGAACGTCATGCCGGCCTCGCGATTGGGTGCGGACCCCTCTACATGCCACCTACACCCACCAACCTGACTGGAGCATGAATGCCGTCGCCCCGATCCGAGTTCGAACGGCCGCGCCGCTTCTACACCTCGGTCAGCGTGGAGCCGACCGAGGCCGGATACGCCGTGCGGCTGGACGCCCGCACCGCCAAGACCCCCGACGGCGCCCCGCTCGCAACCCCCACCGAGGCCCTCGCACAGCTGATGGCCCAGGAGTGGGAGGCGCAGACCGCCCATATCGACCTGAACGCCATGCCGACCACCCGCATGGCCTTTACCGCCATCGACCGCACCCGGCAGGCGCGGCAGGCCGTGGCCGAGGAGGTGGTGCGCTTCGCCGGCTCCGACGTGCTCTGCTACTTCGCCGAAGGGCCGGTTTCGGTGCTGGAAGCGGAGGTGCGCCACTGGGTCCCGGTGCTGGACTGGGCCCACGCCGCGCTCGGCCTGGAGATGGTGCGGACCAGCGGGATCATCCATCGCCCGCAACGACCGGAGACCCTGGCCCGGATCGAAGCGCTCGCCCTGGAGCTGGAGCCCTTCGCCCTGACCGGCGTGGCCTTCTGCGCCGCCTTGTTCGGTTCGGCGATCCTGGCCTTCGCGCTCCAGCGGGGCGAGCTGAGCGGGGATGCGGCCTACGAGCTGTCGCGTCTGGACGAGGCGCTGCAGATCGAACGCTGGGGCGAGGACGCCGAAGCCGCCGCCCGCATCGCCTACCAGCGCGCCGAAGCCGAGATGGCCGAACGATGGTTCACGGCCCTGCGCACGTAACCCTTGGCGCGGCGGAAGCGGGACGGTTAGAGAATGATGCGAACAGGTTTCAGCGCGGCGCCCCGATGACAGTCACGCCTTCGTCGAACAAGGGCCGCTGGCGGCTCTGGATCACGCTCAGCGAACTGGTGGGCGTGCTGGCGCTGCTGGTCGCCGGGTTGAGCTTCTGGGACGCCCATCGAGACCGGGTCGGCGCCGAAAAGCGCCAGGCGGCGGCCGAACAGGCGGCGGCGCGGCAAGCGGTGGCGCGCACCAGCTTCGTGCTCACCGCCCATCCCGAAGGCGATGGCGCGCGCCTGGTGTTCCAACCCATGGCCCCCGAACAGGCGATCCAGAGCCAGCACTTCCTGCTTCCCGCCGCCCTGGCGGATCGCCCGATCGACTCCGTCCAGCCCCGCATCGAGCGCGACTGGCTGGCGAAGGGACTGAAGCAGACCGTGGAGGCCTCGCGACGGGCCAAGACTGCGGGTGCGGCCGGCGACGGCGAAACCCCCGTGGGCGTGGTGTCGACCTATATCGAGGACGGCGACGTCAAGACCGACCAATCGATCTATCGCATCAGCTACGCTTGGCGCACGCCGCTGCTGGGCGGGCCACGCTTCACGTTGAACGGGGCGGCGCTGGCGCGCCGCGCAGTGAAAGGCGATGTGCAGCGGATGGTCGACGCGCAGTGGCTTGCCGGCCATCCGGAGACGGAGCGGTAGGGCTAGACCACAGCCTGCAGCAGCTTCGCCTCGCCGCGGTGCAGCGGGTCGGGCAGGTCCTCGTCCTCGGCCACGAATTCCAGCGACACCGAGTTGATGCAGTAGCGCAGGCCCGTGGGCGCCGGCCCGTCGGGGAAGACGTGGCCCTGGTGGGAGTCGCAGCGGGCGCAGCGGGTCTCGGTGCGCATCATGCCGTAGCTGTTGTCCACAATACCCAGGACATGCGCCTCGTCGTAGGGCGTGGTGAAGGACGGCCAGCCAGTGCCGCTCTCGAACTTGGCTTTGGCCCGGAACAGGGGCAGACCACAAAGCCGGCAGCAATAGGCGCCGGCCTTCTTGTTGTTCAGCAGGCCGCCGCAGAACGGCGCCTCGGTGCCGTGATGCAGCAGGACCCGGCGCTCATCCTCGGTCAGGCCGGCTTCCAGGCGCGCACGTTCGTCCGCCGTCGGCGGCGTCAGGTCGAAGCCGGCGGCCGAGC